>Ga0209161_10000111_pt1 | contig 58237 bp, 47 predicted proteins | sample GraSoiAngelo_155_FD_186169 | JGI IMG/M metagenome (GOLD analysis project Ga0209161, IMG submission 186169) | Grasslands soil microbial communities from the Angelo Coastal Reserve, California, USA - 14_1009_13_30cm (SPAdes) (version 2) | ecosystem: Environmental > Terrestrial > Soil > Grasslands... | reverse complement strand
GACCTGGAATTGGTCGCACGCCATTCGAAACACGTCGTCGTCGTAAATACTCATGAAATAAACACGCTAGACCGGTCGGTCGCCAAATGCAGGTTGCTATTTGCGCTGGGCAAATAGAGCCGTCAACTCCGAAAGCATTCGTAAGTCAACCCCGAAAGCCGCAACACCATAAGATCGACAATCTCATTTGCAACCCGTAGCGTCCATTCGAAAAAATCAATCAAAATGAAAATTGAAACCCTGGCTGTCCATGCGGGCCACAGTATTGATCTGGCGACGGGCGCAGTTTCGTCGCCGATTTATCTTTCAACCACATTCGAGCGAGATGCCGAGGGTACGTATTCGCGCGGGTTCATGTACACGCGCAACAACAATCCAAACCGCCAGGCACTCGAGCAGGGAATCAGCACACTCGAAGGCGGCGCGGCGGCGGCAGCTTTCGCCTCGGGAACCGGAGCAAGCATGTCGATCTTTCAGGCGCTGGCGCCAGGTGATCACGTCCTCGCGCACGTGGATGCTTACTACGGAACATCGCGACTACTGCGCGAAATTTTCCATCGCTGGGGACTGGATATTAGCTTCGTCGATATGAGCGATCTTCGGGCTGTTGAAAAGGCGGTCCGCCCAAAGACAAAACTCGCCTGGATGGAAACCCCATCTAATCCGCTGTTGAAAATTGTCGATCTTTCCGCGGTAGCGCAGATTGCCCATGCAGTGGGCGCGACCTGCGTTTGTGATAATACATGGGCACCAACGCTGCAGCGTCCATTCGACTTGGGTGCGGATTTAATCCTGCATTCCACGACAAAATATTTCGGCGGTCATTGCGACGTTCTCGGAGGAATCGTCGTCACGAATGTTGAAAATGATTTTTTTCAACGTATTCGCAGTATCCAATACGAGGGCGGCGCTGTCCCCTCGCCTTTCGATTGCTGGCTGATTTTGCGTGGCACGCGCACGCTGCCGTGGCGAATGCGCGCGCATTCGGAAAACGCCATGAAAGTCGCCGATTTCCTTTTTCGGCACCCAAAAGTTGCACGCGTCCACTACCCAGGGTTGCAGTCCCATCCGGGACATGAGATTGCCGCAAAGCAGATGTCGATGTTCGGGGGGATGCTTTCGCTTGAGGTCAAGGACGGACGCGACGTCGCAATCTCAGTTGCCGCTAAAACAAAAATCTTTACCCGCGCGACCAGTCTCGGCGGAGTGGAAAGCCTGATCGAACATCGAGCATCGATTGAGGGCGCGGGAACAACTTCACCTGAAGGATTGCTGCGATTATCGATCGGTCTCGAGAACGCGGACGATCTTATCGAAGACCTCGATCAAGCACTCGGTTAATCCGAACAGCAGCTCCCGCATGCCGTCGTATCATTAACACCGGCCTTCACGCCTGTGCTGTTACGCGCAATGCAACAAGCCGTTTAAACGGCTTCCACTCAGCTGCTCGTGAACAACCGGCTTAAAGTCGGTGTTAACGAAATCGTCGCCGAAAGATGTCCACGATCTCCTGCACCTCGCCCACCCGAAGTAAATAAGCGCAACTAAAGAAAGCAGCGGCGCCGATCGCAATTGCGATCAGGAGCCCGCATAGCTTTGGGAAAAAGCGCAGCTGGGACCACGCACCAAGCCACCAGTAATTTGCCGCCCAGCAAACTAGTGCCAGCACTGCGCCGGCCAGACACATTTTTCCCAGGCCAATTAGTAGCTGCCGCGTTTCCAACCTGCGCACGTGGCGTCGCATCAACGCGTAAAGCGATAGAAAATTGATCGTCGCAATGAGGCTGGTCGAAAACGCGAGGCCGCGATGTCGCCACCCCAGCCGAAATGTAAAAAGCCAGTTCAGAAAAAGATTCGCGCCGATCGCAATGAAACTGATGATCATGGGCGTGTTGCGCTTGCCGATCGCGTAAAACGCAGGCGTTAATACCCTCAGCACTGCATAGGAAACGAGTCCGACTGCGTAAAATTCCAGTGCGCCGGCAGTCTCGCGCGTCATTTCCGCGTTAAACCGTCCGTGCTGATAGATCACGCTGATGATGGGTGACGCAAACATTGCCAGTCCGATCGCCGATGGAATCGTGAGCAAGAATGCGAGTCGTATCCCCCGGGCCAGAATCGTGCGGAATTCGTCCATGTTTCCAACGGCCGCGCTTCTCGATACCAATGGAAGCGTAACGGTTCCAATTGCCACCCCGAAAAGTCCGAGCGGCAACTGCATCAGGCGAAATGCAATGTTCAGCCAACTGACTGGACCGTTACCAAGGCTCGCTGCAAATCCGCTGTTGATAAGCACGTTGACTTGCACGGCGCTGGCGGCGATCACGGCGGGCCCCATCAGCGTGAGCACAGCCCGGACGCCTTCATCGCGCCACTGAAAATCGGTGTGATATTTGTAACCAACGCGCCAAAGAGAAGGGAATTGTCCAGTCAATTGCCAGGCTCCGCCGACCAGTGTCCCAATTGCCAATCCAACGAGCGAGCGCGCACCAAAATGCGGATCCAGCCACCAGCCAATTGCAACCCCGGCAATAATTGAACCGAGATTAAAATAACTCGACGCCATGGCCGGCGGGCCGAATACGTGCTTGGCATTGAGCATGCCCATCACCAACGCGGCAAGCGACACGAGCAACATGAATGGCCACATGATGCGCGTGAGCAAAATAGTCAGCGCGGTCTTGTCCGGCGACCAGCTTCCCCATGTTAAAAGGTCGACGAGCTGCGGCGCGAACACGATACCGAGCAGTGTGACTACGCTCATGAAAACGGCTGTGAGCGTCGCGACTTTGTTCGCCAGACGCCATGCTGATTCATCGCCATCGACGGCGATTTTCTTTGAAAACGTGGTGATGAATGCCGTCGATAGCGCGCCTTCAGCGAACAAATCACGCAGGAGATTCGGCAACCGAAACGCCATCAAAAACGCATCGAGATTTTTTCCGGCGCCGAAAAGACCCGCAAAAACCGTTTCGCGAATTAGGCCAAGCACCCGGCTCGACAGGATCGCCATGCCCACCACTCCTGCCGCGCGCGTGCTTCCTCGCCGATCTTCGGCCGCAGTCATCGGCGAACAAAGAACAGCGTCCGAGGATTTACGAAAGTAAAAACTTCACGGACAAGGTCATCTAACCACGAATTGACAGGAATCTGGGGACCACGGATGGCACGGATGAGACTGTCGGAGCACCGAGAAATTCTGGGGAGCACGCCCGTCTCGAGTGTTGGTGAAGGCGTCCTCGCCTCCGCGGACGTCTAATCCCAAGCCTGTTAAGATCAACTAAGGGCAAGAGTTCGTCGCCAGACACGACGACCAGCACCCGAGATGAGCGCGCTCTCCAATCCAAAACGCTCTGTAGCCGCGCGCCTCGGGTGCGTTGCAAGGAAACGGCGATCAGTGCCGTGGCTACAACACTATCCGTGATATCTCTGTAATCCGCGGTTTAAAAGACAAAAGAGAAAGCGCCGAAAGGATTTTACTCCTCTCGGCGCTGATTGTCTCTGGGGGCGAGTTGTCTGAGGCGTTACTTCGTACTAAACGTAAATGATATATAGGACCCGTTTGCTAGGTTGATGCGGAATGTATATCTGGTGTTTGTGTCCAGATTCCCGGTAGCCATGTTGAAGATCCAGATGCCATTGCTCCAGCGAAAGGCAACGTCCGGAATGTCCGTATAGGTAGTTTCGTTAACGTTATTAACCTGGCCCCGCACCGCGCTGATCAGTGTTATCGAGCCGTAGCCGGTCGCAAACACCGCCGTCTGGTCGGAGATCGCATTGCCATTGGCATCGCACTCCGTGAACTTCACCGGAACAGTGCTGCCGCGCTTAAACACGCTAGTGCCGTCGGTGTTGATTGGCTGCAGGATGACGCCTCCTGGGTTCGACCCAGTGCAGGTGCCATAGCCAATCGCGAGGTACCCATTCATGTAGCCAATCGTGTAGTTGGCTAGCCCCGTGCCTGCTGCTGCGCTCGGCGTAATTGTGTACCCCGCCGGCGTAGGCAGGGCGCCGGCCGGATAACCTACGCAAGCCAGCGTGATTGAAGTCACCGTGTCGCTGTTGAGCAAGCCACTCACATTGAAGTCAACCGACGGCGGGGTCGTGTCAGGTGTGTAGGTGGCACCGAACAACTTGGTGCGGTCCGTCGCGGTAATCGTCAGAGATGCTGTGTTGATGTGCAAGGTGCCATTGTTGTAACTGATCGTATAGTTGCCCAGCCCTGTGCCGACGGCGTTGCTGGGCACGATCGCATAATCTGGCCCGGGAGCCGTTACGGTCGCAGTCGCTGCAGCGCCGGTCGACATCAGCGTAACGCTTGTCACACTATCACTGTTGACGAAGCCACTCGTGGTGAACTCCGTTCCAGCAAAGTTGACCGTTTGCCCGTAGGTCTTGAGCCTGTCGTTGGCTGTTACCAAGGCACTCTTCGTATTGATGTGCAGGGTGCCGTTGCCGTAACTGATGATGTAGTTGCCCAGCCCACTGCCAACGGCATTGCTGGGCACGATCGAGTAGTCTGGCCCTGGAGCGGTCACCGTTGCGGTCGCCGCAGCGCCAGCAGACGTCAGGGTCACGCTCGTCACATTGTCACTGTTGATGAAGCCGCTTGCGGTGAACTCCGTTCCAGCAAACGTGACCGTTTGCCCGTACGTCTTGTTTGCGTTGTTGGCCGTGACTGAGGCGCTCTTCGGGTCCACATGGAGCGTGCCGTTAAGGTAACTAATATTGTAGTTGCCCAAGCCGCTGCCGACCGCGCTGCTGGGCACGATCGGGTAGTTTGGCCCTGGAGCCGTTACTGTCGCGGTTGCCGCAGCGCCACCCGACGTTAGCGTGACGCTCGTCACGTTATCACCATTGACCAAGCCAGCGGTGATGAACTCCGTCCCGGCAAGGGTGACCGTCTGGCCATAGGTCTTGCTCGTGTTGTTGGCCGTGACCGAGGCGTTCTTCGGGTCGATATGCAGCGTGCCATTGGCCGGGGTCACACTATAGTTGGGATTTGCGGCCAAGGTTACCGTAATCGGGTAGTCGCCCACACTTGAGAAATTCGCCGCTGTGGTCGCCAGAGTGTAGTGCAACGTGTCCCCATTCACCGTGCCTATAACCGTTGCTGTCAATGTCGGGTTGTCGTCGCCATAGGTCTTGGTCTTGTTGTCAGCAGTGACAGAAGCTGCTTTCGGATCAATGTGCAGCGTGCCATCAGTAGGCGTGACAGTATAGTTCGGGTTTGAACCAAGCGTCACAGTAATTGGATAATCGCCTACGCCGGAGAACTTCAGCGCTGTAGACGCTAGAGTGTAGTCCAGCGTATCGCCGTTTACCGTACCCGTGACTGTCGCCGTTAACGTCGGATTGTCGTCGCCATAGGTCTTAGTCTTATTCTCAGCGGTGACAGAAGCTGCCTTCGGATCGATGTGAAGCGTGCTATCAGCAGGCATGACAGTATAGTTCGGGTTTGAACCAAGCGTCACCGTAATTGGGTAGTCGCCTACGCCGGAGAACTTCAGTGCTGTAGACGCTAGAGTGTAGTCCAGCGTATCGCCGTTTACCGTACCCGTGACTGTCGCCGTTAACGTCGGATTGTCATCACCATAAGTCTTAATCTTATCATCAGCGTGCACCGTAGCCCTACGCGGGTTGATCGTGAAGCTCGCACCCGCGTTGGTGATGTTGTAGTTGCTTAGGACTGCCGCCGGACCAGGTGTCGCCGTAATATGATAGGGACCGCCCAACACCGTCTCGCCCGGATCACGGCTGTAGGTTGCAGTTACATTATCCGCAGCCAGGAACCCGCTGCCACTGCCAGTAGTCAACGGATTGGGATCATTATCACCATAGGTCTTGCTGTTATTGCTCGTCGTCCAAGTCGCACTCCGCGGGTTGATGGTGAAAGCTGCCCCCGTATTAGTGATGTTGTAGTTCGAGAGCACGGCAGCCGGACTCAGCGTCGCCGTGATGTGATAGGGACCACCGAGCACCGTCTCGCCCGGATCACGGCTGTAGGTTGCCGTTACGTTATCCGCAGCCAGAAACCCGCTGCCACTGCCACTGGTCAACGGATTGGGATCATTATCACCATAGGTCTTGCTGTTGGGCTGCGTCGTCCAAGGCGCGTTCTTCGCGTTGATAATGAAGTCCGCACCCGCGTTGGTGATGTTGTAATTGGAGAGCACCGCCGCTGGGCTCAGCGTCGCCGTGATGTGATAGGGACCGCCCAGCACTGTCTCCCCTGACGCACGGCTGTAATTCGCTGTCACGTTGTCCGCAGCCAGGAACCCGCTGCCACTTCCCGTCGTCAACGGATTGGAATCATTATCACCATAGGTCTTGCTGTTGTTGCTCGTCGTCCAAGTCGCGTTCCGCGGGTTGATGGTGAAAGCTGCACCCGCGTTGGTGATGTTGTAGTTGGCGACCACATCGGCCGGACCCAATGTCGCCGTAATATGATAGGGACCGCCCAGCACTGTCTCGCCTGCGACACGACTGTAATTCGCCGTCACGTTGTCTCCCGCCACAAAGCCGCTTCCGCTGCCAGTGGTTAGCGGAACCGGATCGTTGTCACCATAGGTCTTACTGCTGGGATTCGTCGTCCACGTGACGTCTTTCTTATTGATCACATCGGTGATCGGCGTCGCGGCGATGTTGTTGTAGTTGGCAGTACCGGTAAACGTCCACGTATCGTTGTAGGTGTTTGCCATGACGTGTGTGGTGCCGCTCAGGTCAACGGTACCGACCGCGGCATCCGTCTCACCGCATACACCAGTGATCGACGCAACACTCGCCGTGTGCGAGGCGCCGTCATACGTCACCGTATAGGGCGTGACCGTCACCGTTGCGTTTGCCTTACCTACCGTTAACTGTGCACTGCCGCTGGTGGCGCCGTAGGAGGTGTCGCCTGCAAAGCTGGCACCAACCCCCGAGGCATACGTATTTGCGTTAACCCCGCAAAGACTGACACTAGTTAGCGTTGCCACACCGCTACCATTGGTGGTCGCGCTACCGACAGATGTGCCATTCCGTGTGAAGCTGATGGTCTTGCCGCTGACGCCAGAAGCGCCCGAGGTCAGCGTCGCAGAGAAGTTGACCGTTCCGCCGTAAGTGCCAGAGGCTGCAGTCACGGTGAGGTTCGTCGCCGATGGAGTCGGGGTAGGCGTAGGTGTTGGAGTAGGCGTAACCGTCGGCGTTGGCGTTGGCGTGGGTGTTGGCGTAGGCGTGGGTGTTGGCGTAGGCGTGGCGCTTGCGTAATCCACGAGTAGGACAGGCGCTTTTGTCTTATCAGTTGAACTATTCGCCTCAGTTGAGTTGTACGTGACGTCGCTATTGTTTTGATTAGCTCCGGGATCGCTCACGCGCCAACCGAAATTGCTGAAAGTGCCGGCTACGAACGCTGCAACATCGCTGGTCACAGTCCAACGCATTAAGCTGGGGGCGGCCGTCACTGTCTGAGAGTTGGTGGCGCTCCCGGCGACAGCTGGTTGATTGTTCCAGTTGATGCTTGTGTCGGTCCAAGTGGCAGTCACGCGATACACATCATGGGTTCGGTTCAATGCGTTGCCACCCTCCGCGGAAATGCCCAGTCGGAGCTTGGCGGAATTGATGGTTCCGGAAATCCCGGAAAGGTCGAAACGGAGAAACGTCCGCTGCTCGTCAGTGCCGCTTTTCTTGGCCACAATAAGCGTGGTTCCTGCGGCGTTCTGGACAGTGCTCGGATTCTTTAGATCGACATAATTATCTGCCAGGGCACCGATGACCACGGCACGGGCGACATCAAAAGTCAGGGTCTGGGTTGGGGTCGACGGGAAGGTCGCGCCGCTGCAGGGACCGTTGGCGTTAGCCTCATAAAGCTTCACCTGCCAAATGCCGCTGGGACCTGAGGACGGAACAAGGAAAGAATCCGCCAGTGTGTTTGGTTCAAATTGCGCGGTCTGGACAACAACGTTGGATGGGTTCACCCACTCGACCTTGTAGCACCGGTTTCCGCTTTGTCCGTTGAAGGCTGCGCCAAGATAGACTGTTGCGCTCCAGGCGAAGGCGTCGCGTTTGATCGTCCGCCCAGAATTCTCATACAATGTCCCGGTAACGTTATCGGTAAAGTAAACATCCGCCTGCATCGCGGACTGCGCGCCGACAGCAGTTACATGGAATTGCACACCGAGGTGCCGCAGCTCTACGATAAAGTACGGGTCAACGACGAACGCACCGCTTGCGTCGGCGGTGATAGTGGTCCCGTATTCCCATCGCTGCGTCTCATTGTCAACGGCGTAAAGATAAATGGCTTCGTTTGCTATCCAGCCGGACCCGCTCAGGATAACTGGCTCATCCGGGTAATAATCATCCCTGTCAGTCCAGATGCGCGCCGGGTTAAAGAGGGCCATGCCCATGAACAGGTTGTTCGTGTCCGCCCCACCTGAGATAAGGATCTTCTTGTCGCCGGGAAGTTCTGTGGCGCTCTGACCATTGCGCGGCAATATGCTGCTGCCCGGCACAGATGTTTCATTGAACGCGATGAAAGGCGGAGTGGGAGGAACAGCATTAGCGTCGTAGAGACCAGCCACGTCGGACCCGAGCACGAAGACTTTTCCGTTGACCAGAAGCGTGGCGCTGGTTGCATGTGTGCCCAGGCTGCCTTTGGGCGTGATCGTGTCGGTTACGGGATTGAACTCGTCGATGGTGTTATCGGTGTCTCCTTCGAAAAAGAGCACTCGCGTGTCGCTGAGCTCGAGCGCCCAATGGCCGGTCCGCGCTCCCGACATCGTTGCCGCTTCGAGCGTGAACCTTTGATCGGAAGGAGTGAAGAGCTCCATCGAGTTTGTGCTGCCGCCGGCGAGCAAAACACTGTCGTCGGTAAACAATGTAGCGGTGTGCCCACTGCGCGGCATATTCAGGTTCCAAAGCGTGGGGGAAAATAATTCCGTGGTAGGATCAAATATTTCTGCAGTGCCAGTGCCTTCACCCCCGGCGATAAGCACTGGGCCGTTACTCAGGAGCGTAGCGGTGTGCCGCGCGCGCGCCGCAGTCATCGTGGAAGGGATCACCTGGAAGCCAGCGTCAGGGTTTGCAGGATCAAAAATCTCTGCGGATGACAGTGGACCACTGTCGCCTGTGCCTCCCGCGACAAGCACTCGGCCATCGGCCAGGCGCGTTGCCGTATGATCTACGCGCGCGGTGGCGAGCGTCGCGCTTGAGGTGGAGGTTTGCGTTTCCGGATCAAAGATTTCGGAAACTGCGACGAGGTTCCCGGCGCTGTCGCGACCGCCGGTGATCAGAATGCGGCCATCGGATAGCGCGGTCGCGACATGACTTGTGCGCGGAACAACAAGGGAATCTAGTTGCTCCACCTGATGAGAACTTGAGGCGCTCACCAACGTTGCTATTGCCAGCGTTGCGCTGGCAGTTAAAACGGCAAAAAATCGCATGCCTGCATTGCTTGCGTTAGGGGATATTTTCATTTTTAGATTCTGCTTTGTTAGGAGAGCTGGGATTGGTTAGGTACGATTACCCAAGCGGCCGCGATTGCGGGTCCGCTTCTTCGTTACAGCCGCACCTTCGCGCGACTTGCAAGTTGATCCCCGTAGAAGGAGAAGGCGACACAACATGAGTTCTGGTGCCCGGTGCGAAAAAGCGCTGCCGGGCACCGCTCTGGGGGGCATTGCCATATCCATTCTCATCTCTTATTACGGCAATGGTGGAGCTGAGTTCTCGGAAAAGTGAAGATTCGCTGTAGGGGGACCTCCCTGATTTTCGTGTTAAAATCTCCCTAGGGGACGATGTTAACGCACGTGGATAATTTGCTACTTTCGGTTAGGAAAGTCCTAGTACGTAGTAAAACACGAATATCGTAGGGCGTTTGACTCGGTCGCTCCGCTCGCTCGCCGTCCGTCGGCTGCCCGCCTAATTAGTTCGGTTAGCGTCTGACACAGACGCCATACAATTAATTGATTGGCCCTGGTCCAGACGCCCTGCGGAATTCGCGTCTATTGGAGTCCAGTCGTGATTCAGACCGTCAGGCGGCAGGGAAACGCACGAGTTTCTTTTTGCCGACCGCGGGCAAAGCGTCCTTCTTCGGCGGCAGAAAATGTTCCTCTACGTATTTCGTGGCGCACTCGACCAGATCCCGCCCGGAACTTAGGCCGAGTTTGTGTTTGATATTCTCGCGATGGCTCTCAATCGTTTTCACACTTAGATTCAGCGAATGCGCGATTTGCCTTGTGCCCAGTCCCGAGCCAAGCAAATGGAAGATGTGTAACTCGCGGTCGGATAAGTTCGCTAGAGCAGTCTCCGACCGCGATGACTGATTCGCAGGCTGCGTCTCGATCGATTTCTTGAATGCGCGTATGGCCACATCGCGGCTGACATAAATTCCGCCGCTCAGGATATCCCGGATGGCGGCCAGCAGCTCTTCCTTGGGCGCTTTTTTCATTATGTAACCATTTGCGCCAGCACGCATGGCGCGCTCGGCGAAAATAGTTTCCTCAAAGGCGGAATGAACGAGGATTAGCAGACTCGGGTGTTCAGCTTTGAGCGCCCTTACAAATTCCAAGCTGTCACCGGTACCCAGGCGGAGTGCCGTCACCAGTAACTGAGGCTTGCATTCCGCGAGCTTGTTACGTGCATCCCGAATGTTGTCGGCTTCGCCGCACACAATCATATCCGGTTGAGAATCGAGGTAATCGGTGATCCCGTGGCGAAGCAGCGGATGCTCTTCCAAGACTAGAATTCGTGTTTTCTCCGTGTTCTCTGGGGCGGACATGGGGATGTGATTCGCGGTTGCGCTTTTGCCATTCGGCCGATGCTCATGTCAAGCGAAATCATGTGACGGGATTAATTGCTAAGCGAGCTAACACGGCCACAAATCAAGTACGGGGCATCACTACGCCGAGGCTGGCTTGATCCCAATTTCCCGGCTCGGCGGATGCCTTCCACCTGGCTATTTCAAAAAGAGGTTCATGCCGTCGAGATCAATGATGGCATGACAGTTGTACAGCGTATCCATCCCCAGGATGCCGCTGATTCTGGGACTGTTTTGCAGCAACGTGAAGTTAGGCAATGTGGTAACACCAAATTTCGCTGGCGGCATTTTGAAGCCGCCAATCTTAAGGTCGTTGATTTGTCTTGCACTAACTTTCCGAGCCGCACCACGAGCAAAATGCGCTGAGACGCGTGTCGCTTTTACCGAAATGCCAACCGATCTAAGAAAAGCCTCGTGGAAAATTGTGATAAATGCGCCGGTATCAACGAGCAGACGAGCAGGTCGTCCATAGATTAAACACGGCACAGTTAAGGCGCCGTTCGCCTCTCGCCGCAGGGGGATTTTGGTGAATTTCTCCGCCGAAGCAACGGAACTGAGATCCACTTGTCGTGTTCGATCGACTTTAAAGAAAATAAGTTTCGTCCGGCAATTGATCACGGCCTTATACCGGATGAGAAGATCCAGACCGAAAACGCCATCAACGCGAGTGTCTCCAGTATAGGAATGGCTGGAATCACGCAGCGTCACCAGCGTGCTGCCAAAATTCATGCTGCCAGCTATGAGACTTTGCGCGAACCCAACGGGAAGCAACTGGCCATTAATTCGCGTATACTGGAGATAGCGCAGATCGCGCTGCGACGGTCGCACTCCAAATGACTCCGCCGAGGCCGCATCCAAGATGACCTGGTTGGAGCCGGTATCGACAAGCAAATTTGCGCACTGCCCGTTGATGCGGACGGACATTATCATTTTGTTTAGAGGGCTGTAGTGGACTCGAGCAGCCTTGTATCCATTTAGCTGCGTCGGCCGACTGCCTTTCACCGAGGCCGCGGTCGAAGACGAAATGATTACGAGAACAGCTAAGACGATTCGAAAATGCCGAATGCGCCTCGACATTGTTTCGTCATTCGGATCATCCGTCACATTCCCGTTGGGCAATCGAGGAAGGTCCATGGAACTTTGAACCGTTTGGACAAATGCGCCGCGAGCGCTTTTACGCCGAAAACTTCGGTGGCGTAATGTCCACCGAGCAGGAGATTCATCCCAAGTTCGTCGGCCGCTACCGCCGCCCAATGTGGCGCTTCGCCGGTGATAAAGGTGTCGATCCCCTGCTGCGCAACCTTGTAGATTTCCGAGCCGGCGCCGCCGGTAATGATCCCGATTGTTCCAGTATTCTTTGGACCGAACATGAAGGCTTTTACGGAACCGCGCAGTGCTTTTTGTAATTTGCGATCCAGTTGATCGCACGGCGACGAAACGCGCGCCTTCACGCCAATCAATTGACCTTTTTCCTCGAAGAACGGCTGATTCGATTTAAGTCCGAGTGCTGCAGCGAGCTGCGCATTATTGCCGAGTCGCGGATGGAGGTCGAGCGGCAGATGTGCACTGTAAAGCGCAATGTTGTTTTCAAAGGCGATTTTCAGTTGTCGACACAACGCTCCCGTCACCGGTCGCAGACCGGGCCAAAACAGACCGTGATGCACGACCAGAAGATCGACATTCTGTTTTGCCGCGGCTGCCAAGACTCGTGTCGAGGCGTCAACACTCGCTCCGATTTTACTAACGCCTCCGGAGTTTTCGATCTGCAGACCATTAAGCGCGTTGTCCCAGTCGTCTATTTCACGAACGCGCAGAAAATCATTTGTATAGTTAACAATTTCAGAGAGCGACGTCATAATTGCGTTTCGTATTGCACGGCGAAGATCGACAATCGCCCATCGATCCCGCGGACTTCCTGTGGCGGCAGTTCCTCGAAGCTGAACGAATCACCGGAACGATCTCGCACCGCCGCCGTCACCAGCAGCGGTCTTCCGGTCGTCTTCGTCAGCCCCTGCATGCGCGAAGCGATATTTACAGTATTCCCAATAGCGGTGAACTCGAGTCTTTGGGGCGAGCCGATGCTGCCCACAATCGCCGGCCCCGAATGAATTCCAATTCCGATTTGGATTGGTGCGCGACCTTTTGCCGCTAGATCGCCATTCAGCTGTCCTACCGCGCACAGAATTTCTCGGCCAGCGCCAACTGCATCGCCGGCGTGATTAGAGCCGGAATCGCCCACGCCGAAAATCGCCATGAAGCCGTCGCCTAAATATTTGTTTACCATGCCGCGATGTTTTTCTTCGACGACGCGGACGGTTACCCGAAAAAAATCGTTCATTACCTCAACCACATCGCTCGGTGCAGATACGCTCGTTCGTGCGGTCCAAGAACGCATGTCCACAAACATCACGGTGATCTCTTCCTCAACTCCGCTCAATCCGGGGTCGTGCGCCAGAATTTGTTCGGCTGCGCGCTTGCCGACGTGCAACCCGAACGTCTGACGTAATTTCTCTTTGTCTCTGAGTTCGCGAACCATGTTGCCGAATTCTCCCTGCAACCGCCCAAATTCATCCGCCCGTGTCACGTTGACATCAACGTCCAAATCACCACGCGAAACGGCGTCGGCCGCGGCGCGAAGCTGATCGATCGGTTTGGCGACGAGCCAACTGATCATGAGCGCGGTGCAAAGACCGAACGCGATCCCAATTGTGCCGACGAAAACGGCGAACCATGCTGCGTTGGTGCCGGGCGCTTTCGGTGCGAACGCGAGAAGGAGGAGCGAGCCTATCGGACAGAGCGATGCCGAGATCGCCCAGAGAATGCCGCGCCCGCGGAGCGAGAGCGTGACCACGCCGGGGATGAGATCGGCGCGGACACCGCGAAAAAAAATGGGAAACAATCCCCAATGAGTCGCGAGCTCGACCAGGAAAATCGAGTGCGTGATTGCGATGAAACCGGAAATACAAAATGAAACGGGCAGGTGCCAGAGCAATCGCGTGTCGAGCGACGGCTCCACTTGCATGAGCGAGCCAAGAAAAACGGGAACGCACAAAAACCACGCGCCGCCGCAAATCGCCGCGGCGAACCAAGGCAAATGGATGAGCCGCCGGCGCGCCCGCGTGAGCGACTTCGGATCGACTATCGATCCACGACAAAGGTGGCGAAAAGCAGGAGCGAAGTAGCGAATCCGTTTCATCCAAAGCCAGATCCCGATCGGAAAGACCAATGCATTGTAAATGATGATTGTCGCAAAGAAGCGCTGCTTCAGGGCGGGCGACGTGAGCATCGGCTCAATGACGGCCGCGTTGTACCAAATGTTAAAGGCGCTCCCGAGAATCTGCGGTACGACTGGCGCGAGCGCGGTGAACAGCAGTCCGTAACGTTCGCGCGCCAGAGTCATTTTCTCGTCAGTGTCCATGGTCGAAAATAATCGAGCAGAATTAAGTGGCCGCGGTTTGCTTGTTCGCAATCGTGACGTACCCGCGAGAAATCCGTAAGCGGCCCGAATTGAAATCCAGCATCCAGAGGCCGAAAGAAATTGTCCTGGTGACTCGGCAAAATATAGCTTGGCTGCAAACGTTCGAGCGCAGCGGGCAATCGCGCCCGTGAATCTGATAGTGCCATGCCCAAAATTGCAAGATCGACGCGCTCATGGGGCGGTAGCAGCGCTGGCGTTCCACCAGAATCGACATAAATGCGCTGGCCGCCAACTTCGATGAGAAATGCCAGCGGTTCACCACAGATCCAGTCAGCCGGACGCTGTGGCGGGCCAGAATCGCGCGTTTCAGGTTGATCGAAAGGCACCTTGCCAAAAAGGCGATCATGTGTGGCAGCCAGCACGCGAATTTTCCACGGCCCAATCCGCCGCACAGCTCCGGCTGTCACTGCATCGGCGGATGGAGCGCCTGCGCGTTTCGCAAGATTCGCAGCTGAGGCGGAAGCAATGAGACGAGCATGCGTTCTCGACATGACAGTCGGAACATCGAGCAGGTGATCGAAATGCCCATGAGTGACCAGAATCGCTTCTATCTTGGGCGCGAGATGTCGCATTCCCTCTGCAACGCGTGGCATGTCCGGCTGAAGGCGCGAACCAAGTGCGATACTCAAAAGATCAACACGCGAAAAATAGGGATCGACCAGTAGAGCGTGCCCGTCGAACTCAAATTGGTAACCATTGGTGCCAAGGTAAGTCACGCGCACTCCGTCGCGCGGGGTTGTCTCAGAATCCCTGGCGATCAGATCAGCATAAGAATTCAGCCCCGCGCCTAAAACTTGCGTGGAGAATCCGAGGAAAAGAAGAAGCGCGCCTTTCAATCCTTAGCCGATTCTACCGAAGCGTTGTCTCGCGGCCAACTGCAAGTTTGCTTGACGAATTCCGCGTGCCTGCCTTCAATAATTGAAATGAGTGTGGAGTACACGGATGCACCTGCTGCCCGGCCAGAATCAAGCACGGGCGATAAAATGCCCTGTCCATACTGCGGGCATCTCCTGCCGAAAGATGCCCAACGCTGCGACCGCTGTGATTGGACACGCGACGCAACTGAAACTGCGGAAGGCAAAGCGAGCGACGCCATCGCAGTTATCTTTAGTATCATTCCGGGCCTGGGACATATTTATAAAGGACACAAGCTTGCGGGGTTTTTATGGATGTTCGGGGCGATCCCGGTCGGGATCTTTGTGTTGTTGGCAGCTTTCGCATCTGCCGGATGGGGTCTTGGTCTCTTTTTCTTTTACCTCATCGCGGTAATGCTTCATGCGTACGCCGTGGACGATCGCGTCGTGCCACCACGAGAAGACGAGGGCGAAGAGTACTGATAACGCGTCACATCGTTAAATCGTGAATCGATTTACGAATCTCGATCTTCGAATTACGGGCGCCTGAAAATCATTCCCCGATAATCCATGTCACATCGCCAGCTGACGGATTGACTCTCGACGCTGGAAATTGCGAGTCCCCTTCCAGGACGCGCTCGATTAAATCAGCGTTTTTCGCCGCGCCGACCAGGAAACAGATGTGCCGTGCGCGATTGATGAGCGGTAACGTGAACGTCAATCGCCAGGCATCTAACTTTGGAACAAAGTTCGCGACTACTTCCCTTATCGTTTCATCTAACGCAGTAGTGCCAGGAAAAAGCGACGCCGTGTGTCCATCGTCCCCGAGGCCGAGAAGAATCAGATCATGCTGGTAAATCGGTTCGCCTTGCTGTGTGGCCAAAAGATCGAGTTGATCCTGGTATTCCTGTGCCGCGATTTGTGGATCGATTTCGCCGCGCATACGCAGGATCGATTTCTCAGGAACTGCGGCCGGCGCGAGAAGAGTTTCCCAAGCCATTCTGAAATTGCTCTGTGGATCATCCGGGGGGACGCAACGCTCGTCTCCGAATGTAATTAGGATCAACTCCCACGGTAGATCATGCCCAATTGCGGCAAGTCGCGTATAAACCGGAACGGGAGTGTTCCCACCGGAAAGCGCAATCCGGAATTCGTTGCGTTCACCAAGGGCTTGATACGCCCGGTCAAGAATCAACTGCGCAGCGTCGACAGCGAAGTTCTTCGTTCGAATTACGTGCCGATCCATTCGCGACTAAAATCAGATCGCGCAATGCGACTGTCCGCGCTTTTGCAAATAACGTTGATGATATTCTTCTGCGCGCCAGAACGCCGGCGCAGGTTCAATTTGCGTTACCACAGGCCGGGGAAAACGGCCGCTCATATTGATTTTTTCCCTGGATGTTTCTGCCACCGATTTTTGCTCAGGCGAATGATAAAAAATCACTGAGCGATACTGGGTTCCAACATCGGGACCCTGCCGGTTCAATGCTGTGGGATTGTGGTTCGACCAGAAAATGTCCAAGAGTTCATCGTACCCGATTTGCGATGGATCGAACTCCACTTCCACGACTTCGGCGTGTCCGGTCTTGTCAGTGCAAACATCTTCGTAGGTCGGATTCTCTTTTGTTCCGCCAGCGTAACCGACCGCTGTAGACAAAACGCCTTTCAGATTGCGGAAAATTTCTTCCACTCCCCAAAAGCAGCCTGCGCCGAACATTGCCTTTTCCGTTCTCATCGGAAGCAAATTGGAACGATTATCAGAGCGGCGCAACTGTCAGAATGGTGTAACCGCACGAGATGCTTCCTCCGTTCTTTTTTGCGCTAATATTGCCCTAAAGTCTTAGTAGCCAACGGTTGCCTAATCTGGCAGAACAACAACAATCCTTGTCAGGAAATGAATTCGTCCACCACGACTCTTGATCAAACTCGCCCGATCTTACCGGTGCGCCTTCTCAATGGCTGTCGCAGCTTGCTGGACAAAGGCCGAATTCCACGCACTCCCATTCGAGCAGTTGATTTGATCAAGACGGCAAAGCGCCGTTGCGGTCTTGATGATTTTGGCGGCGGCGACTTTTTCGAGGGCCTCTCACGATTGATCGATTCGTGCCAGCGCGAGTCCCAACTCAACCTGATCGGAAGAATTGTCCTTCGGGCCGATCTCATGCGGACGTTGTGTTCACGCTTGTTCATGCAACGTGATCGGAAGGCGCATCCAGGCATCGCGCGACAGGAAATTCGCGACCCGCTCTTCATCGTTGGTTTGCCGCGCAGCGGTACGACCCTCTTGCACACCCTCCTCGCTTTGGATCCCGAGCACCGAGTTCCCCTCACCTGGGAAGTCATGACGCCATCCCCACCTACTGGCGATAATGAAAAGCGACGAATTCAACGGGCAATTAGCAGTTGTAATTGCTTCAACTGGTTGGCGCCCACATTTCGTCAAGTCCACCCGGTTGGTGCAGAGCTTCCGCAAGAATGTGTCAGTCTCATGGCGCCCACGTTTATGAGTGATCAGTTCGACGCGATGTATTATGTGCCGTCGTATCGGGCGTGGTTCTTTCGCCAGGATTTGCGACCGGCGTACGAATATCATCGCCGTTTTCTTCAACATCTGCAGGTCCGGCGCTGTGCGCGGCGTTGGGTGCTCAAGGCCCCCACCCACATGTTTGCCCTGCCGACTCTGCTGGATGTTTATCCTGATGCGCTTTTCGTCCAGACCCATCGAGCGCCGCTCGATGCCATGGCTTCGGTATCCAGTCTCATAACGATTCTTCGGCGCGTATTTAGCGATGCGGTCGATCCACAAACAGTTTGCCGCGAGGCTATCGACTACTGGTCGAAAACACTGGATAGATTCTTGCAAGAGCGCGGTCGATTAGCAGAGCATCGCATTTGCGACGTAAATTATGTTGAGATCCGCCACGACCCACTCGTAGCGGTGCGACGCATTTATGCGCACTTCGGTTGGTCGTTGTCCCAGAAAGTAGAGCAACGGATGCGTCGAGCGCTAGCCAGCCGGCCGGAGGACCGATATAAGCTTCATCGGTACGATCTCTCACAGTTTGGGGTGCAAGAAGCAGAGAGCGCCGCTCGATTTGCGGCCTATTGCGATCGGTTTGGCCTGGCCGTGGGCAGAAAACGTACATCGAGCGCTCGAGCGGAAAAATTGGTTAAGAGGTAGAGCAAAAAACTGGGGGGCCCGACTTTCCCGCCTCACTGGGTTACGATTAGGCCGCACTCTTAGAAGGATGGCTGCTTGAGTTGCTGGAACTGCTGGCATGAGGAAAACTTCGCTGACATGACCTTTGAAGTGCGCTGCGCGATTAGCGCCGATCATCCCAGCTTGCCTGGGCATTTTCCAGACGCGCCACTCGTGCCGGGCGTATTGATCCTCGATGAAGTTCGCGCAGCGTTGCTTGATTGGCAGAAAGACTATGAGCTTGCTGCCATACGGGCGGTTAAGTTTCTGCAGCCACTAAAGCCCGAACAGCAGTTTACGATTTGCTTCTCCGTGAACGATTATGACCCGAGTGAAATCAATTTTTGCTGCCGCATCGAAGGGCGCGTAATAGCTGAGGGCCAACTTGAAGTTTATTGCAGGACAAAGGTGACTTCGTGAACGCGCCACTCTCCGACGGGCAAACATTTAAGATGCAACCAAGCGATCCGCGTCTGGCTGAATACCTGAAGGAATACCCACCTCAAGTATTCAGTGAGCGACTCTATCAAAGCATTGAACTGATGGAGCGTCACAGCGTCGAAATGGCTATCGATCTGGCGCGTCGGTTGAATCTGGTCGATCACCTCAGCCAGTGGCGATCGGTCGATGACTTGTGTAGTCGCCTTTCGTTTCAGCCCTCTTTCAAGTTCGCGTTACATTGGATCCTGGAACGTCTGGTCGAAATCGAATGCGTCGAGGCACGGATCGACGGGAACACTCGTTGTTACCATCTGCGGTGCACGTTGCGGAAACCCGATCTCGAAAGCCTGCGTGCGGCAGCTCTGCAAATTGATCCCGCGAACGCGGCGACTTTGGATTTACTGGATCACGCTGCGAGCCTTTATCCAGTTGTGGCCAATGGCGAACAAAGTGGTGATCGCAATTTGCTCGGTCCGCAAGGTGTGCCGCTGTGGCTGAATTATTTTCACAACGACAATTTAACCTATTCCGTAAATAACTGGGTTGGCGCGGCACTTGCCGTTGAGCGTGTTTCCACTCAGCACACGATTCGAATTTTAGAAATCGGCGCGGGCCCCGGCAGCGCCAGCGAAATTTTGCTACGCGTATTTGATGAACGAGGGCTTTTGCCACGAGTGGAACGTTATCTTGTCACAGAACCAAACGCGTTCTTCCTGCGATGCGGTCAACGCAAACTCGCAAGGCTGTATCCGGACCTGTCGCTTGAATGGGCCGCGCTCAATCTCGATCTGCCTTGGAGCGCTCAGTGCATTAACCCGCGTGAATTCGATCTGGTATACGCCGTTAACGTAATGCATATCTCGAGGGATCTCCTGTTTAGTTTGAACGAAGCGCGCTCGGCTCTGGCCAGCGACGGGTGGCTCGTGATCGGCGAATGCCTGCGCCCCTATTTCAATCAACCAATCTATCCCGAGCTGATGTTTCAGATTCTTGAGAGTTTTACAAATGTCCAGACAGATCCAGAGGTTCGGCCGAATCCAGGCTTTTTGACTGCCGAGCAGTGGCGGTGCGCGTTTACTCGCGCGGGCTTTCAGCGCGTCGAGGTTGCGCCCGATATCGATCGCATTCGCGAGATTTATCCTCACTTTTTTACTGGTGCAATTTGCGGACAAAACGTCGTGTCTGACAAATGACTTCGGACGTTCTCGAGACGAAAACCCCGGAGGCAGTGCGTTGGTCGGCTTTGCCGGAACGCGGCACACTCCCTTCGCTGCGATTGCTCGCGTGGATCGCAACGCGCATCGGGCGTTGGGCAGGAAGGCTGCTGTTATACCCGATCACATCTTATTTTGTAATTACTGCATGCGCGGCGCGTCGAACGTCGTACGAATATCTTAAGCAAATCCGCGGCTACCCAGCGCACTGGTGGAATGTGTTTCGTCATTTTCATTGCTTCGCCGCGACAATTCTAGATCGCCTTTACCTGTTGCGCGGGGAGTTCCAGCGTTTTGACCTGGAGCTTCACGGCAAAGAAGTCCTTCACGACCGGATGGAAAGCGGAAAGGGTTGCATCCTTTTGGGTTCACATTTGGGTAGCTTCGAGGTGTTGCGCGCTCTGGGCGTGATGCAGGGAAACTTTCCGCTCAAGGTTTTAATGGACCCAACGCACAATCAAAATATCACCGGGTTTTTGGACGCGCTGAATCCGGTGATCGCCAGCACCGTAATCGCGCCGGATCGGGTGGATACTTTGCTGACGGTTAAGGAAAATTTGGATGCAGGGTTCTTCGTCGGCACTCTAGGCGACCGGATATCGAGCGATGGTAAAACAACCCAATGCCAATTCCTTGGCCGTCCAGCAGCGTTTCCGGTCGGCCCAATCGTGCTTGCCGCCATGACGCATTGTCCCGTTATTTTGTTTTTCGGTCTTTACCGCGGCGGAAATCGTTACGAAATTTACTTCGAACATTTTGCCGACGCGATCACATTGGACCGCGATCGTCGGGCTGAGGAGATACAGCTGTGGATGCAGCGCTACGCCGGGCGCCTGGAGCATTACGCGCGCATTGCGCCTTACAATTGGTTTAACTTCTATCCTTTTTGGAACCAGGCTCCGCCGCCTTAAAACGTTACTGGGTTTCGAGGGGTTACAAAGCCTATATGCATGCTCCGATGTAACCCGGTCGCATCTCTTAAACCACTTAGGTCTGTTTGATGCCTAACGATCTGCCGATTAACAAAGCAGAAATTCGCACATTGATTCCGCACTCTGGCCAGATGTGTTTGTTGGATCAGGTTACTCAATGGGATGATCGATCGATTACATGCGTCGCTAACACGCACCGTGATCCCGCTAATCCATTGCGTCGCAGCGGACATTTATCTGCTCTGCACGCTTTCGAATATAGCGCGCAAGCGGCGGCAGTCCACGGCGGGTTGCACGCACGCTCCGGTGGCACAACTGCGCCACCCGGCTACCTGGCTGCACTGCGCGACGCGCGCTTGCATGTGGCGCACCTGGATGACATCCGATCGCCGCTGCAGATTTCCGCCCACCGTTTGTTTGGAGAAGGCAGCAATACCGTTTACGAGTGCCGTGTTTCAGCCGGCGACACAGCCATAGCGGAGGGACGTATCACAATCATACAGCCCGACCTCCGGCAATCCGGGTAGCGCACGTGTCTCGCGTGCTGGCGAGCGCGTCCTCGCGATCGCGGACTTTCTCTGGAGTCGATACAGGTCGCGAGATCGCTGCTCAGAGAAAGTTCGTTTCGGCGCGACGCCGAAACCAGCACGCGAGACGCATGCGCTACCACTCACATCACGATGCCGCCGTCGACGCACAACACATGGCCGGTGATGTAGCTGGCTTCACTCGACGCAAGAAATGCCACGGCGTTGGCGATGTCTTCGGCTGTACCCGTTTTGCCAAGCGGAATTTTTGATTGGATGGAATTCTTAATCTCATCGGAAAGACCTGCAGTCATGTCTGTCGTGATGAACCCTGGCGCTACGGCATTGACAGTGATATTGCGGCTCGCCAGCTCGCGGGCGAGCGACTTGGTAAAACCGATCAAGCCCGCTTTACTGGCCGCATAGTTTGTCTGCCCGGCATTGCCCATCAAGCCGATAACTGAACTGATGTTGATGATGCGACCACCGCGCTGTTTGATCATCGCGCGAATGATCGCCTGCACAAAACTGAACGCGCCGCGCAAATTGGTGTTAACGACCGAATCCCAATCCTCGAGCGACATTCGCATGGCCAGCCCGTCACGAGTCACGCCAGCGTTGTTAACCAGAATGTTGACCTTGCCAAAATCGTTGAGAATTTCGGTGCCGACTTTTTGAACGGCTTTATGGTCCGCGACATCGACCGCATAGCCCTTCGCTGCATTGGCGCGGATTGCATCGATCTGGTTTGCGACGTTCTTTGCGTTTACGTCTGTGCGGCTCACGCAGGCTATACGCGCTCCCTCGTTAGCCAGTTGCAAGGCGATAGCTTGTCCGATCCCCCGCCCTGCGCCGGTTACAATCGCAACTTGATTCTCAAATCTCATACAGGCTTTCGATTTTAGACGGTAGCTTTCGACATTGCTACACGACCACTCCGTAACGGCGTTGACGGCGCCCAAATTCTTCCACGGCAGCAACGAGATCTTTCTTTGTAAAGTCGGGCCACAGTTTAGGCGTGATGTACATCTCGGTGTAGGACGTTTGCCAAAGAAGGAAATTGGACAAACGCATTTCGCCCGAAGTGCGAATAAGAAGATCCGGATCGGGATAATACCGCGTGTAGAGATGCTTACTGAACATCTCCACGTCGATCATCGCCTTGTCGATGTGGCCGAGCTCGACGGCACGAAGCAAACTTTTGATGCCATCAATGATTTCGAGACGTCCGCCGTAACTAAGGGCAAGGATAAGAGTCAAACCGGTGTTGCCGGCAGTTTGCTCGATGGTCTTATGAAGTTGTTCCTGCGAACTCCCGGGTAAATCAGTCAAGCGTCCAATCGCCTGAAGACGCACGTTCTTCTCGATCAATTCCGGCGTTTTCTCTTTTAAGAATTTTTCGAGCAAACGCATCAACGCCAGCACTTCACTTTTGGGACGTTGCCAATTCTCAGCGGAGAAAGCGTAAAGGGTAAGATACTCTACTTTTAATTCGCCGCAGCCCTCTACGCACTCGCGAACAGCCTGGGCACCTGCTTCATGCCCTTTGATGCGTGGAAAACCGCGGCTCTTCGCCCATCGGCCGTTACCATCCATGATGATTGCTATGTGACGAGGAACGCTCTTCACGTTCGATGGCATGACTACAAAACGATTGTCTCACCGCGTGCCGGCCCGACGCTAATCATGGACAATTTTGCTCCGGTTAATTCGGAAATGTATCTGACATATTTTCTCGCCGCAGGAGGAAGCTGAGAAAAGGTTTGCGCAGACTGAGTAGAAGTGTTCCAGCCACGCACCTTTTCATAAATTGGTTCGCAATTAGCCAGCTGGCTCGCGGCGCAGGGCGGAACATCCAGGCGTTTCCCATTCAGACGATAGGCTACGCAAACCCGGATCGGATCAACGTGATCCAGTCCGTCAAGGTTGGTGATAGTTAGCTCGTCGATCCCGTTGATCATCCTGGCGTAGCGGGTTGCCACGGCATCGAACCAACCGCAGCGGCGTTTGCGTCCGGTTGTCGCGCCAAATTCGCGCCCCAAGCCGTGAAGCATTTGCGTCAATTGCATGTCTTCGGTAGGCAATGCCCCCTCACCTACGCGAGTCGTATATGCCTTCATCACGCCTACTACGCGATCGATCCGATTCGGTGGCACACCGCTGCCCGTACACGCGCCACCCGCAGTTGTATTTGAGGAAGTCACATATGGATACGTTCCGTGATCAATATCGAGGAATGTTCCTTGTGCTCCTTCGAAGAGAATCTTTTTGCCCCGCTCCATGGCGCGATGGAGGTACACCACCGTGTTGCCCACGAATGGGCGCAGTTTTTCGCCTGCCGCCAGATAGCTTTCATTGACCTCTCGAAAACTGACAGGCTTGGCGCCTAGCGCCTGGAGAATTCTGTTGTACTCAGTCACCTTGGCCTGCAATTTTTTCGAGAACACAATCGGCTGCATCAAATCGGAAATGCGCAGGCCCGTGCGCGCTGCTTTATCACCATAAGCCGGGCCAATCCCGCGTTTGGTAGTTCCAATTCTGGTATGCCCTCGACGCAGTTCCCGTTGCTCATCGAGCAGCCGGTGGTAAGGCAGAACCAGGTGAGCGCAGTCGCTGATCAGCAAATTCCTGCCAATTGTAACCCCTAGTTTGCGCAAGCCATCGATCTCGCCGAGCAATGCAATCGGCTCGATAACGACGCCGTTTCCAATTACGCAGACCTTGCCGCGCCGCAGAATTCCCGAGGGGATTAGGTGAAGAATGTATTTGACGCCACGATGGAACACAGTGTGCCCGGCGTTATTGCCGCCCTGGCTGCGAACAACGATATCAACCTTCGCGGTAAGCACGTCGATAATCTTGCCCTTACCTTCGTCGCCCCACTGCGCTCCAATTAAAATCGTATTGGCCATTGCAATCAGAAATGGGCAAAAAATTTTCCCGATGCATCCGGCAGGACACAGTCGGGACTGCCTACGAATAATATGTTGGCCAACGCTGGACGCAACAGATTTTGCGTCTTGAGAGGTTCTCCTGCTCTTGCTCTTAGAACCAGCACTCAAAAGAGCATGAGAAAGAGTAAGAGGGAAGCCTCCGATCAGGGTACAGGCGTTTGCCCTTTAGGCGAAGGAGAGGCACTTGGCTGCTCTCTTCCGGATTCCATCAACGTCGGCCGCACAGCGCCACTCGGCTCTGGCTTCGCAGTTCGTGAACTTCGTCGACGTGATGTGCTCGTTTGCTCAGAACCAGCTTCCTTTTTCGCAGGCCTGGGAGTTTCCTGGACTGCTGGGTTTACCGTCGGAGTAGCCTCGGATTCTGACTGGCCAGATTTCCTCGTTTGTGATGCACTCGGATTGTTCAGCCGCTCGGCGGCCAGCGCTCCCGCCATTCGCATTTGCTCAAGCGTGGGTTCTGCCGATTCAGATCTCTTGCCCCGCGATTTGGGCTTGGTTCGCTCCGGGGTTGGAGATTCTGAGGGAGTCTGCTCTGGGGGCGGAGCTGCTTGCTTGGGAGCTTCCGGTTTCGTTTCGCGCGCGACGATTACTTCCTGCGCTTCCGCCTGGCCGGCGAGGATAAAGCTGCAAAGCAGCACGCTGAAAAATCCCCTCGGCATAAATCGTCGTGATAAACGACTCCAACCCATTCGCAAGCCCCCATTCACAAGACGTTCGAACTCTTAACCAGTTTGCCGTTTGACTTGGATTACAGGCAACGGAAAACGCATCTTCAATTCGTTTTCCAGAAAAATCTCAACGTGATGTAATCCGTATTGCTGAAACTGCACTCCGCCAAAATAATGGACGTTGGTCGCGTGGCCTTCCATCTCCTTTAGGTTGAACTCAACCTCCGCCTGCGCGATGACCTGCTGCTCATCTACGCCAACAATGCGAGATTTTTGCCGAAATTTGCCCGAGCCGCTGCACCAACGCGTCCAGATGCAGAGCCGGATGTAATTGATTGGCAGAGCAGGCGCAGGAATTACACTCAGCACGCCAACGAGTGTTTGCATTCCGTTGATCTCGCAGCGTACGTCCTCGCAAAGAACAGCGCTTTGCAGATCCGGAAGAATAACGTCGGTCCCCATCGGTAATTGATTTACATGATCCCGCGAATTAGCAGCGTCAATAATCCGATGCCGAGGACAATCCGATAAACGGCAAACGGTACAAACCCGCGCGCGCGCACCCAATTCATAAACCATGCGACCACGGCCAGTGCTACGAAAAACGAAATGGTAAATCCGATTCCAAGCACGATCCACTCATGAAGATTCATCGCTAGTGGGGCAATATCCGCTTCATGATGATGCGGCATCACGGTCTTCAAAAAGTCAAATCCGGTAGCCACTACCATCGTCGGCATCGATAAGAAAAACGAGAACTCCAGCGCCGCTGGACGGGACAGGCCGGCGACTTGCCCTGCAGCGATGGTGGACATCGAACGCGAAGTACCGGGGAAAACAGCAGAAAGAATTTGCGCTGCACCGATCCATACTGCCTGCGGCAGGGTCATTTCTTCCATGTGCATCGTGCGTGGCCGTGTGAAGAGAGCGTCAACGATCCACATCACGATTCCGCCGACGAGAAGGGCGAAGGCCATCACCCAGAGATTTTCCAGGTTTTTGCCGATTTGTTTCGTAAGTGCCCACGCTGGAACTGCTGTTACAATAAACGCTATCAAGGTAAGACTGAGAGAATTTGTCAAAATGGTGCGATCGCCGCGCGCGCCTCTCGGGAACGTGCGAACAAACTCCAGGATGCGGCGCCAAAAATAAACCGGCAACGCCAGAATGGCGCCGAGCTGGATAACGATCGTGTACATTTTCCAAAAGCCATCGTGAAGATCGATATGCAGCAAGGCTTCGCAGATACGCAAATGCGCAGTTGAGCTTACTGGGAGAAATTCAGTCAGCCCTTCAACGATTCCGAGAAAGACTGACAGCAGATATTCGTGCATGAGTTGAATCGTTGAATAGTTAATACGTTAAGGGGATGCTCCTCCCCGGGAACTCTGTAGGTTTGTAACTTCTCAACTTTTTTAACTCTATTAACCTTTCAACAGCGTGAGCTCGCGCTCACAGTGCCTCCGTTCCGCGCTCGCCTGTCCGAATGCGCACCGCTTCTTCAACTTCGGTCACAAAGATTTTCCCATCGCCGATCTTCCCCGTTTTGGCTGCTCCCAAAATTGCCTCGACAGCCCGTTGTGCGCGGTCGTCGGGAAGAACCATTTCGAACTTTATTTTCGGAAGGAAATCGACGGTGTACTCCGTGCCACGATAAATCTCGCTGTGGCCCTTCTGTCGGCCAAATCCTTTTACCTCACTAAGAGACATTCCTTCTACACCTGCCGCCATCAGGGCCTCCTTCACCGGCTCTGTTTTAAAAGGCTTGATGATTGCCTCGATCTTTTTCACCGCGCCAAAACTAGAACTCGCGTACCAAATGGCAAGCAATCCGATTCAAATGATACGACCTGAGCGTGTTCGCTCGACTACACCCCGAAGTGAATCAATGTTGGATCGCTTCGGTATTGCAATTGTGGATAGGATCTTCCCGTTTCGTAGGAGATCTCTCCTCGCATGACAAACGACGGCGCATCATCAAAGTCGAACATTTGCACGCCTTCCTATGGAACAGAGTGATTCCTCCAAGGAGAGAATACGACATTGAGTACCGCATCCACACAGTTGCCCTCCGTTCTTAGCAGCTGGCCTGCTCGTCATCCTTTGGTCTGTTATTTCCTCATCGCCTTCGGTTTCTCCTGGCTCATGTTCCTGCCGGGTCCGCTCGTGTACTACGGCGTTATAAATCTGGGGGATGACGTGATCCGCTTATTGGCCATTGCCGGCCTGCTCGGACCAATCTTATCCGGATTCATCATGACTGCGGTTACCGAAGGGTGGCCCGGTATAGCGCGCTTGGTCCGCCGAATGGTGTGCTGGCGCGTTCGGATTCGATGGTACGTGTTCGCTCTCGTTGGGCTCCCGGCGACGATGGTGCTTGCCACTCTCATCCGGCCCGGTGCCGCGGAGTCGTTCGACATCTCCGCACGGCCATTCTTTCTGGACTATCTGCGTGCCTTCATCTCGATGGTTCTCTTAGGAGGCCCGCTTTTCGAGGAACCAGGCTGGACCGGCTTCGCGCAGCCTCGTTTGCAGCGATTATGTGGTCCTTTGATCGGAGGCTTAATTCTCGGCTGTCTGTGGGCTCTGTGGCATTTGCCTGGATTTTTAATCCCCTCCCAAGACGTGACGGATATACCTCCGAGGGGCACGATCCTCGAATTCGTCGTGTTCGCCGTTGCCCTAATCGGTCTGCGCCTGATCATCGTTTGGGTCGTCAATAACACGAGGAACAGCGTCTTTATGGCAATATTGGTACATGCTTCCTGGAATACTTTTTATTCCGCCGCCCTGATTCGATTGTTTCACTCTCCAATCGTACTCGGAAGCTACGCGAATCTCGCGATAGCCGGATCCGCGTTAACGCTGGTGCTTATTGCGGCTACGCGAGGACGAATGGGTTATCGGGAGGAGGCCGAAACAGTGTTTGACCAGGCAGCCGCCGCGCCATGAAGACGAAAGTCAGATCGCGTTTGCATGACTTGGGCTCAGAGCTGATAACTTCCGCCGATGAGGTTTGTTTTTTTCGTTTTCACAATCAGCGCAATCTCGATGTTCGTTCTCGCAGAAGAAGAAACCACGCCACCACCCCGGGTGTATCCCGTCGCATTGCCGAATTACGATGAGGAAACGGCCACGCGGTTGCAGATTTTTTTGGACAACAGCGATTTCGGGCCTGGGAAAATTGACGGAAGAATGGGCGAATTCTTTCGCAAAGCGCTAATCTCCTATAAGCATGCGCACGCCATGCCAAAGACTGGCGCGGTCGACCAATGGATGCTCGATCAAGTGCCGGTGACTTACACCACTTATACGATCAAGGATGAAGATCTGAAGTTCGTGGGCAATGTGCCGGGCAGCCGTGCAGAGCAGGCCAAATTAAAATGGCTGCCTTATACGTCCCTGCTTGAGTTCGTCGCTGAGCGTTATCATTCGGCCGAGTCCTACATTCAGAAACTTAATCCCGGAAAGAACTGGGAACACCTTCAGCCGGGCGAGACTTTAAAGGTGCCAAATGTATTGCCTTTTGAGGTTGAGAAATTCACCGAGGGAAAAGTCCCTGAAAATCCGGCGTTCGCTTCTCGTAAGATTTTTGTCGACACCTACGAACATCTTCTGGAGGTGTTCGACCAGGACCAACTCGTCTGTGTCTTTCCAATTACACCGGGATCGAAAACATTGCCGGCGCCGGTGGGCACCTGGAAGATTCTCGGTACCAATGTCTGGCCGTGGTTCCGCTACGATGAAGGCATGCTCAACCACGGCGTGCGCACCGAAAACTATTACAACCTTCCACCAGGTCCGAACAATCTCGTTGGCGTCCTTTGGATGGGTTTGAACAAGCCCGGCATCGGAATTCACGGCACGAACAATCCCGAAACCATCGGCCGCGCAGCCAGTCACGGCTGCGTTCGCCTGGCAAACTGGGATGCTGCGCGCATGAAAGATCTCGTAAGTGTAGGGAATACCGTTCTTATTTTCTGATCTTCCCTTTGTCATCCCGAACGAAGTGAGGGACCGCGCAAAAGATGATCGATCACACAAGTTACGAAGAATGCCGCCAGCTCCGAATGTGAGCTCCCTCACTCGCGCTTGGGATGACCACGCGAGCGTAGCCAATACCGTCTTCATTTTCTAGGTAGGGACGGATCGCGGGGGCGGTACCGGCGGCTCGCGAGCGCGCCCTACCAAATTCTTAAAGAAATTTCGCGCGGAATCGCAATGTCAAACGTCTAGGCTTTAGATCGACCCAATGGATCCCAGTGAACGCGAAAAATACCAGGCGGCCATTCACGGCGATCGCGAGGCATTTGAAATGATTATTCGCACCCATAGCCGGACGCTTTTCGCCATTGCTTACGGCATTTTGCAAAGCCCCGAGGAGGCAGAGGACATCGTACAAGATTCGCTGGTTAAAGCGTGGAAAGCACGCTGGCGTGTGCGCGATCCGGGAAAATTTCCGGCATGGCTCGCAACGATTGCGCGACACAAGGCGCACGACGTTTTTCGCAAACGCCGCACCGTTCCTTTGTCGGAGCAAGTGACGGAACCGATCGAGCCAGAGCCGGCGAACACGAGTGCTTTAGATCAAAGATTGCATTCCGCCCTCGCAACGTTGCCGGAACTCCACCGGGCTGCGCTCACGTTGCGCTATTTCGAAGAGATGGATTATCGCACTATCGAAAACAGCCTGGGTCTGACCAATGGCGCGCTGCGAGGCATACTCGGCCGTGCTCTGGCCCTAATGCGCAAACAACTTCGCCCTGCTCTCGCTTCAATCGACTAAACGTATGGCAACGATCCACGACGAAATTGACAGCTGGCTGGTCGCCGATCTGCACGGCGAGCTTTCGAACAGCGAACGGAACGCGCTTCATGCGCATCTCGTCGATTGCGGTGCGTGCCGAAAGACTCATCAGGAAATCAAAGTTATGAACAAAATTCTGGAAGAAACCCTCGCACCACAAAAACCAGATCCAGCTTTCGAGCAGCGGATGCTGGCTGGTTTTCGCAATCGTGTCCCTCAGCGGACCGGACTTGTAAAACTGCTCGTTGGTCTAATGCGCTTACGCGCTGCTCAAATCGCAGCGGTCGCTGCCGTTTTGCTCGGACTTGTTCAGATCGGGCGGATGATCACCGGTGAACCCGCAACTGCGCCCCGTGAACGCGAACGCTACGCGCAAGTAGAAGCAACCGCACCGCAGCCGCCGGAATCACGTCCAAGTCAAACCGGCGCTCTGGGTAGATCAGGCGGAATCGCCGCTGGACGACCACAAGACTTCGCGATCGAGGAACCGCCAGCATCGCCGGCAGCCAGATCAAAATTTCAACGAGAGGGCAAAGCGGGTGCAACAACGGTTGCGCCAGCCAAAGCCGCCCAGGCGGAGACAACTGAGAGTGAAGCGTCCGTCGCAAGCTCAGAAAGTTCTGCGAACGCCGAGCAAGCTGGAAAATCCTCGGTTGAAACGCCCGCTCCGGAGTTGGCCAATCGCAAACTCATTCGAAACGCAACTGTCGACCTGGAGATCGTCAGCTTTGATAATGCGGTGCAGAAGATTACTGCATTTGCGAACGAAGAACACGGTTACGTCGCTACAACAGGTTCTGAGAAACAGGCAAATGGGAAGCTGCGGGGTCAAGTCGTCGTCAAGGTTCTACCGGAAAGCCTCGATCGCTTTCTGCAAAAGGTCCGGAGCCTTGGCCAATTAAAAAACCAGACACTGGGCACTGAAGATGTGACCAAGGAATATTTCGATACCGATGCGCGCCTGAAGAATGCCCACGTGATGGAGCAACGTCTAATCGAAATGTTGAAAACCAAGACCGGCAAAGTTTCCGATTTGCTTCAGGTGGAGAAAGAATTGGGCCGTATCCGTGAAGAGATCGAGAAGATGCAAGGCGAGTTAAAATATTGGGATTCGCGGGTCCAATTCGCCACGGTGACTATTTCGCTCGCGGAAAAGGACATGGAAGAGCCAGCGGCCTTCCTGATCCGGGAGCGCGCTCAGCTGGCACTCTACGCGCCCGATGTAGAGAAGACTTACAACGAGATCAAGAGCCTCGCCTCGCCAAGGGTGCAGATCACAAACGCACAACTAAACCGCGATTATTCCGGACGTGTTTCAGCGCAGATGAGCATGTTGATTGCGCCGGAAGAAAGCGATGGCGTAATCGGCAGTGTCAAAGGTTTTGGGCGCGTGGAAAATTTCCAAACGCAGACCCAACGCATCGCGCAGGGGGGCAATGCCGGGGCCGCGGGATCGGAAAATGCCAGAACAAAACGTGACAAGGTGGATCTCAACATCGCCATCTCGCGCGAGGAACAGGAGCAGGCTTTTCAGCAAACGAGCCTGCGAATTCGCACTTCGTCAGTGGACGAAAAGGCAAAGGAGCTTGGCGCTCTTGCAGAGAAACAAGGGGGACGCGTTCGCAGTTCTACTTTCAATCGCGATCCGGATGGCCGAGCCGTGGCAAATGTTTCGCTACGCGTACCGATGAAAAATTATCTGGCGATTATGCAATCGCTCGACTCGTTAGGCAAAGTGGAGAACGTGAGCGTGCAACGTCAGGACCGTACGGATGCGCAGATCGATGAAGCAAACGCGCCGGCGGACGTTTCGATTCAGGTTTACACCCAGGGCAATATTGTTTCACAGGAGAGCAGCTTGCTTGCCACACTGCGAAGAACGCTGGCGCAAAGCGCGGGCGCAATCATGTGGAGCTTGCGCATGATTGGTGTGGCCATCGCTTTTCTCGCGCCCTGGGCGATTGCAATTATTGGTGTCATTTGGATCGCGCGACGCGTAATTCGCGCGCGCCAATCCAAGCCCTAACCCGCGCGCGCGTTTTCCCCTGGTTATCCTATGCGGCCAAGAGGGCGAAGGACCTCACCTGCTTCCAACGGCACGCAAACGTATCTCGTGTAATCAACTAGCTTGTGAGAGGCTCCTCGTTTCGCTCGGGGTGACACGCATTTTTGCGCGCCAGCCTGCAGTAATCATTCTTGCCCGCTGGCGAAACGAGTCATAGGTTGCTTATATCGGAGGTTGGCGATGAGAGCTCAAGGCGGTATCAGCTATAGCAACGCGGCGGTCGCCGCTTGTCCGAAGCATTTACTCCAATTCGCGGTCGATCAGCGGTATGACGATTACACATCGGTCGATCACGCGGTCTGGCGATTCATCATGCGCCAGAACATTTTTTTCCTGAAAGAATACGCGCACAAAGTTTATTTCCAGGGTCTTCTGGACACCGGCATCTCGTTTGAACGGATTCCGCGCATCGAAGAGATGAATGACATACTGGCAAAGATCGAGTGGGGTGCGGTGGCAGTGGACGGTTTCATTCCGCCAGCGGCGTTTATGGAATTCCAAGCCTACAAGGTGCTGGTGGTCGCCTGCGACATGCGGCAAATCCAGCACATTGAATACACGCCGGCGCCTGACATCGTGCACGAGGCCGCTGGTCATGCACCGATCATTGTCGATCGCGAATACTCAAATTATTTGCAGCGCTTCGGTGAGATCGGTGCAAAAGCAATGTCTTCCCGAAAAGACTTCGAGTTATATCAAGCGATCCGGCATTTATCGATTTTAAAGGAGCGCCCGAATGCTGACCCGAAAGAAGTCGAGGAAGCAACCAAGCTGGTCGAACATCGCCAGAAAAATCTCGGCACTCCCTCCGAAATGGCGCTGCTCTCACGTTTGCATTGGTGGACGGTCGAATATGGACTCATTGGCACACTCGAGAATCCGAAAATTTACGGCGCGGGTTTGCTTTCATCGATCGGTGAATCGGTGTCATGCCTCGAGCCTGAGGTAAAGAAGATCCCCTACTCCATCGACGCAGAGAATTACGCGTTCGACATTACGACAAAACAACCGCAGCTCTTCGTCTGTCGCGACTTTCAGCACTTGAGACACGTGCTTGAAGAATTTGCTAGTAAGATGGCGTTCAGGGTCGGCGGACTCGAAGGCATCAACAAAGCCATCGAATGTAATAATACTGCGACTTGTGACTATTCGTCCGGTCTCCAAGTCAGCGGAACCTTCACTGAGGTCATCACAGACGAAGATGACTCCCCGATTTACCTGCGAACATCCGGCAAGACTGCGCTCGCATTCCAAGGCAAAGAACTTGAAGGCCACGGAATCGATTATCATAAGGACGGTTTTGGTTCGCCGGTTGGCAAATGGAAACAAACACCAACGGCGCCCGAGTTGCTGACCAACGATCAACTGCACGCGCTTGGAATTGTTGAGGGCAAGAAAGCGAAGGTCGAGTTTGTCGGCGGTATCGCTGTCTCCGGGAAAGTTGAGAAAATTCTGCACCGCGACGGGAAACTGTTGTTGATCACATTCTCAAACTGCAACGCGAAATATCACGACCGACGCCTGTTCGAGCCCGAGTGGGGTGTCTATGACATGGCCGTTGGCGAACGAATCAGCTCAGTCTTTAACGGGGCAGCAGATAAAGATGCTTACAATCAGGTGGCGCTGGTTCCAAAGGAACGCACCATCAAAGTTCCCTCAGACGCAAAGCGGAAACGACTCGAGAATCTTTACGCGCAGGTGCGCAGGATTCGCGAGGGCAAAACCGGTTACGAGCGGCTTGGCGAAATTTGGGAAACACAGCAGGCCGAACATCCGGAGGATTGGCTGTTGTCGATGGAAATTTTCGAAATTCTCGATACAACCGATCAACAACGGGAATTGAAAGTCAGGCTCGAGAAGTTTCTGAACGAGAAGAAAGCGAAGACTAAGGATCTCTCGACGCTAATCAGTTGGGGATTCCGCCTGGTCGAATATCACAAAAAGCCGGAATACCAGGCCACGCTGCACGCCTCACCGAAATAGCTGTATTCGCTTCGTTGTGCGAAGCGTGGCGCTGGCCTGAATGGTCCGCGTGAATCGCGCCGCCCACAGGACGGCGGCTACAGTGAGATCGCTTGTCCTCGAGTCGCGCTTGTCCTTCAGCGCCTGGCGTACTCGTGCTGCTGTAGCAACGCCGCAAACCTGTTGTCCGAACGGAGGAGATCCAATTGGGGATCATATCTGAGGGTTGCCGACACAAGCTGACGATTCGTGACTGCTTTCGCGAGCCATTTCAGAGCCTCTTCCTTATCGCCGCGCGCGGCGCACAGTACCGCGATGTTGTAAGGATCAGCTTTGCCTGCCGTTGCCAGTTCCAGGATTTCCGGCATCATTGAATCCGCCTCTGACTTGCGGCCTGCAGAAGTCAGCACCGTTGCAACGGAAATCAGAACGTCCCCCTTGTGGTCAGGACTGAGCTCACCAGCCATGCGATACTGGTCGATCGCCCGTTGAAACATCCCGTTTAACCAGCAGGCGATACCAAGATTACATTGCACAACATAATTATTGGGATCCAACTCAGCGGCTCTGGAACAATACGTCAGTGCGCCATCAAATTGCCTCGCAAACGTCAGCAGTATCCCCAAGGCCGTACTATTTGTTACTGAAAGTGGGTCGAGCTCCTGAGCTCGCTTCATCTCACGGACGGCATCATTTAGCTGACCAAAGCCACACAAGCACCAAGCGTAGCGCAGGTGCGCGGTAGCCAGATTAGGGTTCAACTCCAAGGCCCGGCGAAGCGACTCCATCGCTGGGTGAAGCTGGTGTTGCAAGGAGTGAACCATCGCGCTGGCAACGTGAGCTTCCGCAAGAGAGTCGTCGAGAAGTAGGGCGCGGTCGGCTGCCGCCTTTGCATTGCTGACGGCATTTGGCGCAGGGTTGTATGCGTAAAATATCTCTAGGTAATAACAGTCCGCCATTAGTGCATAGGCCAGAGCAAAATTCGGATCCTTCTGGACTGCTTGCTCAAAATAGTCGATCGCTTTCTCAAGTCCCTCCTTCGATCGCGTACTCCAGAAGTAAAGACCCATCAGATACGAGTCATAAGCGGCGACGTTCGTGGTGTAATGTTTCCCCAGGTGCTTTTGCTCGTCCGCAGTAAGATTAATTGCGAGCGATCGGACGACGTTGTCGGAAATCGAATCCTGAACGCCGAAGATGTCAGTAAATGTTTGGTCGAATTTTTCCGACCAAATGGTGCGGCCGCTGGCGACGTTAACAAGTTGCACAGTGACCCGGACTTTGTCCCGGGACCGCTGAATAGTTCCACTCAAGATCGCGTCCACGTTCAAGGCGCATCCGGCCGCGAGCGGATCACTAGGGGGGTTCTTGTATTTCGACACAGCGCTGGTCGGCAGAACTACAAGTTGCTTTAAATTGCTCATTCTCCCGATTACCGCGTCAGCCATGCCTAGCCCCAGCAATTCATCGTCCATATCCCGGCCGAGCGGCTCGAACGGCAAGACTGCGATGCTCTTTTGCGGAGTTCGTGCCAGTACAGATAAGACTTTGCCAGCGGGGACAGGCGAGCCGGACCCGTGGTAGCGGATGAAGAATAGAGCGGCAACGCTAACAGTGACAACGGCTACTATCGCAGCCGGCAACAGCCAGCGATGTTCGCGAGGCTCCTGAGCTCGCTCCCTCCTTAGACGAGCTGGGGTTGACTCGTAACTCGGGGTTTGATCTGTTGCATGGCCCGCCGCAAAAGCTCGCCGCGCAAGGACTCCGTTTGATTGCCGCACTTTCGGTCTCGTGCAAACCGCGCCTGGCGGCCGCTTCTTCACTTCGGCCACGAAGCGATAACCTCGGCCCGCCACGGTTGCGATATAGCTTTCCGAGGCGGGCGTTTCGCCGAAGACGTGGCGCAGCTTCGAGATCGCCTGCGCCAGGTTGTTCTCCTCGACAATCGAATCAGGCCAGACCGCCTCCATGATGCGCTCCTTATCCAGCACGGCGTCGTGATGCTCCACCATGTAAAGAAGAGTTTTGAACACTCGCGGGGTAAGAGGGACAGCCATTCCATCCAGCCGCCGCAAAAGCCGTTCAGCGGTGTCGAGTTGAAACGCGCCGAACTCGTAGATATGACCCGGAGTAGTCCGCATCGCAGTTTTCAGATAATTCAGGAAAAATTCAGCCGTACCTTAAAGACTTTCATAAGGGCCCCAGCATGTTCCACCACGCGCAAGTTCGATCAGACCTCGCCTGCGCACAAAGAAAATAAAACCCACAAAAACAGTAAATCAAAAACGACAACCCAGGACAAGAAAAATGAAAAAGCGTACAAAAAAATATTCAACCAAACCTGTGAACACAAAATTATCCTTCTTTCTCATTCCGCTCGTGCTGGCTGCTTTCACGCTATTACCGACGGCACAAGCACAGCTATCGCCACCGCCGGACGGAGGCTATGCCGACAACAATACCGCTGAGGGCACTGATGCCCTCTTCAGCCTCACAACCGGTCCGGACAACACAGCAGTAGGTTTTGAGGCGCTCTACAGCAACACAACGGGCGACTCGAACACGGCCACCGGTTCTCAGGCGCTTGTGAGCAATACAACCGGCATTAGAAACACGGCCACCGGTTTTGCCGCGCTGAGTAGCAACACAACCGGAGAACGCAACACGGCTACCGGTCGTGCTGCGCTGGCTAACAACACAACCGGCAACCATAACACGGCCAATGGTCATAACGCGCTCATTTTCAACAGCACCGGCAACGACAACACGGCAACCGGGAGTTTCGCGCTCGTTTTCAACACAATCGGCAACCAGAACATCGCATTGGGCAATTTCGCCGGCAGCAATCTCACCACGGGGAACAACAATATCGATATAGGGAACCAGGGTGTTACTGCCGAGGCCAACACGATCCGGATAGGTACACAAGGAACCCAGACAAAAACCTTCATCGCTGGTATCAATGGAACAGGAGTAATGGGTGTTGCCGTTAAAATAAACGCTGCCGGCCAACTTGGCACGGCATCCTCCTCGCAGCGTTTCAAAACGGAGATCAAGCCAATGGACAAGGCAAGCGAAGCGATCCTCGCGCTTAAGCCAGTCACATTCCTTTACAAGAAAGAGCTTGATCCCGAGGGTCTCCCGCAGTTTGGCCTCGTGGCCGAGGAAGTGGAAAAGGTCAACCCCGCCCTCATAGCTCGCGATGCTGCCGGCAAACCTTACACTGTGCGCTACGACGCCGTAAACGCAATGCTGCTGAACGAGTTCCTCAAAGACCACACGAGAGTAGAAACGCAAGGTCGCAAGATTGAGGAACAGGAATTGACGATCGCTGAGTTAAAGTCAACTGTCGCACAGCAGAGAAATTACTTGGAGGCGACTACAGCACAGCAGCAGAAGCAAATCGAAGCTCTCACTACGGGCCTCCAGAAAGTGAACGCCCAGCTTGAACTGAGAAAACCAGCGTCGCAAATGGTCAGCAGCGGTCGGTAAGAGCTGCGGCGACAAACAAACCCGAGGTGCCTCAGGTCTGTCAACCCGGGCTTGTTTCAGCCGCACGTTTAAAACGCTTCGTTTTTAAAGTGGCGCGTGCCTTTCAGTGTCTTCGCGTATTCGTCTTTACTTAGATACTCTCATCGAGCTGCATGTCGGTGCGAAGAAAATTCTTAAAGAACGCCTTGGTGCGCTCCTTAGAGCTCATCACTTCACCGTGATGAAGCTGAGTTCGCCTCCTTTGGTTTGACGATCACGCTCGATCCATAGGAACCCGAAAGCTGGCCAGTCCGCGCGAAGTCACGCATCATAGCGAAATAACCTGGCGCGTACCGTGTCGAGACACGCTCGCCATCTGGAGCGACTTCGTACTCAGTCATCCCGTGCTCGGCGTGCGGATACAGTGCGAGCGTAATTGGCTTTCCTTCCGCGGCCAGTATCTTGATGCGGCGACTCGTCTCAGCGCTCGGCGCTTCGAAGTCGTCTTCTCCGAGAATCCACAACTGTGGCGCCTCGACAGCACGAAGCGTGGGCATGGGATCATAGCGAAATGGCGTGCCCCAGACAAAGTCTTTGCCCTTCTCGCGCAGCTCGGCCTCTGTGTACGGCAAAATAAAATGCGTATAATTGCCATGAATGTCCTTGTACCAAGGCTCTTTGCGGTACTTGGCTCTTGTCGCATCGAAGCGCTCGAAACCTTTGGTGAAACCGCTTTCGAATACTGCTTCCGCCGCGACCGCTACTTCAAGAGCTTTTGAAATTTCCCCCTGACTATGACCTTTAAAGCGCATCTCAAGCGCAACCTCCTCCTGGTCTTCGTCAATGACGGAGACGGCTAATCCGAAACTAACAATAACGAAATCGACGGGCGCGTGTGTTGCGGCGAGCGGCGCGACCCAGCCGCCCTGACTACCACCTTGATATCCGATCCGGGCACAGCGGGTGCCAGCAATTCGCTTGGCTTCCCGCATGGCAGCGATGGCGTCATCCGCGAGCGTATCGAAATCCTGCGTATATTTGCCGTCCGATCCGCCGGTTCCGCGTTTGTCATAAACGAATGCGCCAATGTTCGCGGCCGGTAACAATCGTTGGAGCGCATACGAATCGCGCGCAGAATCCCGTTCCGCCCCGTGAATGAGAACCACGATCGGGACCGGATCATTGCTCTTCGGCATTACTAATCTACCCGCGAGCTTAACTCCGCCACGGCCTTCGAATACCGTATCAGTCACATCGAACGGAATCCGATGAGCTTTCTTACCGTCGAATTCGATTTCACCCGCCGCGCAATGAGTGAAAGACGCCGTGTGTCCGTCTGGACGATCTGTCCATCCCAATGTGCTTGTCCACGAACGATCGCCCTTTTTATGGAAAACCCCAGTTGTACCATCGAACTTGCGCCAGCGAAACGTGTCGCCTTCGGATCGCGCGATATCAACAATCTCTCCATCCGAAAAGCGATAGGCTCCGATCTGGCAATCACCAGCCGTCCCGCTTTCCGATTCGTCGGCAATAGTGGCACGGATAAAAGCTGCTGAAAGAGCACAGACGAGCGATTGCCACCAGAGCAAATGAATTTTAAAACACGACATCTCTGTTTGTGATGCAATTCGTCACCAATTTGGATTCGAAATTTCTTCTACTAACGCCTCAGGCATATAGCCTCCAACTCGTCATTCGTGTCATGTCGAGCGAAGTCGAAACATCTCTTATTATTTCTTAGAGATTTGATTCGCTCACTTCCCGTTCGATCAACCTTCGGTCTTCCCATCTTCGTCGCGGCTTCCCCAGCCGCTTCATTCTCGACTACGCTGCGCTCCGCTCGGAATAACAGCTACGCGTTAGATGTTTTCGTCCTTGAAATGGCGTTTGCCCTTTAGCGCCTGCGCGTATTCGTCCTTGCTCAGAATATTCTCGTCGAGCTGCATGTCCGTACGAAGAAAATTTTGGAACCACGCTTCAATACGTTGTCGGTCGCGCAGTACCTCCTCGGTGATGTAATTAGCGTCGATGTTGATGCAGATCGCGCCAACGATTCCAAATTCCTTTCGTTTGATTGGGATCGTTGTGCATTTGAATTTTCGCGCGCCGATGTTCAGCTCGTAATTCAATTTCTCTTCGTTGAGGAGTTGCCGGCGTTTGAGATCAATCAACAGATTCGTTGTGCCGTCTCGCAAATGCCGGCCCGTAACATTGTTTTCGAGAGTGATGAGCGAGTGCGCGGGATCGGCTAAATTGTGCAGCAAGATCTCGATTCCAGTATTCGGGAACGATTTTCCGATCAGGCGCACAATCCGCTCGTAGTTTTCGAGGAATTCATGCGTGTCATCGGCGATTGTCTTACCATCATATTTCTCGAATAACTGCGCGTAAACTTTTTGCTCAGCCGGTTCGAGCTGTGCTCGCACGTTATTTTGCTCGCCGATGAAAATGAGCTGCCGCGCTGCCGTATGATCTTCGTTCTTGAGAAAGTAATGCATGCCCAGCCGAAAATCTCGCAGGCTGAACTCGCCAAAATTATCGCGCGTGACCGTGAATGGATAGAAATCGTACTCTTCCAGGTTTCTGCCGAATTTGCGACGCTGTTCTTTGTATTTGCCCCAAAGAAATCCTGTTGCAAGAAAGAGTAGCGACACAATGATCGATGCAATAACATTGACACTGAGCTCGCTCTGCACCGCTCTGGTCATACGACAAACATCTTCACCGCTGCTCTAGCCAACGACCTGTGTCCGATACACGTCCGGAACAAAGTCCTTAAAAAAACGGCTCACAGAGCCGTGGCTACAACGTTCTGCTGACGCCAAGACTAGCGAATCAGAGATTTCCAGCCAAGCTGGAAATACTAATATTCTCCAGAGTGACGTCCGCCGGCCGAGAGAGCGCGTACGCTACCGCGCTGGCGACATCCTCTGGCGAGATCATTTTGTGGCGTGGCCACTCGCCCTCGATGTGACTCCAGATGTGGGTGTCTGTAGCGGTGGGATAAACGTTGATTACCCGGATCTTACGGTCGCGCAATTCTTCGCGCACGCATTGCGCGAAACCTCTGAGCGCGAACTTGCTCATGCAATAAGCGCTCCAGGTCGGGAACCCAGTCTTCGCTGCGATAGAAAGAATGTTGACGATGCTGGAACCCGGCGGCATCCCGGGGGCAAAGTGCTGCATCAACATAAACGGCGCGGTGACATTGACCCCGACAGTTTGCTCCCATTCAATCGACGTGATTTCGCAAAAGGGTTTAACGATTGCGATGCCCGCGTTGTTCACGAGCAAATCGAGAGGATTTCTTCCAACCTGATGGATGAGATCGGAAACACCGGATGGCACGGCAAGGTCATGAATCAAGCGGACCACATGCGCACAATGCTGCTTCACTGTCTTGTATACTCCCGCTAGCGCGACGGTATCGCGCCCGTGGAGAAGCAACTCAACATCGGGACCTGCCAGTTTCTCGGCAATCGCGCGGCCAATTCCGCGGCTCGCACCTGTGATGAGATAACGCTTCATCTCTGTGGCTGAAACGTTCAATGCGCTACGGTCAACGTCCAACGCCGAATTGAAAACTGGTAGGGCCCGACCGCCGGGCGCGCCGTCGCGTGAAAGTAAAGGACGGCTCCGCGATCAGTACCAACATGCTACGTTCTTCGTAATGTGAACCGGTTATTCGCCGTTTCCCATAAACGCAGCCTGACGAGTTGCTGATTAAGGCGATTATCGATTTTCGGCCAGAGGGCACGCACAATATTTTCTCCCGTTGAAGGCGCATTCCGAAAATCGTCTGTTTCCAAATCGAGATGCCGATCCCGCCACGGCTCCAGCGATTCCTGAATGGCTTTCCTGAACGCAACAAAATCGGAGAGCGTTCCGCTGCGCTCATCGTAGTCGCCGCCGATCGTAGCTTCCGTCAGGTAGCCATGGCCATGCCCCAGCGGATTGTTGCACTTGCCGTAAAGCTTTGCGTTTTCGGCATTGGAAAGAGTAGCAGCGCACAAACGGTGTGCCGCATAAAATGCCATTCGCATCCCAAGAAAGACGGCTCGGTTCTCCCAAACCTCGGCGAAAAAATCCGAACGCTCGTGCAGGCGTACACGATCCAGCGGAGTCATCGAGCTTGCCCGTCGAAAGATGTAACCGCACAAACTCTCCGTTGTGACGGGACGATCGACCAAACCCGGAATGTCTTCATTGAGATAGCGGTGATCGAGTTCCTCCTGCAAAGCGTGCAAACAAGCATCGATCGCATCGTAACGAACCAGCGGCAGATCCTGGGCGCTGGACGGTTTCGTGGATCGGAACGTCAGTCGAACACGATAATTATGCCCGTGAATCGAAGTGGCCGGCCCAAACAAACGCGCATTTTCCTCAGCGCTTAACTGAGGCGACATGGTTTTGCGAGCAGCTGAAAATTCGAACCAGTAGTCCGCCTCACAGGCCCCATTGGAGTAAAAAGTCGCGCTTCGCTCGGGCGACTCAGTCAGATGACAGGCGACAAGTTTTGCACTGTCGTCAGAAAATAATGGCGCAACATCGACATAGAGTTGCCTCGCAATATTTTCAGCCGTCGGTAGAACATCACGAAAGGAAGGATTGTCCGCGTTCAGAAACTTGTGATCAAACCGCTGTCGCACAATTCTGCTCGAGCGCTCCTTGATTTCGCTGATATTAATCAGCATTCCGGTAGCAGGATCGACGGGACCGGTGAAAACGAAATAGGCGGCGTAATTGCGACCGCTTCCGTGGCGCGCTTCTGTTTCGGGACCAAAGACGGCCAGATTTTCGCTGTCGCTCCATTTGGCAACATGTAAGCGACGGGAAGCCGAAAATTCGAGTCGCTTGCTGACGGTCAGAAGCATAACGTCATCCCCTCCTACGCACACTATCAACCGAAGAATTAGTCAAACATTCTTTTGACTTACTCAGGATCCTCATGATCTTTAAATCAATGAAACATATAGGCTGGCGAGAGCGGTTATTCAAAAGCACGAGGGGAAAAATCCTCGACCTCCTGCGAACAAGAGAACGGACAGTGAACGAACTCGCGGCAGAGCTGCGCCTGACTGATAACGCCGTGCGAGCACACCTTGCCAGCCTCGAGCGCGACAAACTCGTGTCGCAGTCAGGCATGAAACCGGGCGTTCGCAAACCGCACACTACCTACGCTCTCGGGCCGGAAGCCGAACAATTGTTTCCGAAGGCATACGGGCGACTGGTCTCGCTGCTGATGTCGATATTCTCGCGTCGGGTTAAGCCACAAGATTTGCGCGCCGGAATGCGCGCCGCTGGGCGAGCCGTAGCCCGGGAACATCTGTCTGACTTGAAGGGCAAAACCCGCCGGCAAAGAATTGACGCTGCACTGCGCATTCTCAAAGACCTGGGCGGCGCGGCCACGTTTCGTGAAGAAGATGGCAAGCACTTCATCCATGGTAACGGCTGTCCGATCGCTGCTGCCACGGCGAATCATCCTGAGGCGTGTTTGCTGGCGGAATCACTGCTCACCAGCGTCATTGGCGCACGCGTGAAAGAATGTTGCGTGCGGGGGCCAGCACCTTCCTGCCGCTTTGAGGTGAAATAACCCAGGTCGCTGCTTCCGCACCGACTCGAGCGCACGCTGTAATTCGCTGCCAACCTTCTGGGCCGGATGATCCGGCACCTGGATCTGCGGGAAAAGGCATCCAGTAATCGCGCCAGTTTCGTATTCCGAAGAAGAGTTTCTTTGCATAAATAGTCAAATAATATATTGACTTATTAGGACAATTCGAAAAATTGCTTGTTATGAACACAACCATTGATCAATCACAAGCCGCAACCAGCACGGCTGCGAGTTCGCCGGCTTACCAAGCATACCGTATCCTTCATTTCGGATTCACAGTTGCTCCTATCCTCGCTGGCTTGGACAAGTTCTTCCATCTGCTGGTCAACTGGGACCAGTATCTCCCCGGAGTTGTGACGAGAATTTCACCCATACCACCGCACACGGTGATGCTTGCTGTCGGTGTAATTGAGATTGTGGCTGGAATTGGCGTCGCGCTTAAACCTCGAATTTTTGCTTACGTAGTCGCCGCATGGCTGGCGGTGATTATCATTAACCTGTTGCTGATTCCGGGGTACTTTGATGTGGCGCTGCGTGACTTCGGGCTATTCCTTGCCGCTCTCGCACTGGCCCGGTTGAGCCAGCAATTCGCGCGCGGATAACGCGCTGGGTACCGCACAGAGCCAATAGGAATAAAGGGATGTCAACGTTAGTTGTAACGTCTGTACGCGAGACTGCGCTAATTCCGCGGATGACTGTAAGGCGTTTCTGTGAAACGCCATGGCGTCTGACACAGACGCCCTACAATTAATCTTTCAGCAGCGAGAGAAATTCGGAACGTGTACGGGCGTCTTCTTTAAAAGTGCCCAGAAGACAGGAAGTCTTCATGACCGAATTCTGTTTCTCAACGCCTCGCATCATCATGCAAAGATGTTTCGCTTCCACTACCACGGCCACGCCCGAGGGTTGCAAGCAATTCATGAGCGACTCGGCGATTTGGGTTGTAAGATTCTCCTGGATCTGTAAACGCCGCGCGAATACATCGACAATGCGCGCCACTTTGGAAAGACCAATCACCTTCCCGTTTGGAAGGTAAGCCACATGCGCGCGGCCGATAAAGGGAAGCAAATGGTGCTCACACAGCGAATAAAGCTCGATGTCTTTGACCAGGATGATCTCGCTCGCACTAGACTCAAAAACGGCCCCGTTGAGGATCTCATCGAGATTCTGTCTATAACCTTGTGTGAGAAACTCCAGGGCGCGCGCCGCCCGATCCGGGGTTCGTTGGAGACCTTCGCGATTAACATCTTCCCCAATGCTTTGAAGCAGTTCGCGGTACGCGTTCGCAACTCTGTCGAGATCTCTCGCTGGCAGGCGATTGCTCTCTCGCGTGAAACGTTCCCCAATATCAAGATCGGAATTATGACGCTGAATCATAAGTGGTCTTTTCAGTTAGCGTAGCATCAAGGAGTAGCGGTCTCTAGTCCGCCGCATCGCGGCACACGCATCCTACCTGTGGGGCAACCGGGCGTCGCGCCTGGTTGAGATTTTTTTCTCGGCAGGCAAGATGCCCGACCGGCCCCACAGCCAAGATGGCTGTGCTACTATTCAAGCCAGCTTTGCGGATATTTCGGATCGTCCAGCGCGAGAGAGTCCTCAGTCAGTTCGAGCGTGTGTTGCGTGTCGAACATCACAGCCAATTCTTCCGTGCGTGTCGCCTTCCTGCTTGCCATGATCGTGCCCGGATGCGGCCCGTGCGGAATCCCGCGAGGATGCAACGTAATCGAACCACTTTCGATTCCGCGCCGTGAACCAAAATTCCCGCGCACGTAAAACAGAACTTCATCCGCCTCGACGTTGTCGTGTACCCACGGGATTCTTACGGCTTCCGGGTGCGTGTCGAGCATTCGCGGCGCAAATGTGCAGACGACGTAACCGCGAATTTCAAACGTCTGATGGATCGGCGGCGGTTGATGCAATGTTCCAGTGATCGGCTCGAAATCCTGCGCGTTGAATGTGAATGGGTAGAGATAGCCATCCCAGCCGACCGCATCGAAGGGATGCTGTGCAAGCGTCACTCGCGTAAGGCGCGATCCATCTTTTACAAGAACATCAACATCTTCCTCCTTGTCGATCGTGATTATCTCCCGCGGCCCGTGAAGATCGCGCTCGGAATATGGCGCGCCCATTTTGATTTGCCCCTCGTGATTCAGGTAACGTTGCGGAATTCGAACGGGGCCGACTGATTCGAGAATAAGATAATCCTCCTCTTCAATCTTGTCCGGCACGAGCCGATAGGTGATTCCACGCGGAATCACAATGTAATCCTCGGCGCGGTAAGGCAGGGTTCCGAAAACAGATTCCATCACGCCACTGCCGCGAAACACAAAAATAATCTCATCGGCGCCGCCGTTTTTGTAATATTCGAATTTATCGTACGCTTTCGCCGGACGCGCGCGATAGGCAATGACATCCTGATTAAACAGCATCGGAACGCGCCCGGTGTACAGATCGCCGCGACGCGGGATATTGGCCGTCTTTAAGTGATGATGTCGCAGCGGACTATCGGTTACCTTCTTTGGTTCCCAATGTTTGATTAACTCGACGTTGCGCACGCGCGTAGGCGGACGCAGGTGATACATGATCGAGTACGCCTCATCGAATCCTTGCGTTGTGAAGACATGCTCATAGGCAATGCCTTCGTTCTTATACGTCGGCGCCGACCCGTTGCGGTGAAACCAGATGTGATGTTTCCTCGGGATTTCGCCCAGTCTTTGATAATACGGCATTGTCGTTCTACCTCCTTTAAATTCGGATCAACTCCTCACCCTCCCCCTCTCCTCTTCCCCAAGAACGAGAGGCGATCCCCTTTTGCCCGCTCAAGCTGAAATCGTAGCCCCCTTCTCCGTCCGCCTCTCCCCTCCGAGGGGAGAGGATTGAGGTGAGGGTGAACTCTTCTGATTGTCCATTCCTACAAATTACCTCGCGCTTCCTGTTCGCGTTCGATGGCTTCGAAGAGCGCTTTGAAATTGCCTTTGCCAAAGCTCTTCGCGCCTTTGCGCTGAATAATTTCGAAAAAGAGCGTGGGCCGATCTTCTACCGGCTTGGTAAATATTTGCAGCAAATAACCTTCATCATCACGATCGACGAGAATGCCCAGCCGCTTCAATGCATTCAGTTCTTCATCAATGTGACCCACGCGATCCAGTAGCGTGTCATAGTAACTCGAAGGGATGTTCAGAAATTCAACGCCCCGCTTTTGCAGATCGGTCACCGTCTCAATGATATTGTTGGTCGCCATGGCCACATGCTGGACACCTTCGCCATCGTAAAATTCGAGATACTCGTCCACCTGCGATTTCTTTTTGCCTTCGGCCGGCTCATTGATCGGAAACTTCACGAAGCCGTTGCCGTTGCTCATCACTTTGCTCATTAAGGCCGAGTATTCGGTGGAAATGTCCTTGTCGTCGAAGGTCAGGATGTTTCGGAACCCCATTACGTCCTCATAAAACTTCACCCACGGATTCATCTGCCCCAGGGCGACGTTGCCCACGCAATGATCGACATATTGGAGGCCAGTCTCGGGCGGATTGTAGTTCGATTCCCATTTACGAAAACCTGGCATGAACGGACCGCGATATTTTTCGCGCTCAATAAAAAGGTGGACGACATCGCCATAGGTGTGGATCCCACTCATTACTACCTCGCCATGTTTATCTGAGAGCGTTTTCGGCTCCATGTAACTCTTGCCGCCGCGCTTCGTCGTCTCTTGCCATGCTGAGGCTGCATCTTCCACCTTCAACGCCACCGCCTTGACGCCGTCGCCGTGTTTGTAAATGTGATCGGCGATTGGATTATTGGCACGGATGGGAGTAGTCAGGAGCAAGGTCAACTTATTCTGCCGAATCGCATAGCTGGCGCGATCTTTCACACCGGTTTCCGGCCCGGAATACGCCAGGCCTTGAAACCCGAATGCGGTCTTGTAGAAATGCGCCGCCTGCTTGGCGTTCCCGACATAAAACTCGACGTAATCGGTACCGTGTAATGGCAGAAAATCTTCTTCCGCTGCCGGCATCCTTTTAGCTTTTGGAGCAGCAATTGTCGTTGGCATAATGACCTCCTAATTCTGGCGCTGAATGCGCCCTGTAAATATAAGATCGACAATCAACCGTCGCAAGGTTGTGGTGAGATGCACCGTTGTCGCGGAAGTCGTGCCGCCCGTGAAGTTAGACAAATTGCAGTCGACATGGCTACCTCTACAGATCATTTCGGTGCAGGCGAGGCGGCAAGTTTCTGGAAGCGCGGATCGTTTCGCAATGGATCGAACATCGGATCGAGTCGGAGCAGCGCCGGAGTAAGCAGCTGCGCGCCCACAGCCAGTGCGCCAGCGTCTGGTATCGAGAGCAGTTTTTGTAGAGCGGCGATGGCGCGGTCGGAATCTCCCGTACCCGCCGCCACCCGAGCGAGAATCTCGATTGGAACGGGACCAGTCAAAGGATCCTTCTCGATTGGATTCGCGGCCATGGCCCGTTCCGAAAGAGCCAACGCGGCCGCTTTGTCACCAAGGCCCATATTCGTCAGCGCGAGATCTCCAATGAGCAGATAATTTTCCGGCTGTGCTTTGAGGAAAGATCCCAGTTCGCTGCGCGCCTTCTGCCAAGTTTCCTGCGCAGCGTCATGGTCGCCGGACACTTCTTGCGCCCAGCCTAACCAAAAGTACAGTTCACCACTGAAGTAACCCAGCGCCGCATCAGGTTGAGCCAATGTTTCCTTTAGCCGAGGGATGATTTGCGCAGGATGGCGTTCCAGAATCGCTTGGTAAACTTGTGTTTCCAACGTGGCGGTATCGGCGGCGGTTGGGTGCAGCGGAGCGAGTAGTGCAGCAGCCCGCGGCAGATCGCCTTCGGCTTGTGCGATAGCGGCTTTTGTCACGAGGGTGTCCACGTCGTCTGGTGTGATATCAAGAACCTCATCAAGCTTTCGCAGCGCCTCGGGGAAACGACGAAGTGCAATATAAGAAAAGGCGTGCTGGGTAAGCAGGTTGACGTTACGCGGGTCGAGCCGCTCAGCTTCGTTGAAGTACGACTCGCTTGCATCCCATTGGCCTCGCCTCCGGGAGACATAGGCCAGCGATTCAGGAATCCGGCTGCTATTGGGTAGAAGCGGACGTGCTTGCTCAAAATAACGCACCGCGGTGCTGTAATCCTTCAAGCAGCCATAGTGATACTGCCCTTTGGCCAATACGGCCTCGCCCAGGTTGGGTTGAAGAGTGAGCGCGGTTTCGGCTGCCTGCCGTGCTTCTTCACGCAGCGCGACCGTGGGTTGAAGAGCAGTTGTGATGTAGCCGCGCGCGTCGACGATTGATAACAACGCCCAACTAAGCGCGAACTTCGGATCCAACCGCACGGCTTCTCTAAGGTATTTCTGTGCGCCGAGGAAGTTGCCGCGCTGGCGGGATGTACCTCCAGGTTTCAATGTATAAGCCAATCCTCGCAGGTAGGCGTCATAAGCCTCAATATTGTCGGTCGGTTTGGCGGCGATGACTTGCTCTTCCGCACCGGTGAGTTTCACCCGCAGTTGGTCGGCAATGGATTTGGCCACGTCGCTCTCGACCGAAAAGATGTCGGTGAGTTTGCGATCAAAGGTATCGGCCCAAAGATGGGAATCACTAGCTGCTTTGATCAGCTGGACGTTTATCCGCACGGCGTCACCGCTCTTTTGCACTCTCCCTTCCAGGACGTGCGCCACGCCAAGTTGCTTTGCGATCTCCGGCAGGTTTTCGGGCGCACTCTTGTAATGCTGCGTGGATGTGCGCGAGATGACCTTCAGATCAGCGATCTTGGATAAGCGGGTCAGAATCTCGTCTTGGATTCCGTCGGCAAAGTAGGCGTTGGCTTTGTCTTCGCTCCGGTTTTCGAACGGCAACACCGCTATACTCTTTTCCGAAATAATTGATGCCGATTTTGTCGATTTCTTAGAAACGAGGACAAAAGCGGCGACTATCGCGGCGAGTAGAATCAGTGCAGTTGCCGCCACGGCCAAACGCGCGCGGGCGCGTTGTTTCTTGAGCGCTTGGAACTTTTTTGGAAGCTGCGAGTTCCCGATCTCGTCGGAGTAGAGATTGATGACGCCAAGCTGCATCCCGTGTTTCACTTCGCAGGCGCCAAGATCGTGCAGGAGCGGCCGCCATTGTTCGTATTCTTCGAGATCCGCGGCAACATGGTTGGAAAGCAAAATGTGCCGGGCATCCCCGCATTCCATCACCCGTTGCGCTATGTTGAGACCCGCTCCCGCAAGATTCGTGCGACCAGTTACATCAATCACGCCGCTAACCGGTCCGCTGTGAATGCCCATTCGGAGTCGTAAGCGCGGGTGATCTTTGAGCGCGCGGCTCAGTTCCACCGCGCAGCGAACCGGCGCTTCCGGGCTGGTGTAAAATACCAGCGCCATGCCATCGCCGGTGGCGATCTTGATCAAACGATCGGCTGCCTCGGCTTGTTGAAATTGCTCAGTTGCGCGAACGATTTGCGTCAGCTCATCGACGGCAGCGTTTTGTTCGTTAATGGAAAGCTTCGAATATCCGACAATGTCGATGAACAGAACGTGCGCGATCTCCAGCTGAATTTCTTTCTTAACGTCTGCCGACATGTTTGCTGCGACTTACGGTCGCGCTAAGGCATCATCCTATTTTTAGGACCTGTGCGTCGAGCGCAAACACTCCATTTGGGAGTCGGGCGATTGAGGTCAATCGCGCCTATCTTTTGACGCGGCGCTGAGTTTTAGCCGCAGCGCATTGAGCCGAATGAAACCGGTGGCGTCCGTTTGATCGTACGCCGAAGCCTCACTTTCCATCGTCGCGATTTTTGGATCGTACAAACTGTTTGGGCTTTTGCGGCCGGCGACGATGATGTTGCCCTTATAAAGTTTGAGGCGCACCACGCCGGTGACGTCCCGTTGCGTTTCTGTAATGAGCGCTTGTAGTGCTTCGCGTTCGGGCGAGAACCAGAAGCCGTTGTAAACGAGTTCGCTGTATCTTGGAATGAGACCGTTCGCTCGACTGCAGTCACACAGCACCGCTACAACCCCGGCGGCAGGTGAATCGTCGCCATCATGCAGCGGGCGCTCCCGCCACCAAGTTCAATCGTAGGTAGTTCAAGCTGCATGAGCCTTGCGTAGCGGGTCAATCTTTCGCGTTGTTCTCTAGTCAATGCTCCAGCTGCGCGGCTGGAAAGCACAAGCAGTTTCTCGCCACGCCTGTTCTCTAGTTCAATGGCATTGCCGGCGAAGTTCGCGATCTGATCTGCCGATAACTCAACGATCTCCTTTCCGGTCTTCTCCAACCGCGCTCGCAGCTCTTGCCGCTCGGCTTTGTTCGGTATCACGTTCAGACCAACCATCGCGAAAGCCGTTCCCATGCACATCATCACGTTGGTGTGATAGATCGGCTGACCATTGGAGCCGATGCTGGTGAAGGTGACCGGTTCGTAACTGAAATCATCAGCAAAGCGTTGAATCAGCTTCGGATTGGAACGATTTGAGAGTGAGACGTACACAAATTTGTTCAGGTGATCGAACACAAGACTGCCTGTTCCTTCCAGGTAGCAACCTTCATCCTCGAACGCCGAGTAATCGATCACCTCTGTGACACGATAGTGCTTACGCAGTCCCTCAACGATATCCTGCCGACGCTCGCGACGCCGCAGATTTGAATACATCGGGAAAAGGGCGATGCGCCCATCGTGATGCGTCGAAATCCAGTTGTTGGGGAAAACCGCGTCTGGCTTTTCCGGCTCAGCTGTGTCTTCAAAGACATGCACGTTTACTCCGGCCGTGCGCAGTAGTTGCACGGCTGTGTCGAATTCGTTTCTCGCCACCAGCGTCAACGCATCTAAGTCCTGGTTGGCATCACGTTGGAACGCATTATCTGCCGCCGTTTCCGGATTGGGATAAAACCGGCCGGGGCGGATCATCAGCACCGAATCGGTGCTTTGGGCGTGCGCAGCACTTTGCGTCATTGACCAGTTGTATACTATCCTACTCGCCTTGATGCCGCACCTGGCGCGAGATGACGATTCTCAATCGCCGAAGGAAATATCCACGTCACCCGCGGTCTGGACCATTTCGCCGTTAGGCGGAACCAGCTTGAGCCGGTTGACAGCTTCCGCTATCGGCACCTGACGCACCTGATAATTTTGATAGCTAATCATCGAACCAAAGTGTCCTTCGCTGGCTAATTGGACAGCTTTCACGCCAAAGCGCGTTCCAAGAATTCGATCCAGAGTCGTTGGTGCGCCTCCCCGTTGCAGATGACCGAGAACGCAGCAGCGCGCTTCTTTTCCAGTGCGTTTTGCAATTTCGCGCGCCACGATTTCCCCGACCCCGCCGAGACGAAATTCGCCGCCTTCCACGTCACGCTTTATCTGTTCGCCATGTTTTGGTCGCGCGCCTTCAGCGACCACAACAACTGTTCCCAGATAACCAGCCGCCTCACGCGCCTTGACCACGCTGGCGATTTTGTCGAAATCGAATGGAATCTCTGGAATCAAAATAATGTCCGCCCCCCCAGCGATGCCGCCGTGCAACGCGATCCAGCCGGCATGGCGTCCCATTACTTCGACCACCATGACTCGCCTGTGACTGGTCGCCGTTGTATGCACCCGATCGAGCGCGTCCATTACGACAGCGACAGCAGAATCGAATCCGAATGTTGTCGCAGTGGCCTCGAGATCGTTGTCGATGGTCTTGGGGACGCCGATGCAATTGATGCCAGCTTCCTGCAATTGCTGCGCCGTGACCATCGAACCATCACCGCCGACAATGATCAACGCCCGTACCTGAAGCTCATCCAGTATCTTCTTCGCGCCTGCAATGATGTCTTCAGGGACAATCGTCCGATCGCCGGCACCGACTTTGGCAACGAAATGGCCGCGATTCGTTGTGCCGATGATCGTGCCGCCCAGCGCCATGATCCCGTTAACGCTTTGGCGATCGAGGATAACATGATTGCCGGGAGGAAGAAGTCCTTCGAATCCGTCACGAAAACCAACTACTTCCCACCCGAGTTTCTCCGCCGCCAGTACCACGCCTCGCAGAACAGCGTTAAGTCCGGGGCAATCGCCACCGCTGGTCAGAACGCCAATCCGTGGCTTCATTTTTGCAATCGAAGAATCAGTCTGCTAAAGCATTTTCTTTGAATCGGCGACACGACCGCCGGCTGCCCATTGATCGTATAACTGCCAACCGCGTTGCAAAAGGGCTGTGCCTTCACCGAATCGATTTGTGCTGCCCAGGAGCACGATCATCAAATGACGTGGATACACTGTTTCCATCTGGCCCTGGCGAACAACTTCCGCCTGACGATTAGCATACAGGATCAAACAATCACCGGAGCGAGCGGTGCGACCTGTCTTGACTCCGTCGATGCCCATTTTTCCAAGAAGTTCGTTTGTGTTGCGAAGCACGTAATTCAATCGACGCCCGCCTCGATCGAACGAGATCTGCCGTTCCTTTTGCGATACATAAAAGCGGAAACTCGCCTTGTTCATCGCATAGCGAGTAAGGCGCGCCATGTCTTCGGCCGTTGAATACGGAAGCGGTTTGACCTTGTAATCGACGCCATGCGGATTAACAAAACGCGTGCGATCCATCTTCAACTGTTTAGCCAGCGCATTCATCTGGGCGACGAACGCATCAACTGGCGTGTATTTCGAGCCTGCCTCACCTGGCGCGAGCGACTCTAGCTTCGAGCCAACGTGGTACGCGAGTGTATAGGCCGCAATATTATCGGACTGAACAAGCGCAGCGTAGAGAAGATCTCGCAGCGTGATGCTATCGCCCGGCTGAAAGCCAATGTTGTTTTCGAGAGTGCCGGCAAACGCCTCCTGCGGAATCGTAACTGCCTGGTTGAGGTCGCCCGATCTGCGTTCCGCCCAATCGAGCACCACACTTGCAGTCGCAATTTTCATCAGGCTGCCTACTTGGAGTTTTTTCCTCGGTTCCTGTTCTTCCAAAATGTAGCCCGTTTGTGCGTCGGCGATGAGATACGCCTCTGCGGCAGCAGCGGAACGCAGAAGCGCCATGCTGACGAGAAAAGCGGAAAAAACGGTAAGAAAACGACGTGTCAAATGCATAAGAACCCTCGAACCGCAGCACCTTAATCGACGCGTTCTGATTCGCAAACGCCCGTTGCAACTCGCGCGATCTTGTCAAAGATGGATCGGCTTCTCCTGAAAATGCTAGTCCGGCTCGGACCGATGCCAAACGATCGCCGAGGGCGCATATATCAGGCGGCAAAGCCGCACCTAATGCCAACGCGTTGAAGAGTCGCCGCGGCGACCGTTCCACCTTTGCTCACCCTGTCTTCTGTGGCATTCGGGCCCGACTCACCAGTAACCGCATTACAAAATAAATGATGATCGCCGAAGGAATCGCGAGAAATAGCGACCCCACGAACGCAGGCCAAAATGTGGGCCAAACGACGCGCGAAAATACATGCCAATGTACATAATCGCGCAGCCCAAACTGGCGAAAATGCACGCGCTGCGCTGGCGACCGATGCAAGCTCCAGCATCCCAACTGATATTCCGCAAGATAGATCGCGGGCATTGCCCAGATCCCGACGTCGTGCAGCGTTACTGCAATCGCGGCTGCAATCTTGTTGCAACGGCAGATCCACGCCGTGCCGATCGATAGCAATGTTTTTAGGGGATAGAGTGGTGTGAACCCGAAAAAAATTCCGATTGCCGACCCGAGAGCAATGGAGTGCGGTGTGTCGGCAATTGTCATCAGGGTCATGTGATGCATCACCAGCCAGCGCTTCAGTCGCGCAAGCGATCCCGGTAAGCGTGACTCATAATCCCGTGGAGATTTCTGCCCGGGACGTAGATCGCGCACTGTGGAATCTAAGCTAAAACAGCTCCCCTGTCTGTGCTGACGTCTTGACGATTTGACCAAGCGCCTTGCGCAAACGAAGCGCGGCACGCGGGGCGTAATCGAGATTGTTGTTGTTGAAAATCACATGCAACTCACGTGCTTCCTTCGCCAGTTTTCTGCTGCGCTGTGCGACCTCCGCGATTTCACTCTCGCTGTAATCGTAATCGAAACGCGCGGCCACAGTTTTGCCAGTGATGTAGGCCTTTTCATTGCGTCCATGCAGCCGCAGATATGCAACCTTCGAGTTCGTCACCTCATCCACGTCCGATGGCATGACCATGAAATGATCCGACGCAGGCGCGTCCACGTTCACAAAAATTGCATGATACTTTTGCAGGAAATCAATCGTCAATTGCAACTGGTCGCCGGCGGCCCAATTGCGGTTTCGAAACTCAATCGCAAGATCGTAATCGCTCAACATTTCGATCAATTGAATAAGCTCGCCTAACTCATGTTTTCGTGGAGAAAACGCTGGGGAAAGTTGCAAAAGAAAGACTCCAAGCTTTCCCGCATCGTGAAAAATCGACATCGACCGCAGAAAAATCTTGAACACTGCTTCCTGCAACTTCGGCGTCGATTTCACAATTCCTTTCGCGTTTGTCTCTGCGAACTTTTGCAAATCCGGCGGCAAGAGTTTTGCTGGCGTCGAGTGGAATGAGAACAGTTGGTGCAACTTTACGTCGAACGCGAAATCATCCGCCGTCGCCGCGCACCAGCGTTCCACCATTCTCGGTTCCGGCACGGAATAAAATGTCGAGTTCACCTCGACCATTTCGAAATGCTGCCCATACCACCGAAGCCGCTCGCCAGCCGGCATCTTTTTCGGATACCAGCGCTCGACAAAGCCGGGATCCGACCAGCTGGCCGTGCCGACGAGAATTTTTCCAATTTCTGTCTTGGCGGAAGATCTTTTGACCACCCATCAACGAAGTCACACGCGTGGCGAACGCAAATAAGGCTCACAAGCGTGACATGTGAAATTTGGCTCCAGCGGTAGGATTCGGCCGTACTTTTCCCTATAGTTGATGCGACAGAAGCTCAGTTTGCCTGGGTAATCAAGCGAACTCTGGCACTACTCGCGCGAGCTTTTCCAGCGCGGTTTGCTGGCAATTTTGCTGGCAGCCGAAAACCGAAGACGCGTTCGATAGTCTGGGTTCACGGGGCTATCGACGTCTCTCGATTGCTCGGATCAGAGTTACGTTGGCACGCTCGTATTGATTCATGTTATTGAAAACGCGACCCTGATCGTCATCTACACCGCGGTAATAATTGCCCAGCGTTCGGGCAAAGGCGATCCCCCTCGGGGTCGAGAATTTGTAGCCCTTCCGGGCAAATATTTCGTTTCGGGCTCGCCATAAATCAGCAGAGCTAAGGTTCGAAAGGTCGGTCGCACTCAGATAGCGAGAGCTTGAATCCGGGAAGAGCCATGGTCCGCTCGCGGGCGCAATCGATGGCTGAACAATCGTCGGTGAGTTACTCACAGCAGACCCTTCCTTTGCCCCGACTTCTTGCTGCGGTTGCTGGGCACGCGCGACATCTTCCGTGGGCAACACCGTCAGATCTTTGGCGGCCTTGCGTTGCGGTTGTGTTGCAATCGGCTCGGGCTGTTTCCTAGCCGCTTCATCTTCCGTCGGGTTAACAATTGGGATCTGTCTTTCAGCCTGGGCGGATCCGCTCAACTTCTCTGGTGCTATCTCTCTTTTGTGTCCAAAGTACCATCCCGCACCGCCGACAATCATTAAGATTGCGATTACGACAGCAATCAGAGTTGATTTACGCGAAGATGATGGGGAAATTTGGGCCGTTGCCATCGGTCTCTCTCTCTCGGCTTGCGCTAGCACGGGGAGGATCAGGGGACCTGCTGGTGAGGACGACATCTGTTTCATCAATGTTTGCAACGTCCCGCAAAAAACCGCTACGACGGAACCGAATTGAATTTTGTCGCCATCCTTCAACTCAGCGTCACTAATAGAAACGCCATTGACCTGTGTCCCGTTTGTTGAATTCAAATCTTTCAGCCAATAGGAGTCGGCGACTCTCGCGAGTATCGCGTGCTGCGCTGATACCGCTGGATCGTCAATGACTATGTGGTTCAACGGAGCACTGCCAATCGTGACAATCTCGCGAGTCAACTCATGCGTGACGAGATCAGCTTCCTCGCGGTTCACAACCAAGCGAGCCATGTTACCCTCCTATGAGTTCACCCCCGGGGCCCCGGTGGTGGGGCCTTTCGTGCTTCCTGACGCGCGACCAAGCTCCAAGCAGAAAGCGCCGCGCGGGAAGGAAACACGTCCTTCCAAGTTTGTTCTACGGAAACAGCAGAACGAAGTTCTCCCGGCGGTTAAACCTCTTTGTTCGCCAGCTTCGGGCGCCCTAGACCCATTAGCGTACGATCGGTTCCAGTGCCGCTTTGGTATTTCCGATTAGCACGCCAACGAAGGGCTTAGGACATCGATTGGCGCAAACTGACCGGGACTGTCAAATCCCTGAATTTTGGCTCCAGCGGTAGGATTCGGCCGTACCTTCCCCTTGTTTCAGCGCGACTTAAGCGCGTTTTACCTGGGTAACCAAGCGAACTCTGCGACTACTCGTAGCGATTCTTCCACTGCCGTTTGCTGGCAAATCTGCTGGCACTTGCTTCCATCGATTCATGCGGTTAAGCACCAGTATGGGGACGGATAGCCGCGACGATTTAAGTCCGATGCAATGGTGAAGAAAGAATGAAAAGCGTTCTTCCCACGGTCCCGTAGCGATGCAGAATTCTGGTTGTGCTCGACGTTCGGTTGTCCATCGGTGATTCTCCCTTTGCGCGACTTCCTTTTCGCCGTGCTTTATGTCCACCGAAATTCAAAAGGAAATCCAGTTGGAGATCGGCCATGTTTTGTTCATCGACATCGTTGGCTACTCGAAGCTTTCGATCAATGACCAGCACGCCGCGGTCGAGGAGCTAAACCAGGTTGTTCGCGCCTCCGAACAGTTTCAACGAGCCGAAGCCGCGGACCGTTTGACTCGGATCCCAACCGGCGACGGGATGGCGCTGGCATTTTATACAAGTCCGGAAGCGCCTGTGCAATGCGCGGAGATCAGCCGCGCGCTCAAGGAACATCCGCGTCTACAACTTCGGATGGGAATCCACAGCGGCCCAGTTGGTGGGGTGGTCGATGTCAACGACCGGGCCAATCTGGCGGGCGCTGGCCTTAACGTGGCGCAGCGGGTGATGGATTGCGGCGATGCCGGGCACATTCTTCTCTCCAAACACGCCGCTGAAGATCTGGAAGAATACCAGAAGTGGCGACCGCTCTTGCACGATCTTGGTTCGTGCGAAGCGAAACATGGGGTGCGCGTATCGGTAGTGAACCTCTATGACGATGAATTCGGCAATGCGAAGCTGCCGCAGAGATTCGAGACGGTGCAGAAACGCCGGACCCGTCTGCGCTGGGCCGGGACGGCGGCAGTGTTGCTTGCGCTCGCGGCAGTCGTTGCTGGGATCGCAACTTTTTCCCGTTATCGCGTCCGATCGACGCTGGCTGCGCCAGCTGCGCCGGAAAAAAGCATCGCGGTTCTTCCGTTCGAAAACCGGAGCGACGATCCGGACAACGCTTACTTTGCCGAGGGCATCCAGGAGGAAATTCTGACGCGCCTGGGCAAGATCGCGGATTTGAAAGTGATTTCGCGCACTTCGACGCAGCATTACAAAAGCGCACCGGAAAACCTGCCGGAGATCGCCAGGCAACTTGGCGTAGCTCACATTCTCGAAGGTAGCGTGCAAAAAAGCGGTGACGCAGTGCGCGTAAACGTGCAGCTGATTAAAGCGGCCAATGATTCCCATCTTTGGGGAGATACGTTTGACCGAAAACTGACTGACATCTTTTCGGTCGAGAGTGAGGTCGCCAAAGCTGTCGCCGACCAATTGCAAGCAAAGCTCACCGGTGAGGAAGAGCAAGTGATCGTTGCCAAACCGACGGACAACGTTGAGGCTTACGACGCCTATCTGTGTGGGTTGGCTTATACGCTCAAAACTGGCAACAACCCCGCGAACGCTCTTACCGCACAGAAATATCTTAGAGAAGCGGTGCGGTTGGATCCGAAGTTCGCTCTTGCCTGGGCGCTGCTGTCAAACGTAGATGCGCGCGGCTACCAAGCAGGGAGTCTTCAACCAACGGTCGCCCTCCGCGAAGAGCGCGACAGGCGGCCGAGACCGCCTTTACTCTTCAGCCCAATCTCGGCGAAGCCATCTTGGCCAACGGCTATTACCATTATGCTTGTCTAAAGGATTACGACGCCGCACTGCGTTACTTTGAGCAGGCACGTCAGTTCCTGCCGAATAGCAGTCGGATTCCTGAAGTGCTAGCCTATGTTACGCGGAGGCAAGGTGAATGGGGCCGGA
>Ga0209161_10000105_pt1 | contig 59029 bp, 60 predicted proteins | sample GraSoiAngelo_155_FD_186169 | JGI IMG/M metagenome (GOLD analysis project Ga0209161, IMG submission 186169) | Grasslands soil microbial communities from the Angelo Coastal Reserve, California, USA - 14_1009_13_30cm (SPAdes) (version 2) | ecosystem: Environmental > Terrestrial > Soil > Grasslands... | reverse complement strand
CGCACCGACGCGCGACAGCGGCGTGCCGCGGGCGTTCAAGAACAGAAAGCCGCGACCTTTCCCACGGTCCAGGGCTGGCCTTACTTGTTCGACGTACATCGAGACTTCCCCAATCGCTCGCCGCCCGACGGGTACGAGACGTTCCTTCCCCCCTTTCCCGAATACCCGGGCGACGCCTTCCTTGAAGAACAGATCCTGAAGCTTCACGCCGACGAGCTCTGACACGCGTACCCCGGTGGCGTACGCGAATTCCAGGAGCGCATGATCGCGAATCGCCAGGGGTTGATCGGGGTTGGTGGCTTCGAGCAGTTTCTGCATCTCGGCTACGCTCAAGACCGCGGGCAGCGTACGCCACCGCTTGGGCGATTCGATCCGCTCACTCGGATCTCGCGCGGCGAGACCCTCCCCCACCAGGAATTTGTAGTACGTGCGGATCGCCGAGATCTGGCGGCCGATGGTCGTGGGCGCGAGTCCCAGGTCTTTGAGGGAGTAGATGAACTCGCGCAGCTGGGCAGCGGAGAGCTGCTCGGGGGATCTCGCGCCGTGACGCGTCGCGTACTCGGCGAGGCGGGTGATGTCGCGGAGATAACTCGCGACGGTGTTCGCACTATTCCCGGCCTCGAGACCGAGGTAATCGCGGAACTGCTCGAGACGAAACGCTCGCGCTATTGAGGAGGATGGCGCCGGCGCCGAACGATCCATATCACGATCACCAGGACGAGGACCCCCGCGACGATGGCGAGGACCGAGTTGACACGCCCGATCATGCGCACCACGACCTCGAGATTCGTTCCCAAACGGCCGACGAGGTACGTGAGCGCGCCGTAGTACACCGCCGAGGCGAGCGCCAGGGGAATCAGGGCGCGCCAGGGAGGGACCCCGGCGATCCCGGCGAACGGCATCACGACGCCGCGCCAGACCGGCAAGAGGCGTGACAGGAAAATGCCGTACGTGCCATGGCGGCGATACTGCTCGGCGATGTGCGCGACGGTTTGCGGGGTAAAGATGTACCGTCCCAGGACGCCGCGAGATACCAGAGCGCCGTGGCGCCGGGCGAGCCCATAGACGGCCGCTCCCGAGCCCACGTTCGCCGCCCAGGTCAGGATGAAAACCAGCCACGGGTTCATCACGCCGCGGCCCGACAAGAACGCGCCGAGTGCGACGGCGACGTCGGCGGGAACAGGCGGAAAGATGTTTTCGACGGCGGCCAGCACGGCGATCAGCGCGTACAGCGGCCCGGTGGGGAGTTGCTCGAGAAACGCGAGAAAGTCCGTCAGGAGACCGAATGTCCTCCGCTCAGCCGCTGGGCACTCGGCCCGGTGAGCGTTGCGACCGCCATGACGGCGATGCCTTCGCCCCGGCCGATCCAGCCCATGCCCTCGTTCGTTTTGGCCTTTACGGAAACGTGCGCCGGCCCGGTGAGCAGCGCTTCAGAGAGCTTTTCTTCCATGGCGTCGATGTGGGGCGCGAGCTTGGGTTTCTCGAGAATCACCGTGACGTCCGCGTGGACGAATTGGAATCCCGCTTCTACCACTTTCAGGAAGGCCTTGTTCAAGAGGTCGAGCGAGTGGGCGCCCTTCCACTGCGGATCGTCGGGGGGGAACAGGCGCCCGATGTCGCCCAGCCCCGCGGCGCCAAGAATCGCGTCGGTCAGGGCGTGCGCGACGGCGTCCGCGTCGGAGTGGCCGGCCAGGCCTTGGGCGTTCGGGATTTCGACGCCGCCGAGGATGAGCTTGCGGCCCTTGGCGAAGGGATGCGAGTCATACCCGATCCCGACGCGCATTAGGAGAGCGGTTTCATGGGTTGGGTAAAATAACCTCTAAAGTCGGACTGTTCTAACCACTCCCTCTTTTTTGGGGGGCCAATAAGGCGCGCACCATGTCATCCTGAGCGCCGCAGGCGCGAAGGACCTGTTTTGCAGTTTTCCGCCTCAAATCCCGCTATAGAAGGTATGAAAGTCTTGATGACGCGAGGCGCGTGCATCGCAGCGGTGTTCCTCATAGCAGGCTGCTCCTATTGGGGACGGCGTCCCCTCAATGAGCTGAAACCCATCGACCCCGACGTCCCTATTTGGATCTGGACCAAGAGCGGGGTCGAGCAATGGCGTCGGGTGGAAATCACTCCAGACTCGGTCTCGGGGGTGCCGTGGAAAGCGCCGATTACCGCGGACCACCCGTGCGCGATGTGTGGTCGGAGCATTCCCCGCGCCCAAGTGGATTCCATGAAGGTCGGCTACACGACGTGGGTGGAATACATCTTCGATACCGTACTCGGTATTGCCTTTCTCGTGGGGGAGTCTCGTTCCCGTCACTGAGGGGAACCTCAATAGATCGGCTGGTCAGGCAGTGAGCTCGGTGGTAGTGTCACGCCATGACTACGACCACTTTTTGCGTCCCCGCCCTGCTCCTCGTTCCCACGCTCCTCACCGCCCAGCGTCCCACGCTCTCCGCCACGGTGAAGCAATACGTCGCGGTCGACACGCCTGTGGTGGTGCTCACCCACGTGCGTGTCATCGATGGCACCGGGGCCGCGCCCAAAGAAGACCAGACGCTGATCATCCGCGGCGGCAACATCGCCCTGCTCGGCGCCGCCCGCTCGACCCGAGTGCCGGAAGGCGCGCAAGTGATGGACCTCACCGGGAAGTCCGTGATCCCGGGCCTCGTGATGATGCACGAGCACCTCTACTACCCGACCGGCCCGGGCGTCTACGGCGCCGATTACGTCAGCTTCTCGCGGCTGTATCTGGCGGGCGGCGTCACGTCGATGCGGACCGGCGGCAACGTCGGCGGCTACGCCGACTTGAACCTCGCGGCGGCGATCAAGGCCGGGACTCAGGTGGGACCCTGGATCGACGCCACCGCTCCCTACGTGAACGGCCCCTCCTCGTTCACGCAGATGTATGGCTTGAAGGACTCGGCCGACGCGCGCCGCTTCGTGGCATTTTGGGCGGACGCGGGCGCGACGTCGCTCAAAGTGTACATGAACATCACCCGCGCCGAGCTGGCCGCGGCGGTGGGTGAAGCGCACCGGCGGGGACTCAAGATCACCGGCCATCTCTGTTCGGTCACCTACCGGGAAGCCGCGGACCTCGGCATCGACGATCTGGAGCATGGCTTCTTCGTCGCCACCGACTTCGTCAAGGACAAGCAGCCGGACGTCTGTCCGGGACAAAGCGCGGGGATGACGGCCCTCGGCGGTGTCGATCCGAAATCGCCGGAGTTCATGTCACTCGTGCAATACCTGATCGCGCATCACGTCGCGGTCACGTCGACGCAGACCGTGTTCGAGACCTTCACGCCCGGACAACCGGTGCCTCCCGGGCTCGACGTGCTCGATCCTGTCCTGAAGACGCAGTACGACCAACAATACGCGCGCGTGCAGCAGAACACGACCTCGCCCTTCGGCAAGCTGCTGGCGCTCGATCAGGCGATGGAGCTGGCCTTCTTTCGCGCCGGCGGGCTCCTCGTGGCGGGGACGGACCCGACGGGCGGCGGCGGCGTGATCCCCGGCTACTCCGACCAACGCGAGGCCGAGTTGCTCGTCGCGAGCGGCCTGACGCCGCTCGAGGCGATCAAGGTCTGCACGCTGAACGGGGCGACGTACCTCGGCCGGGCGGATCGCATCGGCTCGATCGCGGTGGGCAAGCAGGCGGATGTCGTCGTGATCGACGGCAATCCCGCAGCTGCCATTGCCGATATCGCGCATGTCACGCTCGTGTTCAAACAGGGTGTCGGGTACGATCCGGCGAAGTTGATCGAGTCGGTGCGAGGGAAGGTGGGACTCTTCTAGTGCTCGCCCGCTTTATCGCAATCGTGCTCACCGCGGGCGTTGCCGGCACGGCGGGCGCCCAAACGCATGCACTGATCGACGTTGGTGGTCATCGGCTCGACTATGTTCGGGCTGGGTCACGCGCTCCGGTGATAGTGTTTGAGACCGGTCTGGCCGATTCGCTGAATACCTGGCTTCCGATGCTCCGCTCGGTGTCGCGGTACACCACTGCTATCGCCTACTCACGCGCCGGGTTCGGCCGTTCCGAGTCCGGGGCGCCCGATCATTCCGTGCCCAATGCCGTCGCCGACCTGCACGAGCTGTTGCACCGGATTGCGTCGCTACGACCGCCGTTCATCCTCGTGGCACGCTCCTACGGCAGCTTGATCGCCAGACTCTACGTATCGACCTATCCGAGCGACGTCGCGGGACTCGTGCTCGTGGACGGCGCTCACGAACAGCAGGTGCAAAGATTCGGCGCGCTCGACAGCACGTACCCGGCTGCGTTCCGCGCTTACTTCGACTCCGTGTTGGCCCAGCTGCCGCCGGGGCCGGAGGCGGCCGAGATTCGTGAGACCGTGCGGATCCAGGCGGCGGGCAGCGTCGCGGGGCTGCGGCCGCTTCCCGATATCCCTCTCGCGGTCATTACGAGCATGAAGTCAGACGAGACTGCGCGCTCTGTGAACGGAACGGCTCGCGGGCACGAGGTATGGCGCAGTCTGCACGATGAGTGGTTTCGACGCTCACGCAACGGCATGCACATCGTGACGACGCGGAGCGGTCACGGCATTCAGGATGACGAGCCCGGGCTTGTGCTTGAAGCGATTCGTTTTGTGCTCGATCGAGTGCGGACGCGCGGGGGATAGCCGCGTTACCCCTTCAGAATACGAATTGCGAGGTGGGCGGCGTTCTTCGCGTTGTCGATTCCCACCGTCGCGACCGGCACACCGGGCGGCACCTGCACGGTCGCCAGCAGCGCGTCGAGTCCGTTGAGCGGCCCCACAGCGAACGGCACCCCGATCACCGGGAGGTCGGTGAGCGACGCCGCGAAGCCTGGCAGTGCAGCCGAGAGCCCCGCCCCCGCAATCACGACCTTGAAGCCTTTCTTGCGGGCGTTCTTCACGAGGTCGCCGGTCTGCTCTGGTTGCCGATGTGCCGACGAGGCAAAGAACTCGTATGAGAAGCCGGCTTTCGTGAGGATTTCGAATGCCGGCTCAATTCGGGGCTTATCGGATTCTGATCCGACGAGAATGAGAACATCAGGCATTCCCCGGCTCCTGGCTCCCGGCTCCTAGTTCCTGCATTACGCGGCATCCTCGAGAATCGTGTAGTCCTGCTTCCGTTTCTTGGCTGTATAGCCGGCATCGGCGATAAGCCGCTGCATCTCGCTCAGCGTCGTGCGGTGGGTCGTGTTCGCCGCCGAGACGACGTTCTCTTCCATCATGAGCGAGCCGAAGTCATTGGCGCCGAACCGTAACGCCACCTGTCCCACCTTCATGCCCATCGTGACCCACGAGGCCTGAATGTTCGGCACATCCTCGAGCACGATACGCGCGATCGCCTGGGTCTTGAGATACGTGACGGCATCGGTCTTCGGCAGATGGGCCAGCTCGGAGTTCTCGGGCTGCAGCGGCCAGCAGATGAACGCGGTGAACCCCTGCGTGCGGCGCTGCACCTCGCGCACGCGGAAGAGATGCTCGATCCGGTCCGCTGCGGTCTCACCCAGCCCGTACATCATCGTGACGGACGTGCGGAGCCCCAGTCCGTGCGCGATCTCCATGACCTCGAGCCAGCGATCCGCACCCGCCTTCTTGCGTGCGACCTGGTCGCGCACGCTCTGCACCAGAATCTCGCCGCCGCCGCCCGGGATCGAGTCGAGCCCCGCCGCCATCAACTCCTTGATCACCTCGGCGATCGTCATGCCGAAGCGGCCGGCGAAAAAGTCGACTTCGGACGGCGAGAACCCGTGGATGTGGATCGAATGATGGCGCTTGATGTAGCGCAGCAGGTCGAGATACCACTCGAACGGGATGTACGGGTTGTGCCCACCCTGCATCAGAATCTGGACGCCGCCGATCGCCTTCAACTCATCGATCTTGCGGCCGATCTCCTCGAAGGAGAGCAGATAGCCTTCGGGATCCTTCGGCCGCCGGTAGAACGCGCAGAACTTGCAGTCGGCGACGCAGACGTTCGTGTAGTTGATGTTCCGGTCGATGATGTAGGTGACCACGTTCTCCGGATGCAGCTTCCAACGCACGTCGTCGGCCAACTGACCCAACTCGAGCAATGAGGCGCGCTCGTAGAGGTCGAGATAGGACCGGAACTCGGGGCTGGTGCGATCGACCATCAGGCCACCTGGACGAATTGCGGTGAGCCGACGCGACGCAAGAAATCGGTCAGCGCCGTGCGATGCTGGTCGCTGAACGCGTAGTCCAGGCCGCCGAGGTACTCGCGGCACACCGGCACGGCGACGCCCGTCGTGCGGGAAGCCTCGGCCGCGAGCTCATCGAGGTGCGTGAGGCCCCAGGCCCGTGAGGCGAGCAGCGCCTCGTGAACGTGGCTAACGCTTACACCGCGACGGCTCGCCCACACCGCAAAGACGAACGGCAGGGCGGTCCAGCGCTTCCACTCCTCGCCGAGATCATAGCGATGCGGATACGCCCCCCGGGCCGCAAGTGCGAGGGCGGCATCGCCGATGACAAGCACCGCTTCATGGGGCAGCGCGCCCAGGCCGTCGAGATCCTGGGCCTCGGCACGCGCCTCCGCAAACTTGGGCTTAATGTGCCAGACCTCTCGGCAGAGGAGTTCGAGCAGCGCGACGGAGGTCCGAGACGAAGCCGAGAGCAGTACCGTCCTACCGTCCAACCGTCTAACCGTCGAACGACTAAACAAAGCCACGCTGCGCACCGGCCCATCACACGAGATGGCGAGCTCCGGCAGCAGCACGAGGTCCTTCGCGTGGCGGGCGTATTCGATCGCGCTGATGACGCTCACGTCGAGCTCACCGGCGACCAGCAGGTCGTTCAACTCGGCAGGTGTGCCCGTGACCAGCTCAGCACCGTGGGGCAGCGACACGATGCCGCGGTCGATGGCTCCGTAGACCGGGGCGCAGTTGATGTACCCGATGCGCCCAATTCTCATTCGGCGCCATCCACAACCGTGGCGACCGGCGGCTTGCGTCGGGCCGCCGCCTGGGCGCGATGCTCGATCTGGAAGAGTGCTCCTTGCGGCGCCGGGCCTTGCGGCCGCACCGGCACGGCCGGGGGCTTGGTCTGGTAGCCCTCGAACGTTCTGACCGTCTGGTACAGCGAGTCGCGCTCGACGGGCTCCTTCCCCGCCCCGCGAATCAGGGTGACGATCTCATCATACGAGAGCCACATCGGCGTCGGCGCGCCGGCCTCATGATAGACGCGCTCGAACACCACCGTTCCCTCGAGATCGTCGCAGCCGAAGGTGAGGGCGACCTGCGAGATGAACGGCGTCACCATGGGCCAGTGCGTCTTCACGTGCGGGATGTTGTCCAGCAGCAACCGCCCCACGGCGATGTTCTTGAGGTCATCGAATCCGGTCGTCGCCGTCCCGGTCCGGCCCAGCGTTTCGCCGAGCTCGTTGTGGTCCGGGTGGTAGGCGAGCGGGATGTACGTCAGAAAGCCGCCGGTCTCGTCCTGCAGCGCGCGCAGCGCCAGCAGGTGATCGACGCGGTCCTCGATCGTTTCGACGTGCCCGTAGAGCATGGTGCAGTTCGACGGCATGCCGAGCTGGTGGGCTTCGCGATGGACGGCGAGCCACTCCTCACCCGTCAATTTGCGATCGGCGATCGTCGCGCGTGCCGCCGGCGAGAACACTTCGGCGCCTCCGCCAGGCAGCGTGCTGACTCCAGCCTCTTTCATCGCCACCAGCACGTCGCGCGTGGAGATCCCGTCGATGCGGGCGAGATGCGCGACCTCGACGGCGGTGAGGGCCTTGATCATGACCTGGGGATGGCGCTGCTTCAGCCCGCGAAACATGTCCGTGTAGTAGGAGAGCTTGAGCTTCGGATGCAGCCCACCCACGATGTGAAACTCCCGCGTCGGATTGTCGCGCGCGGCATCGGCCTCGGCGAACACCTCGTCCAGGCTGCGCGTGTACGCGCCGTCTTCTTTCGGCATCCGGGCGAAGGAGCAGAACACGCAGGTGTTGCGCAGAATGCAGACATTCGTCGGATTGATGTGCTGGTTGGCAGCGAAGTAGACGCGCTCGCCGTTCTTGCGCACGTTCGCAAGGTTCGCGAGGCGACCGATAGTCAGGAGGTCGTTAGATGCAAAAAGCGCGAGGCCATCCTCGCGCGTCAGTCGTTCGCCGCGTTCGACCTTGTCGGCGATAGGTCGGAGGTTCACGCAACTCTCCGTACGGCGAGCGTCACGTTGTGTCCTCCAAAGCCGAAGGAATTGGACAGCGCGACGTCGAACTGACGCTTGACCGCGTGGTTCGGCGCCGAGTCGAGATCGCAGGCGGGGTCAGGGGTGAACTGGTTGATCGTCGGCGGGATGACCCCGTCGCGCAGCGCGAGCGCGCAGATCGCCAGCTCGAACGCACCCGCCGCGCCGAGCAGGTGGCCGGTCATCGACTTGGTCGATCCGAAGATCAGCTTGCGGGCGTGCTCGCCGAAGACGGTCTTCACGGCCGCGGTTTCCGCGGCGTCGCCGTGCGGCGTGGAGGTGCCGTGCGCGTTGATGTACCCGACATCCTGGGGGCGAATGCCGGCGGTCTTCATGGCGAGCCGCATCGCCTCCTGTGCTCCCGAGCCGTCGGGTGCGGGCGCGGTGATGTGATACGCATCGGCCGTCGCCCCGTAGCCCACCAGCTCGGCGACGATGTTCGCGCAGCGCGCCTTGGCGCGCTCCCACTCCTCGAGGATGACGACAGCGGCGCCGTCGCCCATCACGAAGCCGTCGCGGTCCTTGTCGAACGGCCGGCTGGCCGTTTTCGGATCGTCGTTCCGTTCCGACAGCGCTTTCATGTTCGCGAAGCTGGCCAGCGCGAGCGGCGTGATCGCGGCCTCCGACCCGCCCGCGATCATCACGTCGGCCTTGTTCTCTCGGATCAGGTCGAACGCGTCGCCGACGGCGTGCCCGGACGATGCGCAGGCCGAGACCGTGCAGTAGCACGGCCCCTGGAAGCCGAACCGCATCGAGACGATGGCCGAGGCCACGTTCGCCATGAACATCGGCACGAAGAACGGCGAGACGCGTCCGGGTCCTTTCTCGATGAAGGTCCGCATGTTCTCTTCGAAGGTCGCGATGCCGCCCGTGCCGCTGCCGATGATGACGCCGATGCGCTTGGGATCGAGGGGGCTCTTTTCCAGGCAGGCGTCGCGCACCGCCTGCACGGCCGCGCCCATGGCGAACTGCGAGAACAGATCGTAGCGTCGGGCTTCCTTTTTATCGATGTATTGCAGGGGATCGTAGCCCTTCACTTCGCAGGCGAAGTGGACGGGCAGCTGCGTAGAGTCAAAGCGGGTGATCGGACCTGCCCCCGACTGTCCATCGACGAGGGCGGCCCACGTGCTGGCGACGTCGTTTCCTACCGGCGTCACGAGTCCCAGGCCCGTGATCGCCACACGGCGGGTCACTATTTGCCTTTCCCCATCTTGTCATGGAGATACGACATCGCCGCCCCGACGGTGCGCAGCTTCTCCGCCTCTTCGTCCGGGATGTCGATGTCGAATTCCTTCTCGAACGCCATGACCAGTTCGACGGTATCGAGGCTGTCGGCGCCGAGATCTTCCATGAAACTCGCCTCGTTCGTGAGCTTGTCGCGTTCGACACCGAGCTCCTCCACGATGATGTCTTTGACCTTCTCTTCGAGCTGCTTCATGTCCATTGCCATGGGTAACCCTCAGCGAAGGTGGACCGGCTCACATCACCATCCCGCCGTCGACGACCAGGACCTGTCCCGTAATGTAGCTGGCCAAGTCGGAGGCGAGAAAGAGGACGGCGGAGGCGATGTCTGAGCCTTGTCCCAGCCGTCCCAGCGGAATGTTGTCTTGGAAGTACTTCTTGGCTTCCGGCGTAATGGCCCGCGTCAGCTCCGTCTCGATGTAGCCCGGTGCGACGGCGTTCACCAGGACGTTGCGCGAGGCTAACTCCTTCGCCACGGATTTGGTGAAGCCGATCACCCCCGCCTTGGACGCGGAATAGTTCGATTGCCCCTTGTTGCCGTTCAGCCCCACCACGCTCGTAATGTTGATGACCCGACCCCAGCGTCGCTTGATCATGCCGCGCGCCGCGTACTTGGTCATCAGAAATGTGCCCTTCAGGTTCGTATCCACGACCGCGTCCCAATCCGTTTCGGTCATCAGGAACAGCAGCTTGTCATTGGTGAACCCGGCGTTGTTGACGAGCACGTCGATCTGGCCGAAATCCTTCTCGACCGCTTTGGCGAACGCTTCCACCTGGCTGCTCACGCCGACATCGCACGCGTAGCCGCGCGTGCCCTCGCCGAAAGCGCTCGCCGTCTGCTCCGCCGCCCCGCCATCGCGGGAGCAGAGCGCGACCTGGGCTCCCGCGTCGATGAAGGCACGGCAGATGTCGTGTCCAATCCCGCGCGTCCCACCCGTCACGAGTGCAACCTTTCCCGTCAGATCGAGCTGCATCCGATTCCCGCGCTGGCCCGCGGGGTCTATTACCGCCCGTCGAGCGCTGGTCATAGGGTCATGCTGCTTCCATGAACTTGGTCACCTCATCCGCCGTGCCAAGGCTAACCACGTTCGCTTCGGGTACGATTCGCCTCAAGAGGCCCGCGAGCACGGCACCGGGGCCGATTTCCACGAAGCGCGCATCTGCGCCGCCGAGCCGCGCCGCGTGCTGCATGCATTCTACCCAACGGACCGCCGCCGTGAGTTGGTCCGAGAGCAGCCGCCGCGCGCGACCGGCGTCCTTCACCGCCTCCGCGGTGGCGTTGGCGATCACGGGAAACCTGGGATCGGCGAACTCCGCGCGCTCGAGCGCGACCTGGAGGTGGTTTTGGGCCGGAGCCATGAGCGGTGAGTGAAATGCGCCACTCACCTTGAGCGGGATCACGCGCTTGGCGCCGCGCTTCTTGCAGGCTTCCCCGGCGCGCGACACCGCGTCCGGATCGCCGGAGATGACGGTTTGGTCGGGCGCGTTGATGTTCGCGGGGACGGCGACGCTCGCTTGCTGCGACGCCTCCTCACAGGCGGCCTCGACGTCCTTCGTCGGGAGGCCGAGGACCGCGGCCATCGTGCCCGGGCGCTCTTCCCCCGCCTTCTGCATCAGCTCGCCACGCCGCCGCACGAGCTTCGCGGCCTGCGGCGAGCCAAGCGCCGTCGCGGTGATGTAGGCGGAGTACTCGCCGAGGGAATGTCCGGCGGCGGCGACGGCGTTGTCGACTTTGTCGCGCACGATGGCAAACACTGCGGCGCTGTGCGCGAGGATGGCCGGCTGCGCATTCTGGGTCGCCGTGAGATCCGGTTCGGGTCCTTCGAACATCAGCGTGGACAACGGCGCGCCGAGCGCCTCGTCGATCGCGTCGAACACCGCGCGCGCCGTCGGAAACCGTTCCGCCAGATCCTTTCCCATGCCGACTTTTTGGGCGCCCTGACCCGGGCAGAGCCAGATCGTGCTTACCACCGCACGACCATGCTACCCCAGGTGAAGCCGGCGCCGAACGCGCAGAACATCACCGTCATGCCCGGCGTGACCCGGCCGCATTTGACGGCTTCGTCGAGCGCGATGGCGATGGAAGCGGCGGACGTGTTGCCGAACCGGTCCACATTCACATAGACCTTGTCCATCGGCACGCCGGCATGTTTGGCGGTGGCTTCGATGATCCGGATGTTGGCTTGGTGGGGGATGAGCAGATCGATGCCACCAGCGTCGAGGCCGGCGCGCTGCAGCGCGTGATCGCAGGCGTCCGCCATCGACAGCACGGCGGCCTTGAAGACTTCGCGTCCCGCCATTTTGATGTAATAGCTGTGGTCCTTGAGCAGCTCTTCACTCGGCGGGTGTGTCGCGCCGCCGCCGGGCCGGTAGAGCAGCTCGGCGAGCGTGCCGTCGGTCTTCAGATAGACGGAGAGAATGCCGCGGCCGTTCGTGCTCCGGCGCACGATCGTCGCCCCCGCCCCATCGCCGAACAGCACCGCGGTCGTGCGGTCGCTCCAATCCATGATGCTGGTGAGCTTCTCCGCCGCGATCACGAGGACGTGCGTCGCCTGCTCGGCGGCGATGATCCCTTCGGCGGTGCTGAGCGCGTAGATGAAACCGGAGCAGGCGGCGCCGATATCGAACGCCGCGGCGTTCTTGGCGCCGAGGATGGCCTGGAGATCGCACGCCTGCGAGGGGAGCAACCGATCGGGGGACGCCGTGGCGTAGACGATCGCGTCGATATCGAGCGGTGTGAGGCCGGTTTCTGCGAGCACCTGGAGCGCGGCGGCCTTCCCCATGCAGGCGTTCGTCTCGTCCTTGCTGGAGACCCGCCGCTCGCGGATCCCGGTGCGCTCCCGAATCCACTGATCGGACGTGTCCAGGATTCTCGAGAACTCGTCGTTCGTCATCACGCGCGGCGGCGCGTAGCTGCCGGTGCCCCACAACTCGGCGAAGGGTCGTTTCACGCGGGGATCTTCCCGTCGTGCGCGAATTCGGCGGCAATGTCGTCGGACAGGTGGCTGCGCACGGCTTGAACCGCGACGCGAATCGCGTTCTTGATCGCCTTGGCGGGCGATGCGCCGTGACAGATGATCACGACGCCCTGGACGCCGAGCAGCGGAGCCCCTCCGTACGTCGCATAATCGAGCACCTTGAGGACATTGGCCATTTCGGGGCGCTGGAGCACGTCCGGCGCTTCGCGCTTGATCAGCGACACGAACACGCGGCCGGCGGACTCGTAGAACTTGAGCACGACATTGCCGACGAAGCCGTCGCACGTCACCACATCGAGCCGCTGCCCGCGCGCTTCGCCGACGGGAATGTCGCGGCCCTCGATGTTGCCGATGTAGTTGATGCCGGAGGTTTGCTTGAGGAGTTGGTGCGCCTCTTTGACGACCGCGTTGCCCTTCTCGTCTTCCTCTCCGATGTTGAGCAGACCGACGGTGGGATTGGGCCGGCCTAGCACGTCGCGCGCGTACACCGAGCCGAGGTGGGCAAAGCCGACGAGCTCGCGGGCATCGCAATCGATGTTGGCGCCGCCGTCGACGACGAGCACCGGCTGGCCGGCGCTGGGAAACAGCGCCCCGATCGCCGCCCGCTGCACGCCGGGATGGAGCCGCAGCAGCAGGGTGCTCGCCGCCATCACCGCGCCGGTGTTCCCGGCCGAGATGAACGCGTCCGACTTGTCTTTTTGCTGGAGGCCCAGTCCCACGGCGATCGACGAGCGGGGCTTGCCGCGAATCGCCGCGAGCGGCTTGTCGCCCATCCCCACCACATCCGGGGCGTCCACGATCTCGATGCGGGACCGATCCACTTCCCCGACTCGGCTGAGCGCCGCGTCGATGTCCGCCTTGCGCCCCACGAGCTGCAGATGGAATTCTGCCGGCAGCTCCGTGAGCGCCTGCGCCGCGCCCTCCACTTCGACCTGGGGGGCCTTATCACTGCCCATCGCGTCCAACGCGATGCGGATCATCAGTCCTCGACGGTCACTCGCTGTTCGCCATTGTAATACCCGCACGTCGGGCAAACGCGGTGGGGCTGTTTCATATCCCCGCAGCGCGGGCAGGGCTGCAGCGTGGGGCGCACCGCCTTGTAGTGGGTGCGGCGCGCGCGCTTCTTGCGCTTCGAGGTTCTGCGCTTGGGTACGGCCATTCCGATCGTCCTTAGGTTAAGAGCGGAGCTTGTCCTTGAGTGCCTTCAACGGCTGCCAGCGGGCTTCGGTAGCGGGCTCACAGTCACACGGGCCGACGTTCAGGTCCTTGCCGCACTGGGGGCACAGCCCCTTACAGTCATCCCGGCATACCACGAACCGCGGCGCCGCCAGCACCAGCTCCTCGCGGACCGCCAGCGTAACATCGATTTCGGTCGCGTCCGGCGCTACCGCATAAGAGTCGGGATCATCGAGGGCGTCCGGGTCGTGCGTAAACAGCGCCCCGATTTCGAGCCGTAGCGGCGTCGTGAGCGGCGTGAGGCACCGCCGGCATTCGCCCTCCACTGCGGTCCGGGCGGTCCCCTGCCAGTAGAACCGGCCCTCCCCGATGGACTGCAACCGGCCCCCCACGACAACCGGTTCCTTCAGCGGGATGCCCGTTCCCTCCAACGCCGGGTCATCCTGCTTGAGCTCGGCCTGGGTCTCGACGGCCCTCCCCTGGGCCAACTCCCGCAAATCGACTCGCAACATGGTGAGCGAAGCTAAACCCTTGTGGGACTTGCGTCAACGGCACTTACGCGCGACGCGCGGGGAAGAAAAACGCCACTTCCCGAGCGGCGTTTTCCGGCGAATCGGACGCGTGAATCGCATTCCGTTCCTTCGATTGCGCATACAGGCGTCGAATGGTGCCCGGCTCGGCCTGCGCCGGGTCGGTAGCGCCAATGACCTTCCGAAGATGCGGGACCGCGTCGTCGCGCTCCAGCACGAGGGCCAGCGCCGGTCCGGAAGTCATAAACGAGACGAGCGGCCGAAAGAACGGACGCTCGCGATGGATTTCATAGAACGCCTCCGCGCGGTCCTGTGTCAGCCGTACCATCTGCGCCTCGCGAATATGAAAGCCCTCGGCCTCGAGGTGGGCGATGATCTTCCCCGTATGCCGGGCGGCGACCGCGTCGGGCTTGATGATGGCTAACGTCAATCTGCCGCTCACAATCTCTCCTTCAGTAGCGGTACCACGTCGGCGGGACGCTTCATGACACTGATGCCTGCCTTCTGGAGCGCCGCCATTTTCTCCGCGGCCGTTCCCGATGCGCCCGAAATGATGGCTCCCGCGTGCCCCATGCGGCGGCCGGGTGGCGCGGTCTGGCCGGCGATGAATCCCACCACGGGCTTTTTCATCTCGCTCTTCACGAACTCCGCGGCTTGCTGCTCGTCCGTGCCACCGATCTCGCCGATCATCACGACCGCCGTGGTCTCTGGATCGGCTTCGAACGCCGCGAGACAATGGATGAAGTTGGTTCCGATGAGGGGATCCCCCCCGATCCCGACGCAGGTCGATTGGCCAAATCCGTTGGTAGAGAGCTGATGGATGATCTCGTAGGTCAGGGTGCCGCTCCGGGACACGACGCCGATCTTCCCCGGTTTGCAGATGTTGCCCGGGATGATTCCGACCTTGCTCTGGCCGGGAGAAATGAGGCCGGGGCAATTCGGGCCAATGAGCCGCGCACCGCGCTCGTGGACGTACGGCAAGGCGCGCGTCATGTCGAGCACGGGAATACCTTCGGTGATACAGACGATCAACTCGATGCCCGAATCGGCCGCCTCGAAGATCGCCGATGCGGCGACTGCGGCCGGGACGTAGATGACCGCGGTGTTCGCCTGCGTCTGATGCACCGCCTCGGCGACCGCGTTGAACACGGGCACGGCGTCTTCGAACCGCTGCCCGCCCTTCCCCGGCGTCACGCCGGCCACGACCTTCGTGCCGTACGCCATCATTTGCTTCGCGTGGAAGGACCCGTCGCGGCCGGTAATGCCCTGCACCACCAGTCGCGTGGCTTGATCGATGAAGATGCTCACGCGGCCTTCCCTGTGGCCTTTGCCACCGCCTGCTTGACCGCGTCGTCCATGTCGGTCAGTGCCGAGAACCCGGCCTTCTTCAGGATCTCAACTGCGATCTCCTCGTTCGTCCCGATGAGCCGAATGACCATGGGTACTTTGAGCGGGAATTCACGGGTTGCCTGAACGATGCCGTTGGCGACGTCGTCGGCGCGGGTGATCCCGGCGAACACGTTGAAGAGGATCGCTTTCACGTTGGGATCCGACGTGATGATGCGGAGTGCCGCCACGACCTTCTGTGGACTGGAGCTGCCGCCGATGTCCAGGAAGTTCGCGGGCTCCCCCCCGTAGTATTTGACGAGATCCATCGTCGCCATCGCCAGTCCGGCGCCGTTCACGCAACAACCGACGTTGCCCTCGAGCTTGATGAACGTGAGCCCGGCGTTGCGCGCCGCCACTTCCTCCGGCGCCTCGGCGGACACGTCGCGCCGCGCCGCGATATCGGGGCGGCGCTCGAGCTCGTTGTCGTCGATTGCGATCTTGGCGTCGAGCGCCTGCAGGGTGCCGTCGGGCGTCGTCACGAGCGGGTTGATCTCGGCGAGCGATGCGCCGACGGCGTACACGGCGCCGTAGAGCTTCTGCATGATGTCCGCGGCGGCGCGCGCCTGCTTCACGTCGTTGTAGAGCTTGAACCCGAGCGTCAGGGCCTGGTGGGGGAGCAGTCCGTAGCGTGGATCGATGGCGAGCCGGTGAATCTTGTCCGGCGTCTTGGCGGCGACTTCCTCGATCTCGATGCCGCCTGCGGGGCTCACCATGAGGACCGGCCGCTGCGATGCGCGGTCCACGATGATGCCCACATAGCTCTCGGATGCAATCTCGGCGGCGGGCGCGATGAGCACCTTCTGGACCGTAAGTCCCTTGATAGTCATGCCCAGGATGGCGGACGCCGCCGCCTTGGCGGCGTCGGCGCCTTCCGCCAGCTTTACGCCGCCTGCCTTGCCGCGTCCGCCCGCGTGCACCTGCGCTTTGACGACGACCTTGCCCCCCAGGCGCTCCGCGATGGCGCGCGCTTCCGCCGGTGTCGTCGCGACCTCGCCCGGCGGCACCGGGATCCCATGCCGCCGCAGAATATCCCGCGCCTGATACTCGTGCAGGTTCACGTGTGCTCCTTCGCGATCGTCGTTCCCGCTTCGCCGCGCAGCGCGGCGAGCCCGTCCTCGAGCTGCGCGATGACGGCGCGCTCCCCGCCGGTACGGACAAACTCGGCGGCGGCCTCGACCTTGGGTCGCATGCTGCCTATACCGAGCTCTTTGCCAGCGAGCAGGTGCTCCGCCTGGGCCAGGGTCAACCGGCGGATCGCCTCCTGGGCCGGCGTGCCGAAGGCGCGATAGACGGCCTTCACGTTCGTCAGGATCAACAGCGCCTGCGCCCCGATTTCTCGCCCCAGAATCGCGGCGACACGGTCCTTGTCGGCGACGGCATCGATTCCTTCGAGGCCGAGCTTGGGGTCGCGGTACACGGGCGGTCCCCCGCCCCCACCGGCGATCACGATGTATCCGGCGCCAACGAGATCGCGAACCATGTCGCGCTCGACGATCCCGATCGGCCTCGGACTCGGCGCCAGCCGGCGGCCATCGCGAACCGGAATCCCGCGCGCCACGAGTCGGGCCTCCCGCACCGGATCCAACTTGTGCCCGACCGGTTTCGACGGTGTGCGGAGATCGGGATCGTCGGCATGGCACAGCGTCTGCGTGATCATCGTAACCACAGACCGCTGCACGCCGGCGCGCTCGAGCGCGTTCTGAAGCGACTGCTGGATCATGTATCCCATCCAGCCGGCCGTTCCCGCCACCAGCACACCCAACGGGAGCGGCTCAACCTGGTCCGCGGCGATCTCGTTGCGCGCCAGCTCGTCGCCGACCTGTGGGCCGTTGCCATGCACGAGGACGATCTGCCAACCGGCCGCCGCGAGATCGACGATGGGAACGAGACTCGCCCGCGTGTGACGAAACTGGTTGCTGATCGTCGGCCGTTCACCGGGAGGCGCGACGGCGTTTCCTCCGAGGGCGATCACGATGGTTCCGGGTGCCGGCACGGCGGCGCAACCTAGCGGGGCCGGTGCGGCGGAGCAAGCTCGCTCATCAGCTGCCGCCACAAGCTCCCGAACGTTTCCAAGTCGCCCACGCCGAGCGCGGAATCCGCCTGCATCGCCAGCCGGCGCACGCGACTCCACCGGGCGGCAAGCGTCGTATCGGTGACGATTTGCTCTCCACCCAGCAGCGCGGCGCGGGCCGTCAGTCCGTGCCCGCTGCGTCCATCCAACGTGACGTAGACCTCGGCGACGTGCGGCGGAGGCGGGGGCGGCGGGGGGGAGGGCGGTGGCTGCGCAGCGAGGGGCTCGTACATCTGCGCCTGGACCGTCATGAGCGAGCTGCCGGCAGGCCAGACGCGGAATTGACCGGGCCGAAGCTGCGACGAGCCGACAAGCTCGCCGGGCAGGCGGTCGGGATCGGAGGCCGGAGGTCGCCACAGATGGAGCTCGGGTCCCCGTGACGTAACGGTCGCGGCACACAGGCCGATGAAGCGCTTGGGCGTGAGCAACCCCGACTCGAACGCGACCGCCATCCACAGCGTCCCTGCGGGCGCGCCCAGCAGGAAGGGCTCGCGCGGTCGCACGATCCACGTCGCCTGAATCGCCGAGTCGCCGCTGGCACGCACGAGCTGGGCGAGCGCGACCTGGAACGCGTCCGCTGGATAGGCGAGCTGCGCGCGGAGATCCGGCGGCAGGCGTTCCGCAGGCTCGACGAGCGGCGCAAAGCGGCGCGCCCAGGTGGCGGTCAGCGAGTCGTAGCCTGGTGCGAGCCAGATATGCGTTTCGCCGGTTGCGACCCGGACCGCGCCAACGAGGCCCGCGCGGAGAAATCGCACGTCGCGCTCGCGCCATGGCAGTGACCGCACCAGCGGAAAGTTGTCGTGGGACACGTAGCCCCAACTCACCCACCACAACGCTCCATTGCGCAGCGCCGGTGCCGGCGCCCCAAAACTCGCGAACGGGGCGAGGTGCGCGAGCCGCTCGGTGACGTCGCGCCGCCACACCAGGGCGCGCCCGGTCGATTCCCCGCGGATCAATCCCCACGCCTGAATCGTCCAGGCGATCGCGAAGCGGCGCCATGCGCCGACGAGAGGCACTCCGACGGAATCGCCGGACTGCACCAGCGGAGTCTCGAAGCCGGGCCCGAACAGCAGCGCGGCATTCGCCAAAGGCAAGGAGATGACACTGAGGCCGCTGTCCGTTTCCATCGCGAGACGCACCGGACCCGGTGCGTTCGTCGGTGCCACGATCCAGACGGGCCTGGCGTCAGCGCCTGAAGCGACCGGTGGGGGTCGTAACGTGACGGCGATCGGCGGCGCGCCGAGTGCGGCAGCGACGTGCGGTGGATCCCACAGCGGTATGGCCCGCGCGGCGGCTTCGCCGGATGAGAAGGCCGGCGGCGCGTCGGGATTGACGTCATCGAGTCCGAATGCGAGTCGCTCCAGAGCCGCACGGCGGCTGACCACGTCGGCGCTCTCTGGCCCCCCCGCCGGGCCCGATGACGCGCGAGCGACGCCCGGGATGACGAAGTAGCCGGCCGTCAGCGAGACGAGCAACGCCGCCCAGCCCGCGAGAATCAGGGTGGGCCGGTCGCGCCACGCCCATGCGAGCGAGATCACCGCCGTCACGATGGCCACCGCCGCCACGACGTCTGCGCCGGGGACGCGGACCGATAGCGCCGCCTGGTCGACTATCCCGTGCAGTCCTCCGACGATCTCCGCCGGATCGAGAATCGCTCCCCAGGCGATGACGAGGGCGAGGCATGCGAGCAACACGCCCAGGTGCATCCGCGCCTGATCGCTCGCGCGGATGCGCGCGCCGCGAATGCGCAGCGAGCCGATCACGCCGTAGAGGAGTGCGACGATACCCAGCGCGCCAACGACGAACAGCAGAGTGCGATTCTGCAGCGTCGCGAGCCACGGCATCACGCTGACATAGTAGCCGGCATCGCGCCCGAGGTTCGTCGCGTCGGTCACGCCGAAACGCGGCGGCGCGGCCGCGAGCACGGCGTGGCGCCACCAATCGCCCGTGCCCAGCGACAGGAAGGCTCCGAGGATCACGCCGAGTACGATCGTCACGCCAAGGAGCGTGCGGCGCGGAACGGCTTCGACGATCTCGAGATCGCCGAGGCGGCGGGGCATCTGGACCGAGCCGATGGCCCGGTAGACGATCAGCAAATTGCCAGTGATCCAGGCGATCGCGGTGAACAGGACGAGCGCCGAGAGCACCTGGGCGAGGGTTCGCGCCGCGATCAGCGCCTCGCCGCCGGCGAAGGTTCGATCCCAGGCGCGCTCGGCGGTCTCGACCGCGAGCCAGCGACCACCGACCAGCGCCACCACCAGCAGCCCGGCGCCGAGGAGGTACAGCGGGCGCCGGGTGTTCCGAGTCACGCCGTGACGCCGCGCGCCGCCAGCCAACCCTCGACTTCGGCGCGATACGCGTCGCGTGCCTGCGGGCTCGTCGCCTCGAAGCGCATCACCAGGACCGGCTGCGTATTCGACGCCCGCAGCAATCCCCACCCCTCGGGGAACGTGATGCGCACGCCGTCGAGCGTCGAAACGGGATACTTCTCGGCGAACTCGTCAGCCGCCTGCTGGACCACGTCGAACTTCTCGTCGTCGGGGCAATCGACGCGCAGTTCGGGCGTGGCGTAGGTCTTGGGGAGATCGGCGAGTAGCCGCGAGAGTGGCCCGCCCTCGCGGGCGACATACGCGAGCAGCCGGGCGGCGGCGAACAGCGCGTCGTCGAATCCATACCAGTCACCGCCGAAGAACATGTGCCCGCTCATTTCTCCGGCCAGCGGCGCGCCAATCTCTTTCATCTTCTGTTTGATGAAGGAATGGCCGGTCTTCCACATGACCGGCTCGAGGCCGACGCGCTTGAGCATCTGCGGCAGAACCTCCGAGCACTTCACGTCGAAGATCACCGGCTTGCCGGGACCCATCCGCCGTACCAGGTCACGGCCGAACAGCACGAGCAGCTGATCGCCGAGGACGGGCTCGCCCTTCTCATCGACCGCGCCGATGCGATCGCCGTCGCCGTCGAACGCGATGCCCAGCTCCGCCTTTTCCTTCTTCACGGCGGCCTGGAGGTCGTGCAGGTTCTCGAGCACGGTGGGGTCGGGGTGGTGATGGGGGAACGTGCCGTCAGATTCGTCGAACAGCGCCACGACGTCGGCGCCCAGCTCGCGCAGCGTCGCCACGGCCACGAGACTGGTCACGCCGTTGCCGCAGTCCACGACCACGTTGAGCCGCCGGGCAAGCGGCGCGTTGCGCTGGACGATGGCCTTCCGGTACGCGGTGAGGAGTCCGCGGTGCGCGGCCTGCGTGCCACCGGCCTTCGTGATGAGCTTGTCGTCGTTGATCAGCCGGTAGAGGACCTGGATGTCGTCGCCGAAGACCGCGTCGTGGGCCAGCACCATCTTGAAGCCATTGAACTCCGGCGGGTTGTGTGAGCCCGTCACTTGAATGCCGCCGTCCACCGGCAGCGTCTTCGTGGCAAAGTAGAGCGCGGGTGTGGGAGCCTCACCGATGTCGAGGGCGCTACCGCCCGCGGCGACGATGCCCTCCGCTATTCCCTGCGCGAGCCTGGGACCGGAAGGCCGGTTGTCTCGTCCCACCGCGACGCGGGGCGGCGTGCCCAGCCGCTCCGTTGCGAACGTGGTGTACGCTTGCCCCACGGCGCGCGCGGCCGCCGGCGTGAGTTCCTTGTCAACGAGGCCACGAATGTCGTACTGGCGGAAAATGTTGGCGGGAAGCTTCATGGCACTCCTTGTGCTCAAGGAGCTGCAGTCGTCGTACCGACGGCGTGGACGCTGTCACCCGCCGATCTCGCGAGATCGAACAGCCGGTTGGGCCAGACGCCGAACAGCAGCAGGCCCACGACGACGACGGCAACGGCGGCACGTGCCCACCGGTCGAGGCGGACATCCACGTGCGCGGCCTCGATCGGCTCCGGCTTCATATACATCGCCATGATGACGGGAAGATAGTACCCCGCCGAGACGACGCTGGTCAGCACCAGAATCGCGGCGAGGGTATTCTGACCGGCGCTCGTCGCGGCGATCAAGATGTACCACTTCCCGATGAATCCTGCGGTACCGGGAAAGCCCAGCAACGAGAGCATGCAGACGGCGAGGGCAAACGCGAGCCAGGGCCGCCGGGCAGCCAGGCCGGAGAGATCGTCGATCGTTACGTCGCTTTCCCCGGCTCGTCCCTTGGCGATCAGCACCGCGAATGCCCCGAGGGACATGAGCGTGTAGGCGACGATGTAGACCAGAAACGCGCTTGTGCCGGCGACGCCACCGGCGGTCACCGCGACCAGCACATAGCCCGCATGCGCGACGGACGAGTAAGCCAGCATACGCTTGACCGAGCGTTGCCCCAGGGCGAACAGATTGCCCCCGCTCATCGTGATGACCGCGAGCCACCACATGATCTCATGCCAGGCCGGAACAGCGGCGAACGCCTGATACATGACGCGGAACAGCGCCGCAAACGCCGCGGCCTTCACGCCGGTCGCCATGAACGCCGTGATCGGGGTGGGTGCGCCGTCGTAGACGTCGGGCGCCCACATGTGGAACGGTACGGCGGCGATCTTGAATCCAAACCCCACGATCAGCAGCGCGAGCCCCGCGAGCAACATCGCGCTTGGCCGCACGGCGCTGCTCAGCTGCGCGCCGATCAGTATGAGGTTCGTCGTGCCGGTGGCGCCGTAGACGAGGGCGATGCCGTACAGCAGGAATCCGGACGCGAACGCCCCCAGCAGGAAATACTTGAGGGCCGCTTCGGCCGAGCGAGCGCGACGCCGGTCGAACCCGCCGAGCACGTACACCGCGACCGACATCAGTTCGAGGGCGAGGAAGATCACGATCAAGTCGGCGCCGGCCGCCATCAGCATCATGCCGAGCGTGCCGAAGAGCAGCAGCACGTGGTACTCCGGGGCCAACAGCTCCTCGCGCTCGAGATAGGTGAAGGAGATCAGCACGGTGAGCGTGGCGGCGCCGACGAACACCCAGTCGGCGACCCACCGGAAGTCGTCGGCGGCGATCATCGACACGACGCCGCGGACGCCGGCGCGATTCCACCACAACCACCAGATCGCGATCGCCGTCGACACGAGCGCGAGCAGCGTGAGCCATCCTGCGATCCGCAGATCCCGGACGGTCCGATGCCGCCACGCGACGAACAGGAGCAACACGAGGGCCCATCCCGTGAGCACCAGCTCCGGCAGCAGCGACAGCAGGAGATCGCGGGGGATCGCGGGATTCAGGTTCATTGCTGCCCGCCTCCTGCTCCTGCCCCCGCCCCCGCAGGCGGTGCCTGGACCGTCCCGGGCTTGAGCTGCTCGATCAGGGCGCGAGCGGATGGCTCCATGCGGCGCAGGAGCGGCTTGGGGTAGATCCCGATCCACAGAATGCCCACCAGCAGCGGCACGAGCACCGCGATCTCTCTCGGCGTGAGATCCGTGAGCTTCTCGTTTTCATGCTGCGTCAGCGGATTGTAGATCACACGCTGCAAGGCGGTCAGCAGGTACGCGGCGGCGACGATCACACCGGTCGTCGCGAGCGTCGTCGCGATCGGATAGGTGCGGAAGGAGCCCAGCAGGACCAGGAATTCCCCGACGAACCCGTTGGTGCCCGGCAGCGCGATAGACGACAGCGACACGACCGTCAGGATCGCCGCGAACAACGGGACGACGCGGGCGATGCCGCCGTACGCCGCGATCAGGCGGCTGTGCCGCCGCTCGTAGATCATGCCGACCAGGAAGAACAGGGCGCCGGTCGAGATCCCGTGATTGATCATGACCAGCAGCGCCCCCTGGACGCTCTGCAGCGTCAGCGCCCAGATCCCGAGCATCACGAACCCGAGATGCGCGACCGACGAATAGGCGATCAGCTTTTTGAAGTCGGGCTGCACCATCGCCACGAGGCCGCCGTAGATGATGCCGATCAGCGACAGGATCACGATGACGAGCTGCACCGTCTGGCTGAGGGCGACGGCCGGGAAGAACGGCAACGCGAATCGCAGGAAGCCGTACGTTCCCATCTTCAGCAGGATGCCCGCCAGGATGACGGAGCCCGCGGTGGGGGCCTCGACATGCGCGTCGGGCAGCCAGGTATGCAGCGGGAACAAGGGCACTTTGATCGCGAATGCGAGGAAGAAGGCGCCAAACAGCCACCAGGCGACGGGTCCCAGATCCTTCGCGTTGCTCAGGAGGTGCGCGTACGCGAACGAATAGACGCCGGTGGCGCGGCCTGCGTGCACGTACAGGACGATGATCGCCACGAGCATGAGCAGCGATCCAAAGAACGTGTAAATGAAGAACTTGATCGCCGCGTACAGCCGGTTGTCTCCGCCCCAGACCCCGATGATGAAGTACATCGGGATGAGCATCACTTCCCACATCACATAGAAGAGGAAGAGGTCGAGCGAGACGAAGACGCCGATCATGCCCGTCGTCAGCACGAGCAGCAGCGCGTAGAACCCGCCCTCGCGCTTGGTGATGTAGCTCCAGCTCCCGAGGATCGACAGCGGCATGAGGAACGTGGTGAGGAGCACGAGGAACAGCGAGATGCCGTCCACGCCGACCGTATAGTGAATGCCCCACGCCGCGATCCAGGCGTGATCCACGATGAACTGCATGCCGCCATCGGGCACGAACGTCCACCACAGCGGCACCGAGATCGCGAACTCGATCACGCTCGCCGCGAGGGCCACATACTTGGCGAGCCGGGCGGGAAGGAGCAGCACGACCACGCCGGTGATGAGCGGCCACGCGAGCAGCGCGGTAAGCACCCAGCGCGCGTACATCAGCCCATCGCCCGCCAGAGGATCAGCAACACGCCGACCACGAATACGGCGACATACGTCCCAACCTGACCCGATTGGATCCAGCGGTTGGCCCAGCCCAGCGCGCGTGCACCGCGCGCCGCGCCGTTGACCGCGGCGCCATCGATCACACGCTGATCGATCTCCTGCCACAGCACCACGCGGGAGAACCATACGAGGGGCCGGACGATCAGCGCGTCATAGATCTCGTCGACGTACCACTTGTTGCGCAGGATGCGCGCGAGGCCCCGCTCCTCGGGAGCGTTGCGCGCCGGCACGAGCCGTTCCGGCTTGAGCAACTGCCACGCGCCCACGATTCCGATGACCGCCACCGCGACCGCGACTCCCACGAGCATCCACTCCGTCCCGCTGGCGAGCGGGGCTTCGGGGCGCAGTGCCGCGCCTGGCTGCGTGACCGGCTCGAGCCAGTGGTGCAGCCATGCGCCGCCATGATAGAGCTCAGGCACGTTCAGCAGGCCGCCGGCGGCGGACAGCACGCCGAGCACGACCAGCGGGCCCGTGAGAATCCACGGCGCCTCGTGCAGATGCGTCTGCTCCCGTTCTCCGGTGCGGTTCGGCCCGTGGAAGGTGTAGATCATGAGCCGGGTCATGTAGAACGCGGTCAGCAACGCCGCCACGAGGCTCAGGCCCCAGAACACGAGCCAGATCGGCTCCACCGAGCCACGCGCGAACGCAGCGGTGAGGATCTCGTCCTTGGAGAAGAATCCCGAGAAGGGAGGAATCCCCGCGATCGCGAGCGTCGCGATCCACATCAACGCCGTCGTCCACGGCATGTAGCGCGCGAGGCCGCCCATGTTGCGCATGTCCTGCGCGTCTTCATGGGAGTGGGTGTGATGGTAGGCGCGATGCAGCGCGAAGATGACGCTGCCCGAGCCGAGGAACAACAGCGCCTTGAAGCACGCATGGGTCACGAGGTGGAACATGCCGGCGGTCATGGCGCCGGTGCCGACGGCGAGGAACATGTAGCCGAGCTGCGAGATCGTGGAATACGCGAGGACCTTCTTGATGTCCCACTGCTGGAGCGCGATCGTCGCGGCGAACAGCGCGGTGAGCGCGCCCACGCCCGCGACGACGGCGCTCGAGACCGGCGCCAGCGCGAACAGCAGGTTGCAGCGCGCCACGAGGTACACGCCGGCGGTCACCATGGTCGCCGCGTGGATGAGTGCCGAGACGGGCGTCGGACCGGCCATGGCGTCCGGCAACCACGTGTACAAGGGGATTTGTGCCGATTTGCCGGTGCAGCCAAGGAAGAGGAACAGCGTAATCACCGTGATCGCCGTGCCGCCGGCGGTCAGGGCTGTTGGCGCGTGCGCGAAAACAGTATCGAAGTCCAGCGAACCCGTCGACCAGAAGATCATGAACATCGCCACCATGAACCCGAAGTCTCCGATCCGGTTCATGATGAAGGCCTTGCGGCCTGCGTTCGCGTTTACCTCTTCGGTGAACCAAAACCCGATGAGCAGGTAGCTGCACAGCCCCACGCCTTCCCACCCGACGAACATGACCGGGAAGCTCGCGCCCAGCACGAGGACCAGCATGAAGAAGACGAACAGGTTGAGATACGCGAAGTAGCGCGCATACCCCGGATCGTCCTTCATATAACCGATGCTGAACAGATGGATCAGCGACCCGACGCCTGTCACCACGAGGAGCATGACGAGCGACAGCTGATCGACCTGCAATGCGAAGTCCACCTGCAGCGTGCCGACGGGAATCCACGACCAATACCGGAACACGACCGGTGCCTCGGTGGGAGCGTGCAGCCCCGTGAAGGCGCTGAACACGGCAATCGCGACGCCGAACGCCGCGAGCAACACGCCGGCCCCGATGGTCGACACGAGCGTCTTGGCCGTCGGCCGGGCCAGCGCCAGCGTGCCGTTCAGCACGAAGCCGAGCAGCGCTAGCGCGGGCGCGAGCCAGATCAGGTCGACGGTGGTGCCGGTCATCCGTCTTTGAGGAGATTCATGTTCTGCAGGCTGACCGACTGCTTGTGGCGGTAGACGGCGAGAATGATGGCGAGGCCCACAGCCGCCTCCGCCGCCGCGACTGCCATCACGAAGAACACGAACACCTGACCCCCAACTCCCAGCCCCTGCGCGAGCGCCACGAACGTCAGGTTCACGGCGTTGAGCATGAGCTCGACGCACATGAAGATCACGATCGCGTTGCGGCGCAGCAGCACGCCGGCGACGCCGAGTGTGAAGAGGACCGCCGAAATCGCGAGGGCGGGGCTGAGGAGCATCAGAGCTTGCGCTTGGCCAGCACGACGGCCCCGACGATGGCGGCGAGCAACAAGACGCTCGCGATCTCGAACGGCACGAGGTAGGTGTCGAACAACGGCGTGGCGACAGAGCCCACCATCCCGCGCTGCTGCTGGAGGGTCGCGACGGTCCCCGGGGGCAGCTGAATCCCGGCCGGGAGGGGCGCCTCGCCGAGCGGACGCAGCAGCAGCAGGAGCGCGCCCGCCAGGACCGTCGCTCCGAGCAGGCCCAGCGGACCCTTGATGTCCGTCGGTCCCGGGCGGCCCAGGTTGAGGAGCATGATGACGAACAGGAACAGCACCATGATCGCGCCCGCGTAGACCAGCACCTGGAGCACCGCGATGAACTGCGCGTCGAGCAGCACGAACAGCGCGGCGAGCGCGAACAGCGTCACGACCAGCCACAACGCGCAGGCGATGGGATTCTTGCGGGTAATGCACAGGAGTGCACTCCCCATGGCGATGACCCCGAAGATCCAGAAGACGGTGAGCGTCAAAGCGGCGCCCTATTCCCCTTTCGGGTCCGACGGATCCCAGAGCGTGGAAACGGGGTGCGTCTGCGCGCTGAGTCGCTCGAGATCGTACACGAACCGGTCGCGCGAGTACTCGGAGTTCTCGTAGTGCACGCCGACATGAATCGCTTCTTCGGGGCACACCTCCTGGCAGTAGCCGCAGAAGATGCAGCGGAACTCGTCGATCTCGTAAATCAGCGGATAGCGATTCCCTTCTTCGTCTTCACCGGGCACCAGCTTGATGCAATTCGCCGGGCAGATCTGCGGGCAGAGCCCGCACGCAACGCATTTGGCGCGCCCCTGCTCGTCCGTGAGCATGCGATGCGTGCCGCGCCAGCGCGAGGAGAGCGTCCAGTCCTTCGAGGATTTTTCCTCGGGGTACTGCATCGTGACTTTGGGGCGCAGGAGATGGCTGAACGTCAGCGCCATGCCCTTGAGCGTGGCCCGCAGATACGACGTTTGCTTGATGGGCCGCTTCATCACTTTCACGCCGATGGGCATTACGCGGCCTCCTGCGGCACGGATCCGGAGACGATGCGGCCGCGGTCGAGCCACCACGCGAGCACGATCAGCAGCACGACATTGAGGCCCCCGAGAACCCAGGCCATGCCGGGACCATAGTCCCAGCCGAGCCGGATCCGGACGAACCAGATCGCCACCGCCAACAGCATGATATACAGCAGGGCCAGCGGGAGCAGCACCTTCCAGCCGAGCGCCATCAGTTGATCGTAGCGGAACCGCGGCAGCGTCCACCGGACCCAGATGTAGGTGAAAAGGAAGACGAACGTCTTGAGGCCGAAGACGGCCAGCGTGGCCAGCGTCTTCACGACACTCGGATCGCCGGTCGAATCCCAACTGGTAAAGGGGATGTCCCACCCCCCAAAGAACAGCGTCGCCATCAGCGCCGACGCCGTCACCATGTTCGAGTACTCGGCGATGTAGAACATCGAGAACTTCATCGAGCTGTATTCGGTGTGGTAGCCGGCGATCAGCTCGCCCTCGGCTTCGGGCAGATCGAAGGGCAGCCGGTTCGTCTCGGCGAGCGCGCTGATGAAGAAAATGACGAACGCGAGCGTCAACGGAATCACAAACCACAATGCCTGCTGTTGCTGCGCGATCACCTGCGACAGCGTGACGTTGCCGGCAAGCAGGATCACCGCGACGGTGCTCATCCCGAGCGCGATTTCGTACGAGATCATCTGCGCTGACGCGCGGAGGCCGCCCAGCAGCGCGTACTTGTTGTTGGACGACCAGCCGGCCAGCACGATACCGTACACGCCGAGCGAGCTGATCGCGAGGATGTAGAGAAAGCCGACCGGCAAATCGGCGACCACCATCGGCACGAGGCCCCAGCGCGTGGGCAGCGGTGCCGCGAACGGAATCACCCCGAACGTCAGCAGCGCGGGCACGAACGACACGAGCGGCGCGAGCGTGAAGAGCGTCTTGTCCGCCATCGCGGGAGACGTCTCTTCCTTGAGGAAATTCTTCAGCCCATCGGCCGCCGGTTGCAGAATCCCTTGCGGGCCCACGCGATTCGGTCCCAGCCGGTCCTGCATCCACGCGCACACGCGGCGCTCGAGCAGTGTGAGCAGCGCCACTCCGACCATGATCAGGTTGAAGACCACGAAGACTTTGATGGCGGAGGACACGAGGAAGAACGTCATCGCTGCGCCTCCGCCGGCCCCATCGCGGCGGCGAGCTGCCCCAGCACCCAGGCAGCGGGCTGCGCCATGCCCGGCGCCGGCTTGGCCTGGTAATACCGCTGCGTCCGTCCGTCGCGGTTCGTGAACGTGCCCTCTTCTTCCGCCACGTTGGCGATCGGCAAGATCACGTCGGCACGTCGGCACGCCGCATTCTCGCCCAGTACCGTACCGAGATAGATCAGCGCGCCATTGGTGTCGACCGCGCAATCAGGATCGTCGAGCACCAGTACCACGGCGGCGGTCTTCGCTGCGGCGAGTGCCGGGGCGTAGTCGCGCGTGTAGCCGAGATTCTCCGCGCCCTTGGCGTTCGGGGCGCGCTCGGCGCGGAGCGCCAGATCCGGCACGCCGGCGAGTGGCGCGTCTTCGCCCATGACCACCTGGAACGCCCCGGTCCAGGTGAAGCCGGTGAACACACGCTTGGCGAGGGCGAGTGCCTCGGAAGACGCCCCGGGGGAGACGAGTGCGACCGCCGTCCGACCTTCCGTCCCGCGGAGAATCGCCGTGACGCGGTCGAGCGCTTCATCCCAGTCGGTTGCCTTCAACTCGGCACCGGCCCGCACGAGTGGCGCCTCGATGCGGTCGCCACGGTTCATCCACTTGTAATGCATCCGGCCATGATCGCAGATGAAGTAGCGATTCACTTCGAGGTTGGGTCGCGGCCGCACGCGCACGACCACCTCGTCCCGCGTGTCGAGCGTGATGTTGCAGCCCTGCGAGCAGCCGGTACAGATCGACGCCGTCTTGTCGAGCTCCCAGGCCCGGGCCTTGTGCAGGAAATCCTTGGAGAGCAGCGAGCCGACGGGACAGAGATCGACGACGTTGCCGGCCCACGGATGGTCGAGCCGCGCCTCGGGGTGGATGCCGATGAAGGCGCGGTCGCCGCGCTCGGACACATTCAACACCGGCTCTTGAGCCACGTCCTCCATGAAGCGGACGCAGCGCGTGCACAGGATGCAGCGGTTGGGCACGTACAGGACGTCGGGCCCGAAGTCCTCGACGGGATTGAACCGCTTGGCGAACTCGGCGTAGCGGGTCCGCGCCTGGCCTTCCTGGAACACGAAGTCCTGCAGCTCGCACTCGCCCGCCTGATCGCAGATAGGACAGTCGAGGGGATGGTTGATGAGCAGGAACTCGAGCACGCCCTGGCGCGCGTCTTTCGCCGCCGGGGCTTGTGTCTTGACGACCATCCCTTCGGTCACCGTCGTCGCGCACGCGATCTGCAGCTTCGGCGCCGTCTCGATCTCGACGAGGCACATGCGGCACACACCGGCGACCGGCAGCCCGGGGTGATAGCAGTAGTGCGGCACGAGCACGCCGGCCTGCTTCGCCGCCTCGATGACGAGCGTGCCTGGCGGTACGCTGACCGGCGCGCCGTCGATCGTCAGGTTTATCAGGCCATCAGCCATCTGCCGTCTGCCTCAGCTCACCATTACAGGTTGGCGCTTGCCTGCGAGATAGGCTTCGAATTCGCCTCTGAATTTCTTAATCCCGCTCACGATGGGAGCGGCGCACGAGTCCGACAACACGCAAATCGTCTTACCGGTCATGTTCTCGGAGAGGTCGAGGAGTAAGTCGAGGTCTTTGGTCTTACCCTGCCCTGCCAGGATCCGCTCCATGATCTTGGTCGTCCACGCGGTGCCCTCGCGGCACTGCGTGCACTGCGCGCACGACTCGTGCGCGTAGAAGCGTGCGAGGCGCATGATCTGGTAAACCATGTCCGCGGAGTCATCGAACACGATGACCCCGCCCGAGCCGAGCATCGAGCCGCTGGCGACGACGCCTTCGTAATCGAGCAGACAGGCTTCGGTCTCTTCGCGCGTCAGGATCGGCACCGACGAGCCGCCGGGGATGCACGCTTTGAGCGTGCGGCCCGCGGGCGGCCCACCACACATGTCGTAGAGCAGATCCTTCAGCGGGAAACCCAGCGTCACTTCGTAGTTGCCCGGCCGCTGCACGTGCCCGCACACGGAGAAGAGCTTCGTGCCGGTGCTCTTGGGATTCGACAGGCAGAGCCCCTTGTACCAGGCGGCGCCGCGGGTGAGGATGTGCGGCACGGCGGCGAGCGTCTCGACGTTGTTGATCGTCGTCGGCATCCCGAACAACCCGGCGGCCGCCGGGAACGGCGGTTTGATCCGCGGGTTGCCGCGCTTGCCTTCGATCGAATTCATCAGCGCGGTCTCTTCGCCGCAGATATACGCGCCGGCGCCGCGATGCAGATAGACCTTGATGGTGCCGAACACGCCGGCCGCATTGGCTTCGGCGAGCGCCCGTTCCATGATCGTCCACGGCTCGGTGAACTCGCCGCGGATGTAGATGTAGGCGACTTCGGCGCGGATCGCGTGCGCGGCGATCGCCGTGCCCTCGAGCAGCGCGTGCGGCGTCCACCGCATGATCTCCCGGTCCTTGAACGTCCCCGGTTCTGATTCATCGGCATTGACGCACAGATAGTGCGGACGCTTTTTCTCCTTCGGCATGAACGACCACTTGAGTCCGGTCGGAAACCCGGCGCCGCCCCTGCCCCGCAGTCCCGACTCCTTCACGACGTCGGTGACGGCGACGGGGTCCATCTTGAGCGCCTGCGCGAGCGCTTCGTAGCCGCCGCGCTTGGTCCATCCCTTGAGCGTGCGTGCGTCCGCGTCTCCGAAATGCTGGGAGAGGACGACGGTCTCTTTGGGATGCGACTTATGAGGGAAGCCCATCAGCGGTATTTCTTCACGATCTCCGGGACCTTCTCCGGCGTCACGTTCTCCAGGAAATCGTCGTTCACGAGAATCGGGGTGGCGAAGCCGCAGGCGCCCAAGCATTCCACCTCGACAATCGTCCACTTGCCGTCGGGGCTCGTGGCCCCGGCGTCCTCCGCACCGGTCTGTTCCAGGAGCGCCTTCATCACCGCCTCGGCGCCGCAGATGTTGCACGGCGAGGTCGTGCACACTTGGACGAAGTTTTTCCCAACCGGATGCTGATGGTACATCGTGTAGAACGTGACGACGCCCTTCACGTACGCCGGCGTCAGCCCCAGCACCTCGGCGACCTCTGCCATGATCCGGTCGGAAATCCAGCCATGCTCCCGCTGCGCGATCCAGAGCGTCGGTAAGAGCGCCGCCTGCTTCGTGGGATACCGTTGCAGCACGGTCTGCAGCTCCTCCATGACCTTGCCTACGAACACGGGCTGATAGTCTTCGCCGTGGCTCACGCTCTGCGTCATCGATCGACCTCGCCCATGACGATATCGACGGACGCATTGATCGCGATGAGATCTGAGAGCAGGTGGCCCTCGGCCATCTTCGGCAAGGCGGAGAGATTGATGAACGAGGGCGGCCGGATGCGCCAGCGCACGGGCTTCGCCGTGCCGTCGGACACGAGATAGGTGCCGAGCTCGCCTTTCGGGTTCTCGATCCCCACGTAGGCCTCGCCGACCGGCGCCTTGACGCCTTCCATCACCTGTTTGAAATGGAAGATCATCGCTTCCATATCGCTCATCGCGCGCGTCTTCGACGGCAGGATGACGCGTGGATCGTCGACGTTGATCGGTCCGTCAGGCAAGCGATCGACCGCCTGCTCGAGTATGCGATTCGACTGATGGCACTCCTCGAGGCGGACCAAGTAGCGATCGTAGACGTCGCCATGCTCCCCGACGACGACGTCGAAGTCGTAGGTCTCGTAGCCGAGGTAGGGTTTGTCCTTGCGCATGTCATAGGGCACGCCGCTGGCGCGCAGCATAGGACCCGAGAGGGAGTGATTGATCGCCTCCGCGGCCGTCAGCGTCCCCACCCCCTGCGTCCGACCGGCCCATACCGCGTTGCGGGTGAGCACGCGATCGATCTCCGCCAGCGTCTTCGGGAACGTGCGCGTGAATTCCCGCAGCTTCTCGACGAAGCGGTCCGGAACGTCGGCCATCAGGCCGCCGACGCGGGTGAGACTCGTCGTCAGGCGCGCGCCGGTCCACATCTCCTGGAGATCGTAGATCCGTTCGCGCTCCTGGAAGGCCCAGAGGAAGGGCGTGAACGCGCCAAGATCGATCGAGGTCGTGCCCAGCCACACCATGTGCGAAATGATGCGGCTCATTTCGCAGGCGATCACCCGCAGCACGGTGCACCGCGGCGTGATCTCGATGCCCATCAGCTTCTCCGCCGCGAGCGCGAACCCGACGTTGTTCGCCATCGGCGACAGGTAGTCGGTGCGGTCGGTCAGCGGGATGATCTGGTTGTAATGGCGGTACTCGCCAAGTTTCTCGAATCCTGAGTGCAGGTAGCCGAGGTGCGGGATGCAGCGCACGACCGTCTCGCCATCGAGCTCCACAACGAGCCGGAGGACGCCGTGCGTCGCTGGATGTTGCGGGCCGATGTTGACCAGCATGTGCTCCTCCCCGACGCTCAGCGGTTCCCGCGTCGGACGCCCTGCGTCGTCCACCCCGGGCGTGGCGAGCTCGAGTTCGAGCGTCCGCTTGCTCATCGGTTTGGCGGCTCCGGAACAACGCCGCGCTCGCCGCGCCGCAGCCGGTCACGCATGTCGTCGGGCAAATCTCCGCCCGCCTCGGCAATCGACAACTCTTCCAGCGAGTAGTGCGCTTCCGGATTCGCGTTCAGCGCCTGGCGGACCTGCTCGGCGCGCGAGAAGCGGCCCCGCAGCGGGAAGCTCTTGCGCAGCGGATAGCCTTCGGCATACGTCTCCCACATGAGGATCCGGCGGAGATCGGGGTGTCCCTTGAAGGAGATGCCGAACATGTCGAAGACTTCCCGCTCCAGCCAGTCGGCGCCGTGCCACAGGCTCCAGACCGAATCGACGGAGAGCTCCTCGGACGGCTGCAGCTCCACCTTGATCCGGATGTCGGCGCGACGCTGGAGCGAGCGGAGGAAATAGACGACCTCGATGGGCCGTTCGCGATCGCGGAACTCGACGGCGGTCACGTCGACCAGGTAATCGAACTCCTGGCCCGGTGTCTCCTTCAGCCACTGCATCGCCTCGAGCAGCCGCTCACGCGCGACGTAGACGATGTGCTCGCCGTCGCGCGCCACGGCTTCTCGCAATGCGCCGGGAATCACGACGAACGGAACTGGTGGACGGAGTTGCCGAACGGCTCGGAGATCTCGTCGATTGTCTCGGGCGGCAGGCGCAGGCCCTTGTCGTCGAGCGGCTGCTCGTCACGACGCTTGACCGCGTCGAACAGCGACTCGCCCTTGATCTTCTTGTGCAGCAGCAGGATCCCGTACAGCAGGCCTTCCGGGCGCGGCGGGCAGCCAGGCACGTACACGTCCACGGGAACGATCGTGTCGATGCCCTGTACCATCGCATAGTTGTCGAACACGCCGCCGGTCGACGCACACGCGCCCATCGAGATGACCCATTTGGGTTGCGGCATCTGGTCATAGATGCGCCGGATGACGGGCGCCAGCTTGAACGGGAGGCGTCCGGCGCAGATCAGCACGTCCGCCTGGCGCGGCGAGAAGGCCTGGCGCTCCATGCCGAAGCGGGCGAAGTCGAAGCGGCTCGCCGCGGTGGCCATGAACTCGATCGCGCAGCACGCAGTCCCGAACGGCATCGGCCAGAGCGAATTGGCGCGCGACGAGTTGACCGCCCAGTCGACGAGATTCTCGAACTTGGCGAGCAGGTAATTCGAGCTTTGCACTTCGCCGACGCGTTTCATGGCATCAATCCCATTGGAAGGCTCCGCGCTTCCAGACGTACACGTAGCCGACGAACAGAATCAGCATGAACACGAGCATTTCGACCAACAAGAATCCCGTGGTCAATGTGCCGGTGCCCATAAAGATCACTGCCCACGGGATGAGAAAGACAGTCTCGATGTCGAAGAGGATGAAGAGGACGGCGACGAGGTAGAACTTCACCGAAAACCGCTCGTGCGCGCTACCGAGCGGCGGCATGCCACTCTCGTACGGCCGTTCCTTCACCTCGGTGGGGCGCCGCGGACCGAGGAAATGCGATGCCACGATCATCGTCGTACCGGCGATGACGGCCATACCGAGTAGCATCAGGAACTGGATGTACGGCTGCATGGCGCTCGTGAAAAAATTCACTAGTGGTGCATGGAAGCTATTGGCGGTGTGGCGTAAGTCAAGTTGCCGCCGTTACATTGCGCCCCCATGTCAATTAAATCGGATCGCTGGATCACAAAGATGTCGAGAGAACGCGGGATGATCGAGCCGTTCGCCGATCGACAAGTGCGCGACGGCGTCATCTCCTACGGCGTCTCGTCCTACGGCTACGACATGCGCGTCGCGCCCGAGTTCAAGATTTTCACGAACGCGCTGTCGGCCGTGGTCGATCCGAAACGCTTCGATCCGAAGTCATTCGTCGAGTTCGCGGGCGACGTCTGCATCGTCCCGCCGAATTCGTTCGCGCTCGCGAGCTCGGTCGAGTATTTCCGCATTCCGCGCAACTGTCTGACGATTTGCGTCGGCAAGAGCACCTACGCACGGTGCGGGATCATCGTCAATGTGACGCCGTTTGAGCCGGAGTGGGAAGGCTTTGTCACTTTGGAGATCAGTAATACGACTCCCTTGCCGGCGCGGATCTACGCAAACGAGGGGATCGCGCAGGTGCTCTTCTTCACCGCCGATGCCGGCGATGAATGTGAAGTCTCCTACAAGGACAAGAAGGGGAAGTACCAGGCCCAACGAGGGATTACGCTGCCCAAACTGTAGTCGTCACGCGGCGGCGGGGGATCCGCGCGATCCGGCCACGGTGATCGCCACCGTCACGACGACGATGATGATGAGATCGGGGATCCAACCGAGCTCAGTGACAGGCACCGTCATCTGCAGGAAGTCCATCACGAAGTCAAACAGACCGATCAGCAGTCCCAGGAGCAGGGTGTAGTTCAATGTGCGCCCGAGCTGCGCAAGCACTCTGCCCGTGACGAGGGCGACTGCGCCTTGGGCCGCCGCGATCGCGACGGCTATCACGCTGCCACTGAACAGGGTCTCGATGACCGCGGACCGTCCGGGATGGTAGCTGAAGAACCAGGTATGAATGAGGGCCATCGTCAATCCGGCGACCGCGGCGCAAATCGTCGCCCAGATCGAATAGTAGATAACGACGCGCGAACGGTCACTGGATTCCATCGTGCCTCCCCCCACCAATCTAACGCAGGGCCACGGCCGCTTCCACGAGCGCGGCGCGCGCCTGATCTATGCGGCTCACGAGATCGGTCAACTCCTTGTTGGCTGTCGCGGCATCCGCGTAGCGAATCGCTTCGTTGACGCTGGGAAAGGCCATCGTCGCATAGCCGTTATCGAGATCGGCCGCGAACTGCAGGCTGCGGAACCATGGCCGGCTGACGAGGCCGTCGGGACGCGTCAACCGGCGCTCGACCTGCATCAGGGCTTCGTTCACGCGGAGGGCGCGCGCCGCATCCACCCCGCCGGCCCGCGCCGTGGCGCTGTCGCGTGACGCATTGAACGCGCGCGCGACCGCGGTGAACCGCTCGAGGGCGTCCTTGAGCGCCTGCGTGGTGACCGTTCCCTTCCACTGCTTCTTCGCGATCCCGGAATCGAGTTGCACGACCAGCGCCGTCATCTCCGTCCCGAAGGCGGCGTAATCGAGCGGGACGACGTCGCTATTGGCGAGCCGGCCCATGATCACGGCGACGAGCTGCGCGCCGGAGCGGTGGGCTTTGTATCCCGGATCCCCGAAGCGCGTCATCCAGTCGTAGGAGTCGTACATCGAGTGGTAGATGCCGTCGGGCCCGTCGAATCCGATGCCGCCCGCCGGAATGCCGAGGTGATGATAGAAGCCCGAGAAATCAGAGCCGCCGCCCAGATTGCCAAACGTCAGCGCCGTCGTGTCGCCATTCTTGGACTTGAGCCAGACGTCGTAGACCGTGCCCGGGCCTACCGGATCGGACACAGCCTGTGCCGCCGCGCGGAGGAGCGGTTTGAGCGACGGCGACCCGCTGCCGCCGAAGTTTGGCCCCGAGAACGTCCCGTCTTCGTTGATGTACGCGACGACGTGGGCGCGGAGCGTGTCTTCCAGCTCTTCCACCCACTCCGTCGAGCCGATGAGGCCCCACTCTTCCGCGTCCCAGGTCGCGAACACGACGGTGCGCGCCGGCCGCAGGCCGTCGCGCGCGAGCGTCGCGAAGGAGCGCGCGGTCTCGAGGACACAGACGCTGCCGCTGACATTGTCGCGCGCGCCCGGTCCCCAGGCGTCGCGATGGCCGCCCACGACGACCCACTCATCCGGCCAGCGCGCGCCGCGGATCATCCCGATCGTGTTCCAGATCTTGTGAAAGCCGCGCGCGCCGCGCTCGGTCTTCACATGCAACCGTGCGCGCGCCGGGCCCGGGCCGACGTGATAACGGAATGGCAACGCGCCCTGCCAACTCTGGGGGACCGACTTGCCTGCCATGGGCTCGAGGAAGCGCCGCGCGTTGCCGTAGCTCACCGGGATGATCGGAATCTTCGGGATATCGAGTGAATCCTCCGGCAGGCGGCGCGCGCCCTCGACGGACGACCAGCTCGGCGTCGTGGGATCGCCGTTGCCGTTCATCATGCTGCCGCGCTGGATGCCGTCGGCGTTGCGCATCGGCCCCTGGGGGTAGACGTCGCCCCGGAAGTAGCCGTCCTCCTGCGGATCGGAGTAGACGATCAATCCCACGGCACCGCGCTTCTGCGCCTCACGCGCTTTGATGCCGCGAAAGGAGCGGCCGTAGCGCGCGATGGCAATCTTGCCGCTCACGCTGACCCCGAGCGAATCGAGCGTCTTGTAGTCTTCGATCAGGCCGTAATTGACGTAGACGACGTCGGCCGTGACGTCACCATCGCCCGTGTAACCATTGAATGGCGGGATCTGCGGTCCGCCCGTGACGGGCTCGACCAGGTTGAGCCGCACCGGCCTGGCACGCGGACCAGTGATAATCCACGCGGCTACGGTATCGGGTTGCGGGATGAAGACGGTGTATTCCTTGCTCCATGCCTCGATCCCCCACGACTTCATCTTGTCCAGCACGTAGTCGCGGGTCGTCGCCTGCGCCGGTGTGCCCGCCATATGGGGCGCCGCAGAGAGGTCGCGCGACATTTGGCGGACGCTGGCGGTATCGGGGATGGCGATGAGACGTTGCTCGAACGACTGAGCGGTTAAGCGGTTCGGCGGTCCGGCGGTTAGCAGGACCACGCTGGCGATTGCCAACCGCCAAACCGGCCAACCGCTCAACCGCCATTTCGTGGTGCTCACAGGTTTCTCCCAGTCAACAGCTTCCGTGAACAAGCCGCGCTCCAGCTGCTGGGTAACGTAGCTCATGCGCGCGGGTTCAGGATCTGCTCGATCCGGGCCTGCAGGTCGACGATATGCGCCCGCGTGGCGCGGTCCCCTGCGCGTGACAAGGCGGTGCGCAGCGTCCCCTGCAGGTCTACCAACTCGAGTCGTGCCTGCGCACGCGCATCCGCCGGGCGCGGCGGCGGCGGCGTGAAGCCGGGGAACGGCGTAAATCCTGGGGATGGTGGCGTCACGAGCGGCGTGTTGATGAGCCGCTCCATCTGATCGACGAACGCCCGCTGCAGATTGCGCCGGTACCCGTCGACGCGCACCGACCCACCGCCGAACTCCGCGAAAACACCTCGCCGCACATCCCCGAACAGGGCCGGGATCGTGTAGGGGCTGGGCTGCGTCGCCTGTTGTTCCGCCAGGCGTGACAGCCGCGCGTCCTGGAAAAGCATGGTCAGCACGGCGGTCTGGCGCGCGCGCACCCGCTCGACGAAGCCGGTCGGCTCGATACGCCGCAGGATCTCGGGATCGAAGAAGAATGACGGCGTGGTAAACACATTCTCGTTCAGGAACTGTACGGCCTCGGCCTGTTTGGCCCGCGGGACGGGCTGATACACCGTGCCCGACTGGCCGGCGTATTTCGTGAACTGATACACACCGCCCACGACCACGGCGACGTGGTTCATCTCGCGTGCCCACTGGTTGATGAGCTCGCCGTACATGTCGTCGAGGCGGTCGTAGTTGTCGAGCCTGGCCGTGGTCGTGGCAGGAATGAGCATCGGGACGAGACGCTTGATGTTGCGGACGCCGTAGCCGCTCGCCTTCACCGGATCGTCGCCCAGCGCCTCGGTGATGATTCGCGGATCGACTGGCTCACCGTCGCCGATCCACCGGAAATACGGGTTCGCATCCTGGAGCCGGGCGAGCGAGTCGAGGACGGGGCGCTCGGCGTCCGGTGAGGCAGCCGCGGGAATGCGCCGGTAGCCCCAGCTGATCGCGAAGTAGTCGTACGGCCCGATGCCCTGCATCAGACATGCGCTGTCGCCCGGCTGCGCCACGTAGTTGTAGCGCGCGTAATCCATGATCGAGGGGCTCGTGCCTTTCATCCGGCAGGTGAAGGACCGGCTGCGGAGCGAGTCGACGGGATAGTAGGTCGACGCGACCATGTTGTGCCGCAGGCCCAGGCTATGCCCGACCTCGTGCGTCGCGACGTAGGCCAGCATCAGGCCCATCAGCGAATCGGGGAGCGGCAGCTGCCGGGCGCGCGCGTCGGCGGCGCCCGCCTGGGTCCAGTACCACGCCTCGACGAGGCTCGCGACGTTGTGATAGAAGCCGATGTTGGCGTTCAGGATTTCGCCCGAGCGCGGGTCGCTGAGCCGGGGCCCGTAGGCGTTCTCAATCGTGGAGGGCAACCAGCGAATGGTCGAGAGGCGCGCATCGTCGAGATCGAAATCGGAATCGCTGGCTTCAGGCAACCGTGCCGTAATCGCGTTACTGAACCCGGCGGCTCGGAACACCGGCTCCCACATCTCCACGCCCTTGATCAGCCATGGCACCCATTTCGCGGGCGTGGCGGGATCGATGTACCAGACGATCGGCTTGCTGGGATCCGAGACGGCCGCGGTCGGATCCTTCGGCTCCAGCCGGTAGCGCTGGATGAAACAGCGGCGGGGACCGGGCACGCGATCCTCGTCGTAATCCTCAAATGACAGGTTGAAGTAGCCTACCCGATCGTCGCAGAGCCTGGCCATCATGGGTTTGTCGGGCAGCAGGACCATCGAGTAGTTCATCAGCATCGTGATCGAATTGAGCGAGCGGTTCGGCGGGTTGCCGGCGGGACCCGGTACCGAGTCCACCTCGAACGTCTGCAGCGCGCTCACCTCGATGTTACGCGGGAACGAGCGGGCGCGATCGATTACGGAGCGCGCCGGATCCATGCGGCGCACCCGCACGCCCGATTGCCGCAGGTTCAGCTCGGCGACATCCGTGGTGAAGAGCTTGGTCACCTCGATCACGGCGTTGCTGTCGGGCAGGTGCCACGAGGCGACGTCGAAGCTCATGATGATCGGCGCGATATTGGACAGCCGCACGGCGCGAGCGACGGGCTGCGTGCTATCGGCGCGCATCGCGTACGACACGATGCGGAGAAAGACCTTATTCCCCATCCGCTCCCACACGACGATGCGGTTGCTGATCTCTTCTCCCGCGTACCGCACCCCGCGGATCGTGCCGCGCTGGTCGGCCACGAGGAGGAACTCGCGCCCGAACATCGCTTTCGGAATTTCGTAAAACAGTTTTTCGTCGGTCCGATGAATCGTGAAGACGCCGGAGTCCGTTTTTGCGCCCGCCGTAATGACCTGGTTGTATGGCTTTGGCGCCGTCGCGTCCGGCGCCTGTTGGCGGCCGGTTCCCGCGGCGGTGTGTGATGTGTCTTGATGCCCCGGAACGGGGGTTGGGGCTTGATGGGCAGGCGCGGTGGCATGAGCGCACGCCGCTACGCCGAGGACACAGATTACCGGGATCACAGTCGCTGGACGCATCGGATGCTACCTTGGGATGTGTGAAAGAACCGGGAGATTAGGCCGTGCAATCCAATCCGTCTAGAGGCATGTTGAGGGCATGACGAAGAGCCTCCGCGTGTTGATTGCCATCGTCATCATGGCGGCGATGCTCTACGGAGCCGCGCTTACGCTCGCGCTCACGGGGAATGTCGGTTCCGCGACCGCCATCGTAGTCGTGATCGTCGGCGCGCTGCTGCTGCCGATCGCGTTATTCATTTTGCGACGCCGCGTCTGGAGTCCACTCAACGCGCTGGGCAAAGGGATTCAGCGCGTCGCCGAAGGGGATCTGACGGCCCAAGTCACGGTCAGCCGCGACGATGAGTTGGGCAAGATCACCGCGCACTTCAATCACATGACGCGGGTGCTGCGCGATCGCGCCGAGGAACAGGGGCGCTTTGCGGCGGCGGGCGAGCTGCTGGGCGGCGTCGCACACGAGGTCAACAACCCGCTGATGGCGATCGCGAGCCATGCCGAGCTGCGGCTGGCGGACGCGAACCTGTCGGCCGAGCAGCGCAACGAGATGCAGAGCATCCTGCGGCAGGCCCAACGAGCCGCGAAGCTGCTGCGCGGGCTGCTCCGTTTCGTGCGCGCGGGTGAGAAACGCACGGCGACGGTGAACATGAATGATGTGGTCCGCAGCGCGATCGATCTGGTCTCCTACCGCTTCAGCATCGACGAAATCTCGATCGAAGGGCGGCTCGACCCCGAGCTCCCCACGGTCGTCGGGGATGCCAATCGGCTGGAACAGGTCATCGTCAATCTGTTGAGCAACGCGCTCGATGCCTTGCGCGGCGTGAAACCTCCCCGCCGGCTGATCGTCGATTCCTTCACCGACGACACGGGCGGCCGGGTCTGCGTGACGGTCACCGACAACGGTCCCGGGGTGGCGCTGGAAATCGCGTCGCGACTGTTCCGCCCCTTCGCGAGTACGAAGGGAGTACGCGGCACGGGGCTGGGTCTCTACATCTCCCGCCAGCTGGTGCGCGAAGCGCAGGGGGAGCTCGATCTGGTGAAGCATTCCGAGTCCGGCGCGCGATTTCTTGTGTGGCTGCCCAGTGCGCGCGAGCCGGTCCCCACGGCGCCGGTTGTGGCTCCGCAGCCGCCACCTGCGTCCTCGGCGCAAGGCACGCTCGCGGGGATACGCGTGTTGCTGGTCGACGATGAGGAGCTGATTCGCCGGCCGATGGCGCGGTTCCTGGGGAAGCGCGGCGCGGAGATCAAGGAGGCGGGTGATGGCCTCGCCGCGCTCGAGCGCTTGGCCGAGGGGTTCGAGCCTCACGTCATTCTCGCGGACCTGCGGATGCCGAAGATGGACGGCGCCGAGTTTTACGAGCATCTCCAGCAGCAGCGGCCGCCGCTCGCCGAGCGGGTCATGTTTCTGTCGGGAGACATCACGCATCTCGCGGGGCGCGGGCTGGCGGAGGTGCCGCGCGACCGCGTGCTGGTGAAGCCGGTCGAGCTGGCCGAGCTGGAGCGGCGGATTGCCACGTTCGTCCGGGAGAAGGCGGCGTAACATGCTGGTCGTGGTCGTGCTGTTTGCGACCGTGCTGCTGCGCGCCGCCATCGTGACGACGTTCGTCTATCTCATGCTTCCCGCCCAGCGCACGTGTCCGCGCTGCGGAGCCGAGCTCGCGCTCATCCACCATTCGGTGCTGCGCTGGGTGCTGCCCGCCGTCCAGCACCGCTGGTGTCTCGATTGCGGGTGGAGCGGCGTCGTGCGCGTTCAGTCGCGAGTGATGAGGCGGGCGGCGCGTTCGTAGAAGAAATAATCCCACGCCCAGTTGATCAGCACGAACAGCTTGTTGCGGAAGCCGATCAGCTGGATGATGTGAATCCCGAGCCACATCACCCAGGCTACAAACCCCGTTGCCTTGATGCCATAGACGTTCGCCACCGCCGCATTCCGGCCGATCGTGGCGAGCGTGCCCTGATCGCGATACCGAAACGGCTCGAGCGGCTGGCCACGCAGCTGGCGCGTGATGTTGCGGGCCACAAACCGCCCCATCTGGATCGCGACGGGCGCGACCATCGGCAGGGGCTCACCGTTCTGTTCCTGATCGGCCGCATCACCGATGATGAAGACGTTCGGATGCCCGGTCACCTGAAGTGTGGGCTCGACGGGGATGCGGCCCTGCCGGCTTGCGGGGAGACCGAGTGTGGCGTTGAGGGGGGACGCGCGCACGCCGGCGGCCCAGATCACGGTCTGTGCCGGGATAACCTCTCCGCTCTTGAGCCGAATCTCCTTCCCGTCGTAATCCGCCACCTGCACGCCGAACCGGACGTCGATCCATTTCCGCCACAGTGTCTTGACCGCCGCCTCGCGCAGCCGCTCCGGCAGCGCGGCGAGCAGCTTGTCGGTGGCTTCGAGCAGCAGGATCCGGACATCCTTGATGTTGAGCCGCGGATAGTCCTTCACGAGCACCAGACGGATCAATTCGGAGAGGGCGCCCGCCATCTCGACGCCGGTCGGTCCACCACCCACCACGATGAACGTGAGCAGCGTGCGACGCTTTTCGGCATCGGACTCGAGCATCGCCTGCTCGAAACAGGTCAGCACGTGATTGCGAATCGCGATCGCGTCGGGGATGTCCTTGAGTCCCAGGCCATGGCGGTGCATCGACTCGAGCCCGAAGAAGTTCGTCTCTCCACCCGGAGCGAGAACCAGGTAGTCGTAGCTGATCGGCCCGCCGCTGGTCTCGATCCGCTTCGCGGCAAAGTCGACGCGTGCCACGTCCACCATGCGAAAGTCGAAGTTTTTCTGGCCGCGCAGAATCGCCCGCGCGGGTCGCGCGATCTCCTCGGGCTCGAGCCCCGCGGTCGCGACCTGATAGAGCAGCGGCTGGAAGAGGTGGTAGTTGTTGCGATCGACCAAGACGACCTGCACCGGGGCGCGGCGCAACGCCCGGGCGGCATTCAGCCCCCCGAATCCCGCGCCGACGATGACGACCGTTGGCGTCACTGCTGGTCCAACCGCAGGATCGTTTGCAGTAACACGTTCGCGCCGTTCGTCACGTCGTCGGCCCGAGTCAGCTCGAGCGGCGAGTGGCTGATGCCTTTGACCGACGGCACGAAGATCATGCCCATCGGGCCAATGCGCGCCAGGTCTTGGGCGTCGTGCCCCGCGCCACTCGGCATCACCTGGCTCGAGAGACCGAGCCCCTGCACCGCGTCGGCAATGACGGTGCGAACGGCGGGTGTGGAGAGCGCCGGCAGGTTGGTGTGCTGCAGCGTGTAGTCGAGCGTCACGCCGTACTTCTTGGCGCTCGCGAGCGCTTCCTCGTGAATCTGGGTCCAGAGCCGCTCGATCTTTTCGGTCGAGAGATCGCGCAGTTCGACAGTCAGATCGACCTGCCCCGGGATGACGTTGGGCGCTCCCGGTTTCACGAGCAGCCGTCCCACCGTGCCGACCTGCCCTCCCTCAACCGACCGTACCACCCGATCGACGATCAACACCAACTCGGCGGCGGCCAGCATCGCGTTCTGGCGCCGGTCCATCGGCGTCGTGCCGGCGTGATTCGCGAAACCACGCAGCGTCACGTCGTAGTGGTGGATTCCGACGATCCCTTCGACGATCCCGATGTTGATGCCGCGTTCGTCGAGAATACCGCCCTGCTCGATGTGCAGCTCGACATAGCCGGCGATGGAGCCTGATCCACGGCGCGCCTCGGCGAGGCGCGCCGGATCGCCGCCAATGCGGCGGATCTTCTCGGCCAGTACCACGCCGTCACGCCCGGGACGGTCGATTTCATCCTGTGGCAGGTCACCAATGAAGCCGCGGCTGCCCGTGAGGCCGCTCTCCTCATCGCACCAGATCACCACGTGCAGCGGATGACGATTGCGGTAGCCGCGCTCGGCGAGGATGTGCGCGACCTCCACCGCCGAGCAGGATCCGACATCGCCGTCGTAGTTGCCGCCCTCGGGGACGGAATCGATGTGGGAACCGAAGAGGATGGGGAGCGTGCCGGATCGAGCAGCGGGTCGCACGCCAAAGATGTTGCCGACCGGATCGACACTGACCGCGAGGCCCGCTGCTCTCATCAGGTCCATCATGAAGCGGCGACCGGCGACGTCGGCGTCGCTGAAGGCCACGCGGCTCACGCCGCCCTGCGGATTTGCCCCGTACTGTGAAAGATCGGCGAGATGCTTGTTCACGCGCGCGCCGTTGACGCGCCAGCTCTTCCAGTTTCCCTGTTTGGGAAGCGCGCTGAGCGCGATGACGGTCTCGACGAACTCGCGGCGCTTCACGTCATTTGCCCTTGCCGGTCACCTTTCTCCACAGGGCAGCGAGCGGGTCGTAATTCGCATCGACAACGCGTTCCTTCAGCGGGATGATGGCGTTATCGGTGATCGTAATCGATTCGGGACACACCTCGGTACAGCACTTGGTGATGTTGCAGAAGCCGATGCCGCCTTCTTGGCGCAGGTAATTGCGGCGATCCGCTTCGTCGAGCGGATGCATCTCGTAGACGGCGGCGCGCACCAGCATCGCCGGGCCCATGAACTGCTCGTGCTTCTCATGCGTGCGCAACACGTGACAGACATCCTGGCACAGGAAGCACTCGATGCATTTGCGGAACTCCTGCGGCCGCTCGACCTCGAACTGATACATCCGCCACGTGCCATCCGGCGCGTCGGGCTTGCGGGGCCGGAAGGCCGGAATGCGCTTGTTGACTTCGTAATTCCACGACACGTCGGTCACGAGGTCCTTGATCACCGGGAACGCTTTCATCGGCGTGACCGTGATCGTCTCGTCCGGCGCGTAGTCCGACATGCGCGTCATGCACATCAGCTTCGGCTTCCCGTTGATCTCCGCCGAGCACGAGCCGCACTTGCCGGCCTTGCAGTTCCAGCGCACCGCCAGATCGGGCGCCTGCTCAGCCTGGATGGCGTGCATGGCATCGAGCACGACCATCCCTTCGCCCCCGGCGACCTGGTACTCCTTCAGCTCGCCACCGTCCCGCGTGCCGCGAAACACCCGCAGCGTCCGCTGCTCGGCCATGTTATTTCCCTTCCTTAATGACTGCCAGCAGATCCGCGGGGATCGGCGGCTGCGCCTCGCGCCGTACCGCCATGCGGCCCCCTTCTTTCTTAATCACGATCTGCTGGCGTGCCTGCTTCTCGTCGGAGTCGGGATAGTCACTCCGAGTATGACCACCACGGCTCTCGGTCCGTTCGAGTGCCGCGCGCGCGGTCGCTTCGGAGACGATGAGCAGCGAGGTGAGGTCGATCGCGGTGTGCCAGCCGGGATTGTATTCGCGGCTGCCGGTCACTCCCACCTTCCGCGCCCGCCCCTTGAGCTTCTCGAGCTCGGCGAGCGCGTTTTCGAGACCGGCCTTGTCGCGGATGATCCCCGCGTCGCGTTGCATGACCGCCTGCAGTGCCGACTGCACCGCGAACGGGTTTTCGCCCTCGCGCTCGAAGGCCCCTAGCGCCTCTCGCATCGCCTGTTCGACTTCTGCATCTGGAATCGCCGGCGCCGCACCGCGCTTCCCGGCCGCGTACTGACCCGCCCGCCGTCCGAACACCAGCAAGTCGCTCAGTGAGTTGCCGCCGAGGCGGTTGGCGCCGTGCATGCCGCCGCCGACTTCGCCGGCAGCGTAGAGACCCGGCACCGTCGATTCCTGGGTCTCGGCGTCCACCTTGACCCCGCCCATGACGTAGTGCGTCGTCGGGCCGATTTCCATTGCGTCTTTGGTGATATCGACGCGCGCGAGCTCTTTGAACTGGTGATACATGCTGGGCAGCTTCTTCTTGATGTAATCGGGGCCCTGCTTCGAGGCGATATCGAGAAATACGCCGCCGTGCTCGGTGCCCCGCCCTTCGGCGATTTCCTTGGTAATGGCTTTGGCGACGACATCACGTGTCAGCAGCTCGGGCGGGCGCCGGTTCTTCGTGCGATCGCCTTTCACCCATGCGTCGGACTCCGCCTCTGTGTCAGCGTAGTCCCCCTTGAACATCTCGGGCATATAGCGGAACATGAACCGCTCGCCCTTCGAGTTCTTTAAGACGCCGCCTTCACCACGTACGCCTTCGGTCACCAGGATTCCACGCACACTGGGCGGCCAGACCATCCCGGTGGGATGGAATTGCACGAACTCCATGTCGATCAGCTCGGCGCCGGCCTCGTAGGCCAGGGCGTGACCGTCGCCCGTGTACTCCCAGGAATTGCTCGTGATCTGCCACGCTTTGCCAATGCCGCCCGTGGCGAGCACAATCGCGCCCGTCTTGAACAGCACGAAGCGACCCGTCTCCCGGAAATAGCCGAGTGCTCCTGCAATCTGACCGCTAACAACAAACAACTGCACAATCGTGCACTCCATGTGCACGTCGATGCCGGAATGCACGCCCTTGTCCTGCAGGACTCGGATCATCTCGAGGCCGGTGCGGTCGCCGACGTGGGCCAGGCGGCTGTAGGTGTGCCCGCCGAACGGCCGCTGGTTGATGCGTCCGTCGGGCGTGCGATCGAACAGCGCGCCCCACGCCTCGAGCTCCTTGATGCGATCTGGGGCTTCTTGCGCATGGATCTGCGCCATGCGCCAGTCGTTGTGCATCTTGCCGCCGCGCATCGTATCGCGGAAATGCACGCGCCAGTTGTCCTCTGGAAAGACGTTGCCGAGCGCCGCCGCGGCGCCGCCTTCGGCCATCACGGTGTGGGCTTTGCCGAGCAACGACTTGCAGACGAGGGCGACTTTGGCTTGCTGCGCGCTCGCTTCGATCGCGGCACGCAGGCCGGCACCGCCGGCGCCGATCACGACGACGTCGTAGTTGTGAGAGCGGATGTCTTGGGGAGGCATTAGGCGGCCGTCCGAGGGTCCGTTGTCAGCCGGCCCTTTAGGGCACGGACAAAAACCGCTCTCCGCATCCTCACAGGATCCTGATGTCGTGGATGACGCCCATCGCGCAAAGGCGGATGTAGACGTCAGTCAGCGCGACCGAGAAGAGCGAGCACCAGGCGAAGAGCATGTGATGGCGGTTGAGCGCGCTGACGCCGCGCCACGTCTCGAAGCGCGCTCGCCCGCCCCGCACGCACGAGAAGCAGTCGACGTTCCCGCCGATCAGGTGCCGCAGCGAGTGGCAGCCGAACGTGTAACAGGCCAGCAAAATCACGTTGACTGCCATCACGAGTGTGCCGATGCCGATACCGAACTCACGTGGCCCCGGGGCCATGGCACCGCCCAAAAGCACGCCGTTCACCGGCCAGCGCGTGGCGAGAACGACGTCGTAGGAGAGAATGAAAATGAAGACCACCGCTGCGTACATGGCGTAGCGGTGGAGGTTCTGAAGGATGAAAGGAAATCTGGTCTCACCCTTGTAGGCGTGGCGCGGCTCGCCGACGGCGCAGGCGACGGGATCGAGGAAAAACGCCCGGTAGTAGGCCTTGCGATAGTAGTAGCAGGTGGCGCGGAAGGCGCCGGGGAAAATCAGGATCAGAAAGGCGGGCGAGAGCGGCCACCACGTCGTCTGGATCAGGGGTGAGTAGAACGGCGAGAGATACGGTCCCCATTCGTAGTAGCGGTTGACCCAGGCGGCCCAGGTTGCGTAGATCCCGAAGCTGCCGAGGACGAGAGCCGTGAGCGCGGGGGCAATCCACCAGGCGTCACGGCGCAGGGTGGCGCCGAAGCTGCGTTCTTGTAGATCGCGAACCGATGTCGTCATAGGGTCACCGCCGCCATCGTCTGTTTCACTCCGTCCGCCGATTTCTTGAGCGCAGTCTTTTCGTCTGCCGTCAGCTGGACCTCGATGATTTTTTCGAGTCCATTCCTGCCGAGTTTGCACGGCACGCCGCAGTACATCCCCGACAGCCCGTACTCGCCGTCGAGCCACGCGGCGCACGGCAACAGCCGTTTCTGGTCGAGCACGATCGATTCCACGATCTGGACCACCGCCGCCGACGGTGCGTAGTACGCCGACCCGGTCTTCAGGAAAGCAACGATCTCGGCGCCGCCGTTCCGCGTGCGCTCGACGATCTTGTCGAGCTTCGCTTTGTCGAGGAGCTGCGTGACCGGGATCCCGGAGACCGTCGTGTAGGAGATCAGCGGAACCATCGTGTCGCCGTGGCCGCCGAGGACCATGGCCTGGATGTCCTGCACGGAGACGTCGAGGGCCTCGGCCAGGAAAGTGCGGTAGCGGGCGGTGTCGAGGACGCCGGCCATGCCGATCACGCGTTCGCGCGGGAAGCCGGTCACCTGTTTGGTGACCCAGCACATCACGTCGAGGGGATTCGACACCACCACGACGATGGCCTTCGGGCAATTCTGCTTGATTTGCTGGGAGACCTGCTTGACGATATCCGCGTTGGTGCGGACGAGGTCGTCGCGGCTCATGCCCGGCTTACGGGCGATGCCAGCCGTCACCACGACCAGCTCTGATCCGGCCGCCGGGCCGTAGTCATTCGACCCGACGATGTGCGTATCGAAGCCTTCGATCGGCGCGGACTCGTACTGGTCGAGGGCTTTCCCCTGCGGGACGCCTTCGATGACATCGACCAGGACGACGGTACGGGCGAGCTGTTTTTCGGCGAGACGTTGGGCGGTGGTGGCGCCGACGTTGCCGGCGCCGACGACCGTGATTTTGGTGAGCATGGTGCGGGGAAGTTAATGACCGCCCTCATCCTCCTCTAGTGTGCATTTCTCTGTGCGGATCGGCACGTAAACTGTCTACTTGATACAACGGCATGCGATTCACCAGCCCCAGCCGCTCCTCGGCGCCGCGATCAGTCCGCCCTCGCCACGTCGTGGCGATAAGCTCCGCCAGCTCCGCGTCGCTCGCGTCGTTACGCAGCGGCCCGCGTAGATCGATGCCCCGCTCGGCATAGAGACAAAGGAACCACGTGCCATCCGCCGTCAGCCGGCTGCGATCGCACGAGCGACAAAACGGCGCGGTCGTGGAGGCGACAATGCCGAACGTCGTGCCGTCGGGCAGACGGAAACGCTCCGCCGGGGCGGCGGGATCGCTGGCGGTCACCGGCGTGATCGCCCCGTACTGACGAGACAAGCGCTCGAGTATTTCGCGCTGCGACACCACCTGCTTGGTGCTCCACGCGGTCGCGCCGCCGACATCCATGTACTCGATGAACCGGACTTCCGCCTGGTGGGCTCGCGCGAACTCGATCAGCTCGATCAGCTCGTCCTCGTTCACGCCCCGCATCACGACCGTGTTGAGTTTCACGGCGAACCCCACGCGCCGTGCGGTTTCGATCCCCGCCACGACATCGGCATGCCGATCGCTGCGAGCCAGGGCCTGCATCCGCTCGGGCCGCAGCGTGTCCAGACTCACCGTGACACGGCCCAGACCAGCCCGTTTGAGCGCGTCCGCCTGCTTGGCGAGCAGGAGGCCGTTGGTCGTCAACGCGAGATCCCGAATCGCCGGGTTTTGGGCGAGGATCCCCGTGAGCGTCGCCAGATCATGCCGCAGCAGCGGCTCGCCGCCGGTCAGGCGCACCTTCTCGACGCCCAGCGCCGTGAAAATCTCCACCAGGCGGGCGATCTCCTCGAACGAAAGGATCGATTGTTTGGGCAGCCAGACGTAATCCTGCTCGGGCATGCAGTACCGACACCGCAAGTTGCACCGATCGGTGACCGAGACGCGCAAACTGCCGAGCGGTCGAGCGAGGCGATCAACGATCACGCAATCCTCCCGCCACCGTCTTGCCTGACGGATCGACCCATGTCGCCGTGCCGTCCGCGTGCAGCTCCTTCTTCCAGACGGGCAGGCGCTGCTTCACCTCTTCGATCACATAGCGGCACGCAGCAAATGCTTCGGTGCGATGCGGCGCGGCCGCCGCGATCGCGATGCTCGCCTCCCCCAGCGGGATCAACCCGAGCCGGTGTTGCAACGCGACTCGCGCCTCTGGCCAACGTTCGCGCGCTTCGTCGAGCATCCGCGTGATCTCTGTCCCCGCCATTTCGTCGTAGGCCGAGTACTCGATGCCGGTGACGTCACCGTCATTGCGGACGGTGCCGAGAAAGACGCACGTGCCCCCGCGCTCGGGGCTCTGCACCACGCGCATGAGCGATTCGACGGAAATCGGATCGCGCGTAAGCGGATTTATCATCCACCCGAGAGTGGAGGAAGTAGTGCCACTTCGTCCCCATCCCTCACGCGCGCATCCAGCTTTACCTGGCGCAGATTCAACGCCGCGAGCGGCCGCGGCGGCAGGCTCCGTGCGCCGGGGACGGTCTCGCGTATACGATCGAGCACGTCGTTCACCGTCGCGGCGGCCGGCACCGCCACCGCCGCGGTGTCGCAACCGGTCAGCTCGGCGTAGCGCGCGAAGAATCGAACCGTCACCTGAGCCATGATGCCATTATAGCCCCGACGCCAGGCGCTGCCAGATCTTCGCCTGCTTCGCTGTGGGATTCGGCGCGCGGTCGAGACTGAGCCGTGACGTCGTCCGCTCGCGCACCGTCGTGTTCAGCGTCAGCGTGCGGCCCGCGCGCTGCACCGTGATGGTGAGCGGCTGCCCCACCTTGCCTTCATAGCGAGCCCGGAATGCCGTGCCCCAGTCCTGGCTGGCCGACACCTGGATGTCGCCGATTCGGGTGAGCACGTCCCCCGGCTCGATGCCCGCCTCGGCCGCCGCGCTTCCCGGCGTCACCGCCTGGATCAACACGCCGCCGCTCGGCGAGGGCGCCGCTGAAATCCCGAGGAATAGCGCGGAGACCGGGTTGCGGCGGAATACCAGGCCCGCCTTCGCGAACACCGTCTCGTAGGGTAGCGAGTCGCGGCCGTCGATGTAGCGACGATAGAAGCCATCCACATCCGGCATGCCCGCGGCACGCAGCTCGTTCAGGAGATCGGCCGTCAGGAATCCTTTGTTCTGACGGTAGTAGCGCGTGTACAACGCGCGCATCACCTCATCCAGGTTGTGGGCGTTATCCGTGGCGTCGCGGATCGAAATGTCGAGCAGGAATCCCAGGAGCGAGCCTTTGGGATAGTAGAGCTGCGAACTGTTGACGTAGACCTCCTTGATCCAGGTCGCTTCACTGCCGTCCTCCACACTCCAGGGCTCGGCGGCGTCGTCGACTTGCTGAATGTTGGAGAGGGCGTTCTCCAGAAACTGGTTCGGACTCCACAGACCCGAGCGCAGATTCGTCAGATCGGCGTAGTAGTCGGTCACCCCTTCCGACCACCACAGCAGCGGTGTGTACTGCTCGGCGTGATAGTCGTACGGCCACATCTCGGCGGGACGGATGCGCTTGACGTTCCAGAGATGGAAGAACTCGTGCGACAACAGCGGATACATGAAGTCGCCGAGGTTGCCCAATGGATCCGCGAACGCCTGAGCGGGCATGATGTCGTATTGCGAAAAGCTGTGCTCGAGCCCGCCGCCGAATCCGATAGGGCCGTGGATGACGTTGAAGAAGATCGTGTAGACGTCGTACGGAGCGTCGCTTGCGCCCCCCATGATCCGATTTTGCACCGGCGCCATTTTGGCCACGCCGTTGCGAAGGTTGCGCGCGACGCCGGCCGTGTAATCGGCCGCCGGCCAGACGGCGATACGGATCCACTTGTCGTCCGCTTGGAGTGAATCGACGCTGTACTTGCCGACAAACGTCATCGCGTCGGCGAGCTCGTGGTAATCGGCGGCGCGATAGACGCCGTTCGCCGGACCCTTGAGCGCCGTTGTCACCTGCCAGCCCGCCGGGAGCCGAAAGCGGACTTCGGCGGGTCGCGCGAGCTGCCCTTCTTCGAACAGGAACAGGTTGGTGCCGAGGAACTCACCGAAGTCTTCCACGGTCCGTGCGACGGAGAGATCGATCGTGTCGGGCGAGTAATCAAAGTTCACGACAACGTGGTCGGCCTTGCCGGTGGCGACTCGCCAGGTGTCCTTATCGGCGCGATCCCAATGCAGCGCCTGGCCCGTCGCGTTCTTCGCGCCGAACCCATGGACGTAGCGCGCGTAGTTCTGGATCTCGTAGTTGCCGGGACTCCACGCCGGCAACGAGACGAATAGCGTGTCCCTGCCCGTCGTGGGAAAGTCCGCGGTGACGTGGAACTGACTTTGAACGACCGAGACTTCGTAGCGGACGGCCTGCCCGGAGAGTGGCGACGCGAGCAGTGGGACGAGGAGCAGGCAGTGAAAACGACGCATCATCACTCCGGGCAAGAAGTTGGGCCCCGGCGTGATGCCGGGGCCCAATCTTAACTTACCCTACAGCATCGATTTAGGAGGGAACCTTCGCGCTCGCGTCCGCGACCATCGCGCGCAACTCCTTGCTGGGCTTGAAGACAGGAACGGGGCGCGCCGCGACTTCGACCGGATCACCGGTTCTCGGGTTACGCGCCATCCGCGTCTTCCGCTGGCGGATTTTGAACGTCCCAAATCCGCGTACCTCAATGTTATGCTGCTCAGCAAGCGCGGCTTTTACGGCGTCGAGAAAGGAGTCGACCACCCGTGCACAGTCCTTTTTTGAAATGAGGGGACCGGCGGTGCGAGCGATTTGCGCGGTGACCTTTTCGACCAGATCGGCCTTCGTCATTGGTCCCCCCCGAACATCTGCCGGGTCAAAGTCGGGGGCTATCATACGGGCTTACTTATTTGGCGTCAAGAGCTTGTAGGAATTGTTGAAAATGTCCCTGGGCGTCGTGGGGGCCCGGTGACGCCTCCGGATGGTACTGGACGGCAAAAATAGGGTACTCCCGGTGCTTGATGCCTTCGACGGTTCCGTCGTTGAGGTTAAGGTGCGTGACCTCAAGCGACTTCGCGCCGGGAACGCCGGGCGTTTCGCCGCGAACCGCGAATCCGTGGTTCTGCGACGTTATAAGTACTTGTCCCGTCGCGAGATCGCGCACAGGATGGTTGCCGCCGCGATGGCCGTAAGGAAGCTTCACTGTTTCCCCACCCATCGCCAGGCCAAGCAGCTGGTGCCCGAGACAGATGCCGAAGATCGGAACGTTCCCGTCGGCCAAGTTCCGGATTGTATCGATCGCGTAACCGACCGCCGCGGGGTCGCCGGGGCCGTTCGACAGAAACACGCCGTCCGGTTTGAGGGCGCGGACCTGTTCGGCAGTCGTGGCGGCCGGGACCACCGTGACGCGGCAACCCTTCTGCACGAACAACCGCAGAATGTTGCGCTTCATTCCGAAGTCGAACGCGACCACGTGATGCGCCGCGCCACCCGGCCCTTCGGTGTACGCAGCGGAAATGGTCGCGACACTCGCGAGATCGAGTCCGTTCATCGACGGCGAGGCAGCGAGCGCGGCTTTGATGTTTTCGGTCGGTTTCTCGCCGAGTGCGAGGACCCCGCGCATCGCGCCGCGTGAGCGGATGTAGCGCGTCAGTTGCCGCGTGTCGACATCAGCGACGAGCGGCACTGCGGCGCCGGCGAGCCAGTCGAGCAGCGTTCCGGTCGAACGCCAGTTCGATGACTTGGCTGACAACTCGCGTACGACCACACCAGCGACGCGCGGCCGGTCGGACTCCACGTCTTCCGGGTTGATTCCGTAGTTGCCGATCATCGGCGCCGTCATCACCACGATCTGGCCGAGGTACGAGGGGTCGGTGAAGACCTCCTGGTACCCGCTCAGATTGGTGGTGAAGACGACCTCCGCGTACGCCGGCTCAAACGGGAGCGGCGCGGTTCCGGGGAACCAGGCGCCGTCCTCTAACAGGACGTAGGCGGGTCTGGAGCTAGGGCCTGCGATTGCTCGGGGGCTGCGGCGGCGGAGCGGGAGGAGGCGCCGTCGGCTGAGTTTCGATGGGCAGCTTTGAGGGCGCGACCGGTGCCGGCGTCTGTCCCTGATCCTGAAGCACCGAGCGGACCTGATTGGCCGACGTCGACATGAACGTGAGGATCAGCGCGAGAAACAGGAAGATGCCCGCCGTCCACCATGTCACTTTTGTGAGTAGCGTGGTTGCCTGGCGACCGCCCATGATCGTTTCGGTGCCGGCGCCGCCACCCATCGTGGCGAGCCCGCCACCCTGCCCCGCCTGCAACAGCACGGCAGTCGCGAGGATCAGCGCGTCGAGGATCAGGATCGCAACGAGAATTCCGTACATGCGCGGGGCAAGATACCTAGGCGACGGCGGTGCGCACAAGCTCGCCCCAGCCTTTGGGATCGAGCGATGCGCCGCCGACGAGAACGCCATCCAATTCGGGCTCGGCCAATAGGTCGGCGGCGTTCTTCAGATTGACGCTGCCACCATACAGGATTCGCGTCTCGGCGGCGCCGTGTTGCTCCAGCCATGCGCGAATCGCGGCGTGCACCGTTGCGGCATCGTGAGGCGTTGCGTTCCGGCCGGTGCCAATCGCCCACACCGGCTCATAGGCGATGGTTACGCGCGCGGTTGCCGCGCGGGCCCCTCCCCCTTCAGACAATGCGGCCTCCAATTGCCGCGTGACCACCTCCAGCGTCCGGCCGGCGTCACGTTGCTCGAGCGTCTCGCCCACACACAGCACGGGATGGAGCTTCGCTTCCAAGACCGCAGCCAGCTTCTTTCCCGTTTGCTCGTCCGTCTCGCCGAACACGTGGCGGCGCTCGGAATGCCCGATCAGCGCGGCTTTGGCGCCCGCCTGGGCGGCGAGCGGCGCCGACGTCGCGCCGGTGAACGCACCTTTGGGCTCCCAGTAGACATCCTGTACGCCGGCCAGCAGATCCGCCCGATTGCCGAGTCCAGTCGCAACCGCTTCGAGTGAGACCGCCGGGGGGAAAAACCAAACCAGGCGGTTGGGCTGGGGAGAATACGCCTTCAAGAACGTCGCGAGATAATCGCGGGCTTCGGCCGGGCCCAGATGCATCTTCCAGTTGGCGGCAAACACCAACGGTCTCACGCGTCCTCCAGCGCCGCCACGCCCGGCAACTCCTTCCCTTCCAGGAATTCGAGCGACGCTCCGCCGCCCGTGGAGACATGGGTCAGCTGTTCCTCCATCCCGGCGACCGCGGCAACCGAATCCCCGCCTCCGACAACGGTCACCGCACCCTTCTTGCCTGCCTCCACGAGCGCCGTCGCGATGGCTCGGGTCCCGGCATCGAACGGCGGCGTCTCGAACACGCCCATCGGCCCGTTCCAGAATACTGTCTTGGCGCGGAGCAGGCGTGCCCGGAAGTCGTGCTGCGTGGTCTCATCGATGTCGAACACGGCCCACCCTTTGGGGATCGCATCAATCGAGACCGAGCGATGCTCACTCGCCCGCTCGAGCGATGGGGCGATCACCGCGCCACGCGGGAGGATCAGTTTTTTGCCGCTCGTCGCTAGTAATTCCTTGGCGAGCTCGATCCGATCCGGTTCGACGAGCGAGCCCCCAACCTCTAGCCCCATTGCCCTAAAAAACGTGCACGCCATCGCGCCGCCGATGAGCAGTTCGTCCACACGCGGCAGCAGCGACCGAATCACGTCGATCTTGCCGGAGATCTTCGCGCCGCCGAGCACCGCCACGAACGGATGCTTCGGATCGCGCAGCAAGTTGCCGAGATACTGGAGCTCCTTTTCCAACAAGAAGCCGGCGACGGCGGGCTTGAGCAGATGCGCGACCGCTTCCGTAGACGAATGCGCGCGATGCGCCGAGCCGAACGCATCGTTCACATACAGATCGCCGAGGGCAGCGAAGGTCCTGGCCAGCTCCGGGTCGTTCTTTTCCTCACCGGGCCAGAAGCGGGTGTTCTCGACCAGCGCGACACCGCCGCGCGGGAGCCGTCGCGTCACGGTCATGCCCGTCGCCGGGTCGGGGATGAACTCCACCGGCGCCCCAAGTAGCCGCTCGAGATCGGGAACGATTTGCTTCAGCGAGAACTGTGGATCGGAACCGCCTTTAGGCCGGCCGAGATGCGACAGCAGCACGACGCGCGCGCCCTTCTCGCGCAGATAGCGAATCGTGGGCATCGACGCACGCAGGCGCGTGTCATCGGTAACCTTGCCGTTCTTGAGCGGGACGTTGAAGTCGACGCGCACGAGCGCGCGCTTGCCGTCCAGCGCCTGCGGGGGAAGATCCCGCAGGCTGCGTTTCTTCAACGGCGCGTTCCGAGGTACGCCAGCAGGTCAACGCACCGCGCCGAATACCCCATCTCGTTGTCATACCAGGACGAGACATGCACCAGGGAGCCGTCGATCACGGCGGTCGACATGGAGTCCACGACGCTCGAGTAGAGGCTGCCGATGTAGTCCACGGAAACCAGCGGCTCGTCGCTCACGTCGAGGATGCCCTTCAGGGGCCCCGCGGCGGCGGCTTTCTTGAATGCGGCGTTGACCGCTTCGACGGTTGTCGAACGCTCGACTTCCGCGGTGAGATCGACGATCGACACATCGGGGGTCGGCACGCGCAGCGAGACGCCATCGATCTTCCCCTTCACCTCCGGGATGACCAGGCCGGTCGCTTTCGCGGCGCCCGTCGTCGTCGGAATAATGCTCAGCGCGGCGGCACGGGCGCGCCGCAGATCCTTGTGTGGGAGGTCGAGAATCTGCTGGTCGTTGGTATAGCTGTGCACCGTCGTCATGAACCCGTGCTTGAATCCGAAATTGTCCATCACGACTTTGACCACGGGCACGAGGCAGTTCGTCGTGCACGACGCGTTCGAGATGATGTGATGCTTGGCGGGATCGTACTTCTCGTTGTTCACGCCCATACAGATCGTGATGTCTTCGCCCTTGGCGGGTGCCGAGATCACGACCTTCTTGGCGCCCGCGGCGAGGTGCTTCGACGCGCTCTCCTTGTCGGTGAAGCGGCCCGTGCTTTCGAGCACGAACTCCACGCCGAGGTCTTTCCACGGCAGCTTCTCGGGTTCCTTGATCGCCGAGACCTTGATCGACTTGCCATTCACCACCAGCGCGTCGCCCTTGGCTTCCACCGTTCCCGGGAAGCGCTTGTGAACGGAGTCGTACTTCAGCAGATGGGCCAGCGTCTTGGTGTCGGTGATATCATTGACGCCGACGAATTCGATGTCGGTCTGCTTGGCCATCGTGGCGGCGCGCAACACGTTGCGGCCGATGCGTCCGAACCCGTTGATGCCTACCCGCACTGCCATGTCTCTCCCCTTAGGTGAAGTCTGGAATCGCGGCGCGCGCGAAGGTGACGCCGTAGAGACGCTGCGCACCGGCCTCTTCCAGGGCGCGCGCTGCCTCGGCGAGCGTTGCTCCGGTTGTAAACACATCATCGACCAACACGAGAGTGGCCCAACGAAACGCTGTGCCGGCCGTAAACGCTCCAGCGACGTTCGCCAGGCGAGTCTCCGGTGTCAACGTCGTTTGCGTCGGCGTCTCGCGCGTGCGGACGAGCAGGTCAACGAGCACGGGAATCCGCCACTGTCGGGCCAGCGCGCGCGCCAGCATCTCACTTTGGTTGTAGCCTCGCTCCCGCAAGCGCTTGGGGGCGAGGGGGATCGGGACCAGGGCCGACGGTCCGTCGGAAAGAGGGCGCGTGCCCGACATCGCGGCCGCCAGATCGTCGGCGATGCGTGGCAGGCCGCCGTACTTGAGCGCATGAACGGCGTGGCGAGCGCCCTCCTCCAACCAGGCTGTGGATCTGACTGATCGAAGCGCGGCCGGCCACTGCGCGCACAGGCGGCACGGACCGAAATGGGGCGCGGGCTGCCCGCAGCGCTCGCACCACGGCGCTCGCACCGCTCTCCACCGCTGCCGGCAGAGGGGACACACGATTCGATTCGCGTCGCGCGGGGTCAGCAACGCGTGACAGAGCAGGCATTCCGCCGGGAGAAGCAGCTGCTCGACTGCCGCGCTAAGCACGGAGCGCGCGCTGAACCGCGGCGCGCATGACCTCCCTCGGTGCCGTCGTGTCCGGGAAAAACCGCTCGAAGGCCGCGGCGCCCTGTTGCACGAGCATCTCGCGCCCATCCGCCGCCTGGATTCCCCGTTCCCGGAGTGCATGCACCCAGCGTGTCTCACCCGCGGCGTACACGAGGTCGAGCGCTCGCTGCACGCCGGGAATGTGGTTCAGGTCAACCGGGAGTGGATCGTGACCGGCGAGTCCCAGCGGTGTGGCGTTGAGCGCCACGTCGACCTCGACCGGCCCGTTCGCGACGCTGGTAGCCACGCCGATGCCGTTTGCCCACGCGGCAAATGCCTCGGCGCGGGCAGCGTCGCGCGAGCGCACGAAGAGGGTCGCGCCCCGCTCAGCCGCGGCGACCGCCGTCGCGCGCGCCGATCCTCCGGTTCCCACCACGAGCCACCGCTCTCCTTTATGAGTGCCGCCGATGGTGTCGAGCGCGGCGGTCACACCGTACACGTCGGTGTTATCGCCGACCAGCCCGTCGTCTTCGGTCCAGAACGTATTGCACGCCCCGACGCGCGCGCAGACATCGGTTTTCCGCGCGACGGATCGTTCGACTGCCTCCTTGTGTGGGACGGTAACGTTGCCCGCCCCGCCGATCGCCGCTTGCGCGGCCAGCACTGCCGGCAGCGATTCCATTGAAACGCGGAGCGCGAGGTACACGGCATCGATCCCGAGCGCGCGGAACGCGGCGTTGTGCATCGCG
>Ga0209161_10000103_pt1 | contig 59431 bp, 64 predicted proteins | sample GraSoiAngelo_155_FD_186169 | JGI IMG/M metagenome (GOLD analysis project Ga0209161, IMG submission 186169) | Grasslands soil microbial communities from the Angelo Coastal Reserve, California, USA - 14_1009_13_30cm (SPAdes) (version 2) | ecosystem: Environmental > Terrestrial > Soil > Grasslands... | reverse complement strand
GTAAAAGCAAAGGCCGCCGGTGAGGATCAGGCTGGCCGAGGTCACGATCAGAGGGCTCCAGGAAAGCGCGTTGTGGACGATCGCATCGCGGAGCACGAGGACTGCGTTGAGGATCGGAATCAGGTAGTACCACAGGCTCGGGCTGAAGTCCGGGATGAAGAGCACCATTGCCGCCGGGAAGATCGTGATGAAGTACAGCGGCGTGGCGTAAGCCTGCCCCTGACGGAAGTTGCGGGCCAGGGTGCCGAGGGCGATGGTTAGCGAGCTGAACGAGGCCGCCAGCAGGACTGCGAGCCAGACCATCACGACCGCCGCCAGCGGCGTGAGGGTGATCTGGGCTTGCTGCCCGCTGATGCCGAAAGAGATCTGGCTCAATGCGATCAGCATCGACCCGATCGCAGCGATGGCGGCGGTGAGGCTGATCAGGCTCACGGCCAGGATCTTGCCGATCAGGATCTGGCCTCGCGGCGCCGGCGTGAGCAGCAGGCTTTCCAGCGTCTTGCGCTCACGCTCCCCCGCCGAGCTGTCCAGGGCGGCTGACAATCCGCCTGTCAGGCTCATCGTGATCAGGATGTAAGGCAGGAAGAAGCTCAGGAAAGAGTTGCCCGCGGCCTGTGTCGGCGAGCTCAGCGGGTGCAGGGTGACCGGTAGCGGGTTCAGCACAGACGGATCAACCCCCTTCTGCTGCAGGGAGGCTGCGATCCTGGCGGCGTCGTAGCGACCCAGCAACGTCTGCAGCCGGATGTCGGCGATCTGCGCGCTCTGCCGCGAGGGGTCGTAGTACTCCTCGATCCCGCTGGACGTGAACACGATGCCGATGTCCACCTCCTGCTTTGCCGCCGCCGCCGGGTCGGCGACGCGCTCGAGCTTCAGCCCTGTGGTGTCGAACAGGATGCCGAGGCCGGCCGGAATGTCACCTGAGTACCCCGCCGTGTAGGTCTGGGCGGCGGTGCGGGTGGAGACCTGGGAGATCACGAAGAGCACGATCGGGGTTGCAAGCGCGGCGAGCGCGATCGCGACCAGCGTGCGGCGGTCGCGAAGGATCTCGCGGAGCTCCTTCCAGAACACGATGGCGACCGAGCTCATGGCGCGGCCTCGACCAGAGACAAGAAAGAATCCTCCAGCTCGCGGAAATTGCCGCGCACCTCGGCGGTGGTGCCGCTGGCCACGACGCGGCCCTGGTGGATGATCGTCACCCGGTCGCACAGCCGCTCGGCGTCGTGCAGCACATGCGTCGAGAAGATGACGCACTTGCCGCGTCCTCTCGACTCGACCATGAAGTCGCGGATCTCGCGCGATGCGAGCACGTCCAGGTTCGAGGTGGGCTCGTCGAACATCAGGACCGGCGGGTCATGGACGATGGCGCGGGCGATCGCGACCTTCTGCTTCTGGCCCGACGAAAGGCTCTCGGCTCGCTGCTGGGCGAACGAGCCCATGTCGAGGCGTTCGATCACGCCATCGACCCTGCGGAGGAGCTCACCATCGAGGACGCCGCTCAACTCCGCGAAGTAGGTGATGTTCTCGCGCGCGGAGAGGCGTGGGTAGATGCCGATCTCCGCCGTGACCACGCCTACGCGCCGGCGCACCTCCTGCGGTGCGACGCGCGTGTCGAATCCGAGCACCTCGACAGATCCGGCATCGGGGGCCAGCAGCGTGCAGATGATGCGCAGGGTCGTCGTCTTGCCCGCGCCATTCGGTCCCAGCAGCCCGAAGATCTCGCCGGGCTGCGCGTCGAAGGAGATGCCGCGCAGCACCTTGTTCGGACCCAGTGTCTTTTCGAGGCGGTCGACCCTGACCGCCGCCGGGCTCACTTCTTCTTGGCGGTGCTCCGCCTGGCCGGAGACTTGCTTTTGGCAGGCGCCTTGGCTTTGGACGCGGTCTTGGCCGCGCTCTTGGCTGTGGATGGGGCCTTGGCCTTGGCCGATGCTGCGGCGGCCTTGGCTGCGGTCGTGGTTGCGCGCTTGGCGGGTGCAGGCGTGGGTTTCACCGCCTCTGCCGCAGCCGGGGCCGGGACCGGCGCCGGGGCCTCGCCGGATATTTCCTCCGCAGCGGCCTCGACCGCTGCCACGCCGATCGAGCTCGTCAGGGTCCGGTGGCAGGTCTCGCAGGTCACGATCGACCGCACCAGCGTGCCGAGTTGATGTTCCTCGCGCCGCAGGTTGCGCGGGCGACCGCAGAACGAGCAGTAGCCCGTTTCGACTGTGACCGTCACGTGCCCAGGTCGCTTGTTCACCGCCCGCAGACATTACCGGTTGTTGCTAGACTTTCGCGCGAAGTCCTTTAAGTCCGGACCAGTGAGCCCGGGAAGGAGATTTTTTCATGGCCATCACGTTGCGGATGCGGCACGTACGCCGAGCGTGCGCAGGGCGCACAAGAAAGCGCCTGCAGGCTGGCTTTTAGCCGTGGCCATCACCTCGCGAATGGGCCACGTGATCGAAAGCCAGCAGTTTTCCCGGACCCTCCTCGAAGATCTCTTCGCACGCTCTGAAGAGATGAAGGGCGAACCGCATCGTTTCGTGGGACGGCTGGCGGGGCAGGTGATGGCCGCGCTCTTCTATGAGCCTTCGACGAGGACACGCCTTTCTTTCGAGGCGGCGATGCTGCGGCTTGGCGGCACGACGATGGGGACCGACAACGCGCGTGAGTTCTCGTCGGCCTCGAAAGGCGAGACGCTCGAGGACACGATCCGCATCGTCAGCGGCTACGCGGATGTGATCGTGCTCCGCCACAACGAAGAAGGCGCGGCCAGGCGGGCCGCCGCCGTCAGCACGGTGCCGATCATCAACGCCGGCGACGGTCCGGGCCAGCACCCGACGCAGGCGCTGCTCGACCTGTACACGATCCGCGACGAGCTCGGCCGGATCGACACCGTCCGCGTCGCCATGGTCGGCGATCTCGCCAACGGCCGCACCGTGCGCTCGCTGACCTACCTGTTGAGCAAGTTCAAGGAAATCAAGTTCTGGTTTGTGGCGCCCCCTCAGGTGGCGATGCACGATGACTTGAAAACGCACCTCGACGAGCACCAGCTGCCTTGGGTCGAGACGCAGGACCTCGACGCGGTTCTGCCTGAGGTCGACGTCGTCTACATGACCCGAATCCAGAAGGAGCGCTTCACCGACCCTGAGACGTACAACGCAGTCAAGGGCGTCTACAGAATCGACAGAAGATCAATGGCGCTGATGCGCAAGTACGCGATCTTGATGCACCCGCTGCCGCGGGTCGACGAGATCGCGCCCGAAGTCGACGAAGACCCGCGCGCGGCCTATTTCCGTCAGGCGCGCAACGGCCTCCACGTTCGCATGGCGCTCCTGGACAGGCTGCTTTCATGAGCATCGCCGAAGGCCGGCTGAAGGCGACGGTGATGGATGCGGACCAGATCCGCCGCTCGCTCTCCCGCATCGCGCACGAGATCGTGGAGCGCAATCGCGGCGTCGAGGACGTCGTGCTGGTCGGCATCGTCAGCAAGGGCGACGTCCTGGCGCGACGGCTGGCCACCGCCCTCTCCAAGCTCGAGAAAGCCACCGTGCCGTTCGGACGCCTTGACGTGACGCTCCATCGCGACGATCTCCACCTCCGGCCGCCCGACGGCCACCGGCCGGGCAGCGAGCTGCCGGACATCGGCGGCAAGGTGGTGGTGCTGGTCGACGACGTGATCCACCACGGCCGCACTGCACGCGCCGCGATGGATGCGCTGATGGATTTCGGCCGGCCGCGGGCGATCCAGCTGGCGGTGCTCCTGGACCGCGGTCACCGCGAGCTTCCGATCCGTCCTGATTACGTGGGCAAGAACGTGCCGACGGCCGACTCTGAGCGCATCGAGGTCCTGATGGCGGAAGAGGACGGCATCGACCAGGCGGTGATCGTTGCCGGCTGAGAAATTGTTCGCCGCGCTCGTCCTGGAGGATGGCCGAGCCTTCGTGGGCGCGCCGCTCGGTGCCGACGTGGTGGGCGAGGGTGAGGTTGTCTTCAACACCGCGATGACCGGCTACCAGGAAGTCCTGACCGATCCCTCGTACGCGGGACAGATGGTCTGCATGACGTATCCGCTCCAAGGCAACTACGGCGTGCGTGACGCGGATGCGGAGTCGGCCCGGCCCTGGGCGCGGGCGCTGGTCGTGAGATGGGCCTGCCCCTCGCCAAGCCATCACTCCAGCGAGGCGTCACTCGACGAATACCTGCGGCGGTGGAACGTCCCGGCGATCGCGGAGATCGACACCCGCGCGCTGACGCGGCACATCCGGACCCATGGTGCGTTGCGCGCGCTGCTGGTCCACGAGCCCTCAGCGCCGTCGGAGGCGCGGCTCGCCGAGCTCGCCGTGGCCGCACGCCGCGTGACACCCCTGGCGGAGCAAGACCTGGTCGCCCAGGCCTCGCGCACAAGACAAGAGGAGTGGCTGGAGCCGCTGCCGCCGGAGCTCAGGATGCGGTGGCGGAGCGACGGCGCCGGCCTGCTGGCGGCGGTCGTCGACTACGGCGTCAAGTCCAACATCCTGCGCTCGCTGCGCGAGCGCGGCTGCCATGTCGTCGTCCTGCCCCACACTGCCACCTGGGCAGATGTGCAGGCCACGGGCGCGGACGGCCTGGTTCTATCGAACGGTCCCGGCGACCCGGCGGTGCTGGACGGCCCGGTCGAGCTGGCGCGGCAAGCGCTCGGCCACCTCCCGATCTTCGGCATCTGCCTCGGCCACCAGGTTCTCGGGCGCGCCGCGGGCGCGACCACCTCGCGTCTACCGTACGGCCACCACGGCGCCAACCATCCGGTCAAGGACTTCGACACCGGCCGTGTGCACATCACCAGCCAGAACCACGAGTTCCAGGTCGATGCGGCCTCGATCCCCGCCGGCGACTTCTACGTCTCGCAGCGCAACCTGAACGATGGATCGGTCGAAGGGCTCGGTCACCGCACGCTGCCTGTGTTCAGCGTCCAGTACCACCCCGAAGGCTGCCCTGGGCCGCAGGACAACCAGCACCTGTACGACCGGTTCATCGATATGGTGCGCAGCAGGGCGCCGGTGGCGAGGGCCGTGGCCGGGGGAGGTGCGGAACAGCGGCGGCCGCGCAAGGTCCTGATCTTGGGTTCCGGCCCGATCGTCATCGGTCAGGCGGCCGAGTTCGATTACGCGGGGACTCAGGCCTGCAAGGCGCTGCGCGAAGAGGGCATCGAGACGGTGCTTGTCAACTCCAACCCGGCGACGATCATGACCGACGAGGAGGTGGCCGACCGCGTCTACCTCGAGCCGCTCACCGTCGAAGCCGTGGAGCGGATCATCGCGCGCGAGAAACCCGACGCCATGCTGCCCACGCTGGGTGGCCAGACCGGGCTCAATCTCGCGACCGACCTTGCGAACGCGGGCGTGCTCGATCGCCACCGGGTGCGCATGCTCGGCGCCACGATCGAGACGATTCGCAAAGCCGAGGACCGGCAGGCCTTCAAACAGATGCTGGAGGAGATCGGCGAGCCGGTTCCCGTCTCGCGCGTGTGCGAGTCGATGGAGGCGGTCAAGGACTTCGCCGCGGCAACCGGTCTTCCGCTCGTCATCCGTCCGGCCTACACGCTTGGCGGGACAGGGGGAGGCTTCGTGACCACGGACGCCGATCTCGACCGCGTGGCCGCGCGCGGGCTTGCCGCGTCGCCCATCCACCAGGTGCTCATCGAGAGGTCGCTGTGGGGCTGGAAAGAGATCGAGTACGAGGTGATGCGCGACGGCGCGGACACGTGCATCACGGTCTGCAACATGGAGAACCTCGACCCGATGGGCGTGCACACGGGCGACTCGATCGTGGTCGCTCCGGCGCAGACGCTCTCCGACCGCGACCACCAGATGCTGCGGTCGTCGGCGATCCGCATCATCCGGGCACTCGGAATCGAGGGCGGCTGCAACGTCCAGTTCGCGCTGGACCCCAAGAGCTCGCAGTACTACGTGATCGAGGTCAACCCTCGGGTCAGCCGTTCGTCAGCGCTCGCGTCCAAGGCGACGGGTTATCCCATCGCACGGGTGGCCGCAAAGGTCGCGGTGGGCAGGCGGCTGGAGGAGATTCGCAACGAGATCACGGGCCGCACGTTCGCGGCGTTCGAGCCCGCGCTCGACTACTGCGTAGTGAAGATTCCGCGCTGGCCATTCGACAAGTTCCCGGCGGGCGACCGCAGGCTTGGGACGCAGATGGCATCGACCGGCGAGGTGATGGCGCTCGAGCGCACATTCGAGGCCGCGCTCGTGAAGGCGATGCGGTCGCTCGAGCAGACGCCCCCCGCGGCGTGGGAGCTAGGCCCCGAGACGATCGATCAGCCGAACGACCGGCGCCTCTTTGCGCTGCTCAGTGCCTTGCGCAACGGCACGGGACCCGAGTCGCTCGCGGAGCGGAGCGGCGTCGACAGGTGGTTCATCGACCGGCTCGCCAACATCGCGCGACTGGAGGTCGAGGGCGACGTCCGCGAGCTGAGGCGAGCCGGGTTTTCCGACTCGATGATCACCGCCCTGCGCGGGGAAACCGTGGAGCCGGGCAAGCCCACCTACAAGCTCGTCGACACGTGCGCCGGCGAATTCGAGGCGGCGACGCCTTACTACTACTCATGCTGGGAGGAAGAGACCGAAAGCAATCCGGTTGATGTGCGCACCGTGCTGGTCATCGGGTCCGGACCGATTCGAATCGGCCAGGGCATCGAGTTCGATTACTGCTCGGTCCACGCCGCGTGGGCGCTGCGTGAGGCCCGCGTGCGGGCTGTGATGGTCAACTCCAACCCAGAAACGGTCTCGACCGACTTCGACGCCTCGGACCGCCTCTACTTCGAACCGCTCGACCTCGACGGCGCCCTTCATGTAGCACAGGCCGAACGTGTCGCCGGCGCGCTGGTGCAGTTCGGCGGCCAGACGGCGATCAACCTCGCCGAGCCCCTCGACCACGCATCCATCGCCATCATGGGCTCGAGCGTCGAGGCCATCGACCTCGCGGAAGACCGCCGAGCCTTTGCCCGCTCGCTCGACGCGATCGGCGTCCCGCAGCCCGTGGGCGGCACGACCACCACCGTCGCGGAGGCCGAGGCCATCGCCGAACGCGCCGGCTACCCGGTGCTGGTGCGGCCGTCGTATGTGCTGGGCGGGCGCGCGATGGAGATCGTGCGCAACCGCGACGAGCTGCGGCGGTACATGGGCTGGGCGATCGGCGCCATGCCGCGCGGCCAGGTCCTGGTTGACAAGTACCTCCAGGGACTGGAGGTCGAGGTGGACGCGATCTCGGATGGGGAGACGGTCGTCATTCCCGGCGTGATGCAGCATGTCGAGCGAGCTGGGGTCCACTCCGGCGACTCGTATGCGGTCTATCCAGCGCCGGGTCTGGAGCGGCGCGAGCTCGACCACATCGTCGATTACACGGTCCGCATCGCGCGTCACCTGCGCCTGCGCGGCCTGGTGAACGTGCAGTACGTCGTCCACCGCGGTCACGTCTACGTGCTGGAGGTAAACCCGCGCTCCTCACGCACCGTGCCATTCCTCTCCAAGGTCACAGGCGTGCCGATGGTGAAGCTGGCCACAGGCGTGATGCTGGGCGAAAAGCTGGCGGATCTCGGCTGGGCGACCGGGCTGGTGCCGCCGCGCGACCTCGTCGCGGTGAAGGCGCCGGTCTTCTCGATGAACAAGCTGCCGGCGGTCGATTCGTATCTTGGGCCGGAGATGAAGTCCACGGGCGAGGCGATCGGCATCGCCCGCACGCTGAATGAAGCGCTGCGCAAGGCATTCGCGGCCTCGGGCATGCATGTCGAGCGCGGCAGCGCGGCGCTGCTCACCATCGCCGACGCCGACAAGCCGGAGCTGTTCCCGATCGTCTCGCGGCTCGTCGAGCTCGGATGCCGGCTCGTCGCGACCGACGGCACCGCGCGTGCATTGCGCACGGCCGGTTTCTCGCCTCGCGTGGTGGCAAAGATCGGCGAGGAAGGACCGACGGTCGTCGACGTCATCGTCCGCGGCGAGGTCCAGCTTGTGATCAACACGATGTCTAACATCTACGAAGACCCGGGTGACGGCAACCCCGTCTTCAAAGACGGTTTCGAGATCCGCCGCGCGGCCGTGGAGCGCCGGATCCCGTGCCTCACCTCGCTGGACACCGCCACCGCACTTCTCGAGTCGGCGGTCGCAGCTCCAGACGAGATGGAGGTGCGCACGATCGGCGAGTGGCGTGAACTTGTTCCTGCTTGACGCTCCGATAACCAGCAAGCGCCAGGTCGCCCGCGGGATGTTCGTGATCGGCTTGCACGCGCCTGAGATCGCGAACTCGGTTCGCGCCGGCCAGTTCGTCAATCTCGCCCTCTCACCAGGTCCCTTGCTGCGGCGTCCGTTTTCGGTCTATCGAGCCAGCGCCGACCACATCGAGATCGTGTTGAAGGCGGTGGGCGCAGGTACCGCCCAGCTGCTGGCGCTGGAGCTCGGCGACCGCGCCAGCTGCCTCGGCCCGCTCGGTCGGGGATTCGAGCTGGCCGCGGGGCCGCAGACGGCAGTGCTCGTCAGCGGCGGGCTGGGAGTCGCGCCAATGCCTCTGGCGGCCAGGGACGCGAGGGCAGCCGGAATGCGGGTCACCTGGGTGCACGGAGCACGGACCGCCGCCGAGCTGTGCGCGGAGACGGACGGTGAAACCGTGATCTGGGCCACGGACGATGGTTCCCAGGGGACCGCGGGGACCGCGGTGGCAGCGGCGCCGGACGCGGAGGTCGTGCTCGGGTGCGGGCCGAACAGGATGCTCGCCGCGCTCGCCGAGCGCTGGCCCGCGGCCCAGGTTGCCCTCGAGACCTACATGGGTTGCGGAACCGGCGTCTGCCTGGGCTGCGCGGTCCCGCTCAAGGGCGGCGGTTTCGACCGCGCCTGCAAGGAAGGCCCGGTCTACCGCGCCGCCGACGTCGACTGGTCGGCGCTCCCGACCCACCTCTCGTACGCGGTGACGGCGTGACCGCTGAGATGTCGGTGGCCATCGGCGGGATGAGGCTGCGCGGGCCGGTGCTCGCCGCATCCGGCACCTTCGGCTACGGGACCGAGGTGCCTCTGCTCGAGCGGCGCGCGCTCGGCGCGATGGTTTCGAAAGGCATCTTCCTCCGCGCCCGCCAGGGCACGGCGCCCCCGCGCATCGCCGAAACGCCGAGCGGGATGCTCAACGCGATCGGCCTCCAGGGCCCGGGAGCCGACGCGCTGATCAGCGATTACGCGCCGAGGTGGGCGGAGTGGGACTTTCCCGTGCTGGTCAACATCAACGGCGAGTCTGCGTCCGAGTACGGGGAGCTGACCGCGCGCCTGGACGGGATCCCAGGCGTCGCCGGCTTCGAGATCAACATCTCCTGCCCCAACGTCGAGCAAGGAGGCCTGTACTTCGGCAACGATCCACGCGCGGCGGCCGCCGTCACCGAGGCGGTACGCAAGCGGACCAAGCTGCCGGTGTGGGTCAAGCTGACGCCGATGGTGAGCGATATCGGCGTCATCGCTCGGGCCGTGGAATCGGCGGGTGCCGACGCCCTGTGCGCGATCAACACGTTCGTCGGGATGTCGATCGACCTCAACGCGTACCGCCCGCGCCTCAGCTTCCGCACCGGCGGCTTGTCCGGGCCCGCGATCAGGCCCCTCGCGATCCATCTCGCGCACCAGGCCGCGCGGGCGGTGGACATCCCGGTGATCGGGATCGGCGGCATCATGCGAGCCGAGGACGCGCTTGAATTTCTGGTCGCGGGCTGCGCGGCGGTCCAGGTCGGCACGGCCACTTTCGTCAACCCGAACGCGATCGCCGAGGTCCACGATGGCATCGCCGCCTTCCTCGACTCGAGGGGGTTTTCGTCGTTGTCTTCGCTTCCGCGCTACCTTCCACGGGATTAGATGTCGACCGAGCTGCCTCCGACCCGACGCGACGGCGAAGTGCTGCAGATCCTGGCCACTGAGCACTGGAGCCTGCTCGCCACGCGCGCCCTCACCTACCAGGAGTCGCTCGGGCGCGTGAACATGTTCCTGACCATCCTCTCGGGTGCTGTGATCGCACTGGCGCTCGTCGCGCAGGCGGACCGCTTCGGGCCGACGTTCGTGACCGTCGCCATCTTCATGCTTACCGTCGTCTTCTTCACCGGCATCGCCACCATTCGGCGCCTCCTGATGCTCAACCGCGACGACTACAAGTGGGTGGTCGGGATGAACCGGCTCCGCCACGGATACCTGGAGTTGCATCCCGAGCTTGAGCCGAACTTCATCACCAGCCCATATGACGACCTCGCCGGAGCCCTGAAGACGCTCGGCCTGGACCCTGTGAGCGCGCCCACCGTGGGCACGATGTTTCACGCGTTCGTCACTCTCCCCGGCATGCTGGGTGTGATCGTGGCCTCGGCTGGAGGCGCCATCGCCGCTCTCGCCGCCCAGGGTTTCGGAGCGCCCGTCTACGGAGTCCTGCTCGCCGGCGCGGCAGCGTTCGTCGCGTCGCTGGCGGCGATCATGCGCTCGGGCCGCCGCTCGTTTCGGAGGTACGGGCCAGGCATCGAGACTCGGTTCCCGTCGCCACCTAAACCGCAACTCTAGGCATCGCGTCCCGTCACAATCCTCTAGCCGTGCTGGAAGTTGAAGGCCTTGCCAAGCGCTACGGCGACGTGCTTGCCCTCCAAGACCTCACCGTCAATGTCGAGGAAGGGCAGTGCCTGGTCTTGCTCGGCCGCAACGGAGCCGGAAAGACGACGGCCTTACGCTGCATGGCTGGCGTCCTGCTGCCCACGGCGGGCTCGGTCAAAGTCGACGGCATCGACGCCGGGGACGATCCGGCTGCGGTTCGAGCCCGGGTCGGACTCATGCCCGAGGTCCCCGGCCTCTATGAGCGGATGTCGGCTCGCGCCTACCTGGACCACTTCGGCGCCATCTACGACATCGAGCCCTCGGTGCGGCGCCGCCGCATCGACGACCTGCTCGAGATCTTCGAGCTCACCGACGCCGGCGACCGGTGGCTGGGCACCTTCTCCAAAGGCATGCGGCAGAAGGTCGCCCTGATCCGGGCGACGCTGCACCGGCCAAGGCTCGTGCTCGCCGACGAGCCGACGTCTGCCCTCGACCCGGACAGCGCGCGGCGCGCCTGGATCTATCTCCAGGACCTGCAGAAGGAGGGTTGCGCGCTCGTCATCTGCACCCACAGCATGGAGGAGGCCGAACACCTCTCGGGCCAGATCGGAATCATGTCCGCCGGACGAGCGCTCGCGATCGGCGACATGATCGAGCTCCGCCGCCGATCGGGCCTGAAGACGCGCCAGGAAGTGCGCGAGCTGCCAACGCTGCAGGACATCTATCTCGCCATCGTCGGGAACCACCTGGAGAGCCCCCATGAGCTGGCCGAAACTCGAACGGCGTAAGGCGGCTCTGGTAGCGGCGCGCGATCTGCGGGATGCGATCAGCGAGCTGCGGTTGATCGCGGCGATGGTCGCCTTGACGCTTGCGATTCCGATCGGCGCCGGGTCGGGTGTGAGGGCGCTCGCGGCATTCGGAGGTGGCACCGCCGTCGTGAACCGTCTGTCCCTGGTCGGCGCATTTTTCGTCGTCTTCATTCCCGCCAGCTTTTCCCTGGTGCTCGCGCTGGAGTCGTTCGTCGGCGAGCGCGAACGCACGACCCTGGAGGTGCTGCTGTCGACTCCGCTGCGCGAGGCCGAGATCTATGCGGGCAAGGTGGTCGCGGTGCTGGCCGTCGCGCTCACGCTGTGTTATGGCGGCCTGATCGTCTACTGCCTGGTCGCGTTTCCGGGGCTCGGCTACTTTCCGATCGGGATCCTGCTCGCGCTCGCTCTGTCGACGATCTGCCAGGTGGCGGCGATGGTCAGCGGCGCGGTGATCATCAGCCTCAACGCGCGCACCATGCGCGCGGCCAACGTCATGGCCTCCTTCATCATCCTGCCGATGTCGCTCGTGCTGCAGCTCGAGGCGGCGCTGATCTTGCTTGGGCGCGCCGAGTTTCTGTGGTGCTTTGCGCTCCTGATGACGGTGGTCGCGATCGTCCTCCTGCGCATGGGGTTCAGCGGTTTCTCCCGCGAGACGCTGCTGGCGCGAGACGTCGGGCTGCGGCATCCGCTGCGGCGTGCGATCGGCGCCGTGCGTGCAAGCTTCGATCAACGCCCCGCGTTCCCGCGCCTGGTCTGGATGCGCCGGATCCCGATGCTGCTGGCGGCGCTGGGTTTTCCGATCGGCGCCCTGGCCGGCTACCTCGCGGGATCGACCGGCGCCGTCCCGGCGGTCGTCGTGCGCCCGGTCCTCTCGAGCCTGGTGAGGTCTGCGGGGTCGGGCGGCGCGTTCGAAGAGGCAATTGCGATCTTTGCCCACAACGTCCTCGCGCTCATCTTCGTCGCTGTACTCGCGATCCTGACCGTGGGTCTGAGCGGGTTTCTGCTCACGTTTGCGCCGGGCTTCCTCCTCGGCTTCGCCGCCGCCCTCAGCTCCTGGACGGTCGCGCTGACGGGGATAGTGCCCAACGGTTTGGTGGAGATCCCCGCCGCGATCATCGCCGGCGGTCTGGCCATCCAGGTGGGAGCGACCACCATCCACATGGACGCGAGCGGTGGTTGGAGCGCCCGCGTGCTGAAGGCGCTTGCCGACTACGTGCGCGCGCTGCGCTGGCTGGTGCCGGCGCTGGCCGTGGCGGCGGTGCTCGAAGTCTGGCTCGGATGACCGAACACAGCAGGCCTCAATAGCCAGACCGCAAGCACGACGGATCCAGCGACCGCCGCCCCGATCGCCATCGCCCAGGGCGCTCCGAAAAGGGTCGCCAGCAAGCCGGCCTGCGTGGCGCCGAGCGGCCCGACCCCGATCAGGGCCTGTCCGTACAAGCCCATCACGCGACCACGCAGGTGGTCTGGCGCGATGGTCTGGATGCGGTTGTTGGTGGCGGCCAGGAACGAGATCTGCGCATACCCGGCCACGAAGAGCGTGACCAGCGAGATCAAGAACACACGGGAGATCGAAAACTCGAGCAGCGCAGCCACCCAGATCGCGGCCATCCACAGCTGGCGGCGCGGATCGGCCCCCAGCTGGGGAAAGAACGCAAGCATCAACGCACCGGTCATGGCGCCCAGGCCCATGGCCCCAACGAGGAAGCCGAAGCCCTGCGCCCCGACGTACAGGACCTGGTCGGCGAACAGGGGAATCAGCGTCAGGCGGTTCATCGCGAAGAGCGAGAAAACCGCGACCAGGAGCAGCAGCATGCCGACCACGGGTTCACGCCGCGCATACGAGATGCCCTGCAGCAGCCGGGCCAGCCACGGCTGGTCGGCGTGGTCCCGCGCAAGAGCCGGTAGGTCGCGCATGAGGAGCAAAGCCGCCACGGCGCCGAGGTAGCTGAGGGAGTTGGCAAGAAAGCACAACGGCACGCCGACGACGGCGATCAGGACGCCGGCGACCGAGGGACCGACGACCGCGGCGCCGTTGAACACCGACGAGTTGAGGGCGATCGCGTTCATGAGGTCTTGCTTGCCGACCATCTCGACGATGAACGACTGGCGCGCCGGAACGTCGAAGAGGTTGATGGTGCCCACCGCAAGCGCGGCGATGACGACCATCCAGTAGTGGGCATGGCCGCTCGCGCTGACCACGAAGAGCGTGAACGATGGAACCATGAACAGCGACTGGGTCGCGAGCAGGACGCTGCGCTTTCGGTACCGGTCTGCGATCACCCCTCCGAACTGGCCGCCGAGCAAGACCGGCGTGAACTGGGCTGCAAGCACCAGGCCGACGAGGAGCCCGCTATGCGTCAGCTGCAGCGCAAGCCATGGCATGGCAACGCTCTGCATCCATGTGCCGACTGTCGAGATGATCTGCCCGATGAAGAAGAGCCGGTAATTGCGGTGCCGAAGGGCACCCAACATGCGACTCGACGCGACCTCACTCATCCAATGCGATGATCGCAGTGTGGCCAGGATCCGCGAATCGGTCGATATCGACGCGCTGTCGGAACGCGTGTGGGCCGTGGTCGCGGAGGACGTTACGAACGCACCCAAATGGACGTCCAACCTGGACAAGGTGGAAAAGCTCGACGACGGGCCGCCTGGAAGGGGTACGCGGTATCGCTACCACCTCGACCTCGGCGGGCACAAAGAAAAGCTCGAGGTCGAGCAGACGGTCTACGCCAAGCCGAAGAAATGTTCCGGCAAGTTCATCCAAGGTCCGCTAAAAGGAACCTGGTCCTACACCTACACGCAGCACAAGGACGGCTCGACCCGGCTGGTCTATGAGATGGACTACGAGCTGACCGGCTTGCTGCGCTTCGCTGGGGGCTGGCTCGGATCTCAATACGCCGCGGGCATACGCACGAACATGCAGTCGCTGAAGAACTACATCGAATCAGGCAGGGGCCCCAAGGCTAAGAAATAAGAGCCTCAGCCTCGATCTCGACCTTCCAGCGTTCGTCGAGAAGCGCCTTGACCACGACCATCGTCGCCGCGGGTCGCGCGCCGGCCATCGCCTCGCCATGCGCCTTGCCGACGGCGTCGCTGAAGGACGGGTCGGTGATGAACATGCGCGTCCGCACGACGTGATCCAGCGAGGCGCCGGCTTCGGCCAGCGCGGCTGCGATGATCTCGAAACAACGCATGGCCTGCGCGTAGGGATCCGCATCAACCGCGCCGTCGGGCCAGATCGGCGCGGTGCCAGAGACCAACACCCGATCCCCTACTCGCACGGCGCGGCAAAACCCGATGGTCTTTTCGAACGGGGAGCCGGAGCTGACCCTTTGCCGAGCGCTCAGGATCTTCGGAACGGAAGCAGCTCCAGCTGCTCGAAGCGGTCCTGGACGGCGGTGCGGAGCTCGCTCACGAGCGCCTTCAAACGCTCCTGCGAGGGGCTGTCCGAGACGTTGACGACGCGGATGCGGCGGAGCGTCGTCTGCAGCGCGTACAGGCCGGCCGGCTCGTTGCCTGTCATGCGCGCGGCGGCATTGCGAATCTCGCGCGCTACCTCCTCATGGCCATGCGTGCGCAGCCAGTTCGCAAGCCGGGCCGCGGCGACGAGCACCCGCTGCGTTTTTGGGTTCAACGCGGGCGGCACTACCTCTCGCGGCCGGCGCGGCTCGAACAGCGCCGCGATCTTGTTCGGGCGGCGGAGCGAGGCGATTCGCCGAGCGACATTGCGCGGTCCGAGCATGACCAGGAGACCGGTTCCGACCAGGAGGACGACGATGACTGCGACTACCGCGTCCAGCATTCTTCCCTAGGGTACGCTTGGGCGGCATCGGTTTGGCATCGTTTGACAGCGGGGGCTAAGAACGTGACTCCAGTTGCAGTCATCACGGGAGCGTCCTCAGGAATTGGCGCGGCGACCGCGATCGCCCTGGGGCGGCATGGCTACCGGATCGTCGTCGGGGCCCGCCGCGTGGACCGGCTCGCGCGCGTGGCCGGCGAGGACGGACTCGCGATGCGACTCGACGTGACCGACGAGGACAGCGTCAAGGACTTCGTGCGCGAGGTCTCGAGGCGATTTGGCCGGATCGACGTCCTGGTCAACAATGCCGGCGGCGCGCTGGGACTCAACTCGATCGAGAAGGCTGTCGATGACGAGTGGATCGGCATGTGGAAGACCAACGTACTCGGACTGATGTGGATGACGCGCGCGAGCTTGCCGCTGCTGCGCAAGGCCAAGCACGGCCACATCGTGAACATCGGCTCCATCGCCGGTTTCGAGACCTACAGAGGTGGCGCGGGTTACACCGCCGCCAAGCACGCCGTCCGTGCCATCACCAAGACGCTGCGACTCGAGCTGAACGGGGAGCCGATACGCGTCACCGAGATCGCGCCGGGGCTGGTCGAGACCGAGTTCAGCGTCGTCCGGTTCCATGGCGACCGCAAGGCGGCCAAAGCGGTGTACGAGGGCCTCAAGCCGCTCGCCGCCGAGGACGTCGCGGATTGCATTGTGTTCGCCGTGACCCGGCCACCCCACGTGGACATCGACGAGATCGTGATCCGGCCCGTGGCGCAGGCGACGGTATCGGTGGTCGCGCGGAAGCCCGCCCGCCGAAAGTCCTAAGGCAGCAGCAAGACCTTTCCGGTGGTCTGGCGAGCCTGCAAGTCGATGTGCGCTTGCCGCGCCTGCGCGAGCGGATAGCGCGCACCGATCCGCACTCTCAGCTTGCCTTCCTGGACCAGCTCGAAGATGCGGCTCGCCCGCTCGCGAAGTAGCTCCGGAGTGCGGATATATGTCTGGATGGTCGGTCGCTGGACGTAAAGCGAGCCGTGCTTCGAAAGCACCAGGACAGGCAGCGGGTCGGGCTGGCCGCTGGCGGCCCCATACACGATCATCCGGCCCAGCGGCCGGATCGCCTCGAGGCCCTCATAAAAGGTGGTCTTGCCAACGCCGTCGTAAACGGCGGCCACGCCTTCGCGGCCGGCGATCTCGCGGGCGGCATGGGCGAAGCCTTCATAACCGAGGATCTCATCGGCCCCCGCCTCGCGCGCCAGCTTGGCCTTCTCCTCGGAGGACGTGGTGCCAATGACGTGAGCGCCCAACAGCTTCGCCATCTGTGTCAGCAGCAGGCCGACGCCGCCGGCGGCGGCGTGGACGATGACCCAGTCGCCTTTCTGGATCGGATAGGAGTCGGACGCGAGGTAATGGGCGGTGATCCCCTGGAGCAGGACGGCGGCCGCAACCTCGGACGAGACGCCATCGGGAATGGGGACCAGCTGGTCGCGATCGGCAGCCACCCGCTCCGCGTAGCTCTGTAGAACGTTGATCCACGCCACGCGCTCACCGGTCCCGACCACCGTGCCCGCACCCTCGACGCCGATGATCGCCGGCGGCCTGGAGCCGTAATCGCGGCCTTCACGCTCGTAAACGTCCCGAAAGTTGATGCCGACCGCCTCCACGTCCACCAGTACCTGGCCGTCGCGTGGAGATGGATCAGGCACCTCTTTGTAGTCGAGGACCTCAGGCCCGCCGTTGCGTTCGAACACCACCGCGTGCATCAAGGGCTCCTATTTGATCAAACCGGCCGCACGGGCCTCATCTTTCGTCATTCAACAACCAGGATCGCCGTAGTGTCCGCAGCAGCCGTGCCCGCCACCCCTTCGGCGCATGTTGCCGGCGATCATGCGCACCCGCTCCGCCGGGCTGTGATCACCGGCCAGCAGGTTGCCAAAGAACTGAAACGTGGCTTGAAACGATGTTCGCCGGCGCGGCTTACTCGTAATAGTTGTTGTTGTACTCGATCCACCCTGGATTCGGGCAGCCGCTCGATGTGTGCACGTGCGTGCAGTGGACGCCGTATCGGGGGCCGGGATCGATGTATAGCTCGCCGTGGATCACGACCCCGTCGCCCTTGTGCACGGGCACCTGCTGCGCGAGGCTGGTGTTGTGATCCACCTCGAGGACCTCGCCAGTTGTGGTCTTGACCTCGAAGCGTTCGTGGTCGCCGCTCTGCACCGGATCGGTCGCGACCGTGCCATCGAAGGTCACCTCCGCGCCGCTGGTGTTGTTCTCGATGTCCTGGTGCAGGCTCTGATCGTCGGCGGACTCGCGGCCTCCGCACGACAGCACCAGCAGGGCGACGGCACATAGGCCGAGCTTGCTCATCCCGCCAGTGCCTGCTCCAGCGTGATCCGACCTTCGTAAAGGGCCTTGCCCAGGACCACGGCCTGGGCGCCCGCGCCCGCCACCCGGCTGATGTCCTCCACAGAGGAGATCCCACCCGAGTACTGGAGCTCGAGCCCGGTCATCCGTCGCACCCGGGCAAGCGTTTCCACGTCTGGGCCCGACATGGTCCCGTCGCGGTCGATACAGGTCAGGATCATGCCCGCGAGCGGTAGCGCGTCCCATCTGCCCACCAGGGCGCCGACCAGCACCGGCGCGGTGTGCATCCAGCCGCCCACCGCCGCTTTGCCTTCCCTGATGTCGAGCGCGGCGAGCACCCGCGCTGGGTGTCGCCGCGCGCAGCGCTCGAACAAGCCCGGATTCTGCACCGCCGCGGTGCCCATCACGACCCAGTCGGCGCCGCTCTCCAGCAGAGTGTCCACAGCTTCCATGCTGCGCACCCCGCCCGCGACCTGAAGCTTGATCTTCGGATGGCGGAGCATGGCCGTGACCACACTGCGGTTGTCGCCGGAGCCGCGAGCCGCGTCGAGGTCGACCACGTGGACGCGCTGCGCGCCGGCGGCGGCAAAGATCCCCGCCACCTCGACCGGGTCGTCGGCGTAGACCTTCGGGTGACTGTAGTCGCCCTGTGTGAGGCGCACGCACCGCCCCCCGAGAATGTCGATGGCGGGGATCACGACCACGCCGCTCATGGTGCGCCGGTCGGGAAGCGGCTAGCGGTAATTGGTGAACTGGAGAGGGACGGGGATGTCTTCCGCCTCCCGCAGAGACTTGATCACCAGCTGCAGGGTGTCTTTGTCCTTGCTGACGACGCGGAGCTGATCGCCCTGGATCCGAACCTGAAGCTTCGGCGACACGTTCTGGATCCGCTTGCGGAGGTCACGGGCGAGATCGTCCGTGATGCCGGCGTTCAGGCTCACATCGATCTGGCCGCGGCCTTTGCCGATCGTCTTCGGATCGCCCGCCTGGAACAGCTTGGGTGAGAGCTGGCGCCGCGCAGCTTTCTCGCGCAAGACCTGGAGCGCGGCCCTGGCGCGGTCTTCGGTGGCCGACTCGATGATGATGACGTCGCCGCGGTGGTCGTAGGCGGTCTGCGTGTCTTTGAAGTCATAGCGCGTGCTGACCTCCCGGCGAGCCTGGTCGATGGCGTTGGTCAGCTCGGCGGGGTTGTACTCGGAAACGACGTCGAACGAGTACTCAGCCACTGCCCGAGCTGAAGATCGCGTTGAGGCCGACGATCACGGCGACGATCGCGAGCGCGACCCCCGCGACCGACGAGATGGCCAGCAGCGCCCCGATCCCGGCGGTGCCTTCGTCCAGCGGCTCCGGCGGCGGCTTGTCATACGGGTCTGGTCCATAGTCCAGGTCGTACACGCCCTCCCGTCGCGCCCGCTCGACGAGCTCGTCGAGCACCGGTTTGCCACCTGGCGGCAGCGGCTTGCCCTCGACGTTGGCCACAGCCTCTTTGAGGTTGTCTCGGGTGCGGCCCAGCTCGGCCACCACCATATCGAGCGTCTGCATCGCGGCCGGGGTCGGATGCTCGCGGCGCAGGTCGGCGATGATGCCGTACAGGCTCACGTCGGGATTCATAACAGAAGCTGGAGGGCTTGTGCAGAGGTCGGTACCTCACCGGGCAATACACTTAATTCAATGGGTGTGGACACCGGGGCCAAGGCCGCGGTGAAAAAACCGGCGGCTCATCCCAACACGTGGGTCTTCTTCGAGGGCGATTTCGCGCGCTACAACGACGTGAAGCTTGGCCTCATGACTCACGCGCTCCACTATGGAACCGCGGTCTTCGAGGGCATTCGCGCGTACTGGAACGACAAGAAGGGGCAGCTGTACCTGCTGGCGCCGGCCGCCCATTACGAGCGAATGAAGCGCTCCGCCAACGTGATGCGGATGACGCTGCCCCACTCGACCGAGGAGCTCGTCAACTTCACCCTCGAGCTGCTGCGCCGCAACGAGTTCAAGTCCGACGTCTACGTCCGCCCGCTGCTCTACACGTCAAGCGAGGAGATAGGCGTTCGCCTGCACAACTTGAACCGGGCCTTCTTCATCTACGCGGTCCCGTTCGGCAACTACGTCGAGATCGAGGCCGGCATCAGGTGCACCGTCAGCAGCTGGCGTCGGGTTCCCGACCAGGCATTGCCGGCGCGAGCGAAGATCACGGGCTCATACGCGCAGGCTGCGCTCGCCAAATCGGAGGCGGTGGAAAACGGTTTCGACGAGGCGATCGTGCTCTCGGTCGACGGACACGTTTCCGAGGGTTCAGCGGAAAACCTCTTCATGCTCAAAGACGGTGCGTTTATCACGCCGCCGGTGACCGACGACATCCTGGAAGGGATCACCCGCCAGCTGCTCATGAAGATGATCAACGAGGAGCTCAATCTGCCGGTGCTGGAGCGAAGCATCGACCGCACGGAGCTCTACACGTGCGACGAGCTGCTTCTGTGCGGGACGGGAGCGCAGATCTCGCCCGTGATCGAGGTCGACCGGCGACCGGTCGGCGATGGCAAGGTCGGCGAGTTCACCCAGGAGCTGCAGAACATCTACTTCGGGGCCGTGCGCGGCGAAACCCCGAAGTACAAGGACTGGACGATCCCGGTCTACTAAAGAGGGAGGTGAGCTGCAGGCCGGATTGATTCCGGCCGTCACCAGACGTGAACCTTCCAAACGCCGCCAGACAACATGTAACTCGGAGGGGGCTCCACGGGGGAGGCCTGCCTCCCCCGTGCTAAAAGTTGTCATCGCGCCCAACGCGTTCAAGGGAACGCTCACCGCATCCCAGGCGGCCGCCGCGATCGCGCGCGGGGTGCGCGAGGTCTTTCCTGACGCCGAGGTGGTCGAGGTGCCGGTCGCCGACGGCGGCGACGGGACGGTCGAAGCGCTCGTCTCGGCCAACCACGGCCAGTACCGCACAGCGGAGGTAGAAGGCCCGCTCGGTGATCCCGTCAAGGCAACGTACGGTTTGATCGGGAAGGGCGGCACGGTCCTGGAGCTCGCCGCGGCCAGCGGGCTGGCGCTGGTCCCACACTCCCGGCGCGACCCTCGCAAGACGTCGACATACGGCTTCGGCCAGCTCCTCCAAGCCGCCCGCGCGCCCGGGACCGTGGAATTCATCGTCGGGATCGGGGGCTCGGCCACCAACGATGGCGGGGCCGGGATGGCGCAGGCTCTCGGCTACCGCCTGCTGGATGTTGATGACCGGGATCTGCCCCGAGGTGGCGCGGCGTTGGCCCGGCTCGAACGCATCGACGCCTCTGGTTTTGAGTCGTGGGCCCCAGCGGTGAAGGTGAGGGTGGCATGCGACGTGACCAACCCGCTGACCGGCCCCCAGGGCGCGAGCGCGGTTTACGGGCCACAGAAGGGGGCTGACGAGGCGGCGGTGCGCGAGCTGGACGCTGCGTTGGCCCGGTTCGCGGACGTCGTCGAGCGCGACCTGGGGAAGCGTGTGGCCGACGTGCCGGGCGCCGGCGCAGCCGGCGGCACGGGCGCAGGCCTGATGGCGTTCCTGGACGCAAGCCTCGTTCGCGGAGCGCCTTTGATCGTCTCGGCCAGCGGCTTTGACTCCAAACTCGAAGGCGCCGACCTCGTCATCACCGGGGAGGGCCAGGTCGACGCTCAGACCGCCTACGGGAAGGCCCCGGGCGAGGTCGCCCAACGAGCGCAGGCGGCCCGGATCCCCGTGCTGCTTCTGGCCGGAAGCAAGGGCGCCGGCTGGGAGGCGTTGAGCACGTTAGGCGTCACCTCTGTGGTGGCGCTGACTGAGGAAGGAGTGGACCTGGAGCAGGCTTTAAATGAGCCAGAGCGGATGCTTACGCAGGCCGCCGTAGTAGCCTGCCGCAGGCATCAATGGACGACGAACTAGAGGAGACTCCTCCCGGCAAGGAGGCCGCCGGGCCGTCGGACGTTGATCTCGTCAGGGCTTACCGGGCCGGCGATGTACGCGCCTTCGAGGAGCTCCACCGCCGCTACGTGGCGTCGATTTACAGGCTCGTCCGCCGGAAGCTGGGTGACGCACTCCTCGCCGAAGACATCGCCCAGGAGACCTTCATGAAAGCCCTGCGGATGATGGACCGGGTCGACGAGTCGTTCAACTTCGGGGGCTGGGTTCACACGGTGGCGCGAAACCTCTGCTACGACGAGCTGCGCCGCCGCCAGCGCGACCTACGCGCCGACGGCCCGACGGAGGAGGAAGACGCCGAGATGATGGCGAACCTGCCTTCCACAGCCCGCGCCTTCGACCCGGTGCTTCAGCAGGAATCGAACGAGACCCGTCGCCAGGTCTGGCACGTCGCCCAGCGGCTGCCGGAGAAGTACCGGCTGGTGCTCACGCTGCGCGAGCTCCAAGACATGAGCTACCGCCAGATCGCCCGCACCCTCAAGATGTCTGAAAGCGCGGTCGAAACCTTGCTCTACCGAGCTCGTCTGCGGTTCAAAGAGGAATACCTGGCCTCGCAGCGCGAGGGCGAGCTGAGCCACGAGGAGGCGGTGCCGCTGCTGGCGCCATACCTGGCCGGCAAGCTGCGGCGACCGCAGGCCGATGCGGTTCGCGACCACATCGCCACATGTACCAAATGCGCCCGCAGGATCGGGCGGCGACGTCTCAAAGACCAGCGCAGGAGTGTCGAGAAATGATGGTTAGTACAGTAGGTATGACATGGCCCGGGTAGTCGTCCGCTTCTTCGACGACGAGACGGTCGAGGGAACGGCTCGCGATCTTGATTTTGACGAGCCGGACTTCCTCGTCGAGGTCGACGACGCCGGCGGGTTGGAGAACAACGAGACGGCCTGGATCCCCCTGACGGCGGTCAAATGGGTCGAGCTCCAACGCGACAAGGAGCTGGCCGACACGCCCACCCGCAAGGTCGCGATCCGGTTCCTGGACGGCGAAGTCCTGCGAGGCCACCTCGACGGAACCCTGGAGCGCCACCGTTACGGCGTCGTCCTGCACCTGCACGCGGAGCAGAGCGACAGCCCGATTCGCAAGCTCGGGATCCCGTTTTCCGCGGTCAAGGCGTTGTTTTTCGTGCGCGAGTTCGACGCGCGTGGCGAGGAGGCAGGGACCGCCTCCGACGCTTACCTGGCGCGGCGGACCATGGCGCCCCTGCTCGACGTGCTGGAGGAGATGGACATGCTGACCCGGCTGCACCGGGACGGTCTGCTGTCCGACCACGAGTACGCGTCCAAGCGGACGCTGGTGCTGGAGAGGCTCTAGCCCTGGAAGACCTCCTCCCTATTAACGGGGAGGTGGCGCCGGAGGCACCGGAGGGGGCCGGAGGGGCTGAGCGGCCGCGTAGAATTTCGATCGTGGCCGAAGGCAACGGTGCTCGTCATGGCAACGGCTCGGTGAAGGGTTCTTTCAAGGTCAAAGCCGGGCTCGCCCAGATGCTGAAGGGCGGCGTGATCATGGACGTCGTCACAGCCGAGCACGCCCGGATCGCGCAGGAGGCAGGCGCGTGCGCGGTGATGGCGTTGGAGCGGGTTCCCGCCGACATCCGCAAGGAGGGCGGCGTGGCGCGAATGTCCGACCCTGAGCTGATCAGGTCGATCATGGCCGCGGTGACGATCCCGGTCATGGCCAAATGCCGGATCGGACACTTCGTCGAGGCGCAGATCCTCGAGGCACTCGGCGTCGACTACATCGACGAGTCCGAGGTTCTCACGCCCGCGGATGAGGAGAACCACATCGACAAGCACCCCTTCAAGATTCCGTTCGTCTGCGGCTGCCGCGACCTGGGTGAGGCGGCCCGCCGGATCGCCGAAGGGGCGGCCATGATCCGGACCAAGGGCGAGGCCGGAACCGGCAACGTGGTCGAGGCTGTTCGCCACGCCCGCGCCGTCAACGCCGGCATCCGCAAGCTGCAGGGCATGAACCACGCCGAGCTCGTGCACGAGGCCAAACTGATCGGCGCTCCGGTCGAAGTGCTGGTCGATTGCCAGAAGCTTGGCCGTCTGCCCGTCGTCAACTTCGCGGCCGGCGGCATCGCCACCCCCGCCGACGCGGCGCTGATGATGCAGCTCGGCGTCGACGGCGTCTTCGTCGGGTCCGGCATCTTCAAGTCCGAGGATCCCTTGAAGCGTGCCCAGGCGATCGTTGCCGCGACCACCTACTACGACAAGCCAGAGGTCCTGGCCGAAGTCTCCGCGGGGCTGGGCAAAGCGATGCACGGCCTCGAGATCCCGGCCATCCCGAAGGACGAGCTGCTCGCTGCCCGAGGCTGGTAGCTCAGCTCCCAGACGGAGCAAGACGCCCCTCATCGGGGTCCTCGCGATGCAGGGAGCTTTCGCCGAGCATGTGCACGCACTCGACGCGGTGGGCGCCCGCACCCGTCTGGTGCGCACGCGAGATGACCTCAGCGGCCTCGACGGCATCGTGCTTCCCGGCGGTGAGAGCACGACCATGACCATGCTCATGGAGCGCGTCGGCCTGCTGGAGCCGGTCCGCAAGGCTATCCAGAGCGGCCTCGCCACCCTGGCCACGTGCGCCGGCTTGATCGTCCTCGCGAGCGACATCACCGACGGCATGTCGGACCAACAGGGACTCGGCTTGCTCGACGTCTCTGTACGCCGCAACGGTTACGGCCGGCAGGCCGAGAGCTTCGAGGCGTCCCTGAAGATCGACGGGATGAATGGACAGGAATTTCCAGGCGTGTTCATCCGTTCGCCGCTCGTGGAGAGGACCGGTGACGTGAAGGTGATCGCGACCTATCAGGGTCACCCGGTCGCGGTCCAGAAGGACCGCATCCTCGCGCTCTGTTTTCACCCCGAGCTCACGACCGACTTGCGTCTGCACCGCGAATTCGTGCGCCTCGCCGGTCAGCACGCATGAAGATTCGGGCCGCCGGACTGCTCGACCTGGCACGCATCGAAGAGATGCATCGCTCCTCCGATATCAAGCTGAGCGAAGCCGCGCCCCCGGCTGCGCGCCTGTGGACCCTCCTCAGCTCGACGCTGTCCGCGCTGCTCCCGCTGTCGCAGGAGACGCTCATGTACGTGGCGGAGGAAAACGGGAAAGTCGTCGGATTCATCCAGGCTTCCGGGCAGCCCCTCGGCCTGGACCTGCGCCGCGCCCGCGTCCTGCAGGTGCTCAATCTGCAGGTCGCCGACGGGTCGGACTCGGATGAGGTTGCGCCCGCCCTGGTGCAGCACCTGTGCAACCAGGCGCTGGAGCGAGGAGCTCTGCGGCTCTTCGTCCGTCTCCCGGATCGCGATCCGCTGCTGCCGGCCTTCCGCGTCCAGGGGTTCCGCCAGTACGCCACCGAGCAGGTCGTCTACGCGGAAAAGCCACGGCAGCGCTCCGACCACTATCCCGAGGGTTTGCGGCCGGTCAAGCGCGGCGACGACCGCAACGTGTACCAGCTCTACCGCAAGGTGACGCCACAGGGCGTTTCCCAGCTCGAGGCTCCCACGTACCGGGAGTGGAAGGCGCTCCATCCCAGCGAGTGGACAGGCGCCTTGGGTCCGCGCGGAGCGGACAAGCAGGAGCATGTCGTGGATCGGGTCGAGGTCGTCGGCTGGGTCAGGATGCAGCGAGGCAGCGGCGCGCGGCCCGACACCCTCCAGTTCATGGCCCTGCCCGAGAGCCCGCTGCCGGCGGAGCTGGCGGACTTCGGCATCTCGCTGCTCGGCGACTCGGCGGCTCCGGCCTGGTCGAGCCTCCGTCACTATGATTCGCACATGATCGACGCCCTTCGCGGGCGTGGGTTTACCGTCTTGCTGACGCAGCTGCTGCTGGTCAAAGAACTGGCGCTGCGCGTGCCCAAGCCGGTGCGGGAAAAAGGACTGGTGCCCTCGTTCGGTTAAATGGCTGAAGCACGGCGCCAAGCTCGCGCCGCCAACTGGGACGAAGAGATCGAGCTGCTCGCGCGCGCCCTGCCGCCCGACCTGGCCCGCGCGCTGCATGAGCGCATAGACCCGGGCGAGCTGCTCGAGATCGTCCTGGATCTGGGTCGTGAGCCGGAGGCGCGCGTGCCCGGGCGCGAGGTGCTGCTCGCGGACCACCCGGTTTCCGCGTCCGACCTGGAGCACGTCGCCAACAACGTCGGTCAGTTCGGCGACGACAACCGCGCCGGCATCGAGCGCACGCTGCATCGTGTCTCGGCCATTCGCAATCGCTCGGGCCGAATCGTCGGCCTAACGATGCGCGTCGGCCGGGCGGTCACCGGCACCGGCGAGATCATCCGCGACATCGTGGTCAGCGGCCAGAGCATCTTGCTCCTCGGCCGCCCGGGCATCGGCAAGACCACCATGCTGCGCGAGTGCGCGCGCCTGCTCGCCGACGAGTTGCGCAAGCGCGTCGTCATTGTCGACACGTCAAACGAGATCGGCGGCGACGGTGACATCCCGCATCCCGGAATCGGCCGGGCTCGGCGCATGCAGGTGAGGACACCTTTGCTGCAGCACGCGGTGATGATCGAGGCGGTCGAGAACCACATGCCGGAGGTGATCGTCATCGACGAGATCGGCACCGAGCTCGAGGCCGCCGCCGCGCGCACCATCGCCGAGCGCGGCGTGCAGCTGATCGCGACGGCTCACGGCCAGACGCTCGAGAACCTGCTTGTCAACCCTACCCTCAACGACCTGCTGGGCGGCATCCAGAGCGTGACCCTGTCGGACGAGGAGGCTCGCCGGCGCGGCACACAGAAGTCGGTCCTCGAGCGCAAGGCCCCTCCGACATTCGACGTCCTGGTCGAGATCCAGGACCGCGACCGCGTCGCCATCCACGTCCCGCTCGCGGATGTCGTCGACACCGCGCTGCGCGGACCGATGCAAACGCCCAAGATCCGGGTTCGCACGCGCGAGGGACGCGTGATCTCGAACGTCGACACGCCGGTCGTGGTCGCATCCGAGCCGGCCGGCTCGGCGTCAGCCACCAAACCGCTCGGCATCTTCCCGTACGGCGTGAGCCGGCACCACGTCGAGCAATCGATCCGCGAGCTCGATCTCCCGGTGAGGGTGCTGGGCAACCTCGACGGCGCGGGCGCGGTGCTCACGCTGAAGAACCACTACCGCCGGCGCCCCGACAGCCTGCGCCAGGCGGAGAGCCGGGGTCTGCCCATCCACATCCTCAAGAGCAACTCTGCGAGCCAGGTGCGCGACGCGCTCTCCCGGATCTACGGCGTCGACAAGCAGGACGAGACCACGACTCGAGCGCTGGCGGAGGCCGCCGCGGCCATCCGCCAGGTCAAGACCACGCTGCGGCCGGTCGAGATCTCGCCCCAGAACGCGTACCTGAGGCGTCTGCAGCACCAGCTCGTGGCCGAGAACGAGCTTTCGGCCCGCAGCACGGGAAAGGAGCCGCAGCGTCGCCTTCGCATTACGCCGTCGCCTGAACAACCCGCTTAGCTAGAGTTCGCGCACATGAGCCGGCGCGGGCTGTTCATCACGTTCGAGGGCACCGAAGGCTCGGGCAAAACGACCCAGGCCGAGCTGCTGGGCGGGTGGCTCGCCAAACGCGACCCCGTGGTCGTGCGGGAGCCCGGCGGCACCGAGCTGGGCGAGCAGATCCGGGACGTGCTGCTCTACAAGGGCCTCGAGATCGACGCCGAGGCCGAGATGTACCTGTTCATGGCCTCCCGCCGCCAGCTGATCGCCGAGGTCATCGTGCCCGCGCTGGCGGCGGGTCAGATCGTCATCGCCGACCGCTACCACGACTCGACGCTCGCCTACCAGGGCGGCGCCCGCGGGCTGCCGACCGTGTGGCCGCCGACGTTCCCGCGGCCAGATATCACCTACCTGCTCGAAGGACCCGTCGAGACCGGACTCGGCCGCCACGAGGAGGCGGGCAAGAACAAGGACCGCATGGAGCGGGAATCCATCGAGTTTCACCGCAAGGTCGCCGAGGCGTATGACCGCCTGGCGGCCGCGGAGCCTGAGCGTTTCGTCCGCATCGACGCGACGGGGTCGCGCGACAAGATCCAGTTCGAGGTCCGGGATCGGCTCCAACCGCTGCTCGACGGGGCGCGGTGAAGCTCATCGTCGCGGTCTTGCAGGGTGAGGAACCTCCGCTCGGGAAAGGTCTTCATGTCTTACCCGGTCGAGGTCCAGGTGAGCGGGGCAACAGTCTTCGTGGTGCCGGTGGACTCGCTCGAGAAGATTTGAGCCTCCCGCTCTGATCGCCACGGAATCCAGGAGTCCACGGTCCACATGATTCGGGTCGAAGGCCTGCGCAAGAGCTTTGGCGATGTACGGGCCGTCGCCGGCGTCGACCTGGAGGTCGAACGGGGCGAGATTCTTGTGCTCCTCGGACAGAACGGCGCCGGCAAGTCGACAACGCTGAGATGCCTCGGCGGCATCCTGCGGCCGGACGGTGGCCTCATCGAGCTGGATGGGCTCCGCCTGCCGGAGAGTCTCGACTCGGTTCGTGCCCGGCTCGGCGTGGTGCCGGACCAGGCGCGAATATATGGCCGCAACACCGCGCCCGAGTACCTCGACCACTTCGGATACCTGTATGGCGTTCCGGAGCCGATCCGCCGCCGGCGCATCGCCACTCTGCTCGAGCGTTTCGAGCTCGCGGACCGGAAGAACACCGTCCTGGCCGCGTATTCCCGTGGCATGGCCCAGAAGGTGGCGCTGATCCGCGCGACGCTCCACGATCCGGACTGGATCTTTTGCGACGAGCCGACAGCCGGCCTCGATCCCGTGGCCGCGGCCGACATGCGCCGGTACCTCGACGAGCAGAAGCTCCGCGGCGCGGCCCTGATCGTCACCACGCACGTCCTGAGCGAAGCCGAGCTGATGGCGGACCGGATCGCGATCATGCGGAGCGGGGTCGTCGTCACCCATGGAGCTTTGGATGAGCTTCGCCAACAGGCGGGGCGGGGCCGGCGCTTCATCGCCCACCTCGCGCGAGGGGTCCCGGACCCAGAACCGGTGTCGAGCTGGCTGGGCGAGCACGCCCTGGATCACAGCATCGACGGCGATCGTCTGCATTACACGTTGCCCTGGCAGTCCGGCGCGGGGGAGCGGGCAGACTTCGCGGCCCGACTTCAAGCTCTCCTCGCGGAGCAGGGCGCGCCCTTTCACGAGCTCGAGGAAGAGGAGACCTCTCTCGAGTCGGTCTACCTCGAGGCGATGGCTGCGCCGGATGGACCTCCCCACCCGGCGCTGCGCGCCGACCTCCCCACAAGGTGGGGAGGTGAAGGGATCCGCGCGCCGCGGATGTTCCGCTCGCTTCGGAACCAGGGAAGCCTGCTGCGCCATGCCCTTCCTTTTTATGTGAGCTCGTGGTGGCGCCGCGGCGACCTCAGCTGGGTGATGTACCTCAACGCGTTCGTGTTGCTCCTGGTCGTCGGCACATCGTTGTTCGGGCAGCTTCCCGGTGTCGCCGGCCAGGTGGCTCAGCGTTTCGCGGGCGGGCAAGCGCTGCAGGCCGGCCTGCTGCTGCCTCTGTTTTTCCTTTCCTTTGCGCTGCTCGAATCGATCAAGAGCTCGATTGGGATCTGGTGGGAGAAGGCGCAGGGCTCGCTCGAGGTCTTGCTCTACACCCCGGTCGACGACCCATCGCTCATCTGGCTCGAGGTGCTGCCGGGCGCAATCGTCAGCACGGCGTGGGTCACGGTCTGGACGGCGGCCGGCTTGGCGCTCCTCAGCCTGTTCGGCGAGGCCGCGCCCTGGGACCTGCTTCCGGTCTTCGCCTTTGTCGCTGCTGCCACCTCGTACTGGGCGGCGATGGGGAGGATGCTCGGCTTCATGCTGTTCCCCCGCGAGGGCGCGGCAGGCGGCGCCTGGTCGTTCTTGCTCTCACCCGTTTCGGCGGCCGTGGCAGACTTGCCACTGGCTCTGTTCGTCTTTCGCTCTCCGTTGGCGCCGGCCTCGCTGCTGCTCCCCATCACCGCGTGCATCGCGCTCACCATCCTCTGCGGCGGGACCTTCGATCGCGAAAGGTTGATGGAGACCGGCCTGACACGGATCCGGCGCAAACGGGCATGGCTGCCGGTCGGGGTGCTGCGCCGGAACATCGCCGCGGTCGCCGCGGGGCTCGTGCTGGCGGCGGCGCCCGCCGCGATCGCGGCCACCATCAGCGCGAATGGTCACTGGCATTCCTGGTCGGATGTGCGGGCCGCGGCGAGCGGTGGGCCGACCGATCCGACGCCGGTAGCCATGATGAGCCACGATGCGCCGGGTCAGGCGAATGGCGTGACCGTGGCCGCCGCCGGGCTGTCCGGGATCGTGGCGACGCTCGGACTGATGCTTCTCCTTGTCGGGCTCAGCTTCGCCGCGTTCTTTCTGCTCGGCTTTCCGGCTGTGGCTGCGCTGGTTGCCGCGTCCGTGGTGTGGGGAGTGCAGCTGGGCTTTGGGTCGGCCGGCCCGCTGGGGATCTGGCTGGCGGGCGCCGGCGGCCTGGCCCTGTTCGCGCTAGCACTCAACACCGGGGCAGCGCTCCCGATCTACTGGTCGCTGGCGTTCGGAGCCGGCCGCCGCCTGGACCGGCTGCGGGAAGCCTGGTCGAACTATTGGGCGCTGTTCCGGGGCCTGGTCATACCCGCCTGCGCCCTGTTTGGGTTGGTGGTCTTCCGGCTGCTTGCGGCGGGTTAGGTGCGAGTCGCCCCTGATGCGCCGACCAGCACCACGCCGCCGATGATGAGGGCCATGCCGAACATCGCGAGCGGCGGAACCGGGTCATCGAAGATCAGCTTGCCGAAGACGGCAACCAGCGCGATGCCGACCGCGGACCAGATCGCGTAGACGATCCCGACCGGCAGCGACTTGAGCACGATCGCAAGCAGGACGAAGCTCGCAACGTATCCGACGATGGTGATGATCGACGGCACGAGCCTGCTGAAACCTTCCGAGCCCCGCAGCGCAAGCGTGCTGGCGACTTCGGTGGTGATCGCCGCTCCAAGCAGCACCCATGGCATGACGGCGGGCCTAGAGATCGAGGGCTTGCGCGACCAGCTCGCGGTGATACGTGGCGTCGCCGAGCGTCACCTCCGACGACTTCGCGCGCTTGAAGTACAGATGCATATCGTGCTCCCACGTGAAACCGATGCCACCGTGCACCTGGATACCGTCGCCCGCCACCTTCCTGTAAGCATCGGACACGTATGCCTTCGCCATCGACGATGCAAGCGAGCGGTCGGGGGCGTCGGCTTCGACCGCCCAGGCGGCGTAGTACGTGGCGGACCTCCCGCTTTCGGATAGCACCAGCATGTCTGCCAGCTTGTGCGAAACGGCCTGGTAGATCCCGATCGGCTTGCCGAACTGCTGGCGCGTCTTGGCGTACTCGGTCGATGTCTCGAGGACCTTCTGGACGCCGCCGACCATCTCGGCGCAGAGTGCGGCGGTCGCCCACTCGAGGGCGCGCTTCAACGCCGGCCACCCTTTGTCCGGCCCGCCCATGACCGCATCCGCGTTGAGCTGCACGGCGTCGAAACGGACCTCGCTCCACCGTCGGGTCATGTCCAGCGTCTCGAGCGGCTTGACCGTCATTCCTTTGGGCCTGCCCTTGACCAGGAAAAGCGTGACTCCTTCCTCGCCTTCGCCGCGGCTTCGCGCGACGACGACGGTGTAGTCGGCGGCCTCGGCGTCAGGCACGAAGAGCTTCACCCCGTCAAGCTGCCAGCCGCCCGCCTTCTGCTTGGCGCTGAGCCCGACGCCGGACGCGTCCCAACGGCCGGACGGCTCGGTGAAGGCGAGCGTCGCCCGGGCGGAGCCTGACGCGATGGCACTTAGCGCCTCCTTCTTCTGGGCCTCGGTACCAGCCTCGATGATGACCGGGACCGCCAGGCCCATGGTCGAGAAGAACGGACCCGGGAGCAGCGTACGGCCTGCTTCTTCCAGCACGACGATGAGGTCGAGGAAGGTGCCAACCCCACCGTACTGCTCCGGGATGCCGAGCGAGGTCCACCCAAGGTCGGCGAGCTTCTTCCACAAGCCTGCGTCGTAGGCGTCGGCGCTCTCCATCAGCCTGCGCACGACCTTGGGGCTGCACTCTTTGGCCAGGAACTCGCGCGCGGAGCGACGGAGCATCTCCTGCTCCTCGGAGAACGCAAAGTCCACGAAGCGAGAGTCTAGGTTGTGGGCGGAGTCGACTCGTGGGGCGGCAGCTCCGGCCGCTCCTCCTCATGGTGCGCAGGCAGCTCAGGCTCATCGGGTGGCGGCGCCGAGCCGTTCTCCGGCCCTGTTGCTTTTGCAGGTGACGCCGCGGCGAACGGATCCGCTGGAGCCGGCGCCGCGATCGGCGGAATCTTGCGCACCGGCGGCGTGTAGGCGGGCAGGCCCGGCCGTCGAAACAGCACCACCAGGCCAAAGAATCCGACGAAGATGGAAGTGATCGCGAAGGCGGCCGCCACTCCCATCCCCGTGTTCTCAGCCACGGTCAGCGGTCGCTGCAGGCCATCGGTGCAGGCGGCGGGCGGGGCAGGACACGTTCCGAGCATGGCCAGCTGAAGGGGTAGGGAGAACATCGCGAGCATCCCGTAGACGAGCGCAAGGCCGGCCAAAAAGTAGAGGGCCGAGGTCACCCCTCGCCCCTGCGAATGGAGAACCGCGCATCCGGCGAACGCGGCGGCGCCCACACCGAACGGGACGATCACTGTCGCGACGCGGCTCGAGGTGCCGCCGATCAAAACCGGGAGCACCCCCGCGAGCACCGCCAACCCGGCCGCGAGCCAGAAAGCCCAGATCAGCCGCTGTTCCTGACTCTCCGCCTGGTTCACGTGCGGAATTCTGTCCTTCGGGCCGCCACAAGACAAGCCGCTAGCGGCGATTTCGGCCTACCGGGATCGAGGCAGGCCCAGCACCCGTTCCGCAAGGATGTTGCGCAGGACCTCCGAAGTGCCGGCCTCGATGGTGTTGGCCCGCGAACGAAGGAACTGGTGCTTCCAGCCCGCGCCGGCGCCGACCTGAGAGGCGGGCCCGGCGATATCCATGGCGGTCTCGGTCATGCGCTGGTTGAGCTCGGACCACATCAGCTTCAGGATCGATCCCTCCGGTCCAGGGATGCCGTTGCGCTTGACGGCCGTCACGGCGCGATATCCGTTGAGCTGAAGCGCGCGCGCCTCGATGGTGTGCTGGGCGATCTTCTGTCGGACCAGCGGGTCGGAACCGCGGCCGAGCTTGCGCGCGTGTTCGGCCAGCTCGGACGCCGTGATCTGGGCGCGGGTGGCGAGGGCAAGGCCGAGCGTGCCCCGCTCGTGGAGCAGAGTCGTCATGGCGACCGCCCATCCCTCTCCGGCCTCGCCGAGGATCTGTGATTTCGGAACCTTGACGTCCTTGAAGAAGATCTCATTGAACTCGGCGTCGCCGGTGATCTGGACCAACGGCCGCACCTCGACGCCAGGGCTCTCCATGTCGACCACGAGATAGGTGAGGCCCTCGCGCGGATTGGACTCCTTGCGTTCGCGGGCGATGAGCATGCACCACTTCGCGACGTGGGCGAGCGTCGTCCAGACCTTCTGTCCGTTGACGACGTAGTGGTCGCCCCGGTCTTCGGCGCGGGTCTGCAGCCCTGACAGGTCACTGCCGGCGTTGGGCTCGCTGAAACCCTGGCACCAGATCTCATCCCCGGAAAGCAGCGGCGGCAGATACCGCTTCTTCTGCTCCTCCGTCCCATGGGCCATCACGACCGGGCCGCCCATGCCAAGGCCGATGACGTTGATCGGCTCCGGTGCGTGGGCCTGGATCATCTCGTCGTTGAAGATGAGCTGCTCCATCAAGTTGCCGCCCCGGCCGCCATATTCCTTCGGCCAGGTGATGCCGACGTAGCCGGCTTCATGGAGCTTCTTCTGCCACGCGCGCCGGTTGTCGATGAACTCGCTTGTCTCCAGGTCGCCATCGTCGCGCGGAGCATTGGTCTTCAGCCAGGCGCGGACTTCGTCGCGAAACGCCTTCTCCGCCGAGCTCAGCTCGAAGTCCACGTCAATACCTTAGCCCCGCCCCCTCACGCGATAGCCGGAATCACCTCTTTCGCCAGGAGCTCCAATGCATCCGCGTCGTCGAGCAAGAAGTGCTGGAGCATGAACAGGTCGATCCCGAGGCGTTCGAACTCACGCATCCTCTCCGCGATCTCATCGGGGGTGCCGACAAACCATGCCTCCTTGCGGTTTTCAAGGACTTCCTCGGGGCTCAGACCGTTGAGGTCGTCGACGACCTCGCTGACCAGCGCCGCCCGCTCGAGCAGCTCGGACCGGTTCCGGCCGACGATGAAAGCGGTCATCACCGAGTGGCGGATGCTCTCAGGGTCGCGCCGCACTTCGCGGCACAGGTGTTCGAGCACGTCGCGCAGCTGGCGGTAGAGGTCCGCGTCAAGCCTCGACAGGTTCCACTCCGAAGCCTCCCGCGCGACGAGCGGCAGCGTCCGCTTTGCCCCCTTGCCACCGATCAGGAGGGGGATCGGATTCCGCGCCGGCTTGGGATTCGATTTCTGCCAGCTGTCGCGGATGGTCTGAATGCCGGCCTCGAGCATGTCGAAGCGCTCCCGCTGGGTGGGAAAGTGAATCTTGAACTCTGTGTGCTCGGGCTCGTTCCAGCCGGCGCCCACGCCGAGGATCAACCGGCCGCCCGCGAGCACGTCGACAGCCGCCGCCATCCGAGCGAGCAGCGCGGGCGGTCGAAAGGTCATCGGGCTGACCATCGGGCCGAACTCGATGGTCTTCGTCCACTCCGCGGCCAGCGCCAGCGAGATCCAGCATTCGATGCAGTCCAGCTCCGGGCGGCCGTTCAGGGAGACGAAGTGGTCGCTGCGCCGAAGCGACGCGAAACCGAGGCGGTCGGCGTCCTGGCAGATTCTGCGCCAGCGGTCCCAGCTGAGACCTTCCTGGCCCTCGATCATGATTCCGACCTTCGCCACTAGCGAGCCATCGTAAGTTCATCTAGGGGTCGGAAGTTGAGGATGCGATCTTGCGGGATGCCGGCGCGGCGCGCCATCCACAACGCCATCGGCACGTACGCGAACTCAGCGGGTGCGTGGGCGTCGGCGTCGACCGCAAAGCTGCATCCGCATTCATAAGCCAGCCGCGCCATCTCCGGTGATAGGTCCATGCGTGCCGGGTCACAGTCGATCTCGAGGGCGACTTCGTGCTTGGCGGCTTCCTTGAAGACGGCCTCGAAGTCATAGCTGGCGCCTTCTCGCGAGCCGGGGCGACGGCCGGTGGGATGGCCGATCACGTCGACATGTGGATGCGAGACGGCACGCAGCATTCGCTCGGTCATCGCCCCGGGTTCCTGGCGCAGCTTCACGTGCGGCGACGCGATGACGACATCCAGGATCTCGAGCACGGAGTCGGGCAGGTCCAGCGAACCGTCCTCGAGGATGTCGACCTCGATGCCCTGCAGGAGGGTCAGGCCGTCCATTTGCTTTTGCACCTCGGCCATCTCGCGCGACTGGGCGACCAGGCGCTCAGCGTTGAGGCCGTGCACCACGGTGATGCGCGGCGAGTGGTCGGTGATGCCGAGGTAGGCGTAGCCCAGCGCCTGCGCCCCCTCCGCCATCTCGAGCATCGTCGCCCTGCCGTCGCTCCAGCCGGTATGCGAGTGCACGTCGCCCTGGTAGGCGCTGAAATCGAGGTCGGACTCATCGACGCGGGCGGGTTGCTTGAACTGCTCGCGCAGGCGATTCAGGTACCGACTCTCGCCCGACTTGATCAGGTCGGAAAGCACCCTGGCGATGCCCTCGCCGACTCCTTCGATCGAGGTCAGGTGCTCAGTCCGCTGCAGGGAGACGAGGTCCGGCCGCTGAAGCGCGAGCGACCATGCCGCCGCGGAGAAGGCCTTGGCTCGAAACCTCTCGTCCGGGTCTTGCCGGAGGAGATACCCGATCTCCGACAGAACCTGAGCGGCAGCAAGCGCATCCACCAGCACAATTGTGTGAGGATCTGGACATGGTGCAGGCAAAGCCCAAACAGGGCGATCCGATCGCCGAGCTCGTCGAGGCGCTGCTGGTCGAGCTCGGCGAGGACCCACGTCGCCAGGGCCTGACCTCGACCCCAGAGCGGGTGGCGCGGGCGATGCGCGAGCTGACCGATGGCTACGGCGTCAAGCCGGAAGATGTCATCGCTGACGCGATCTTCGACCAGGACTACGACGAGATGGTCGTCGTCAAAGACATCGCCTTCTACAGCCTCTGCGAGCACCACATGCTGCCCTTCTTCGGCCACGTCCACGTCGGGTACCTGCCGAAAGGCAAGGTGGTAGGCCTGAGCAAGATCCCCCGCCTGGTCGAGGTCTACGCGCACCGGCTCCAGCTCCAGGAGCAGATGACGAAGTCGATCGCCGAGGCTCTGAACGGCACCCTGGAACCGAGGGGCGTTGGCGTCGTCGTGGAGGCGAGGCATCTCTGCATGGAGATGCGCGGCGTGGAGACGCCGGGCGGGCGGATGATCACGTCCTGCATGCTCGGCACCTTCCGCCGCGATCCGCGCACCAGGGCGGAGTTCCTGGACCTGGTCCACCGGCCGAGCTAGACGCCGGCCGTTGCCGGCCACCCCTGGGTCCTCATACATAAACGAGTCTTTATGCTTTAGACTGGCGTATAAAGCAACCTTTATGTTTGTCCAGAACCCGCGCAACGAGCTTCCGGACCATTTCCTGGCCTTTGCCAACCCCACACGCCTGCGCATCCTGGAGCGCCTGGCCCAGGCCGGCGAGGTCAACGTCAACGACCTGGCCGTCTACCTGCACATGAGCCAGCCGCGCATCTCCTGGCACCTGCGGATGCTGCGCGTCGGGGGCGTGATCCGGACCCGGCGGGAAGGCCGGCAGGTGTACTGCTCGCTCGACGTGGAGAACATCAGGCGTTACCGCGAGCGCCTGGACCAGATGCTCGGAATGACGCAGAAATTGAAAGTTCGCGAGGAGGTTGGGGCATGAGCGCCAATCACAGGGACGGTCATCGCAACGCAAACGACAAGAAAGTGCGCGTGGCCATCGTGGGGGTGGGCAATTGCGCCTCCTCGCTCGTCCAGGGCGTGCACTACTACCGGGACGCGTCGCCGAAAGACTCAGTGCCTGGACTCATGCACGTCGACCTCGGTGGCTATCACATTCGGGACATCGAGTTCGTGGCCGCGTTCGACATCGACAAGAACAAGGTGGGGCTCGACCTCTCGGAAGCGATCTTCACCAAGCCCAACAACACCGTGAAGTTCGCCGACGTGCCGCGCACCGGCGTGAAGGTCCAGCGCGGCATGACCCACGACGGCATCGGCAAGTACCTTGCCGAGGTGGTGCAGAAGGCGCCGGGCGAGACGTCCGATGTCGTCGGCATCCTGAAGAAGACGAGGGCGGATGTGCTCGTCAGCTATCTACCGGTCGGCTCCGAGGAGGCGACCAAGTGGTACGTCGAACAGGCGCTGACGGCGGGGGTCGGCTTCGTCAACTGCATCCCAGTCTTCATCGCGCGCGAGCCTTACTGGCAGAAGCGCTTCCTCGACAAAAACCTGCCGATCATCGGCGACGACATCAAGTCGCAGGTCGGCGCCACGATCATCCACCGAGTCCTGACGCGCCTCTTCCGTGACCGAGGCGTCAAGGTCGAGCGCACCTACCAGCTCAACTTCGGCGGCAACACCGACTTCTTGAACATGCTCGAGCGCGATCGGCTGATGTCGAAGAAGATCTCCAAGACCCGGTCTGTCACCTCGCAGCTCGACTACGACGTGGGCAAGGACAACGTCCACATCGGCCCGTCCGACTACGTGCCCTGGCTGAACGACCGCAAGTGGGCGTACATCCGGCTGGAAGGTCGCTCATTTGGTGATGTACCGCTCAACGTCGAGCTGAAGCTCGAGGTCGTCGACTCGCCCAACTCGGCCGGCATCGTCATCGACGCCGTGCGCTGCGCCAAGCTGGCGCTCGACCGCGGCATCGGCGGTGCGCTCGAGGGTCCGAGCTCTTACTTCATGAAGTCGCCGCCGGTGCAGTACAGCGACAACGAGGCCAAGCGGTTGGTGGAGGAGTTCATCGAAGGTGATAAGGCGGGAGTCAATGGGCGCAACGGACGCGACCGCCGCGCCGCCCGCGCCAAGCCGGCGACCGCGACTGCTCGCCGCTAGCTACGGCGCCGGAGCGCGCGCCTTACGCGCGGTGCCGGCCGGGCTGCGGCATGCGGCGGCGGCGCCCGGCGGCACGGCGTGGTTCTGGCTCAGCCTCGCGCAGCGCAACGCCGCCCTCGACAACTACGCGGCCGCGTTGGGCAAGGACCGGTCGGACCCAGAGGTCGCTCGCGTGGCCAGGCGGGCCTTTCAGAACTATGGCCGGATGCTGATGGACTTCCTTCTCCTGGGCAGCCTGACCCCGCGCGAGCTGATCGCGCGCATGTCGGTGGATGGCCGCGAGCACCTCGACGCAGCGCTTGCGCGGGGCCGCGGCGTGATCATGGCCGTGCCCCACATGGGCTCGTGGGACATGGCCGGCTCGTACGCGGGGGCGCTCGGCTACCGGATCTCCGCCGTCGCCGAACGTTTCCCCGGCTCCCTCAACGAGGCCGTCGTGGCCACCCGTCAGCGTTTCGGGCTGGACGTGATCACGCTGGGGCGGCCCGCGGTGAGAGGGGTGACTGAAGCCCTGGCGGCCAACCACATCGTCGCGTTGCTGTGCGATCTCGAGCAGGGCCCGGGGCCGGCCGTACGTTTTTTTGGCCGCCGCGCGATCGTGCCGGGCGGGCCGGCAGCCTTCGCGCTGAAAACGGGCGCGGCGCTGCTGCCGGCCTGTCAGTACTCAACCTCCGGCGGCCGGTACGAGGTGCACCTTGATCCGGCGCTAAGCGTTGTCGAGGGCGACACGAAAGAAAACCTCATGCAGCGGGTGGTGGAGCGATTCGAGGACTTCATCAAGGAGCGTCCCGACCAGTGGTACGCATTTCGGCCGATGTTCAGCCGCTGAGGCATGGGCGAATGGACATGGAGAGCATTCAAAGTCGTGCAGTCCCTGGTCGAACGCTTGCCCCGGTCGTGGGCGTACGCGCTTGCGGTGATGGCTGCACGATTCGCCTGGTGGTTCTCGCCCCTGGCGCGCCCGCGGCTCGAGTACAACCTCAAGGTCGCATGCCCGGAGCTGGAGAACGACAAGGCGGGGTTGAGACGCGTCTCCTTCTTGAACTTTCGCAACCACGCCAAGGCGTACGCCGACCTCATGCAGCTACCGCGCACCCGGGTCGAGGCGATGAGCTCTCAGCTGAAAGTCCAGGGGCTGGAATACCTGGAGGAGGCGCGCAGCCTCGGCAAGGGCGTCCTGGCCGTCTCGTGTCACATGGGTTCGTACGAGGTGGTGGCCGCGATCTGGTCGGCGACACTGGCGCCGGTGAGCTTCTTCGCCGAGGAGCTGGAGCCGCGGGCCCTGTTCGAGTGGTACCGCGACACCCGGGCTCGGCTGGGGATCAGCGTGCTGACCCTCGACCACGGCGGCATTCGCAAGGTGATCGAGGCGCTGCGCGAACAGGAGATGGTGATCACGGCGATCGACCGCGACGTCACTGGCACGGGCTACCTGATGCCGTTCTTCGGCAGGCTGGCGCCGATCCCGCTGGGCCCCGCCTCGATTGCGCTCCGGCTCGGCACGCCTCTTTTACCGGTGTGCGTCTACAGGTTGCCCGACGATACCTATGTGGCCGAGGCCGGGCCGCTCGTGTACGCCAGGTCGACGGGCAACCCGCGCGCGGACCAGGTGACGGCCACGCAGGACCTGCTTCGCCATATCGAAGGATTCATCCAGCAGCATCCCGACCAGTGGCACGTCCCGCATCGCATCTGGGCAGGCTCGGTATGAGGCGTGACAAGCGCGGGGCCTCGAGATGAGGGTAGGCCTGGTCTCGCCCTACGACTTCGCCTCGCCTGGAGGCGTCAACGACCACGTCCGCCACCTTGCCGTGTGTCTGCAGCAGCTCGGTCATGAAACGCGGATCTTTGCGCCGTCGAGTCGCGCCGATGTCGACTTCGACAGCGCGCGTTTTTACCGGATCGGCACGCCCATAGCCATCCCCGTCAACGATTCGGTGGCGCGCATCACGCTCAGCTTCCACCTCGCCAACCAGGTCGCTGCGATCATCGCCGACGAGGGTTTTGACGTCCTTCATTTTCATGAGCCGCTGATGCCCGCGCTGCCGATGACGATGCTGCGGATGTCGGCGACCGCCAATGTCGGAACCTTTCACGCGTTCGCTCGGTCGAACGTCGGTTACTACTACGGTCGCCCCCTGCTTCAGCCCTACCTGGCTCACCTGCATCGCGCGATTGCCGTCAGCGAGCCCGCGCGCGCGTTCGTCAACCGCTACTTCCAGGACTTCCCGATGCGGGTGATCCCCAATGGCGTCGACCTCGAGGTCTTCCGGCCCGGCCTGGCCCCGATCCGGCACCTTCGCGACGACAACCTGAACATCCTGTTCGTCGGCAGGCTGGAAAAACGCAAGGGGCTCGGCGATCTGCTGAGGGCCTATCGGGCGATGAAATCACGCGTCCCGCAAGCGCGCCTGATCATCGTCGGCGACGGTCCGCTGCGCGGCAGGGTCGAGTCTTACGTCGCTCGGTACCGGCTTCCAAATGTGGTGCTTGCCGGTTACGTACCTGAAAGCGTGAAGCCCCGCTACTACAACAGCGCGGACATCTTCTGTGCTCCGGCGACAGGCGCCGAGAGTTTCGGCATCGTGCTCCTCGAGGCGCTGGCGTCGGGGCTGCCCGTGGTCGCGACGGAGGTGCCCGGTTACATGTCCGTGCTCGAGCCTGGCCGCGACAGCATCACCGTGCAGCCGAAGAACTGGCGCGAGCTCGCTGCGTCGCTGGTGATCCTCGCGCGCGATGCGGAGCTCCGTCGTCGGCTCGCCGACTACGGGCGGCAGAAGGCGAGCCGTTACTCGTGGGAGCTGGTTGCTTCCGAGGTCGTCGAGGTCTACCAGGAGGCTCGCAAGGCGCTGGCCATCCGACCCGCAAAAGCGCTGGAGGTGACCAGTGTTCACCACGCGGTTTGAGGCCTGGGTCCGCCGGCACGCAGAGGCTTTGATGACCGCGCTTGGGCGCACTCCACTGACCCCGAACCAGGTCACGGTGGTGGGACTGGCGCTCACGTTTCTAGCGGCCGGGCTCGCCGCGTTTGGGCAGCTGCGCTGGGCGGGCGTCGTCCTGATCTTCGCCGGCACCTGCGACATCCTCGATGGCGCTCTGGCGCGCTCGACCAACGCGAGCTATCCCTACGGCGCCTTTCTAGATTCAACTCTTGACCGCTACTCCGAAGGGGCCGTGTACCTCGGGCTCGCGGCGTACTTCGTCACGATCGATCCGCCGCTGCAGGAGTGGCTTGTCTTGTCCACGCTCTCTGCCCTGGCGGGTTCGTTCCTCGTCAGCTACGTTCGTGCGCGCGCCCAGAGTCTCGGGTTCGTTTGCAAGACAGGTCTGTTCCAGCGGCCAGAACGTGTCGTCGTGACCGTGATCGGGCTCCTGGTCGGCGGGTATGTCCTCTACGGCGTCGTGTTTCTCCTCGCGATTGTCACCAACATCACGGCCTTGCAGCGTATCCGCGAGGTATGGCTCCAGGGCCGGGCCCAACGCCTTGAGCGTGAGCGCGAGTTGAAGGCGCGCCGCGCCGCGCCGCATCAGGCCCAGTGATCGATCCGTTCCAAAGCGTCGTCGGCCATTCGCAGGCACTGGATCAGCTGCGCTCTCAGATCAACACCGACCGGCTCGCGCACGCGTACCTCTTCGTCGGCGAAACCGGTCTCGGCAAGTCCACGACCGCCCGGGCGCTGGCGTCGGCTCTCTTGCCCGAGGCGCCGCTGACGCGACATCCCGACTACTGGGAAGACGACCGGATCAAGCCGCTTTCGATCAACGAGATACGGCTCTTGCCGGACAAGCCGCCTGAGTTTCACGAGCTGTCGCTGCAGGCATTCCTCAATCTCAAACCCGCGGTCGGGGCGCGACGGGTCGCGGTCGTTGTCAACGTCGGTCGCCTCCGCGACCAGGACCAGGGGGTGCTGCTGAAGACGCTGGAGGAGCCTCACCCGCACCGCGTGATCGTCCTCACGACGCCCAGCCTCAATCCGTTCGTCGTTCTGCCGACGGTGGTCTCACGCTGCCAGCGGCTTTTCTTTCACCCTGTTCCGGCTCCCGAGATCGAGACGCGGTTGGCATCACGCGGCGTGGAGACCAAGCGCGCCAGGCTGCTGGCCGAGCTGTCCGGAGGCCGGCCAGGCTGGGCGATGCGAAGGGCGGACGACCAGAGCGTGATCGCGCTTCATCACACGTGGACCCAGCGCCTGCAGGAGATCTTCGGCGCGCCGGCTGACGTGCCGCTGCACGTCGCGGCCCAGCTCGATTCGGAGCAGATGGGGTGGCGGCGCAGTGAAGGCGATGAGGAGGACCCGGCGCTGTTCGCCATCGCAAGCTGGCAGATCGAGCTGCGGCGGCGCATGCTGGCGAGCCGCGGCCGCGAGCAGGGACGGTGGGCGCGGCTGCTGGAGCTCTCGTATGACACGCTCGGCTACCTCGAGCAAAACGTCAGCCCGCGGCTGGCGCTCGAAACTTTCCTGCTCGAATGCCGAAAAGCCTCGTAAGGAAAGCCCTCGATGGCTTCCAGCCCTACATCCCCGGCGAGCAGCCGCCCGACGCCGAGGGCTGGGTCAAGCTCAACACGAACGAGTCGCCACTGCCCCCATCGCCAAAAGTCCTGCAGGCCATCAAGGACGCGGCGAACGACGCGCTGCGACTTTATCCGAGCCCAACGGCCGCCCCTGCGCGGGAAGCGATCGCCGGCCGGTTCGGTCTCGATCCTTCGCAGGTGGTGATCGGCAACGGGGGCGACGAGCTGATCGAGATGTGCTTCCGCGCCTTCGCCGGCGCGGGCGACACCGTCGCCTATCCGACACCGACCTATCCGCTCCTGGAGCCGCTCTGCAGGATCCATGAGGCCGAGCCGTCGCCGCATCCCACCGAGCTGCCTTGGGAGCTGCCTCCCAGCCTCGGTCCCGACCCGGCTCCCCTGAAGTTCATCGTCAACCCAAACTCGCCCACCGGCGCGCTCTTTCCGACGCCCGCCGTCGAGGCGGCAGTCGCCGCGTCATCCGGGTTGGTCGCCATCGACGAGGCGTATGTCGACTTCGCTCCCCATTCGTGCCTGCCCTTGCTAGAGCGTCACCAGAATGTCGTGCTCCTGCGCACCTTCTCGAAGTCCTACGGGCTGGCGGGCCTCCGCATCGGTTTCGCGCTGGGGCCGCGCGACGTGATCGAGGCGCTGAGCTCGGTCAAGGACTCCTACAACGTCGACCGCCTGGCCATCGTCGGCGCGGTGGCCGCGATCGAGGATGAGGAGCATCACCGCCGGCTCGTCGACGAAGTCGTCAACAATCGCGGCGAGCTGGCTGGAGCTCTGGCCGGGATGGGATTCGACCTGGTGCCGTCGGCGACGAACTTCATCTTTGCCAGGCCGCCGAAGGCTGCAGCCGGCGTCGTCGCTGCGCTGCGCGAGCGCAAGATCCTGGTCCGCCATTACGATCGTGAGCCGATCGCGGGCTGGATCCGGATCACGATCGGCACCCGCGATCAGAACGAGCGACTGCTGGCAGCGCTGAAGGAGGTTTTGTGACCACCACACCGACCAGGAGCGAAGCGTGGGAGCTCGTCACCTCGATGACCAAATCAGACCAGCTCCGCCGCCACATGCGAAGCGTCGAGGCCGCCATGCGCGCGTACGCAAGGCGTTTCGGCGAGGACGAGGAGCGGTGGGCCGTCCTGGGGTTGATCCATGACTGGGACTACGAGTCCGGGCCGACGGCGGAGCTGCATCCGATGCGCGGCATCCAGATGCTGCGCGAGAAGGGTTGGCCTGAAGACATTCTCGAGGACATCGCCTCGCACGCCGACTACCTCAACGTCCCGCGCGACACCAACGCGCGCAGGGCCCTCTACGCGGTCGACGAGATGTGCGGTTTCATCATCGCGTGCGCGCTTGTGAAGCCTGACCAAGCATTGAGCTCGGTCGAGGCGAGCACCGTGCGCAAGAAGATGAAGGACAAGGCCTTTGCGCGCGGCGTGCATCGCGACGAGCTGGTCGCAGGCGCCGAGGTGCTCGGTATACCCTTCGACGAGCACGTGGAGTTCGTCCGCGATGCCCTGAAGCCGATAGCACAGGAGCTGGGACTGAACCCATGAGCACCGGCGGGCGGCCCCGAGTCCTGTTGATGCATCCCATCCTCGACCCCGGCCCCGCGATCCTGGCCGAGGCGGCCGAGGTCCTGGCTTATCCGCCCAACCGACCGCTCGACGAGGCCAGCATCCGGCAGGCGGCCGAAGGCTGCGTCGGGATCGTGAGCCAGCTGATGGATCCCATCCGGGAGACCGTCCTGTCCACGCCCGGACTCAAGTGCGTCAGCAACGTCGCGGTGGGCTTTGACAACATCGACGTGGCCGCGGCCACGTCGCACAAGGTGATGGTCACCAATACGCCGGGCGTGCTCGACGACTCGACGGCCGACTTCGCGTTCACCCTCCTGATGGCGACCGCGCGCCGCATCGTCGAGGCCGACAGCTTCACGCGCTCAGGGCGCTTCCGCGGCTGGGCCATCGACATGATGCTTGGCCAGGACATTTTCGGGGCCACGCTCGGGATCGTGGGTGTCGGCCGCATCGGACGCGGTGTGGCCCACCGGGCCAAGGGCTTCAACATGCGCGTCCTCTACTACGACCCGCAGCCGCTTCCGCGCGAGGCTGAGGAGCAGCTCGGCGCCACTCGCGTCGACCTGGGCAGGCTGATCGCGGAGTCCGATTTCATCTCAATCCATGTGCCTCTAACCCAGGAGACTCACCACCTGTTCAGCACGCAGCAGTTCAACCAGATGAAAAGAAATGCGGTCCTGGTCAACACCTCTCGCGGCCCCGTCGTCGATGAGGCGGCGCTCGTCGAGGCCCTCAAAGGGCGAAAGCTCGCGGGCGCCGGACTTGACGTGTACGAGCGCGAGCCGGCCGTTCATCCGGGCCTCACTCCCATGCCCAACGTTGTGCTTGCCCCGCACATCGCGAGCGCTACCGTGCGCACGCGCTCGGAAATGTCGGCGATGGCGGCGCGAAACATGGCGACAGCCGTGCGAGGCGGCCGGCCGCCGAACCTCGTCAACCCGGAGGTCAAGAAATAGTGGGGACGGAATCGGAGATCCTCCGATCGCGTCCCCGATAACGACGCGTTATCGCCTTCTGGCCCTTGACCTGGACGGGACCATCCTCGACATGCAGCTCCGTCTCGACCCCCGCGACGTCGCGGCGCTGGGCCGCATCGTGTCGGCCGGGGTGACCGTGGTGGCGTGCACCGGCCGCCCTTTCCCGGGCGCGGTGCCGTGGGTAACGCGGCTCGGACTCCAGGGACCGATCGTCTGCTACCAGGGCGCGGAGGTCAGGACGCCCGAGGGCGGCGTCTTGCTCGACCACGGCGTACCTCATGACCTCGCGATGGAGGTGATTCGCTACGCGCGCGAGCGCAACCTCCATGTCCAGGCGTATCGCGACGACCGGCTGATGGTTGAACACGAGCGGCCCGAAGCCCACAAGTACGCAGAGCACGCCGGCATGGAGATCCACGTCGTCGCCGACCTCGATCTGGCGATGGGCCCGACGACGCCCAAGCTCGTCATCGTCTCCACGCCTGCCATGCTCGAGGAGCTGCTGCCGGACGTTCGGCGAAGGTGGGCCGGCAGGCTCAACGCAGCCACGTCGACGCCCGACTACCTCGAGTTCACGAGCGTGGAAAGCGACAAGGCGTCGGCGCTCCGCTTCGTGACGGAACGGCTGGGGATCGCGCAGTCGGAGGTGGCGGCGGTCGGCGATGGGCGCAACGACGCGTCGATGATCGCCTGGGCGGGCCTCGGGATCGCGGTCGAGGGGTCGCCGCCTGAGGTCATCGCCGCCGCCGACCGAACCATCCCCGGCCCTGGCCACGGTGGAATCCAGCAGCTGGCCGACACGTTGCTCTCATAGATGGGAACTCTGGCGCTGGTTCACGCGCACCCTGACGACGAGGCGATCTCGACCGGCGGCGTGATGATGAAGGCCAAGGCGCACGGCCACCGCGTGGTACTCGTCACCGCCACTCGTGGCGAAGCCGGCGAGATCTACAACATGGACGAGGAGGCGTCGCGACCGAGACTCGGCGAGATCCGGACCGAAGAGTTGAAGTCGGCGGCAGAGATCCTGGGTGTCGATCGCCTCGAATTCCTCGGCTACCGAGACTCCGGCATGGTCGACACCCCCGACAACAAGGACCCACGTTCATTCCATCAGGCCAAGCTCGAGGACGCGGCCGGCAAGCTGGCTGTTTTTATTCGCGAAGAGCGGCCGGATGTCGTCGTGACGTATGCCGAAGACGGCGTTTACGGCCACCCCGACCACATCAAGGCCCATCACGTGACGAACGCTGCGCTCGACATCGTCCAACGGGAGGGGTCGCCGGCGCGAAAGCTCTACTACACGGCCATCCCCCGCTCGATGATGGAAGCGTTCGTCCAGCAGATGCCGGAGGAGGCGCAGCGTGCGATGGGCGGCAACATGAGGATCGCCGGTACGCCGGACGAGCTCGTCACGACTCGCGTCGATGTCCACGATTACGTGGAGCGCAAGCGCGACGCGTTCCGCGCCCATGTGAGCCAGAACGACCCCAACTCATGGTTCATGACGATGGCCAGCCAGGTCTACGAGCTTGCGTTCGGGACCGAGTACTACCAGCTGGCCCGGGGCAAACCGGGCCTTTCGCTCCCGGAAGACGATCTTTTCGCGGGGATCGAGTGACGCCCCTCTCGTAGACTCAAGCCGCCGGTATGGAAGTTCTCAAGATCACGCCGCGCGGTTACTGCCACGGGGTGGTGGATGCGTTCCGCATCGCCAAGAGGGTTCGCGAGGAGACCGACGGCCCGGTCCACATGCTCGGCATGCTGGTCCACAACACCCATGCCACCGACGACCTGCAGCGCCAGGGGGTCGCGCTCGTCGACCAACCCAACCGGCTCGCCGGGCTGGAGCAGGTCAAAGAAGGCACCGTGATCTTCACCGCGCACGGCGTTTCGCCCCAGGTCAAGCAGCGCGCGGTGGAGCTTGGCCTGACGCCGGTGGACGCGACGTGCTCCGACGTCGTGCGCACCCACGAGCTCGTCGCGGACCTGGCCCGCAAGGGCTACCAGGTCGTCTACATCGGACGTAAAGGACACCCGGAGCCCGAAGGGGTGATGGGCGAGGCGCCCGACAACGTGCACCTGGTCCAGGATCCGGAAGACATCGACGCTCTGGAGCTCAACGGCGATCGGATCGCGGTCACCTGCCAGACCACGTTGTCGGTCTGGGACACCGAGGACCTGATCGGTCGCGTGAAGGCGCGTTACCCGCAGGCGGAGGTCTACAACGAGATCTGCCGCGCCACCCAGGAGCGCCAGGAGGCGGCGGTCGAGGCGGCCAAGGAGGTCGACCTCGTCATCGTCGTGGGCAGCACGCGCTCCTCCAACTCGCTGCGCCTGGTCGAGGTGGTCAAGAAGCTGGGCCACAAGCCCGCCTATCTCGTCGATGATCTCGGGGAGCTCGACCTGGCCTGGTTCAGGGGGGCCAAGAAGGTCGGCGTGACGAGCGGCGCCTCGACCCCGACCCAGCTCACGCGCCGGGTGATCGAGTACCTCGAGGCACTGGAAGCCCCCGCCTAGGTTCCTCGCAGGCGGCGGAGGACGCCTCCAAGGCCTCTTCGCCCGGCAGGTCGGGTGGATCCGGCGGGAGCGGTCGAGCTGGCAGCCGGTGGCGGAGCGGTCTCAGGCACGTGGGCGGCGCGGGGCTCGTGCTCCTCTTCGCGGGCGGCGGAGCCGGACGCGCGCCGGCGCCGCCTCCGGCGCGACGGGCCGGACGCTCGTTCAGGCTTGGCGGCGGATGCCGGCGGCGCGGCCACGGCCGGCGGCTCTGGGAGGGCTCCATTGGTCCGGGACCGGCGGCGTCGCCGTCTCGGTGCGGCGGGAGCGGCGACCGCGGCGACCGCTTGCTCAGGGGCCCGCTGGCGGGCAATCGCCACGCTGCGTTTGACCTTGGCGCCGATCTCGCCCTCGGCGCAAAGGGCGCCATCGGCGGTGTGGACGTCGACCCTCCAGACGACGATCGAGGAAGGCGCGCTGGGCAACGGGGGCCGCTTCTGAGTCAGCGTCCACCGGGCGTAGATCGTGTCACCTGCATGCACCGAACGGGGAAATTTCCAGTTCAGCCACTCCCACTCGGCGACGGAGGGCACTGGCATGTCGACTGAGCCCAGCCCAACTGCCATGGCCACGATCAACGCGGGCGGCGCGGCACGCCGGCCGTCACCCGCCGCCTCGATCGTCAGCGGCGACAGGTCGCCGGCGACGCCGGCAAACAGTGCTATCTCGGCTTCGGAGACGGTGCGGCGGCGCGTCGTCCACTCGCCGCCGAGGGGAAGGTCGTCGAAAGAAAGCGGCTCCAGATCGGGCCGAGTATAGCCCGCGAGGCAGGAAGCCTGTCCTTCTCCCTCCGCGGTCTTGCGACTCAACTGCAAGTTCGGGGCGTTAACCTATGGCAACTCTCGATCCGAACCAGGAGGTCCCTCGGTGGAGCTCGCCGGCGTTCTACTCGTCACTTCGGTTCTCCTTGTCATTGCTTTCATCCTCCTCACCGTCTCCTTGATGCGTCTGCGCGGCACCGCCCAAGAGCTCGAGGCCGCGCTGGCCGACGAGAGCGGCGCGCGTGACCGGGCCGCTCTGCTGCTCGCCATCGCATCCGCGGTCAACTCGTCGCTGGCGCTGGAAGAGGTGCTCAACGTCGCTCTGACCCACGCCGGCCGGATCATGGGCGCGGTCGCCGGTGCCATGTACCTGGTTCGGATTGGGAAGGCCGAGATGTACCGCGAAGCCTCCTACAACCTGACCAACCGGGCTCGCGGCGGTGTGCGAAAGATCGACGAGGAGCCGCTGCAAACCGTGCTTTCAGTGATGCGGCCGCTCGTGGTCAACCTCGATGAGCGCACGGCGCCAGGACTGGAGGCAGGCGGACACCCGCAGCACGCGCTGGTCGTGCCGATCGTGCGATCAGGACAGCTCATGGGCGCGATGGAGCTCTACCTCAATGCCTGGCGCGAGCTGACGGAGGACCAGGCCGACCTCCTCAACGGAGTCGCTTCGCAGGCCGCGATCGCCATCCGCCATGCGCAGCTGTTTCAAGCCCAGGAGGAGAACGCCCTCACCGACGAGCTCACCAAGCTGCCCAACCGGCGCGCGCTTGCCCAGGAGTTCCTGAAGGAGATGCAGCGGGCGCGCCGCCACCACAACGCGATCGCTTTCTTGATGATCGACCTGGACCACTTCAAGCAGGTCAACGACACGTACGGGCACCTGAACGGCGACGCGGTGCTTGCAGAGCTCGCCCAAATCCTGAAAACGGGTGCGCGCGAATCCGACGTCTGCGCCCGCTACGGAGGCGAAGAATTCGCGCTCATCCTCCACGAAACCACCGAGCCCGGCGCTCGAACTCTCGCCGAGCGCATTCGCGCCAAAGTCGCCGCGGCGACGTTTCCCGGTGGCCTCAAGCTCACCATCAGCATCGGTGTGGCCGCGACCGGTGAGCCCACGCTGTTCACGCAGCTCATCGACCGCGCCGACCAGGCCCTGTACACGGCCAAACAAGGCGGGCGGAACCAGGTTCGCGTCGCCGACATGAAGGGCCCGGCGCCCAAGCCGCATCCCACGAAGCCGGAGGCCGAACCCGTCTAATCTCCCCAACGTGGGGCACTTCTGCGTCAACTGCGGCGGGCCGCTCATCGTGAAGCTGATCGAGAACCGCGAGCTCGAGGTGTGTCCGAACGACGGTTACGTGCTGTGGCGCGATCCCAAGGTCGCGGCCGCCGTCGTCGTCGAAGCCGATGGTGGAATCGTGCTCGGCCGCCGCAGCATCGAGCCCGGCTACGGCCTCTGGTGCCTGCCCGGTGGCTTCGTGAACGACGATGAAGACCCCGCGCAGGCCGCCGTCCGGGAGTGCATGGAAGAGATCAACGCGGTGGTCGAGCTCACTGGGCTGATCGGCATCTATCACATAGGCAAGACCACGGCTTCAAGCATCGTCGGGATCGCCTACCGCGGCCGGCTCGCCGGCGGCGCCGTCATGAGCGCCGGACCGGAGATGCTCGAGCTGGGCACCTTCGCGCCGGACGACCTACCGCCGATCGCGTTTCCAAGCCACCGGGCGGTGCTGGACGGTTACCTCAGGTCCCAGGCGTTGGCGGGACCGGCACCTCTGACCGCCGCCGCGCCGGCTCCACCTGCATCGCCGCCATCACCAGCACCAACACCACCGCGACCACGGCGCAGACGGTGAACCCCGCCGCGTAGCCATAACCCTGGACGATCGGCCCGAAGATCAGCGGTCCGGCGGAAAGGCCAAGGAAGAGCACGGTGCCGTAAATGCCCATCGTCACCCCGCGCGTGGACGCGCTCGACAGGTCACCGAAGACGACGCCGATGGCAACGAAAGCCGCCGCTATGAAAGGCGTGCCGATGGCGATCACGATCGCCGGCAGCAAGAAGCCGGTGAGGTGACCGACCACCACCATCGCCGCGGACCACACGATCACACCGACCAGCACGATCGGCCATCGGCGCCGGGCCCGATCCACGATCCGTCCGGCCACGGGCCGCGAACCAGCGTTGAAGATCGCCTGCAACCCGAGCAGCAGGCCGACCTGAAAACTAGGCAGGCCGAGCGCCTCCCTGGCGAAGATGGGGACGAAGGCGCCGAAGGTGCCCCAGATCAGGGTCATGCTGACCAGGCCGATCGTCACCGGCACGAAAGCGACCTGGCGGGCCAGGGCTTTCAGCGGTTCCCGCAGCGCGAGCCCCTGTCCTGTGTGCTGCCGCGTCTGGCTCACTGCGAGCGCGCCCGGAATGGTGAAGATCAACAGCACGGTCGTGACCCCGATGTCGGTGCGCAGGTCGATCCACTTCAGCGCGAGACCGGCGATGGCGGGGCCGAGCGTGAAGCCGACCTGCATTGAAAGCGTCAGCCAGCCCATCGCGCGGCCCAGCCGCCCTCTCGACACCGACTCGGTGACGGCGCTGAAGATCGCGGACTGCTGCGCGCCGGCGGCGAGCCCGCCCACGATCTGCCACAGGAACAGGGGAGCCACGCTCACCGTGAATGCCGTGGCGATCTGCGAGAGGGCGGTGGCGCCGAGCGACAGGCCGAGCAGGGTTCGGGCACCGAAACGATCGACCAGCACGCCAGAGGGAAGCGAGAGCAGCGCCGCGGCAATCGTCGCCACCGAGAAGAGCGCGCCGACCTCGAATCGACTTGCGCCGAGGTCGTGCGCGTACAGGGGCACGGTCACGCCACGGGCCGCGATGGTGGCGAATACCGCTCCGGCGGCCACGTACAGAAAGAGCATGCGGCGAGATTCGGGGACGGCCTGGGTCACCCTGCCTAACATACCGGCGACATGGTCCGCGAGAGAGTTGGCGACTGGCGCCTGGCCTGGCGCTTCGCTCTCGCGGGAATTGTGGCCGGCCTGCTTGTGATCACTCTTGCTCAAACCGGCGTCACAGCCGGGACATTCGATGCGGGCCAGGACACGCTGTTCCCCGCGCCTTCACCGGATCCCCAGATCACATTCGTGGCGCTGGATTCACGAAGCCAGCGGACCCTCGGTGCCTATCCCTGGAACAACTCCTATCACGCGCAGGTGATCAACTACCTGGCCGGCCTTCACCCGAAGGCGATCCTCTTTGACATCGTGCTGGACCACCTGACTGGCAACAGCGTGGAACCGCCCTTCGAGGCGACCGACCCGCAGTTGACGCAGGCGATCCGGGCAGCGGGAAATGTAGTTCTCGTATGCAACGCCGAATCGGCTCCGCGGCCAGAGTTTTCAACCGTCGCCGCCGCGGTTGGTGATCGCGGACTCGGGGTTGCGGATCGTGCCAACGCAGTCCGTGGCTTGATCCTGAGGCCGGCCCCGGACGCGACCTGCGCCGAGAACGAGACCGACGAGCCCGCCTTTTTGCTGGCATTACGAATCTCCGAGAAGATCACCGCACCCCTCACGGTGCGCGACTCTGTTGCCACATTTGGGACTCACCGGATTCCGGTCGAGCAGGGTCAGATGCTGATCAATTTCTCCCGCGGATCGAGTCCGAGCTGCTCTTACGTCGACGCCTTCAACAGTGCGTGCCCGCAACCCGATCTCATCACTGATCACATCGTCGTGGTCGGCACCAAGCTGATCGATGCCGGTGACATCTACGGCCAGGCCGTGTCCTTCCCCCACGATGCCAGCTTCTGTCCAGTCCACCGGCCGCGCTGCATGCTGGACAGCCAGAACTACGGCTACCGAATCGAGGGCGACGCCATAGGCACGGTGCTGCGGGATCGATACCTCCGCACTCAGCCGCCAGTGTCGACCCAGCTCGCCGTGCTGCTGCTGGCCGCGATCGTCGGCCTCATCGTCTACCTGCTTTCGTTTCGCGTGGGGATGCTCCTCACCGCGAGCCTCCTCTTGGCGTACTACCTTGGCATCTATCTGATCGGTCAGAACGGTTACCTGGCCGATCCCCTATACGCGCCGACCGCCATCGTCCTGGCCGCGACCTTCTCGCTTGGCGCGCGCTATGTGCTCGAGGAACGCGAGCGCCGCAAGGTCGAGCGCATCTTCGGCCACTACATCGACCCGCGTGTCGCTCGTCAGCTTGCTGCGACGCGCTCGGTTGAAGATCTGATCTCGAAAGGCGAGCGCCGCGACCTCACCGTGCTGTTCATGGACATAAGGGGCTTCACATCGATGTCCGAATCGATGCGTGCGGATGACGTTCTCGCTGTAATCCAGGACTACCTTGATGAGATGAGCAAGCTCATCCTCAAGTGGGATGGCCTTATCGACAAGTATGTCGGCGACGAGATCATGGCGCTCTGGAACGTCCCACTCGAACAGGCGAACCATGCGCTGCTCGCGATTCGCTGCGCATACGACCTGGTCAGCAATGCCCCAGCGCTGCAGGCCAAGCTCGCCACGCGCGGACTGCCGCCCATCAGTTGGGGCATCGGCGTCAACACCGGGCCGGCGGTCGTCGGCAACATGGGCAGCCAGGACCGCCTCCAGTACACCGCGCTCGGCGACACCGTGAACACAGGCGCCCGCTTCTGCAGCGCGGCTCCCGCGTTTGAGGTTTTGATCGGGCTCGCGACCTACCAGGCATGCTCCGACTACATCGCGATCGATGAGGTCCCCGGCATTCAGCTCAAAGGCAAGAGCGCGGAAAAATTCCGCATCTTCAAGGTGACCGCGATCCGCGAAGAACCGGGTTCGCCCTGGGTGCCGATGCCGACCGACGCGGCCGCCAGTGCGTACAGCGCAAGCCAGCAGCTGTACGCCAGGCAGTCATTGTTCATTTGACAGTCAGACGCGCCGCGGAGCTCCTGGCGACCGCGCGCCAAGGCCTCGCCCTGACCGGTGCCGGCGTCTCGGCCGAAAGCGGGATTCCGACCTTCCGGGGCGAGGGTGGCCTGTGGACCAAGTACGACCCGGTGAAGGTATCCTCGATCGAAAGCTTCCTCGCCGACCCCGCCGCCTATTGGCGGGTCTCGAAAGAGCGCGGTTCGATCGCCCTGGCCGCCCGCCCCAATCCGGGACACGAGGCGCTGGCGGCCATGGAGGCCGCGGGGCGCCTGGCCGCGATCGTGACCCAGAACACCGATGGCCTCCATCAGGACTCGGGAAGCACGCACGTGATCGAGCTGCATGGTTCGGGGCGGATGGTGCAATGCCTCGAGTGCGGCAGTCGCGAGGCGAGGGCGGACGTTCAGCGCAGACTGGACACTGAGATGCCGCCGCACTGCCGCAGCTGCGGAAGCATCTTTTTGAAGCCGACCGTGGTCCTGTTCGGCGAGCCGATGCCGGCGGCCGCCCTCAATGAGGCGTTCGAGCTGGCACGCCAAACAGACGTGATGCTCGTGGTCGGGTCATCGCTGGTCGTCTACCCGGCCGCGGAAGTTCCGCTGCTGGCGGTGCAGTCAGGCGCCCTGATGATCGTGGTCAACGCCGAACCGACGCCGTTCGACCGCTTCGCCGAGGTCGTCATTCATGGCCGCTCGGGCGAGGTGCTCCCCGAGATCGGCCGACTCATAAGTGGGTGACGCTACCGGCGAAGAACGGCACTCCGTCCACGATCAGCTCGCCATTGGGCCCGACGTCCTCAGCAAGACCCTCGGTGGTCTTGCCCGAAAGCTCGAGTCGCACCCGCCGTCCAAGGGTTGCAGACAGCCGGCGCCAGCGGTCGAGCACGGTGTCGGGCGGGGCCGCGGTCCACACTTCAATCCTTTCCCGCAATCGGTCGAGAAGCTCGTCGGCCGGCAGGTCCAACTTCGCGGCGCCCACTGGCGCCCACGTCAGGTTGATACCGATGCCACAGATCGCCTTGCCTTGCTTTGCCTCGACCAGAACGCCACCAAGCTTCAGGCCCGCCAGCAGGAGGTCGTTCGGCCATTTCAGGCGGACGGCCTCACCGCAAGCCTCGGCCGCGGCGACGCCCGCGGCAAGGCTGAGGAGCGGATTCGGGTGCAGCACGAAGGACGCCAGCAGAGCCGTTCCGGGTGGCGCCTCCCAGCGCCGCTCGAGGCGACCTCGACCTGCCGTCTGGTGGTTTGCGATCACGATCGAGCCGATCGCCATGTCGCGCGCGGCGTCTTGCGTCGACGTCACCGAGTCCAGGCGCACGACTTGTGATTTACCCACGGTCGGTAAGCTAACCGAGTCCATGAAGATCCACCGCGCGGTCGTCCTTCTCGTGATGATGCTGGTGGCGGTGGGCGCTCTCGTGCTGCTAACCGCGGCGGGCATCGCCAACTTCGACAGCCACAGCCTGATCGCGCTTGTGGTGGTGATCGTCGCGGCCGCGATCAGCGGTGCCGCCTTTAGCTGGAAGCGCTACGGCAGGCGCAACTGATTGGGGCCCAAGCTGCAACTTGGTTACAAAGCCTCGGCCGAGCAGTTCGGACCCCGTGAGCTGCTCGACTTTGCGGTAGCCGCGGAGGCGAACGGCTTCGACTCGGTTTTCGTCAGCGATCACTTTCAGCCCTGGCGCCACTCCGACGGCCACGCGCCATTTGCGTTCGCATGGCTGGCCGCGGCCGGCGAGCGTACGAAGCGAATCCTGCTTGGGACATCGGTCGTAACGCCCACTTTTCGCTATCACCCCGCGATCGTCGCCCAGGCGTTCGGAACGCTCGGCTCGCTCTACCCCGAGCGAATGATCCTTGGCGTGGGCACGGGCGAGCACCTCAACGAAGGTGCGCTCGGCATCGAGTGGCCCGACAACCGCGAGCGTTTCGCCCGCCTGCGGGAAGCGGTGCGGCTGATCCGCATGCTGTGGACCGATCAGTCCGTGACCTTTGACGGCGACTACTACCACACGCGAAACGCGACCATCTACGACCGTCCGGAAAAGCCGGTGCCGGTCTACATCGGGGCCGGTGGCCCACAGGTGGCGAAATACGCAGGGCGGGCGGGCGACGGGCTGATCTGCACCTCCGGCAAGGGAATGGAGCTGTACTCCCAGCAGTTGCTCCCGTCGTTCAGCGATGGCGCGCAAGAATCCGGCAGGGCGGCACGTGATCTCGACAGGATGATCGAGGTCAAGGTTTCGTTCGATACGGATGGCAACCGGGCCCGGGAGGACACCAAGATCTGGGCCGCGCTGGCGTTGCCGGCCGAAGCCAAGTCCGGCATCGACGACCCGCGAGAGATGGAACGGCTCGCCAAGACGGTGGAGGACGTGGCCGACCGCCGTTGGCTCGTCGCCAGCGACCCCGACGAGCACATCGAACAGCTGAGGCCATACCTGGAGCTTGGTTTCACGCACCTGGTCTTTCATGCGCCGGGTGACGGCCAGACGCGTTTCATCGAGCTCTATGGATCGCAGATCCTGCCGAGGATTCGCAAGCAGTGGCAGTAACAACCTGGGTCGTCGTCCTGGTCAAGGACTTCGACTCGGCCAAGCAACGCCTGCGCCCCGCGATGGGGATCAAGTCTCGCCGCGCACTCGCTCGGAGGAACGCTCAGCTTGCGGTGCGTGCCGCCGCCGCGGGCGACCACGTGCTCGTCGTCGCGGGCGGCGAGGAGGTGTCGGAGATAGCGGCGTCGTGGGGCGCCGATGTTCTGCTCGAACCACGCGAAGAAGGCCAGAACATCGCCGCCGAGCGCGGCCTGAAACGAGCCGTGGAGGCGGGCGCCGGCGCGGTGCTCCTGCTGTCCAGCGACCTGCCCCTCGTGACCGAGGCCGCGGTTCGCAAGCTGCTCGACTCGGCGGCGAGGCTCAAGCCCCCGATCGCCATCGCCGTGCCTGCCATCGGCCGCGGCGGGACCAACGCCCTCTACCTGCGCCCGCCCGGCGCGATCGCCATGCATTTCGGCGACGACTCACTGGCCAGGTTCCGTGCGGAGGCTGAGGCAAAAGGCGTGCGTTTCGCGGTCCATCATTCGGACCCGTTGGCGCTCGACCTCGACGAGCCTTCCGACCTGGCACGTCTCAGCCGCGCGGTGTGAACCCCCTCGAGCTGATCGGCGTCGAGGGCCTGCCTGAGGTGCGGTCTGGCGACGACCTGGCTCAACTGTTGAGCGCACACGCGAAGTTCCAGCCGGGCGACGTCCTCGTCATGGCCCAGAAGGTGGTGTCCAAGGCCGAGGGCCGGCTCATCGATCTTGCCGCTGTCGTCGCCGGCGAAGACGCGGTGCGGATCGCAGGCGGCCTGATCGCGAACCCGGATCCGCGCATGGTCCAGGTCGTGCTCGACGAGAGCGTGCGCGTGCTGCGGTCGGAACGCGTGCTCATCACCGAAACCCGACAGGGTTATGTAAGCGCCAACGCTGGAGTGGACCATTCGAATGTCGGAGGCCGCGACACGCTGACGCTGCTGCCAGTCGACCCGGATGCCAGCGCCGAGCGCCTGCGGGTGCGCCTGCAGGAGCTCACCGGTGTTGAGGTCGGCGTCATCATCTCCGACACCTTCGGCCGCCCGTGGAGGCTTGGCATCGTGAACGTTGCCCTCGGCGTCGCCGGGATGCCGGCCACAGTCGATCTTCGCGGCACGCTGGATGACGATGGCGAGCCGCTGCGTGCGACCGTGCTTGCGATCGCGGACGATATCGCGGCCGGCGCCGGGCTCGTGATGGGAAAGACCAACCGCACTCCCGCGGTCATCGTGCGTGGCCTCGAGCTGAGGGGCAGCGGTAGCGGGCGCGATCTCATCCGTCCGCAGGCCGAGGATCTCTTCCGCTGAAGGTGGTCGTGCTCGCGGGTGGCACCGGGGGCGCCGCGCTGGCGGCGGGAATCCAGGACATCGCCCCCGATGACGACCTGACGGTGATCGCCAACACCGCCGACGACGACGAGTTCTGGGGCCTTCTGGTCTGTCCCGACATCGATGCGGTCATCTACCGCCTGGCCGGGGTCTTCAACCAGAAAGCCGGATACGGGGTCGAAGGCGACACGTTCCACGTACTCGAGAGTCTTGCCGAAGCCGGCGAGGAGACCTGGTTTCACATCGGCGACAGGGACTTCGCCATGCATGTCCTGCGCACCGACATGCTGCGGCGAGGCGGTACGCTGACCGCGATCACGCTCGCGCTGTGCCGGCGGTTCGGCATCGCAGGACGAGTGCTTCCCATGACGGATGACCCGGTGCGAACCCGGTTCAGCACCGACCAAGGTGAGCTCTCTTTCCAGCAGTACTACGTGCGCGAGCGTCTGCAGCCCCGGCTCCTGGGCGTCGAATTCGCAGGCGCCAAGGCGGCCAGGCCGTCGGCCGAGGTGGCGAGCACGTTGGGCGAGGCTGATCTCGTGATCATCGGTCCTTCGAACCCACTGATCTCGATCGCTCCGATCCTGCAGCTCGCCGCCGACCTGATTCGTCCCGACCGCACCATCGCCGTGACGCCAATCGTCGGCGGCGCCGCCTTGAAAGGGCCCACGGTCGAGATGATGCGAGCACTCGGCCACGATCCCGACCCGGTGGAAGTTGCGCGCATGTATCGAGGCGTGGCGACGGGCTTCGTGCTCGACGAGCGCGATCGCAACCTCGCCGGCGCGATCGAAGATCTTGGTTACCGCACGATCATCCGTGACACGATCATGCGTGACGGCGGGCGCGGGCTGGCCGAGTCTGTATTGAGACTAAGTCGGGCGTGAGTTGGCGACCATGACCAGGACGCCGATCAAGACCATGACCAGGCCGACCACCAGCACCGCGTACTGAGCGACCGCCATGATGGTTCCGCTCGAGCGCTTGGCCTCGGGCTCGTCTGACTCGAGGCCGGGGGCCTCGCCTGACGCCAGCTGCCAAGCCGAAGTCGGCCCGCCAGCATCCTTCCTCTTGCGCTTCGAGTCGGGCTCGGCGCTGAGCTCAGGCTCCTTGCTGGAGTTGACGACCGACCACGACCCCGCGGCCGAGGTGGACGTGGCGGCGGAAGCGGCCGGCGCGACCGGTTCCGGCGCGGCCGCCGGTTCGGCGGCGCGCGGAGCGGGCGTCCACGCAGGCTCGCTCGAGGCGGGAATGGGTGTGGGCTCGGGCGCGGGCCGGAACGGCTCCGCCGGCGCCGGCGGGTAAGCCTCGGGTGCTGCGTCCGGGAAGTCGAACGTGCTCGGCGCCGGTGGCGGAATGCTCGGCTGCTCCCATGGAGGTGAGCTGGGAGCCTGCTCCGGTCTTGGCGGCGGGGGGGCAGACGGCGGGGCGACCGGCGGCGCCTCGTAGGCGGGAGCCTGGTAGGCGACGGTCGGCTGAACCTGTGTTTGGGCGAACGGTGAGGCGGCGCCCGGAGCTGGTTCGGCCAGCTTCTCCGCATGACCTCGAGGCGTCAGGGTGCGCTGCCGCGCGGCTCGTACCTTGTGTTCGATCTGGGAGCGCCGCGCCGAATACATGGAGCGCTTCTCGACCGATTTGCGTCGCAGCACGAAAAAGACGGCCACGATGCCGACGATCGCGACCAGGGGACCGGCCAGGAGGTACGCCATAGGCTGCCGATTATCGGGGATCGGTCCCCCATGTGTGACAATCCCGACGGTGACGTTTTACGACCGGATTCAGGCTGAAATGGTCGAAGCGCGCAGGCGCCGCGACGATGTCGCCCTGGGCACGCTTTCGCTTCTCAAGAGCGAGTTGGTGCGTGCGAGCAAGGAAGGTCCGGGCGCTGGAAACATCAACGACGAGCTCGTTGTCCGCGTCGCTCGCAAAGAGGTCAAGCGCCGGGAAGAGGCGATCGCCGTCTACCGCAAAGCGGGCCGCGAAGAGTCCGCGCGGCGCGAAGAGGCGGAGATGGGGGTGCTCCGAGGCTTTCTTCCGGCCGCACTGAGCGAGCAGGAGATCGAGGCGGAGGTGCGAGCGGTGATCGCTGAGGTCAAGCCTGACGGCCCGAAGGGATTCGGGCTCGTGATGAAAGCTGCCACCGCGCGCCTGGCCGGCAGGGCGGACGGAACCCAGGTCGCGGCGGTAGCGCGCAGGCTGCTTGGCTCCTAAGACCAAGAAGTCGTGGATGGTGCCGCCGCCCCCGCGCGGCGCCCGGACGCGGGCCAGGCTGACGGTCGAGCGGCTGCGCGACCTCTATCCGGCGGCCACCGAGCTCTCGCATGAGAATCCGTTTCAGCTCCTGATCGCCACCATCCTTTCGGCGCAGACGACGGACCGGTCGGTGAACCTCGTCAGCCCAGAGCTGTTTCGGCGTTATCCGACCGCGGAAGACCTGGCTGCGGCCGATCCGGCCGTCGTCGAGACCCTGATCAAGCCGACCGGCTTCTTTCGCGCCAAGACGAAGCGCATCATCGCCGCGAGCCGCAAGCTGGTCGAGCTGTTCGGCGGCGAGGTGCCAAACAAGATGGAAGACCTCGTCAAGATCCCGGGCATCGGTCGCAAGACCGCCAACGTCATCCTGGGCGCGGGTTTTGGCGTGCC
>Ga0209161_10000102_pt1 | contig 59442 bp, 62 predicted proteins | sample GraSoiAngelo_155_FD_186169 | JGI IMG/M metagenome (GOLD analysis project Ga0209161, IMG submission 186169) | Grasslands soil microbial communities from the Angelo Coastal Reserve, California, USA - 14_1009_13_30cm (SPAdes) (version 2) | ecosystem: Environmental > Terrestrial > Soil > Grasslands... | reverse complement strand
CAGTGATCATTTCAGCGTCGCGGCTCAGTCGTCGTCGTCTTTGTGCTTGCTGTCGGTGGGCGCTTCGTCATTTCTTCTTCTCGACTTTCACCAGCTTCATCTCCCCGTCGCTCACCATCCCGATCCCCGGAGCGTAGTACTTGTACTCGGTGGTGAAGCGGCTCAAGGGGCTGGTTTCCTCCACCTTCACGCAGTTCTTGAACTCCCCGGCTGGAGTCTTGACCGTCTCGGTCACGCTGACGATCGTGGCGCGGTCCATCGCGATGTTGGGCGCGACCTCCTGGTAGTATCTCGAGTGCAGGAGCACCCGACCCGGCATCATCAGGCCAAACTTGCTGCCGTCGACACCCGAGAGCCACGACCCGTCATGGTTCGCGATCTTGCCGTCCTTGTACATGTCGACATCTTCTCCGAAATAGAAAACGTCGTTCGTCCGCTTGCTGATCGCGAAGTAGTTCCGGGCGACCTCGACGAGCTTGCCACCCTTGGTCTCTCGCTCCTCGACCACCCGCGTCTCGACACCGTCCACCTTCTTCGTCTCGTTCAAGACGGTGATGATCAGCTGCGCGCCGTCTCCCTCGAGCACGAGCCTGTATCCCGGTTCCAGGATGAAGTAGGGATTGCGTCCGACGGAGAGCAGTTCGTCCTTCTCGACAAGGAAGACAGAAGTCCAGTCGCCGAACCTGGCGCAGGCTGCGAACAGTCCTACGCCGATGAGAACGCTCACGACCAAGGGCACCGCGAGCCAAAGAGCTCTACGCATACGCATGAGGACCTTCTCCCTTCGTTGATGGTGGAACGATGGACAGGGGGCCGGATGCCCTGTCGTTTGCGGTCGTCTCGGCGGTGTCCGGCGCCCTCGAGCTCCGCATCGGAGACGGCGACGACCTCCAACTGCGTCGAGCGACTCTCGTGACGAGATCCTTCCGGTCCTGGTTGCGCCGGCCCGGGCGCCGTGTCGCCGGCCGCTCGAGGAGTGGCACGCACAACGCGGCGCCGGCCGCGAGCGCGATCGCTGGAAGGGTCGGGCGTGAGGCGTTTCCGGAGGGATCGTCGTTCAGGAGGCGCTCGGCGGCGACGGTGGCGAACAGCTCAGCCAGCGCCCCCACGAGTCGAACGTCTTCCTCGAGGTGTGGCGGGAGTCCCGTGTTGAGGCGGCCCGGCCGGGCCGAGGCTCCCCGAGAGCCCGGAACCGGCCCGCCGAGCGCGCGGTCCCTGCGCTCGGCTCGCGCGAGAAGCTTGAATCGCATGGGTTCCTCCTTGAGTTCCTGCCCGCGACCTTAGTGCCGCGCGTCTGAACGGGTCGTGAGGCCGCCATTCATCTGCCGTTCAGGTGGTGCCGCTGTATTATCTGGCATGGACTACCGCCGCGTCTCGAGCGTCGTCATCCCGACTCTGGTGCTGGCGGTCGTGGTCGCGGCCGGAGCCGATGATGATCACGCGCGTGCCAAGGCTGCGCGCGATGCGGGAGCGATCGTCTCGCTGCGGGCGATTCTCGACCGGGTAGAGGCGGAGTTCACTGGATCTCCCGTCGAAATCGAGCTCGACGATGACGACGGTCGCCGGTGGCTGTACAAGGTCAAGCTCCTGGCGCCGACCGGTGCAATCCTGAAGCTCGAATACGATGCCCGCAACGCACAATTGATCCGTGCCAAGGGGAGCGGCGTCGAAGCCGCCCGGCGGCAGCGGCCCCACTGATGCGGATCCTCATCGTCGAGGACGACCCGCTGCTGAGCCGGCAGCTGGCGGACACTCTAGCGCGCGCAGGCGACGCCGTCGACTGCGCGAGCGACGGCGAGGAGGGACACTTTCTGGGCGACACCGAGCCCTACAATGCGGTCGTTCTCGATCTCGGTCTGCCGCGCGTGGACGGGATCACGGTGCTCAAGCGGTGGCGAGCGGCCGGGCGGACCATGCCCGTCTTGATCCTGACGGCGCGCGGGAGCTGGCCGGAGAAGGTGCAGGGCATCGATGCCGGGGCCGACGACTATCTCGCGAAACCGTTCCAGACGGAAGAGCTCCTGGCCCGGCTCCGAGCTCTGATTCGTCGCGCTCACGGACATGCCACCACCGAGCTGACGTGTGAAGACGTGACGCTCGATACCCGCTCGGGCAAGGTGACGGTGAATGGCGCCCCCGTCGATCTCTCCGCCCACGAGTACCGGGTGCTCCGCTATCTGATGCACCGCAAGGGTCAGGTCGTCTCCCGCAGCGAGCTCATCGAGCACATCTACGCCCAGGACTTCGACCGTGACTCCAACACGATCGAGGTGTTCGTCGCGCGGCTCCGGAGAAAGCTCGGGGTCAACATCATCAAGACAATTCGCGGCCTCGGCTATCGGCTGGAAGAGCCTGGGTGATCGCGGTCAATTCTCTACGTCTGCGGTTGCTCGTCGGCGCGGTCATCTGGATCTTCCTCGCCCTGGCCGCGGCCGGTGCAGTCCTGGCAGCGCTCTTTCGTGCCCACGTCGAACGCCGGCTCGAGACCGAGCTGGCCATCCAGCTCGAGCAGATCGCCGCCGCTCTGGAGCGTCCGGGTGCGGGTGACCTCATCTTGACGCATCAGCCGAGTGACCCGCGCTTCCGCAAGCCGTATTCTGGATTCTACTGGCAGGTTGACGGTGTGGACGGGGCGATATTCCGCTCGCGATCGCTGTGGGATGTCGCGCTCCACCTGCCACGCGACACGCTGCCCGACGGCGGGGTCCATCGCCACCGGATCTTGGGTCCTGAGGGGCAGCGACTGATCGTGCTCGAAAGGACCGTGGCGCTCGCCGACGCGGCCGGGTCCTATCGCGTGGCCGCCGCGACGGACGAAGCCGAGCTGGTCGCGGCGGCCGCGGCGTTCACGCGTACCCTTGTCGTGTCCCTTGGCGTCCTGGCCATCGCGCTGGTCGCGGCGGTGGCGATCCAGGTGCAAGTCGGACTCAAGCCGCTCCACCGTCTCCGCGCCGGCGTTGCGGCAATTCGCCAAGGGCGGGTCAAGCGGCTCGAGGGTCCGTTCCCGACCGAGACCCAGCCGCTCGTGGAAGATCTCAACGCGCTGCTCCAACGAAACGAAGAGATCGTCGCCCGTGGCCGTACCCAAGCCGGCAACCTGGCGCACGGCTTGAAGACGCCGTTGACCATTCTGGCCCACGAGGTCGATCGGCTCGCTGAGGACGGTGCCTCCCAACTTTCCGCTGCGATGCGAGGCCAGATCGCCACCATGCGACAGCAGATCGACTATCACCTGGCTCGGGCTCGCGCCGCCGTGTCCCTCGACGTGCCCGGTGCCCGCGTGCCGATCGCGCCATCCGTCGCGGCCATCCATCGCACGCTGGCGCGCCTCTACATCGACCGCGACCTGCAGTTCGCGATCGATATTCCCCTCGATCACGTGTTCCGGGGTGAGCAGCAGGACCTGGAGGAGATGCTCGGCAACTTGATGGACAATGCGTGCAAATGGGCCAAGCACCGCATCGCGGCGACGAGCCGACGCCACGACGGACGCCTGACGATCACGATCGAGGACGATGGGCCAGGCCTCCCGCACGAGAAGCAGGGCCACGCGCTCGCCCCGGGAGCGCGATTCGACGAGAATGTGCCGGGAACGGGCCTGGGGCTCGCGATCGTACGCGACCTGGCGATTCTCTACAGCGGTTCCATCGAGCTCGGGAGCTCCAGCCTCGGCGGATTGCGGGCGGACCTCACCCTGCCCGCCGGCTAGAAGGGACGGGTCCTGGCGACGGTGCGCGGCGGAGGACCGACAATGGGCTACCGTGGCTACGTGATGGTCGCCACGATGGCGGCCATCGCGTTCGCCGGATGCGCCGAGAAGCGTTGGACCAAGCCCGGCGCCACGGTCGAGGATTTCAATCGAGACAGTCATGCGTGCGGGCAGGAGGCGCAGCGAGGTGTCTTCGTCGGCGCACCGGTCAACACGCGGGGCTATCGGAGCTGCATGTTCGCCCGCGGCTACCGCCGAGTCGAGGGCGGCCAATGGCTCGGGTTGAGGGACTGATCTAGAGTTCCGTACCGTACCATCGACACTTGGGAGCCCGAGGTGAGACGAATGACCGATATTCTCGTACAGCACGACGGGCCGATCGCGACGGTCGTCATCAACCGGCCGGCCATGCGCAACGCGATCAGCCTCGCGATGTGGACGGAGCTGGCGCGCGTCACCGAAGGGCTCGCGAAGGACGAGTCGGTACGGGCGATCGTCTATCGCGGCGCCGGCACCGTGGCGTTCGCGTCCGGTGCGGACATCTCCGAGTTCAAGGAGCAGCGCAAGGACACCGAGAGCGCGATGCACTACAACGCGCAGACCGGCCTCGCCTACTCCACCATCCGCGCGTGTCCCAAGCCGACGGTGGCCATGATCTTCGGCTTCTGCATGGGCGGCGCGATGGCGGTCGCGATGGCCTGTGACCTGCGCTTCGCGGCCGAAGGCTCGAAGTTCGGCATCCCGGCCGCGCGCCTCAGCATCATCTACGGCGCCGACTCGGTCGGCCAGCTCGTGGATCTCGTCGGCCCCGCGTACGCGAAGGACATCCTGTACTCGGCGCGGACCGTGGACGACCGCGAGGCGTTGGCGATGGGGTTCATCCAGCGGCTGCTGCCCGCCGACGAGCTCGAGCGCTACACCTACGACTACCTCCGGAAGGTCGCGGACAACGCGCCGCTCTCGGTGCGCGGCGCCAAGGTGACGATCGAGTCCTCCCTGCTCGGGCTCACCGACGAGCGGCGGCGGAAGCTCAAGGAGCTGACGGTCGAGGCGACCGAGAGCGAAGACTACAAGGAGGGCACGCGCGCGTTCCTCGAGAAGCGGGCGCCCAAGTTCCAGGGGCGCTAGCGTTCGCAACTCGTGCGCTTCGAGTTCCTGACGTCGACGCCGCTCAGTCCGCTCGAGGGCAGCGGCACGTTCGTCGCGCTCGACGGCCTCGTCCGCGGGCTCACCGCGCTCGGCCACACCACCGCGATCCGGCCCCTCCGGCGGCGTAGCGGCTTTCACACGTTCGACCGCTGGCTCTACAACGCTCACGCCACGCTCTCGCCTCCGGACGGCGACGTCGTCGTCGGCGTGGATCTCGACGGCTTCCTGTGGGCGCGACGGCGCGGAGGGCGACCGTTCGTCGTGATGCTCAAGGGGATCATCGCCGACGAGCTGCGCAACGAGCGCGGCTGGGTCCGCGCGCTGCTCTCTCTGCAGGCGCGCTGGGAGCGAGCCAACACCGCGCGCGCCGACCGGGTCGTGGTGCCGAGCCGCTACTCGGCGTCGGTCGCCCGCGACGCCTACGGCATTCCGGAAGACAAGCTGGCGGTCGTCCCGGAACCGATCGACCTCGACGAGTGGCGCCGCCGCTTCGCCGAAGCGGCGACGGCATCCGCGGCACGTCCCACCGTGCTTTCGGTGGCGCGCATGTACCCCCGCAAGCGCCTCGAGGACCTTCTGCAGGCGGTCGCCCTGCTCCGACAGCGAATCCCGAACGCCCAGGTTCGCATCGTCGGGGAGGGGCCGGAGTCCGCGCGACTGCGCGCCGTCCATCGCGACCTCGGCTTGGGTGAATCGGCGCTCCTACTCGGCGAGGTCAGCCGCGGGACGCTCGCGGTAGAATATGCGAGCGCCCACTGCTTCTGCCTTCCGACCGTCCAGGAAGGATTCGGGCTTGTCTTCGCCGAGGCGATGGCGGCCGGGCTGCCCGTGGTTGCCTGTCGTGCGGCGGCGGTGCCCGAGATCGTCGAGGACCGGCGGACCGGCTTCCTGGTGAGCCCGAGAAGCCCCGTGGAACTGGCGACCGCACTGGAGACGTTGCTGATGAACGAAAGTCTCAGACGTGAGTTCGGCCGGGCCGCAACCCGGCGGGTCGAGGCGTACGGCCTCGAGCGCGTCGCGCGGCGCTTCCTCGAGACGCTGCCGTGACGGACGAGCCCCGCGCGTCGAGTACTCGCCGGTTCGCGTTCTCCGCGGCCCACCGCTACTGGGTGGACGAATGGCCGCGCGGGGAGAACGAGCGCTTTTTTGGACGGCTCACGGTCCCGCACGGACACAACTACACGCTCGACGTCACCGTGCGCGGGCCCATCGATCCGCAGACGGGCATGGTCATCGATCTCGCGGAGCTGAAGCGAATCGTCGGCGAGACCGTGGTCGACCGCTTCGACCACGCCGACTTGAATGCCGACGCGCTGTTTCGCGGCCGCGTGCCGACGACGGAGAACATCGCCATGGCGGTGTGGGATCTCCTGGTCCCGAAGCTCGGGGCCGACCGGCTCTGGCAGGTGCGCGTCTGGGAGGATCCGACGCTCTTCGTGGACTACCGGGGCCCGGATGCTTGAGCTGACGCGCATCTACCACTTCAGCGCGGGCCACCGGCTCGCCAACGCCGCGCTCTCGCCCGAGGCGAACGCGGCGCTGTACGGACCCTGCCATCGTCCCCACGGGCACAACTACTATCTCGAGGTCACGGTGGCGGGCCGTCCCGACCGGCTCACCGGGATGGCCGCGGACCTGGGGCAGCTCGATCGCGCGGTGAGCGAGCGCGTGCTCGACCACGTGGACCACCACACGCTCGAGAGCGTGCCGGCGCTGGCCGGGGTCGTCACGACCGGCGAGGGACTGGCCCACGCGTTCTGGCGCCTGCTGGCGCCGGCCCTCCCGTCAGGGACGCTCCGGCGCGTCACCGTCGTCGAGACGGCCAAGAATCGATTCGAATATCGCGGTGAGGAGTCGTGATGGCCGACAATGGAAAGATCGCGCGGCTGATCGAAGAGCTGCTGCGGGAGCTCGGGGAGGACACACAGCGCGAGGGTCTCGACCGGACGCCCGAGCGCGTCGAGAAGGCGCTCCGGTACTTCACCTCGGGCTACGCGCAGGACGTCAAGGAGGTCCTGAACGACGCCATGTTCGTCGAGGACTACGACGAGATGGTCATCGTGAAGGACATCGACTTCAGCTCGCTCTGCGAGCACCACCTGCTGCCGTTCATCGGCAAGGTCCACGTCGCCTACATGCCCCAGCGGAAGATCGTGGGGCTCTCCAAGATCCCACGCCTGGTCGAGATGTTCAGCCGGCGCCTGCAAGTCCAGGAGCGGCTGACCACGCAGATCGCCAACACGCTGAACGAGGCGCTCCAGCCGCGGGGCGTCGCGGTGGTGGTGGAGGCGATCCACCTGTGCATGCTGATGCGCGGCGTCGAGAAGCAGAACTCCAGGGCGATCACGTCGGCGATGCTCGGCGCGTTCCGCGAACGGCCCGAGACGCGGGCCGAGTTCATGGAGCTGATCAAGTCGAGCCGGGGGTTCGAGGTATGAGCCTCGCGCGGCCCGCGCTGAACGGACAGGTGGCGATCGTCACCGGCGCCGGCCGCGGGATCGGCCACGCCGTCGCGATGGCCCTCGCCCACGAGGGCGCGACCGTGGTGCTGGTCGCGAGAACGCGCCAGGAGCTGGCGGCCACCGCGGCGGCGATCCGGGACAGCGGCGGCTCGGCCCTGGCGATTCCGACCGACGTGGCCAACGACGGCGCGGTGGAGGCGACGGTCGAGCAGGCCTACGCCGAGCTCGGGCGCATCGACACGCTCGTCACCGCCGCCGGGACCGCCGCGTTCGGCCCGGTCATCGGCACGAAGCCGACCGACTGGGACACGATGCTCACGGTGAACCTGCGCGCGGTGATGGTGTGCTGCCGCGCGGTGCTGCCGCTGATGGTTCGGCAGCGCCGGGGGACCATCATCAATATCGCGTCGGTGGCGGCACAGCGGCCGATCCCGGGCGCTGCGGTCTACACGGCGACGAAGGCCGGAGTCGTCGGCTTCAGCCGCGTCCTCGCGGAAGAGCTGCGCGCGGACGGGGTCCGGGTCGGCGTGCTATTCCCGGGCGCCGTGGACACGCCGCTCTGGGACTCGATTCCACAGGGGCCGGATCGAAGCCGGATGCTGCGGCCCCAGGACGTGGCGCGGGCGGTCGTGCTGATGGCCTCCCTGCCACCGGGCGCCTCGCTGGAGGAGCTGACCCTCCTCCCTTCGGGCGGCATCCTGTGACGCCCGAGCATCCGATCCTGTGATACGATCGCAATTGAAGTCAGTTCCGGAAACGCTCGCCAGATCGGGAGGATCGCGCATGGTTACGATGACTGAAACGGCTGCGAAGAAGGTGTCGGAGCTCCGCCTCGAGGAAGGCAAGCCCGAGTGGGGTCTCCGGATCCGCGTGGTGGGCGGTGGCTGCTCCGGGATGTCGTACGAGCTCGGCTGGGAAGACCAGGCCGCGCCGGGCGACAACGTGGTCGACGCTCAGGGCATCAAGGTCTACATCGACCAGAACAGCTTCCCGTACCTGAGCGGCAGCGAGATCGACTTCGTCGACAACAGCATGATGGGCGCCGGCTTCGCGATCAAGAATCCGAACGTGAAGTCGAGCTGCGGCTGCGGCCAGTCGCACCGCTTCTAGCCCGTTAGGGTCGGCCGTGCGCGTCCGGGTCCGTCTGTTCGCCCGGTATCGTGAGGCGCTGGGGCGCGAGCGGCTCGAAGTCGATCTCCCAGAGGGCGGAACTGTCGAGTCGGCGTGGTCCGCGGTCGCGGACCGCCATCCGGAGCTGGCGCGGTTCCGCCCCTACACCCTCTTCGCCGTCGGCCAGGACTACGTCACGCCCGATCATCCTCTCCGAGCCGACGACGAGCTCTGCCTGTTCCCGCCCGTGAGCGGCGGGGCCGACACCGACGTCTATCGGGTTGTCACCGAGCCGCTATCGCCCGACGCAATCGCCGCGATCGTCGACGATCCGGGCGCCGGTGGCATGGTCATCTTCTCCGGCGTCGTCCGCAACGAGACCGACGGCCGCCCGGTGAAATTCTTAGAATATGAGGCGCACGCGCCGATGGCCGAGGTGAAGATGCGTGAGATCGGCGCGGGGCTGCGCGCCCGCTGGCCCGGCGTCAAGCGGGTGGCGATGCTCCACCGCGTCGGGCGGCTCGAGATCGGCGAAGCCAGCGTGCTCATCGCGGTCTCCGCGGCGCATCGCGGCGACGCGTTCGAGGCGTGCCGGCACGCGATCGACACGCTGAAGCGCACCGTGCCCGTGTGGAAGAAGGAGCACTTCGAGGACGGCGAGGTCTGGGTGGGTCTCCAGGGCGGCTAAGCTGGTGGCGCTGCTTGCCCAGGTGGAGCGGACCCTTCGCCGCCACGCGATGCTCGCGGGCGGCGAAACTGTCTTGGTGGGAGTGTCGGGCGGCGCCGACTCGGTGGCGCTGCTGCATCTGCTGATCGCGCTCGCGCCCTCGTGGCGTCTGCGGCTCCACGTGCTGCACGTCGACCACCAGCTACGTCCAGACTCGTCGAGCGACGGAGATTTCGTCCGCGTGCTGGGGGCGCGCCTCGGCGTCCCGGTCGACGTCGCGACCGTGACAGTGGATCGGCGCGAATCCCTCGAGGCGGCCGCGCGCACCGCACGGCACGCGGCGCTCGAGATGTGGGCCGCGCGCGTCGGCGCCCAGCGGATCGCCCTCGGGCACACCGCCGACGACCAGGCCGAGACCGTGCTGATGCGCCTGGTGCAGGGCGCAGGTGTCCGTGGCCTCGCCGGCATCCCGCCCGTGCGCGGGCGAATCATCCGGCCGTTGATCGAGGTGCGGCGTGCTGCCCTCGAGGCCGAGCTTCGTCGGGCCACGCTCCCGTGGGTCGAAGACCCGACCAACCGCGATCCGAAGTTCCTGCGCAACCGGATCCGCCACGAGCTGCTCCCGCTCTTGGCAGACTCGTACAACCCCGAGGTGGCTGCCGCGCTCGCGCGCGTGGCCATGCTCGCGCGCGACACGGTCAACGCCCTCGACCGCGCCGCTGGCGCCGAGCTCGAGCGACTCGGTGTGTTCGCCGATTCGACGGTGATCCTGCCCCTGGATCCGCTGCGATCGCTTCCGCGCCAGACCGCCGCCGAGGTGCTGCGCCAGGGCGCGGGGCGGCTCGGCAGCCGCGCACCGCTCAGGGCCTGGGCTCATCGCGGCCTGCGTCGGGTTCTGGCGACGCCGGCGCTTCGCCGGCCGTTCAGGCTGGGCGGTGTCACGATCGAGGTGAGCTGCGGTCTCGTCCGCCTGGCGCTCGCTGCGACGGCGCCGCTGCCGGCGCGCGCGGTCGCGGTGCCAGGGCGCACCGAGCTGCCGGAGATCGGCCTGGCGCTCCAGGCGCACCTGCTCGCCGCCGACGAATACACGATTCCCCGCGAGTCGAACCGTGCAGCGTTCGACGCCGACGGGCTCGCCGGCCCGCTGGTCGTTCGGGCTCGCCGACCCGGCGAGCGCCTGGTGCCGTTCGGCGGCGGCGAGCGGAGGATCAAGACGCTGCTCATCGACGCGAAGGTGCCGCGCTGGGATCGAGGCCGCGTCCCCCTGGTGGAGTCCAGTGGCGCGGTCCTCTGGATCGGCAACCTCCGCCGTGGCGCCGTCGCCCCGGTAACACCGAACACGCGCCGCGTGCTCGAGCTGGCGCTGGTTCCTCTGGCTAAGCCAGAGCGCAACCGGTTAGAGTAGAGCCCTCGATGAACACACTCGTCGTCCTCATCTTCGCGCTGCTCCTGGCCGGACCCGCGTGGGCCCAGCAGCGCCCCGCCCCGACCGAGACGCGCCCGGCGCCCAAGGTGGACCCGCGCGGCATCCTGCGCGCGATGGAAGAGGCGTTCAGCGCCGTGGCCGATCGCGTGACTCCGGCAGTGGTGCACGTGAGCACGGTGCCCAAGAAGGCGCCCGGCTCCGCCGAGGAATCGCCCGAGCGGTTCCGCGAGTTCTTCGGCGAGGAGTTCTACGAGCGCTACTTCCGCCGGCGCCCGCGTGAGGACGCGCGCGCCACCGGCTCGGGCGTCTTGGTGGATCCGAAGGGGTACATCTTGACGAACAACCACGTGATCGAGAACGCTCAGGACATCATCGTGCGTCTCTCGGATCAGCGGAAGTTCACGGCGCGCCTCGTCGGTCGCGATCCCAAGACCGACCTCGCCGTGCTCAAGGTGGACGCGCCCGCCGCGCTGCCGGCGGCCGAGCTGGGCGACTCCGACCATCTTCGCGTCGGGCAGTGGGCGATCGCGATCGGCAACCCGTTCGGCCTCGATCGCACCGTCACCGTTGGGATCATCTCCGCCACCGCGAGGACGAGGGTGGGCGTGACCCAGTACGACAACTTCATCCAGACCGACGCGTCGATCAATCCGGGTAACTCGGGCGGCCCGCTGCTGAACATCGATGGCAAGGTGATCGGGATCAACACCGCGATCGTCGCCGCCGGGCAGGGCATCGGCTTCTCGATTCCGATCAACCAGGCGCGCGACGTGATGCAGCAGCTCATCACGCGCGGCCACGTGGTGCGCGGCTGGCTCGGCATCGCCATCCAGGATGTGACCGATCAGCTCTCCGGAAGCTTCGGCGTGAAGGAGCGCGGCGGCGTCCTGGTGGCCGAGGTGATGAAGGGCAGCCCCGCGGAGACGGCCGGTCTCAAGGCCGGCGACGTCGTGGTGGAGCTCGGCGGCGCGCCGGTGAAGGAAGTACCCGACCTCCAACGGAAGGTCGCCGCGGTCAAGCCCGGGCAGACGCTGAAGCTCACGGTGATCCGCGAGAAGAAGCCCGTATCCGTCACCGTCAAGATCGGCGAGATGCCCTCCGACGAGACGGCCGCCGCCGAGGCGCCCGAAGCCGACGAGTGGGGTCTGAGCGTCGAGGCGCTCACCGGCGACGCGGCGCTCCGGCTCGATCTCGGCGTCACGCGCGGGCTGCTGGTCACCGACGTGCAGCCCGGGAGCGCGGCCGAGAAAGCCGGCCTCAAGCGCGGCGACGTGATCCTCGAGCTCGCCCGCAAGCCGATCGACGATCCGGCCCTCCTCTACAAGGCGCTGGGTGCGCTCAAGCCGGGTGAGTCGGTGCTGATCTACGTCCATCGCGTGGGCAGCGGCGCCGGCGCCGGCGCCAACCAGTACATCGTGATGGAACGCCGCCGGCCGTGACCGGCGCGGAGGGCAAGGCCGCGCAGCGGGGCACGGTCCTCGTCGTGGACGACGAGGAGGGCGTGCGGGCCTCGGTGCGCGTGATCCTCGAAGAGACTTGCGACGTCCTCGAAGCCGGCAACGGCGCCCAGGCGCTCGAGGTCATGAAGACGCACGAGATCGACCTGGTGATGCTCGATCAGCGGATGCCCGGCGAGGCCGGGATCGACGTCCTGCCTCGCATCAAGGCGGCGGATCCGTCGACAGTCGTCGTCATCGCGACGGCGGTCCGCGAGCTGCGGACGGCCGTCGAGGCGCTCAAGCGCGGCGCGTACGACTACCTGACCAAGCCGTTCGACGTCGACGACATCCTGATGCTGGCTCAGCGGGCGATCGACAAGCGCGCGCTCGAGCGCGAGGTCGTTGGCCTGCGCTCGGCGCTGTCGGGCTCCCTGTCCGACGGCAGCGGCGGCGCCGGCGCCTTCGAGGGCATGGTCGGCCGGCATCCCGAGATGGTCCGGATCTATCAGGTCGTCACGCAGATCGCGACGACCCCGACCACGGTGCTGATCACCGGCGAGAGCGGCACCGGCAAGGAGCTGGTCGCACGGGCGATCCACGCGCGCAGCGGCCGCCGCGGTCAGCCCTTCGTCGCCATCAACGTGGCGGCGATCCCGGACACGCTGATCGAGTCCGAGCTCTTCGGTCACGAGAAGGGCGCGTTCACGGGCGCCCACGCGCGCAAGCTCGGCCGCTTCGAGTTGGCGCACGGCGGCACCGTGTTCCTCGACGAGATCGGCACGCTCCGCCTCGACCTCCAGGCGAAGCTGCTGCGCGCGCTGCAAGAGCGCGAGATCGAGCGTCTGGGTGGCGTGCGGCCGGTCTCGGTCGACGTGCGGATCCTGGCGGCGACGAACGTGAACCTCCGGAACGCCGTGCGGGCACGCGAGTTCCGGGAGGATCTCTACTACCGGCTGAACGTGGTGCCGATCCACGTGCCGCCGCTGCGCGAGCGCCGCGAGGACATCCCGGCGCTCGTCGAATACATGATTCGCAAGCTCGCCCGCGAGTGCAATCGCGAGGTGCGCGGCGTGTCGGCGGGCGCCCTCGACGTGTTGACGCGCTACGACTGGCCGGGCAACGTCCGCGAGCTGGAGAACGTCCTGCACCGCGCGGTGGTGCTGGCACGGAGCCCCGTCATCCACCTGCAGGACGTGCCGCTGGACGTCGCGATGCCGGAGACCGGCTCGCGCCTCGGCGAGGACGTCGGCCCGCCGTTGCGCGAGGCCATGGAGCAGTTCGAGCGTCAGTACATCCTGCGCGTGCTCGAAGGGGCGGGCTGGAACGTGAGCCGCGCGGCGCGCCTGCTCGGCGTCCACCGCAACACGATCCTCACGAAGCTCTCGGGCTGGGGCATCCAGCGCCCCGGCACCGGCGAGGGGCGCAGCCTCAGCCTGTAGCCGAGCGGTCGAGGAGCCCCACGCGGCCCAGCAACCCCTGGGATGTGAGCGAGCGCACCGGAGACCGCGGCGTCGCCGGGCGACAGCGCCCGCAGTCTCTCGAGGCTCGCGATCGCCTCGTCGATCGGCCCTGCCGCTCGATCACGACCCTGACATCGACGCGATATTCAACGATCCGGCGAACCGGCTGGTGCGCCTCCAGCGTCAGTAGATAGCGTGCATGCGGGAAGGGCGACTGGGATAGTGAGCCCTACCAGGAAAACAGATTCGTGAAGAAGTGCTTCACGCGATCGGTGAACGTGGCGTCGCTCCGCGTTGGCTGATCGCGCACGCCTGGCGCCGCCGGCGGAGCCGACGCGTCGAGCGACGCCGTCGCCGGCCGCGTGACTCGCTCCTGATCCTGGACCGCGCCGACCGCGGGCGCCGGAGTGGTGGCCGTCCCGGCCGCCACTTGCTGAAGCGTCTCGGCGGCGCTGACGGTCACGTACGTGAACCACCATCCCTCGTAGATGTGGGTCTCGAGCGCGTGCCCATCCTTCTCGTAGACCTGCCGCATTCCATCCGCGGCCGCGCTCGTCCGCGACAGCGGTCGCCAGCCGTTCGACTCCAGCCGCGCCCGCATCGCGTCGCCGAGACTCTGGGGCTCGAGGCGCCCGCGATAGACGAGCTGAGCCGCCTTGACCGACGGCGACTCGATCACGACGGAGCGATCGGGCTGATACGTGAGCCCCGCCGGCAGCTGGACATCGGGAAACTGCGGCCGCGGCGCCGTCGTCGTCGCGCACGCGGCGGTCGAGAGCAGGATCAGGGCGATCGCACAGATTTGCTTATTCATGGGCGCAGCCTAGCAGGCACCCGCGGAAGGAACCAAGAAAATGGAGAGCCGAGAAGGCCCGGAACGCCTCGCCGGGGGGCCCGTTTCAAGGGCGTAGCCCGTACATCACGCGCCATAGCGCGAGGAGATCGCCGACCTGCCGCCAGCCGACGCTGGGTCCGCTTTCCACGTGCTCCACGATGCCGACCAGCACCAGGGTGGTTCGCTCCGGGCGCGCGGCGGCCAGTCGCAGGCTCTCCGTGTAGGGCACCGCGCGGTCCTGGTAGCCGTGGATCAGCACGAGGCGCGCCGGGATGTCGCGCGCCACTCGCAGCGGCGAGAGCGCGTCGAGGTGGCGGTGGAGCTCCGGGGGCAGGGCGGCTAAGAACCGGGCGGCTTGCTCGGGCTCGCCGGTTTCCAGCAGCGCGCGGGACGGCGGATCGAGAAGATCCCGGTTGGCGCGGACGAACATTCGCACGAGCTCTGGATCGTGGTCGACCCGGCCTCGAACGGACCCGAATCCATAGACCCCGGTCAGCCAGAACCGCACGACCTCTACCCCGGACGCGTAGCCGCCGAGGGACACGACCGTGCTCACCCGGTCGCGGACACGCGGGTCGGCGGCGGCGAGCAGGGCGGGACCGGCGCCGACGCTCACACCGATCGCCACGGTCGGCGCCGGGTGGCTGGCGAGCGTGGCGACCACGGTCTCGACATCCTCTGGTCCGAGCCGCCCCCGCGTGAGCCCCGCGATCGTCGGGACGGCGACGTCGAAGCCGGCCCGGGCGAGGAGAACTGCAGCTTCCCGAACCCTCGGCTCGTCCTTGCCGTCGGGAGCGAAGCCGTGGACCAGCACCAGCCGGGCCGCCCCGGTCCAGCCCTGGTGCATATAAACGTCCGCCTCCACGCCGGGGGCATCGAGGGGACCCCGGATGGGCGCCGCGGTTATCGCCGTGAGCAGGGGAGTGTGACCGAGGAATTCGACCAGGAATGCCGTCGCGAGCACCGCGTTCCAACCCGCTCGTAGGACGGGTGCGACCATTAATAGCGCCAGGAGGAGGAGCGGCAGGACCTGCCGGCCGGCCGGCTCCCGGCCCGACGGAGTGCCCCTGCCGCGTGCGGGCGGTGACGCGCCTACTTGCGGTTGACGAACGTCACGAGGCGCCAACCCTTGAACAGGTTGACGTAGTCGATCGCCTCGGGCACCAGCGCCACCCGCTCGAGGAGCGGCTCGAGGGAGAGGTTCGACTTCCAACCCAGGCGCGTGCAGAGCGGCGCGAGCATGTCTTCGACCCACCCGGTGACCCTGCGCTGGCTCCGGAAGTGGTTCAGGATCACGATGATGCCGCCGGGCTTCACGACGCGGCGCATCTCGCGCAGAACGGCCACCGGATCAGGCACGGCGGAGATCGTGTAGGTCGCCAGCGCCTTGTCGAACTCGTTCTCTCCGAAATCCATGGACGTCGCGTCCATGACCTTCAACGTGACGTTGGGCATGGCAAGGTTGTGGACACGCTCCACCGCCTTGTCGAGCATCTCCTGCATGAGATCGATGCCCGTGAGCTGGCACGACCACGGGTACAGGGGAAGGTTCAGGCCGGTGCCGATGCCCACCTCGAGCACCGAATCGCTTCGCTGGATCGCCAGCTGCTTGACGGCGGCGGTCCGCCCGGGCGCGAAAATCCAGTCGAAGATGAAGTCGTAAACTGGCGCGTACAGCTCGTACGCACGCTGGACCTGCCTCTTCTCCAACGCGGCGTCCACTCAAAGCCCTCCGGAGATTCGAGTTTGGGTGTGAGGGGCCGGTCACAGCCGAGTGCCGGGCGTATTTTAACCACTGGTGTCATCGTTGCACAAGCGACTTTTCGCCTGGCGGCACTTCAGAGGAGAAACCTGATCAAGAGCGTGGCCAGCCCAAGAAACGAAAAGAATCCGAACACATCGGTGAATGTCGTAATGATCACGCTCGACGCGATCGCCGGGTCGACCCGAGAGGTCTTGAGCGCGATCGGGATCAACGTGCCCACGACGGCGGCAACGATCATATTGGCCACGAGGGCGACACCCAGGATGAGCGACAGGAGTAGCTGCCCCTTCCAAAGGTAGGCGATGGCCGCGATCACGAGCCCGTTCAAGGCGCCGGTTGCCACGCCGAGCCAGAGCTCCTTATAGAGCACGCGGCGCAGCACGCTCGCGGTCATATCACCCAGCGCGATCCCACGTACCACGACCGTCGCGGTCTGGGTCGTCGCGATTCCGCCCATCGAGGCGACGATCGGCATGAATACGGCCAGCGTCGCGAGGGTCTGGATCGACGACTCGAAGAGGCCGATGACGGAGGCGGCCAGCACGGCCGTCCCCAAGTTAATCAGCCGCCAGATGTTGCGCTTTGGGAAGACCGCCCTCGGGGAGTCGAGCACGGTCTCGTCGCCGGCGACACCGCCGAGGCGCTGAATGTCCTCGGTCGCTTCCTCGCGGATGACGTCGATGATGTCGTCGACGCCGATCGTGCCCAGGAGGCGGCGGTTGACGTCCACCACGGGGATCTGGATCAGGTTGTAGTGCTGCACGACCCGGGCGACCTCTTCCTGATCCGTGTCTACCCTGACGCTCTCTACGTCCTCGGTACGGATCGCGTTGATCGGCGTCGCGGCCTCGGCGGCGAGGAGCCGGTGAAGGGGAACGACGCCCACGAGGTGGTCGTGATCGTCGACGACGTAGAGGTAGAAGTCTCCCTCGCCCGGGGCCGCCTTGCGGATGTGCTCGATCGCCTGCGCGACGGTGGCCTCTTCCCGGACCGCGACGAACTCGGGGGACATGAGCCGGCCCGCCGTGCCCTCCGTGTACTCGAGGAGCTCCTGGACCTCCTCGGCCTTCTCCTCCTCCATGAGCTCCAGGATTTCCTCTGCCTGGGCCTTGGGCAGCTCCTCGACCACGTCGACGACGTGCTCCGGGGGCATGCGGTCGAGGACGCGCGAGACTTCGACCTCGGGCAGAGCTCCGACGAGCTCGCGCAGCGTCGGGTCGTCGAGCTCGGCGAGCACCTCGCCCGCGCGCTGCGGCGCGAGGAGACGGAAGAGACGGATCTGATCTTCGCGCGGAAGCTCCCGGATGACCCGGGAGACGTCCGCCGGGTGCGCGTCTTCCAGGAGGTCAGCGAGCCGCTCGTCTCTGCCTTCGCCGAGGAGCTGCTTGACGGATTCGATCAGTCGCCCGGTCTCGTCCATACCTTACTTCGGAGTATGAACGGGCTCAGGCGCGAGGCAAGCGATTTGTCGCGTCAGGCTCCGAACTTGGTCAGGCGCAGAGCGTTGGCCATCACCAGCGGCATGAGGTGCTGGGCGGGCATCACGCCGAGGCTGCCGGCGCCGCAGGCGCGCTCGGTGAAGGCCGTCACGACGTCGGCGCCGCAGTAACGGCTCCACACCAGAACCGGGACCGGTTGCCAGCCGTGCGCGGCCAGGATCGAGGGGGTCGCGTGATCGCCCGAGACGATGAGGACGTCGGGCTTCAGGGCGCGGATCTCGGGGATTGCCCGGTCCAGGCGCTCGAGCGCGTCGACCTTCGCGTCGAAGTCGCCGTCCTCGCCCGCCTTGTCGGTGTCCTTGTAGTGGACGAAGAAGAAGTCGTACGCGTCCCAGTGGTCACGCAGCGTCGCGAGCTCCTCCGCGAACGTGCTGCCGGTCTTGAGGACCTCCATCCCCACCACCTTCGCGAGTCCCCGATACATCGGGTAGGCCGCAATCGCCGCGCTTCGGAGCCCGTAGACCTCGGGGAACCGCGGAAGCTGCGGCGACTGGTCGAAGCCCCGCAAGAGGACCATGTTCGCGGGCGTCGCGTCGGCGAGCAGCCGGCGAGCCTCGGCGACGAACTTGTTGACGAGGGCGGCGGTGGCTTTCGCTTTCGGGTGGAGGGCCTTGATGGTGAGCGGCGGCTTGTCGAGCAGCTGCGGATCGCTCTCGGAGAGCTGTGCCGACAGCTTTGCGGCGCCGGCGCGGCTGCGCGCGCGGAGGACGAGGACGAAGCGATGCTCCTTCACGGGCTCGACGAGCACCTCGACCCCGGGCAGACGGATCGTGCGCAGCCGCTCCGTCAGGCGCACGCAGAGGTCCGTCGAGATCCGGCCGGCCCGGCGGTCTTTGATGCGGCCCGCGCGATCCACCGTGCAGAAGTTCCCGCGCGCGGCGATGTCGCCCGGGCGCAGGTCGAACTCGATGCCGAGCGCCTCCAGGACGCCCCGCCCGACCTGGAAGCGAAGCGGATCGTAGCCGAAGAGCCCGAGGTGCCCGGGGCCGCTACCAGGGGTAATCCCGGGCGCGACGTGACGGATGAGCCCGCACGCCGCCTCGCTCGCCAGCTGGGAGAGATTGGGCAGGCGCGCTGTTTCGAGCTCCGAGCGCCCGGTCTCAGGGCGGGGGAGCCCGCCGAGCCCGTCGAGCGAGACCAGCACGATCTTGGTCGTGTTCGGGATGACCAGCGGAGCGATCACGTCGAGCATGGGCGGCTCGCGGTCGATCACGCTTCCTTCACCCCGTTCTCGATCTGCCCGAGGCCGGTGATCTCCAGTCGGCATGTGTCGCCGGGCTGCAGGAAGACCGGCGGCTTCCGCGCGAAACCCACGCCGGGCGGCGTACCGGTCGCGATGAGGTCGCCCGGGGAGAGCGTGATCAGATTGGAGAGGTAGCTCACGAGATAGCGGACGTCGAAGATGAACGTCTTGGTGTTGCCGCTCTGCATCTGCTTGCCGTTGACCCACAGCTTGAGCTCGAGGACGTGCGGATCCGGAATCTCGGTTCGGTCGGCGATGTACGGGCCGACCGGCGCGAACGTCTCGGGGATCTTGCCGGCCATCCACTGGCTCCCGATGAACTGGAAGTCGCGGGCGCTCACGTCGTTGATGATCGTGTAGCCCCAGACGTAGTCGAGCGCCCGCTCCTTCGGCACGAAGCGCGCGGTGCGCCCGATCACGACGCCGAGCTCGACCTCCCAGTCGAGCATGCTGGAGCCGCGGGGTCGCAGGATCGGCTCGCCCGGATCGAGGATCGCGTTCGACCACTTCGCGAAGATCGGCGGCTCCTTCGGGATCGGCTGATTGGCTTCCTCCGCGTGGTCGCGGTAGTTGAGCCCGATGCAGATGAACTTCCCCGGGTCGTCGATCGGCGCGTGCAGGCGCGCCGAGGACGCGGGAACCGTCACCCAGTCCTTGATCCCAGCGATCGCTTCCTCCGCCGCTGGGCCGCCTTCCATGAACGCCCGGGCGCTGTGCGGAACCAGGGCCGCGGCGATCTCCGCGGCCCGGCTCACGCCGCGACGCGTCAAAGTCGCCGCGACGCTCGCCTGAAGGTCGGCGATCCGATCCCCCTGCAGCGCACCGAGGCGCGGGGCTTGACCATTCGTGGAGAAGCGCACGAGCTTCATTGGTTGCGGGCCTCCTGACCGTGAATGTGCCGCCGATTATAGCGTTTGTCGAGTTTCCGCGCCGACGCGTCGTTTGCTATAGTCATTTCTAGGAATGTGTCGGTGGGTGCCCCATCGTGGGCGGACAATGGGTAGGAGGAACATGCGATGAAAACCGGAATCCGGATGCTGGCCCTGGCGGTATCACTCGTGATGCTCCTCACCGGCCCGCTCGCGCCCCTTGCGAACGCACAGCAGCCGGCCCCACCCCCGCCGGGTCAGCCGATTGAGCCGATTGAAATGAAACCGGAGAGTCACGCCGCCGAAAATGCGGCCTACAACATCGGCGCAGGCGTCGCCAACGCCTTCTACGTCCCGGGCAAGGCCGTGCTCTGCGGTCTCGGCGGAATGGTCGGCATCTTCGTGATGATCGTGTCCGTTGGTTCCGCGCCCAAGACGGCGGCCGGCTTCGCGCGCGAAGGATGCGGCGGCAAGTGGATACTGACGGGCGAAGATCTCCGGCCCGATGCCGAGGCCCGGACGTTCGATTGGGAGAAGGATCGCTCGTACTGAGATCCTCGCGTCACGCGCGTTCGTCGCTCTCCTGTTCGTCGTGCTCCTCGCCGCCTTCGCGGTCGGCATCTGGGGCACGGTCCTCCGGCCGGCCGCGTACGAGGTACGCGGCGTTCTCGTCGCGCGGCCCACGCCTGATCTGATCGTCGTGCGCCACGAGCCCGTTGCGGGGCTCGGGATGGGCGCCATGGAGCTGATGGCTGTCTCTGCCGAGCCGGCGCTGCTGGACCCCCTCGCACCGAAGGCGGGGGATCGCGTCAAGCTCGCCGTGCGGCAGCGTGACGATCGGCTCATTCTCCTCCGTATCGAGCGGCTCCCGTAACTCGACGCTTGCCGGCGAGACCGCGGATATAGCGCGCCAGCTCCTCGATCTCCTCGTCGCTGATCGTCGAGCCGAAGGCGGGCATGCCCGGCCTCCCGATCGGCGCGCCCCCGTGCTTGATGATGGCGAAGAGGTACTGATCGGAGCGACGGCCGAGCCGCTCGCCGTCGGCGAGGTTCCCGGGACGGACCAGGAAGAGCGCGGCCCGCCACGAGCCGCGCCCGTCGGAGCCATGGCAGGTGGCGCAAAGACCCAGATAGAGACGCTCGGCACGAGGCGCGCCCCGCGGTACCTTGGGGGTGTCGAGCAGCCACGCCAGGCCGCCGGTGAGGACGCCGACCGCCGCGAGCACGATCACGAGCGCGGCGACCGGGCGGCGCATGGCGGCGAGGATAGCACCTGACCACTTGACAACGGGCGGCGAGAAAGCATAAAGAAGCTAATTCTTTACGTGGGTTGTTTGCCCGCCGGACCGGCGCCAAGGATAGCCCAAGGAGGCTCACGATGAACGATCCGCAGCCAGTGCGAACTGGGCCCTCGACCGTCAACCGCAGGAAGTTCCTCACGGCCGCCGGCGCCGGCGTTGCGGGCGGTTCGTTGCTAACGATGCTCGAAGCGCGTCAGGCTCCGGCGCAGATCAAGGGGACGACGCTTCGCATTCTCCAGTGGAGCCATTTCATCCCCGCGTACGACGCCTGGTACGACAAGTTCGCCAAGGAGTGGGGCGAAAAGAACGGCGTCAAGGTACGGGTCGACCACATTCCGCATCTCGACATTCCGGCGCGCATGGCGGCCGAGTTCGCCGCCGGCGCCGGCCACGACATCATCTACAACGGCTCGTCCATCCTGACCCGGCTTTACTACAAGAACCTCGTCGATCTCACTGACATCTCCGATGCGGCGGCCAAGAAGTACGGCGGCTGGATTCCCGCGGCGCGGTCGCTCGTCGAGGTGGAAGGTCGCTGGTACGGCCTGCCGATCTTCTACATCCTGGCGCCGATGCTCTATCGGAAGGATCTTTTCGACGCCAATAATCTAAAATATCCCGACACGTGGGAGCTGGCGCGGGTGGCCGCGCGCACGCTCAAGCCCAAGGGGCATCCCACGGGCATCGCGCTGTCCCAGTGCGCCGACGCGAACCTCTTCTGGCGCTCGATGTTCTGGAGCTTCGGGGGCACCGAGGCGACGCCCTCGGGTGACCAGCCCACGATCGACTCCAAGGAGCTCCGCGAGTTTCTCAAGTTCGCCAAGGCGCTCTTCGAGGAGGGCATGACGCCGGAAGTCTTCTCCTGGGACGACGCGTCCGACAATCGCTACCTGGCCTCGGGTATCGCCTGCTGGGTCCACGACGCCATCTCGGCGTACCGCACGACCGAGGACACCAATCCTCCGGTGTTCGCCAACACGTTCCTCGGCCTCGAGCCCCAGGGGCTGCCGGGCAAGCGGGTGAGCTGCGCGGCGCCGAACGTCTGGATGGTGTGGAAGTTCTCCAAGAACCAGCAAGCGGCAAAGGAATGGCTGGCGTACCTCATCGACAACGATCTCGAGGGAATGACGCAGAGCCGGGGCTACAACATGCCGTACCTCAACGATCGCTACAAGAAGCCCATGCCGGTGATCGGGACCGACCCCAAGCTGCAGATCCTCCAGGACTTCCCGAAGATCGTCGCGTTCTACGGCCAACCGGGACCGTCGACCACCCCGATCCAGGAGATCGTGAACACGTTCGTCTTCCCCGACATGATCACGAAGTTCTGCCGCGGCATGGCAATGGAAGACGCGGTCAAGTGGGGAGCGGGCGAGTACCGTAGGATCTACGCCAAGTACAAGCAGGCATGACCGCGAGCTCGTCGCGCGGCGGCCCGGAGGCGGCAAGCCCCCGGGCCGCCGCCGTCTCGATCGCTGTTCGGGCGCGTCCTCGCCGGTGGTTCTCGAGCCAGACGTCCCGGCGACTCGCCTTCGGCTACCTCTTGCTCGCGCCGGCCGTCCTCTACGTCCTGCTCCTCGTGGGAGCTCCGTTCCTGTTCTCGCTCTTTCTGGCGTTGAGCGATGCGTCGGTCGCCGACACGACGGCGAGCTTCGTGGGGCTGGAGAACTTTCGCGCGGCTTTCGAGAGCGACGTCTTCTACATCGCACTCCGCAACAGCATCGGTTTCACGGTGGTGGCCGCCATCTTCAAGGGCCTGCTCGGCACCAGCCTCGCGTTTCTCCTGCTCCAGCCCTTCTGGGGAAGGAAGTTCATCCGCGGCCTCGTGGTGATCCCGTTCACGCTTCCCATCAGCATCAGCGTGCTTGGGTGGAAGTGGATGTACGACTCTCAGTTCAGTGTCATCAACTGGTTCCTGAGCCGCATCGGGGTCATCGGGACCTACGGTTCCGCCGGCTGGCCGGTGTGGCTGGGCGAGCCCCATCTGGCGCTGCTAGCGTGCATCATGGTGAACGTGTGGCGCAACTTCCCGTTCTCGGCCATCGTGCTCCTCGCCGGGTTCACGTCGGTGCCCACCGAGATCCTCGACGCCGCCCGTGTCGACGGCACCAGCTTCTTTCAGCGCTTCCGTCACGTCGTGGTTCCCATGATCGCGCCCATTCTGTTGATCGGCTTCCTCTTCGATACGGTGTTCACGCTATCCGATCTCGGCGTCGTGTACCTCCTGACCCAGGGGGGCCCGGCGAACGCCACGAAGATCCTTCCCGTGCTCGCCTATCAGGTCGGGATCCAGGCCGGTGCGCTCGGCAGAGGGGCGGCGATCGCGCTGTTCCTTTTCCCGTTGCTGCTTCCCCTGATGATCCTGATGCTCAGAAACTTGAAGCGGCGAGAGTACTGACCGATGGCTGCCGCTCCGCGCACGCAGCGCCAGAAGGAGATCCGCCGCCATCTCTGGATCTACGGGGCGATTACGCCCTATGTCATCGTCGCCATCTTCCCGATCTACTGGATGGCCCTCACGGCCTTCAAGCAGGATCCCGACCTCTACCGGATGGACCAGTTCCCGCTGTGGTTCCACCTGGCACCAACGTGGAAGAATTTCTCCTACCTCTTCTACAGCACGAACTACGGCGCCTGGATCGTCAACACGATGATGATCGCGGCATGGGTCGCCGTCATCACCCTGCTCATCGCGGTGCCGGCCGGCTACGCGCTGGCGCGCCTCCGGATCCCCGGGTCCGAGAACCTCGGCATCGCGGTGTTCATGACCTATCTGGTCCCGGGCATCATTCTCTTCATTCCGCTGGCGCGGGTGGTGTCAATGGTCGGGCTTCAGGACAGCTGGTGGGCGCTCGTGCTGGTGTATCCGACGATCACGATCCCATTTTGCACTTGGCTGCTGATGGGATTTTTCAAGACCGTGCCGATGGAGATGGAGGAGGCCGCCCGCGTCGACGGCTGCGGCTACCTCGGCGCGCTCCTGCGGATCGTGCTCCCGGTGAGCGTCCCCGGGATCCTGACGGCCGTGATCTTCGCCTTCACGCTCTCGATGCAAGACTTTCTCTACGGGCTGGCCTTCGTCGCGCCAGGCGACCAGAAGCCGGTGACGGTCGGCGTGCCCACGGAGCTGATCCGCGGCGACGTGTACTACTGGGGCTCGCTGATGGCGGCGGCCCTGATGGTGGGGCTACCGGTGGCGATCCTCTACAACTTTTTCCTGGACCGGTTCATCCAGGGGATCACCGGGGGCGTCGGGAAGTAGAGCCTCTGGGGCCTCGAGCGCCGAGACGCTCAGTCCTCTTTGTCTGCCTTCAGAATCGGATCGGGACGACCGGGATAGCCGAGGTGGAGCATCAGGTACCTGACGGGCTTGTCCGAGCGGTTCGTGTGGTTGTGCCACCATCCGCCGTTGTCCATGAAGGACTGTCCCGCCGCGTGGTACTGCGCGCCCTTCATGCCGACGGGACCATCTTGATAGTCCGTGACGAGCTGGCCCTCGATGACGAATATGAAGGTCGGGACGCGGAACTGCTGCCGGCCGGTCTGCCCGCCGGGCTCCAGCTCCACGGTCCCGCCGGTGACGAAAAGCGGCTCGTTGACCGTCGCGGCGAATCCGCCGAGCGACGTGACCAGCCCCCGGACCTTGAGCCCCTTCGCCTCCGGGACCTTTTGATCCTGAGCATCCGCCGGAAGAATCGCGGAACCGACGACGAGTAGGCTGGCCAGCGCAACTATCAACGCCTTGATGACCATCGGTGTGCTCTCCAGGAGAAGATGTGAGTTGTCCGCCGCGAACCGAGCCGGCGCTCTGACCCTCCGCGCCGCCCAGCCGGCGCCCGCGAACGCCCCGAGCCACGCGCACGCTAACAGAGGCGGTTCGAGAATGTCAAGGCTGACATGGCCCGACGCCGTCGTCACCTCGACGATGTTGCTCACGCTGACGGGGATCGTCGCGTTGAATCCTCGACCAGCGGGAAGCGTCGATGTGGCGCCGGGGTTCCGAGTCGAAGTGGTCGCCACCGGAGTTCCCCGTCCGATCCAGCTCGCGTTCGATTCCGGCGGCCGACTCGTCGTGCTGAGCCCTGGGTGGTTCGGAGACGCGGCCGGTGAGATCTATCGCCTGGATCTCCGCGGGGCCCGGCCAATCGACGCGACTCGGGTGCCGCGTGTCGTGATCCCTTTCGCCGGCGAAGCGCGCAAGACGGTGTTCGGGAGTCTCGCGGTCGACCGGCGAGGGGATCTCTTCCTCGGAGAGGAGAACGGCAACCGCATTTATCGCCTGGGAGGCGACCAGCGCCTCCAGGCGGTTGTCGTCGGGCTGAACCACCTCCTCGGCGGGACGGCGTTTTCGCTCGACGGTCAAGGTCGTCTCGTCTTCGTGGACTATGCGAGCGCGGAGACCCATCTTCGCTCGGAGACGCCCCTGCCTCCCTCGCTCAGCTGGCTCGTCGACGAGGCCTATCGTGGCCCGCTGGTCTTCCGCATCGACCCGGCCGAGGAACGGCCGCTCCCGCGGCGAGCCGATCTGCTCGTCCCGATCTTCCCGCGACGGGAGGCCGCTCGTCCTGATCGCGAGCCTCTCTGGCGTCTGATCGGTGTGACGGCGACGCCTGGCGACGAGCTCGTGTTCCTGAGCTCCGTCGGCGAGGTGTTGAAGCTCGGAGCAGACGGGGTGCTCCGTCTCGTCGTCAGACTCCCGGCGGGTCACTACCATCGCACCAACCTGACGACCGGCCCCGACGGCAGCGTCTTCGTCTGCGCCGGCTACCAGATTCGTCAGATCTTCCGCATTTCTCCGACCGGGGGGATCAGCGTGGTGGCCAGCGAGCTCGGCGATCCCGGCGGCATCGTGCTCGACGCCACCGGTGCCCTCTACGTCCCGGAGACGGCGCTTCACCGGATCATCCGCATCGCACCGGATCGCTGAGCCCGGCACCGAAGAAGAGCGGTCAGGCGCCCTCGACCATCGAGGCGGTGAGCCCGCGCACGAAGCCCCTGGCGAAGACGGCGGAGATGGTGACGACCGGGATCGCCAACAGATTGACGCCGGCCACCGCGGCCAGCTCGTCGAGCGCCACGTCAAAGGTGCCGAGTCCGGCCGTGATCGTCTGATTGTGCGGGGTCAGCAGGAAGACGGAGGCGATCATGAAGTCGCTGGCGACGATCCCGAGCGTGAAGATTCCCGCGGCGACCAGCACCGGTCGGCTCATCGGCAGCACGATGCGGAAGAAGGCGCCGGCGCGGCTCGCCCCCTCGATCAGGGCCGCCTCCTCGACCTCGCGCGGTAGCTGCTGGAAATAGCCCGAGAGCATCCACACGCAAAAGGGCAAGGCCATGGTCGGGTAGATGAGGAGAAGCGCCAGCATGTTGTCGTCCAGACCGAGCGCGCTCACGACCTGGTAGAGCGGGATGAACAGGATGGTCTGGGGGACGATGTACGTGGCGAAGATCGCGCGCCGCCACCACTGGAAGCCGGGCGGACGCAGCCGGCCGAGCGCGTAGCCCGCGGCGACGCTCGCCACGACCGTCGCCGTGACCGACCCGGCAAAGACGACGAGCGTGTTCACCAGCCAATCCAGAAACGGATAGGAGCGGCGCAACGCCCTCCCCACGAAGCCCCGGACCTCGCCCTCGCGCTGGAACAGCTCCTGGAAGTTTTCCAGGGTTGGGTTCACGACGATGAACGGATTGCCGAAGACGTCCTCCGCGGGGGTCTTCAACGACTGCACCAGCATGAAATAGATCGGGAACAGGCAGTAGACCGTGGCGACGAGGATCAGGCTCCCGTGGCCGAGCTTCGCCCACCAGGGTCGCGGGCTCACGTGGCCTCTCGCCGCGGAGGGTCGAACAGCCGGAACAGCACGAGGAGGATCGCGAGCAGGAACGGGACCAGCGTCAGCGCCAGGGCCGAGGCCGGTCCATACTGTCCCGCCTTGACGGCGAGGACGTACGCGTGCGTGCCGATGACGGGGAAGACGATCCGGCCCGCGGTGAGCATCCAGACGTTGGCGAGGTCGGCGAAGGCACCCGTCAGCGAGAGGAACACTGCAAGCGCGAGGAACGGCCTGAGCAGCGGCACGGTCACCAGACGGAAGCGTCGCCACCGACTCTTCGATTCCAGGAGCGCGCACTCGAACAGCTCGGGCGGGATCGCGTTGATGCCGGCCAGGAGCAAGACCCCGATGAAGGAGCTCCCGCGCCAGATGTTGAACAGGATGATACTGGTGAACGCCCAGGCTCCGGTGCCGAAGGTGCCGTCGACCAGGTGCTTCAAGTGGCCCATGGCCGGCGCGTAGGCGGTGGTCGTCGGCGGGCTCAGGGTCCAGTACCAGCCGATCACGCTCACGCCGGCGGGGTAGGCCCAGGGGATGAAAATCGCCAGGAAGACGAGGGCACGGCCGCGGAACGGCCGGGCCAGCAGAAGCGCGAAGCCGAGCCCGAGCGCGAGCTTCGCCACGCTGGTGATGATCGCGTAGACGACGGTCACGAGCGCGGCCCGCCAGAACTCGGGGTCGCCAAGAAGTCGACCGTAGTTGGTGAGCCCGACGAACTCGGCCGAGCCATCCTTGAGCGGTGAGAGGTCGGTGAAGCTCGTCCAGATCTCCCACCCGATCGGGTAGGCGAGCGTCGTCAGGAGCAGGAGCAGCGTCGGGGCGAGGAGCAGGTACGCGAGCCGGATGTCCCGGGTGCGCCCCGCCGACCTCGCCGCCGCCACCGAGGGACTAGATCGCGAGCTCGGTCTTGTTGTCGAAGAAACGAAGCTGCTCCGGAAGGAGCGCCAGCCGGAGCTTGTCGTGGAGCTTCGCGCGCACCGTCGGATCGACGCGCGCGACGATGACGGACTGGCCGACCTTGACGTCGAGCAGGATCTCGGACCCGAGCGGCTCGACGACCTCTACGACCGCGTCGAGGCTGTAGTCGGCCGAATCGCTCCCGGTCGCGATGTGCAGGTCCTCGGGGCGGATGCCCACCGTGACCCGCTGGCCCTTGTAGGCGCCGAGCCGGCCGGCGATGGACGCCGGGGCCTTCACGCGCAGCCCGGGAGTCTCCGCCCAGAGCGCGCCGTTCGCCTCGGCCACCGACACGTCCATGAAGTTCATCGCCGGCGAGCCGATGAACCCGGCGACGAACCGGTTGGCGGGCTTGCTGTAGAGCTCGAGCGGCTCGCCGACCTGCTGGATCCACCCGTCCTTCATGACGACGACGCGGTCGCCGAGCGTCATCGCCTCGACCTGGTCGTGCGTGACGTAGATGGCGGTCGTCTCGAGCCGGTCGTGCAGCCGCTTCAGCTCGACGCGCATCTGCACGCGCAGCTTCGCGTCCAGGTTCGAGAGCGGCTCGTCGAACAGGAACACCTGCGGGTGGCGCACGATCGCGCGGCCGACCGCGACGCGCTGACGCTGGCCGCCGGAGAGCTGGCGCGGTTTCCGTTTGAGCAGCTCCTGGATCCCGAGGATCTCGGCCGCCTCCTGCACTCGCTTGGCGATCTCGGGCTTGGGGAACTTCCGCATCTTGAGCCCGAATGCCATGTTGTCGTAGACGGTCATGTGCGGGTAGAGCGCGTAATTCTGGAAGACCATGGCGATGTCGCGGTCCTTCGGCGGCAAGTCGTTGACGATCCGATCGCCGATCGTGATCTCGCCGGCCGTGATCTCCTCCAGCCCCGCGACCATCCGCAGCGTCGTCGACTTGCCGCACCCGGAGGGCCCGACCAGGACGACGAACTCCTTGTCGCGGATGTGGAGGTTCACGTCCTTGACCGCGTGCACCTCGTCGTATTTCTTGTTGAGTTCCTTCATCATCACTTGGGCCATGCGGGTGTCTCCTTAGTCTCCGGCGACTAGCCTTTCACCGAGCCGGTCAGGCCGGTGACATAGTACTCGACAAAGAAGGAATACACGAGGGCCACCGGGATCGAGCCCAGCAGCGCGCCGGCCATGAGCTGGCCCCAGAAATAGATATCGCCCCGGATCAGCTCCGACACGACGCCGACCGGCACGGTCTTGCGCTCGGGCGACGACAGGAAGATGAGCGCGTAGATGAACTCGTTCCACGACAGCGTGAACGCGAAGATGCCCGCCGACAGGATGCCGGGGACCGCGATCGGGAAGATGATCCGGGTCATCGCGCCGAAGCGCGTCGCGCCGTCGATCCGCGCGCACTCTTCCAGCTCCTTGGGGATGGTCTTGAAATACCCCATGAGGAGCCACGTGCAGAACGGGATCAGGAACGTCGGGTAGGTGAGGATCAGCGCCCACGGCGTGTTCCCGAGCTGGAAGTCCCGGATGATGTCGGCGAGCGGAATGAACAGGAGCGTCGGCGGCACCAGGTACGTCACGAAGATGGAGGTGCCGAGCGTGCCGGCCATCGGGAACCGGAGCCGGGCCAGCGCGTAGCCCGCCAGCAGCCCGCAGAAGAGCGAGATCGTCGTCGAGGCCACCGCGATGTAGAACGTGTTCCACAGCCACCGGGGGAACATGGTCTTGGCCATCAGGTCACGGAAGTGTTCGAGCGTCGGCTGGAGCGTCCAGAAGGGCGCATTGTTCACCGCCCGCCAGGAACGATAGAGCTCGGCGTCCGGTCGGATCGCCGTGACGAGCATCCAGTAGAACGGGAACAAGGTGCCGATGACGAAGACGGTCAGCGGGATGTAGAAGAACACCCACTTCTTCCAGCGCCGCTCGATGACCATTTATCGAGGGCTCGAGGCCGGTTCCAACCGCGGGTGGCCTGCTTTAGATGCTCGGGGCTCCGCTTCGCGGACAACCCATTCGACCTCGAATCCGCGGACAACCCGTTCGAATCTGCGGACAACCCGTTCGGCTCCGTGGACAACCCGTTCGGCCGCGTCGAGAGCGCCTTCCTCTCTCCGTTCGGCCGTGGATATCACGCGCCCTCCAGGCGACGCAGGTAGCGGAGCTGGACCCACACGACGAGAAAGAGAACCGGCAGCATGAAGAGCGAGATCGCGGCGCCCTCGCCGAGGAGGCCCGTGGCCACACCGATCTGATAGGCGTAGGTCGCCAGCAGATGCGTGGAGTTCGCGGGGCCGCCGCCAGTCAGGACGTAGATCAGCTGGAAATCGGAGAACGTCTGGATGATCGAGAACACCACCACGACGACGGTGACCGGCTTCAGCAGCGGCCACGTCACGTGCCAGAACCGTTTCCAGCCGTTGGCGCCGTCGAGCGAGGCCGCCTCGTGCAGGTCGGTGTTGATCGTCTGTAGCCCCGCCAGCAGCGTGATCGCGAAGAACGGCATGCCGCGCCAGGTGTTGACCACGATCGCGCACCAGAGCGCCCAGTCGCCGTTGGACAGGAACGGGAGCTTGGTCACGATCATCCCCGCTGTGTACAGAGTCCAGTTGAGGACGCTGAAGGTCGGATCGAACATCCAGCGCCACGCGAAGGTCGAGAGCACGGTGGGGATGATGAACGGGAGCAGCATGGAAGCCCGGACGAGACGCTTGCCGCGGAAGTGCCGGTTGAGGATGATCGCGAGCCACATCCCGAGCGCCAACTTGAAGATCGTCGCCCAGAACGTGTAGAAGGTCGTGTTCCAGAACGCCGTCCGAAAGATCGAGTCGTTCCACGCCTTGACGAAGTTCTTGAGGCCGACGAACTCGGCGGGATTGCCGACGCTGATGCTCGAGAGCGAAAACCACACCCCCATCACGAACGGATACGCGATGAACGCGCCGAGAAGAACGACGGTCGGGGTCAGGAGGGCGAAGGCGAGGAGCCTCTCGTTTTCGAGGAGGCGCTCCAACGCACGTCGGCGGCGCACGGCGCCGGAGTGCGGGAGCGCCACCTCGACTCGGGCGGCGCTCCCGGCACCTCCGGCGATCGGATTCTTCAAGCGATCTACCTGTCGATCAGCCTTCGTAGATCTTCTTCAGCTCGCCTTCGGCCCACTTCACCGCGTCCTCGGCCTTCATGCCCTGGACGGCCTTGGCGTACATATCGACGATGACGTACTTCGTGTAGGACTCGGTGGCCTTGGCCGACGCCGGGCCCGGATGCCCGAAGGCGCGAGTCAGGCGGGCCGCCTGCCGGAATACTTGAAGGGGCTTGTCGACCCTGGCCCACATCGGGTGGTCTTCCCACTTCTTGGCTGCGCCGACGCTGTAGCCCTCGTTGACCTCGAACCACTTTCCGTAGTTGGCGTCCTGGTGCAGCCACTTCAAGAAGTCCTTGGCGAGCTTCTGGTTCTTCGAGTACTTCATCACGGAGTGCTGGAAGGGCAAGTACAGGGCGAACTGACCCGCCGGGCCCTTCGGCATCAGCGCGGCGTGCTCGATGTCCTGGAAGAGCGGCTCGCCCTTCTCGTCCTTGATCTTGTCCTTCTGGCGCTTGGCCACGATGTAGATCGAGGCGCCGTTGAGCGTCGCGCTGAGCTCGCCCGCGTGGAACGCGCGGTTGTTGTTGGTGTCGTCCCACGCGAGCCCGCCCTCGTCGCACGCGTCCTTCCAGAACGCCTGCAAGAACTTCACGGACTCGAGCGTGCCCTTGGAGTTGATCGCGACCTTCTTCCCGCTCGCGTCGACCTCGGCGCCACCGAAGTCCCAGAGGAACGCATACGAGAAGACGGGCGGATCACCGAAGCTGTGGCCGAGCGCCTGGCCGATCGGCTTGCCCTTGGCCTTGAGCTTCTTGCCGACCTCGCGATACTCGTCCCAGGTCTTCGGGAATTCCTTGACGCCGATCTCGTTGAACCACGACCGCCGGTACGCGACGGCGTTTCCGCCGCAGCCGTGAGGCACGGCCAGCCACTTTCCCCCGACCTTGGCGCTCGCGTTGAAGACGTCGTAGTAGCCGCCCTGGGCCTTTCCGATCGGCTCCGCCACGTCGGAGACGTCCACGAGGGCGTTCGCGTAGAGCTGCGGCCAGTTCCAGAGCATCTGGATGATGTCGGCGCCGGAACCCGACTGAATCGCCGCGGTGATCCGGGGCTGCAGGTCGTTGGCGTTGATGAACTCGAAGGTGACTTCGGCGCCGAGCGCCTTCGAGGCTTCCGGGGCCTGGCGCTTGAGCTCGACGTCGGCCTCGGGAATGAAGTCGACCCACCGGACGATGTGAAGCTTGGTCCCTTGCGCGAACGCGGGAGCCCGGCCCGCCGCCACGATGCCGGCTACGCCGGCCGCTTTTAGAAACGTACGTCGCTGCATTCTGTCCCCCTGGTTAGCCATCAGGCTTCGTAGATCTTCTTCAGCTCGCCTTCGGCCCACTTCACGGCGTCCTCGGCCTTCATGCCCTGGACGGCCTTGGCGTACATGTCGACGATGATGTATTTCGTGTAGGCCTCGGTGGCCTTGGCCGACGCTGGGCCCGGGTGCCCGAAGGCGCGGGTGAGGCGCGCGGCCTGGCGGAATACTTGAAGGGGCTTGTCGACCTTGGCCCACATCGGATGCTCTTCCCACTTCTTGGTGGCGCCGACGCTGTAGCCCTCGTTGACCTCGAACCACTTGCTGTAGTTCGTGTCCTGATGCAGCCACCTCAAGAAGTCCTTGGCGAGCTTCTGGTTCTTCGAATACTTCATGATCGAGTGCTGCTGACCGCCATAGAGGGCGAACTGGCCGGCCGGCCCCTTGGGCATCAGCGCGGCGTGCTCGATGTCCTGGAAGAGCGGCTCGCCCTTGTCGTCCTTGATCTTGTCCTTCTGGCGCTTGGCGACGATGTAGATCGAGGCGCCGTTGAGCGTCGCGCTGATCTCGCCGGCGTGGAAGGCGCGGTTGTTGTTGGTGTCGTCCCAGGCCAGCCCGCCCTCGTCACAGGCGTCCTTCCAGAAGGCCTGCAGGAACTTCACGGACTCGAGCGTGCCCTTCGAGTTGATCGCGACCTTCTTGCCGCTCTTGTCGACCTCGGCACCGCCGAAATCCCACAGGAACGGGTAGGCGAAGGTCGGCGGATCACCGAAGCTGTGACCGAGCGCTTGGCCGACCGGCTTGCCCTTGGCCTTGAGCTTCTTGCCGACCTCGCGGTATTCGTCCCAGGTCTTCGGGAACTCCTTGGAGCCGATCTCGTTGAACCACGAGCGCCGATACGCGACGGCGTTGCCGATGACGGCGTGGGGTACCGCGAGCCAGCGGCTGCCGACCCTCGCGCTGGCTTCGAACACCTCGTAGAAGCCGCCTTGCGCCTTGCCGATCGGGTCGGCCACGTCGGAGACGTCGACGAGCCCATTGGCGTAAAGCTGCGCCCAGTTCCACAGCATCTGGATGATATCGGCGCCGGAGCCCGACTGGATGGCGGCCGTGATGCGCGGCTGCAGGTCGTTGGCGTTGATGAACTCGAAGGTGACCTCGGCTCCCAGGGCTTTCGAGGCCTCCGGCGCCTGGCGCTTGAGCTCGACGTCGGCCTCGGGGATGAAGTCGACCCAGCGAACGATGTGGAGCTTGGTGCCCTGCGCCCAGGCGGGAGCCCGGCGCGCTGCCACGATACCCTCGATCCCGGTGGTCAGAACAGCGGCCGCGGTCCCGGAGACCTTGATGAAGTGACGGCGGTTCATGTCCTGAGCATCCATGCGTGATCCTCCTTGATCAGGATTGCCGAAACGGGCGCGCTCTAACCTTCGGGAAAGGCGACGAATTAGTACCATCCTCGGCTCGAAGGTGTCAACCGACAACGGCGCGGCTGCGGCAAAGATGACTAGTGCGCCGCGGCGGGGACGGGCGCCGGCGCCGCCGCCCGGCGGGGCGGCCGAAACGTCAGCGCCAGGATCATCGCCATCACCCCGATCGCGGCGGAGCTGATGAAGAGCCACGCGTATGTCCCCAGGGCGTCGTGTATCCAGCCCCCGGCCCACGACCCGATCCCCATCCCGACCGTCGAGACGAGGAACACCGCGCCATAGGCCGAGCCCATCACGCGTTCGCCGAAGTACTCGCGTGTCACGAGAGCGTAGAGAGGCATGACGCCGCCGTACGAGATGCCGAACACGACGGCGGCGGCGTAGAAGCTCCACGTGTCGTGCGTGAAGAGGTAAGAGAAGACCATGATGGCCTGCAGCGCGAGCCCGACGATCAACGTGAGCTTGGCGCCGTAGCGGTCCGCGATCAGCCCGCAGCCGATCCGTCCGGCGATCGACGAGAGCCCGGAGACTCCGAGGACCGTTGCGGCGAGCATCGCCGGCACGCCCTGGTCGATCGCGTGAGTCACCATGTGGAAGATCGGCCCGGCGTGCGCGGCGCAGCACGCGAAGTGGGTGAGGGCGATCGCCCAGAACTGCGGTGCGCGCAGCACCTGGCCGGTGGAGTAGTCGCGATGAGCCGCCGCGCTGCCACCGAGGGCAACCGCGCCCATCTCGCCCGGCGCGTTCCGGATCAGCAACGCGACCGGGATCGTCACCAGCCAGGCCAGGTCGCCCAACACGAGCATCGCAACCCGCCAGTCGAACGCCGACGTGAGCCAGCGGACGAGGGGCGAGATCAGGAGTATTCCGGCGCCGCCGCCGGCGGACACGATGCCCACGGCGAGCCCCCGGTTGGTGGTGAACCACTTCGTCGCCGTCGCCGAGAGCGGGGTGAGAAACGCGCCCGCCGCGAACCCGACCGCCAGGCCGAACGTCACGTGGAGCTGCCAGAGCGCGGTCGCCTGGCTGGACACCACGAGGCCCAGACCCAGCAGCGCGCCACCCGCGATCGTCACGGCGCGGCTCCCGAGCCGGTCGGACACCGCGCCCCAGAAGAACGAGCCCGCGCCCATCGCCATCCAGTTGATGAGGGCGATCACCGAGATCGCGCTCCGGCTCCAGTGCATCGAGTCCTCGAGCGGCTTGAGGAAGACGCCGAGGGAGAACAGGGCGCCCTGTCCGATGGCGACGACGGTGGCGGCGGCGGCCAGGATCACCCAGCCGTAGAAGAGTCCGCGCTGACTCATGGACGAACTACGATAGCATGGAGCGCGATGCGGTATCTCGTGTGGCCGGCCCTCCTGTTCGTCGCCGCCACCGCTATCGCGCTCCTCGTTCGCGCCCTGCTGCTGTCGGGCATCCGTCGATGGGCCCGCGCGCCGAACGGCTGGTCCTCGCTGGCCCAGGCGGTGCGGGTACCCTCGGTCCTCTGGTCGATCGTGCTCGGGTTGTGGATCGCGATCGACGTCGCCGGCGAGACCGAGCAGCTGCCGCGGCGGCTCTCGCAGCAGTTCGGCCTCATCCTCGAGGTCGCGATCATCCTGTCGGTCACCCTGACGGTCGCCGGCATCCTGAGCACGCTCATTCAGCGCGCGAGCGAGCGCCAGGCGCTCGGCGGCCCGATCACCGGGCTCGGCCAGGCCGTGGTCCGCGGCGTCGTGCTCATCGTGGGGTTTCTGGTACTGCTCGCCGCGCTCGGGATCCAAATCACGCCGATCCTCACCGCGCTGGGCGTGGGCGGTCTGGCCGTGGCGCTCGCGCTGCAGGACACGCTGTCGAACTTGTTCGCGGGCGCCCATTTGCTCGCCGACAAGCCGATCCGCGTGGGGGACTACGTGAAGGTCGCGGACACCGTCGAGGGCTACGTGGTCGACATCGGGTGGCGCTCGACGCGGGTGCGCATGCTCCAGAACATGGTGGTGACGATTCCGAACAAGCGCGTGGCGGAGTCGATCATCACCAACTACGACATGCCCGACCCGAGGCTGACGCTGCTGATCCGCGTCAGCGTGGACTACGGCTCGGACGTCGAACTGGTCGAGCGCCTCCTGATCGAGGAAGCGACGGGCGCGGTCGGAGAGGTGGCCGGGCTGATGGCAACCCCCTCGCCCTCGGCGCGGCTGATCCCCGGCTTCGGCGACTTCTCGCTCGATTTCACGCTGTCGTGCCAGGTGGCGTCCTTCACCGATCAGTTCGCCGTCCAGCACGAGCTGCGCAAGCGCATCCTGCGTCGGCTGGGTGTCGAGGGGATCCGGATCCCGGTGCAGGTGAGAGCTGCGGAGTTGCGAAGCGCGGGCGCCGATCGGTCAGGCTAGAGCCGTGGCGCCGCTCGCTCCTCGGTGAGACGCTCTGGACTACTACTCGTCTTGTGTATAGTATGTGGCTCCGATGGACCTCAGGACGCGAGTGACGATCCTCTCGGAGTCGGCCGATCGCGACGGGCCGGCTGGCGCCGTGATGCGCCCCGGAGACCCGGTCGGCATCACCCGGGTGCGTCATCCCGGCCACGGTGCCACGCGCCTCATGCGGATCATGCAGACCAACGCCTGCTCGCTCTCCTGCGGCTATTGCCCGACGTTCTGCGGCGGGAAGGTGCGCCGCACCTTCCTCGCGCCCGAAGAGGTCGCGCGCGTGTTCATGGACGCCAGGCGCGGCGGTCTCGCCGACGGGCTATTCCTGACGTCGGGCGTTCCCGGTCGCGCCGCAAAGATGACCGACCGGATGCTCGCGGCGGTCGACTTGCTGCGCCGGCGGGAGAAATTCGACGGCTACATACACCTGAAGCTCCTGCCGGGCACCGAGCCCGACCAGGTGGATGCGGCGGTTCGCCTGGCCAATCGCGTGTCGGTGAACCTCGAGGCGCCCGCCGACACCTACGTGAGGGCGCTCGCGCGCGAGAAGGATCTCTCCGGTGACCTGTTGCCGAACCTCGAGCGCGCCGGCCGCCTCATGCGAGAGCGGCGGCTGCGCGGTGACCCGGCCGACGTCGCCTCGGTGGGCACGACCACGCAGTTCGTGGTCGGTGCCGCGGGAGAGCGAGACCGCGAGATCCTCGGGCTGGTGGCCCGCCTCGAGGGTGAGCGCCTCCTCCATCACGCGCACTTCAGCGCGTTCCAGCCGGTGGCCGGAACGCCATTCGCGGAGCGGCGGTCCACGCCCGCGGTGCGCGAGTTCCGTCTCTACCAGGCCGAGCACCTGCTCCGACAGTACGGGTTCTCCTACGACGAAATCGTCTTCGCCGCCGACGGCAACCTGCCACTGGACGACGATCCCAAGACGGCATGGGCGTTCGCGCACCCGGAGCGCTTCCCGATCGAGATCTATCGGGCGCCGTATGAGGGCCTGGTGCGCGTCCCGGGTATCGGCCCGACGGCCGCCCGAACGCTCGTCGCCGAGCGCGGTCGAACCGTGATCCGTGGATCGGGCGATCTGCGAGCAGCGGGCGTGGACGTCGCGCGGGCGGGCTGGTTCCTCACGCTTCGCGGCCGGCGGCTTGCGAGCGCGCCGGCGCCGCGCCAGCTCCGGCTCTTCCCGCACGGTCAGCACCTGACTCAGGCGCCCTTCCGGACGCCGGTGCCGCCGTGCGCCTACCGATGACCGCCGCGACGATGATCGGCTATGCTGCAGGCGCAGGGGAGGTGCGCACGTGGAATATGGCCGCGGGACATCTTGTAATAACCGCGCCTCGGCCGGCGGGGCCGCAGCCCCGCGACGGCCGGCAGCGCGCATGGCCATCGCCGCGCTCGTCGTCGTGCTGGCCGGCTGCTCGACTCAGCAACGCGAAGCCGTTCACGGACACCAGGGCCTCGATGGGCCGCCGCCTCTCTACGACTCGCTCGGCAGCTACTCGTATCGGATCACGACGACGACGCCGACCGCCCAGCGCTGGTTCGATCAGGGCCTCCGCCTGGTCTATGCCTTCAATCACGCCGAGGCGCAGCGCGCGTTCCGCGAGGCGGTGCGGCTCGATCCGAGCTGCGCCATGTGCTTCTGGGGCGTCGCGCTGACCGAGGGCGGCAACTACAACGACCCGACCGACGCCGACCGTGAGAAGAAGGCGCTGTCCGCGGCGCAGGCGGCGCAGGCGCTCGCGGCCGGCGTTGGCCCGGGCGAGCGCGCGCTGATCCTGGCACTCGCGAAGCGCCACTCGGGGGAGTCAGGCGCGACGCGGGCCGATCTCGATCGCGCGTACGCCGACGCGATGCGCGAGGTCTCTCGCCAGTTTCCGGACGATCTCGAAGCGGCGACGTTTTTCGCCGACGCCGCGATGAACCTGCGTCCCTGGAATCTGTGGGCGCCCGATGGGACGCCCAATCCGGGCACGGAGGAAATCGTCCAGACCCTCGAGGGCGTGCTCGCTCGAGCGCCGAATCACCCCGGCGCCATCCATCTTTACATCCACGCTGTCGAGGCGAGCGCCAAGCCGGGCCGCGCCGAAGCGGCCGCCGACCGCTTGCTCAAGCTCATGCCCGGCGCCGGGCACGTCGTCCACATGCCGTCCCACATCTACTGGCGCGTGGGGCGCTACGCGGACGCGGTGGCCGCCAACACGGCGGCGGTCGAGGCGGATCGCGCGTACTTCAAGACGTCCACGCCGAGCCCGATCTACCGGGGGCTCTACCATCCCCACAACATCGACTTCATCTGGCAGTCGGCGAGCATGCAGGGGCGGAGCGCTCTGACCATTCGTGCCGCTCGTGAGTTCGCGGCCTCGGCGCCGCCCGAGATGATCAAGCAGATGCCGGACATGGAGACGGCGCCGGTGGCCCCCATCGTCGCCCTCGTCCGATTCGGCCGCTGGGACGACGTGCTCGGGCTCGCGGCGCCGCCCGCCGAGTGGATCTACACGACCGGCGTCTGGCGGTACGCGCGCGGCCTGGCCGTCAACGCGAAGGGCGATGCGGCCGGCGCACGCCGCGAGCTGGCGGAGCTCGAGACCTTGCTGCGCTCGGTGTCGCCCGCGCGCAGCCTCGCCTTCTTCTTCCGCGCGAAGAACGTCCTGCAGCTGGCGGCGAACGTGCTGGCGGGAGAGATCGCGGCGAAGGCCGGCGACGGCGTCACCGCCGAGCGCCTCCTGCGAGCCGCGGTGGCCGAGCAGGACGGCCACTGGTTCACCGAGCCGCCGCCCTGGTATTTCCCCGTGCGCCAGGCCCTCGGGGCCGTGCTGCTCCAGGCCGGCCGTGCCGCCGACGCCGAGCGGGTCTATCGGGAGGACCTCGAGCGTAATCCCGGCAACGGCTGGTCGCTCTTCGGTCTCGCGCAGGCCCTGAGAGCGCAGGGCAAGAGCGCCGACGCCGCGAGGGCCGCCGAGCGCTTTCGGCAGGCGTGGGCGCAGGCCGACGTGACGCTCACGGCGTCGAGGTTCTAGGCGTTACCTTCTCTTCTGGATGACCTCGGCGAGCTCGCGCGCCCGCTCGGCGTCGAGCGCGCCGAGGCGCTCGAGGACTCGCCGGGCGTCGTCCAGTCGGCCCATCAGGACGTACGCCTCGCCTTGATACTCGAGCGCCTCGGGGAAGTTCGGCCGCAGCCGCAACGCCTCGTCGTAGGCCTGGAGGGATTCCACGTACCGCCCCTGGTGGCGCAGCGCGTAGCCGAGCTCGTTCCACGCCTCCGGGAACGCGGCGCGCGCGTTGATCGCGTCGCGGAACGCGGCGACGGCCGTGGACCAGTCCTTCGCGACGCGGGCGCGGACGCCTCGATTGAACTCGCTCTCGGCACTGCCTTCGGCCGGCGGCTGCCGGACTGGATCCGCAGCGGGCGAGCTGGGCTCGGCCAGGCACACGGTGGGCGTCAGCATCGCGACCGTCAGCGCGACCGCCACCGCGAATCTCATCCTCATCGCAGTGTAGCGCGGCCACCCTTCGCGGCCTCGCGCGCGCTCAGGAGGCTCTCGACGGCTCGCAGGTCGGCTTCCGTGTCCACGCCGACCGTCGGCTCGGTCGTCTCCGTCGCGACGATCGCGATGCCGTTCTCGAGGAACCTGAGCTGCTCGAGCTTCTCGGTGAGCTCGAGCGGCGAGGGAGCCAGGCGATGGAAGGCGTCGAGCGCCGCCTTCCGATACGCGTAGAAGCCCGGATGCTTCCAGCGGACGACGCCGATCCCGTCCCGGTCGTACGGGACCGGATACTTGGAGAAGTACAGCGCGCGGCCGTCCACGCCGCAGACGACCTTGTTCACGTTCGGGTTGTCCACCTCGTCGGGCAAGAGGCGGATCCGGAGTGTCGACACCTGGGTGTCCGGGCGCTCGCGGAACGGCGCGACCAGCAAGCGGATGTGCGAGGGCGTCGTCAGCGGCTCGTCGCCCTGGATGTTCACGTAGACGTCGGCGGCGTGCGTCTGGGCGACCTCCCAGATCCGGTCCGTTCCCGACGGATGGTCGGACGAGGTCATGACCGCGGGGATGCCGAAGCGGGTGCAGGCGCTCACGACCTCCGGGGAATCCGTGGCCACCAGCAGGTCGTCCAGGTCCGGTGCCCGGCGCGCCGCCTCCCACACGTGGACGAGCAGGGGCTTCCCGACGATCTCGCGCAGGACCTTGCGCGGCAGCCGCGTGGATTGGAGCCGCGCGGGAATGACTCCCAAGACGCGGAGCGGGGATCTCTCGCTCACGGGAAGGTGCGCAGGGTGCGGAGCTGCGACGCGCGCGCGTCGGCGCCGGCGCCGGGCGCGAAGGGCACGATCACCGGCTGCGTGAGCCCGGCGCGCGCGAACTCGGCGATGCGCGCGCGGCAGAACGCCCCTGGCCCCACGACACCGAGGCCGTCGAGGAACCGTCGCGACACCTGCTTGACCGCGCCGGCACGGTCGCCGGCGCGCCACGCGGCGTTGACCGCGTCGACCTCGTCGGCGAAGCCGGCGCCCCGGAAGAAGCTCGCGTAGACGTCCACGGTCGCGTAGCCCGTGATGTCGCGCGCCAGCGCCTCGCACGCTCCGGCCGCGTCGTCGGTGACGCACGTGCGGATGAACGACGCGATCTCGAAGTCGGCGAGCGTCCGGCCCGCCTTGCGCGCGCCGCCTTCCAGATGCTGGATCGAGACGGGAACGGTCTCGGGCGGGATCCAGTTCAGCACGACGCCGTCGGCGATCTCTCCCGCCAGCTCCAGCATCTCGGGGCCGAGCGCCGCCAGCACGACGCGCACCGGCCGGGCCGGTGGCGGCGCCGTCAGCCGGAAGTTCTTCACCCGGTAGAACTTGCCCTCGAAGGTGACGCGCTCTCCGGAGGCGACCATGCGGATCACCTGCACCGCTTCGCGGATCTGCTGGATGGCCGGCGCGAACGTGAGCCCGTGCCAGTCGCCGACGATGACGCGGCTCGAGAGTCCGATGCCGAGTACGACGCGGCCGGGTGCCAGATGGTTGAGGGTCGCCGCGGTCTGGCCGAGGACGACCGGCGTGCGCGTCTGGACCGGCAGGACCGCCGAGCCCACGTGGAGCCGCTCGGTGTGGCCGGCGATCGTGGTCATGAGGCTGATCGCGTCGTAGCCCGAGGCCTCGCCGGTCCACGCCATGTGGTAGCCACGCGCCTCCGTCTCGCGCGCGACGGCCACGAACTCGGCCGCGGGGAGTGCGGCGAACGGCGCCAGGACGATACCCAGCCGCGCCTTCTGATCGTTCACGTGAATTTTCCTTTGTCGATGTGTCGGTGGCGCGCCGCGAGTATAGCGCGTCAGGGGTGACCGTGATCGTGGTGGATGTCCGGAGTGTGCGGGTGCTCGTGCTCCAGCGCGCCCGTCGAATGCGTATGGCCGTGGGGCTCCGCGCCCTCCCGACCCGAGTGCTCGTGCTGGTGATGCGCGTCGGTGACGTGCACGTGCGCATGGCTGGCCGCCGCGTGTCGGTGCGTGTGCGCGTGGCGCTCGCCGACCAGCAGCCAGGTCGCGAGCGCCATCAGCCCCGCGGCCACGAGGAGGCCCGGCGTGGGCGGCTCGTCGAGCAGCAGAATGCCACCGGCCGCGCCGAAGAACGGCGCGGTGGCGAAGTAGGCGCCGGTCCGCGCGGCGCCCAGATCGCGCATCGCGAGGATGAACAGGGCGAGGCTCGTGCCATAGCTCACCGCGCCGAGGGCCATCCCGAGGCCGATCGTCCGCGGCCCCGGCAGCGACTCGCCCGCGGCGAGCGCCAGGACGGTGTTGACGGTCCCGGCGCCGAGCCCCTTGACCATCACGATGAGCAGCGGGTCACCCTCGGCGATGAGGCTCGTCAGGTTGTTGTCGAGCGCCCACAGCACGCACGCGAGGGCGACCGCGACGAACCCGGCGACGCTCGTCAGGCTGCCGGGCGCCCAGCCGAGCGCGACGCCACCGAGCGCCATGACGACGGCGGCGCCGCCGACGCGCGCGCCCAGGTGCTCGCCGAAGACGGCGCCGGCCAACAGGGCTGTGAAGACGACCTCGAGGTTGAGCAGCAGCGCCGTGGACGCCGCCGGGCTTCGCGAGAGGCCCCAGAGGAGCAGCGGCGGCGCCAGCACGCCGCCGGCCAGCACGACGCCGGCGAGAATCCATCGGTCGCGCGCCGTCAACAGCCGGCCGACCGCGGGCCGGCGACGCCACCCCACGCGGGCGAGCCCGAGGAACGCGCCGGCGCCCAGATAGAGCAACCCGGCGAGCAGCAGGGGGGACGCCGAGGCGAGCAGTAACTTCGCGAGCGGAGCGCTCAGCCCGAACCCGAGCGCCGCGATCAGCGCATAGAGGATCGCCATGACGGTGCGCCGCCATTGTACTCAACGTCACCCCTCGAGAGAGTGACGCGTGAGGCGCGCGGCTCGCCGTATCATGGCCACCGGAGGCTCCACGCATGGGTCTGCTCGACGGCAAGCGAGGGATCGTGTTCGGCGTCGCCAACAAGCGCTCGATCGCGTGGGCGATCGCTCAGGCGCTCTTCGGCGCCGGCATGCGGCTCGCGTTCACCTATCAAGGGGAGCGGCTGAAGGAGAACGTGGAGGAGCTCGCGGCCACCCTGCCCGGCTCGCTGGTCTATCCGTGTGACGTCAGCTCCGACGGCGAGGTCGCGGCCGTCTTCGCGAGCGTCGGGCGCGACCTCGAGCGGCTCGACACGCTCGTCCACTCCGTCGGCTTCGCCCGGCGCGAGGACCTCGAGGGCACCTTCGTCACGACCGAGCGTGAGGGGTTTCGAGTCGCGCACGACGTGTCGGCCTACTCGCTGGTCGGGCTGACGCGCGCGGCGCTGCCCCTGCTCGAGCGGTCCGACGGGCCGTCGGTGCTCGCGATGACGTACCTGGGCTCCGAGCGCGTCGCCGCCGGCTACAACGTCATGGGCGTCGCCAAGGCCTCGCTCGAGGCCGCGGTGCGCTACCTCGCGGCCGATCTCGGACCGCGCGGGATTCGCGTGAACGCGATCTCGGCCGGCCCGGTCAACACGCTCGCCGCCCGCGGCATCCGCGGCTTCACCGACATGCTCAAGCACCACGCGGACAGGGCGCCGCTGCGCCGCAACGTCGAGCTGCGCGAGATCGGGGACACGGCGCTGTTCCTCGCGTCCCGCATGGCCTCGGGGATCACCGGCGAGGTGATCTACGTCGACTGCGGTTACCGCATCATGGCGGTCTGAGCGTCCTGGCCGGCGACGGAGTGATCTCGCGGCTCGCTCCCGAGCTCGTCCTGACCGAGACGGGCCTGGCCTCGGGCCGAGTGGTGACCATCGACGGCGGACGCATCGCATCGATCGAGCCCCTCGAGCGCCTCCGACCCGGCGACCTCGCGCTGGCCGGCAAGGCGCTGCTGCCCGGCACGGTCAACGCGCACTGCCACACCTTCCAGTCGCTCCTGCGCGGCCTGGGCGACGACCTCGACTTCATGGGCTGGCGCGATCGCGTGCTGTACCCGTTCTCGCAGCGGCTGAGCCGCCGCGCGATCGCGCTCGGCGCCTCCTTCGCGTTCGCCGAAATGCTCCTGCACGGGGCCACGACCTGTGTGGATTTCTTCTACCTCCAGGACGACGGCAACGAGAACGCCGAGGCGGTGATCGAGGCGGCGCGCGCCGTCGGGATCCGTCTCGTCCTCGCACGCGCCATGTACGACTGGGAGGGCGCGCCCGCGCGCTACCGGGAGACGGTGGCCGATGCGACCCGCCGGACGCGCGAGCTGATGACCGCACATCGGCGCGCCGAGACCACGCTGATCCAGCCCGCGCCGCACAGCCCGCACGGCGCGTCGCCGGCGATGATCAGGGCGGGGTGGGAGATCGCGGAGGATGAGGACACGCGCTTCCACATCCACGTGGCCGAGGGACAGTACGAGGGCGAGCGGACGCGACGCGAGCACGGCGCCACCCCCATCCGCTATCTCGACGGCCTCGGCGTGCTCGGCCCGCGGATGATCGGTGTCCACTGCGTTTGGCTCGACGACGAGGAAGTCAGGCTGATGGGTGCCCGGCGCGCCGCGCTCGCCTACTGCCCCAGCTCCAACATGTTCCTGGGTGACGGGATCACGCGGGTGCCGGAGCTCCTGGCCGCGGGAGTTCGGGTCGCGCTCGGCACCGACGGCGGCTGCACCAACAACCGCCTCTCGGTCTTCGAGGAGATGCGGATGACGTCGCTGCTGCAGCGCGTGCGCCTCCTCGACGGCGGGGCGATCGACGCCGCCACGGTGTTCGGGCTCGGCACCCGGTCGGGCGCCGAGGTGCTCGGCCTCGAGGCCGGTGTGCTGGCGCCGGGCGCGCTCGCCGACCTCGTCGCGGTGGACCTCGACGACGCGTCGCTCCACCCGAGGACGGACGTGTTGAAATCGATCGTCTACGCGATGTCGCCGCGCGCGGTGACGGACGTGTGGGTCCACGGGCGCCGAGTCGTCGCGCGCGGGCGGCTCGCGACGGTCGACGCGGGTGCGCTACTGGCGAGCGTTCGTGAGGTGACGAGAGGCTGGTCGATCTAGCGGCTCGGGCCGGGCGACCGGGGGCCCGTCGGCTCCCTGCATCTTGGTCATCTTGCAGTTGCCCTCGAAGAAGACGCCTTCCTCGACGACCACCACCGGCGCCTCCACGTCGCCGAAGACCCGCGCCGAGCCGCGGAGCTCGACGCGCTCGCTGGCCACGACGTTGCCGACTACCTCGCCATTGATGAAGACGATGCCGGCGCGGACGTTGGCGTGGACGGCACCCTTCTCGCCGATGATCAGGGTGTCACTGGAGACGATCTCGCCGCTGAACTTGCCGTTCATCATGACCGTCCCGCGGAAGGTGTACTTCCCCTCGATCTCGGATCCTTCGTCGATGAAGGCGGTGAGGTCGCTGCCTTTGGGCGTGGCCGCGTGCTTACGCTTCTTCCACATCATGGGCGTCGTCTCCCGCGGGCCGGGCTATCGCGGCGCGCCGAAATGCACCGGTTGCTTGTCGTCGGCCATGTAGACTGGCCGCGAGTCGTGTGTCAGCTCGTTCATCTTCGTGACGTTGCCGTTGAAGAAGCCCCCCTTGGAGATCACCAGCGAATCGGTCGTGATGCTGCCGCTGACGTGGCCGGTCTCGGTGATCTCGACGTTGCCGGTCGCGACCATGGTGCCCTCGTAGCGCCCCATGATGATCGCGTCGACGGTCTGGACGTTGGCGTGCACGATTCCTTTCTCGCCGATGACCAGCTTGCCGCCGACGTTCAGCTCGCCGCCGACCTCGCACTCGACCTGGATCGAGTCCGCGATGTCGAACTTGCCATCCATGCGGGCACGCTCGCCGATGATCGTCAGCAGCGGGACCGAAGCGGTGGGCTTGCCGTTTTCCGAGGCTGGCAGCGGCCCCTGCCTCTGGGCGCCTTTCTGAGTAGTGAACATCGAGAGCTCCTTATACAGTGAGTCCGCTCGAATGAGCGCGGGAGGTCAGGATTGCACCCCCGCGCGTGGGGTGTCAACTTTGAAGGGCCACACCGCGGGTCGTGTGTTCGCGCGCGATTCACGCCTCCCGTTGTATCGCGCGCGTCTCCGGCGAAATCGCAAAAGGGCCGTGGACGTTACGAAAATCGCGCGCGAACGACCGGGCCGACCGCGTCGGCCCGTCGAGGCCCCCGCGGCCGCGAAGCGAAAGTCGAGGAGCGTCACGGCTCCGCCGGGGCGCTTCCGAGCGACGGGGCGGTGGGGGGCCGGTCGAGGCCTCTCGGAGCTACCGACGGACCGGTTTGCCGGAGATCGCCGCCGCGACCCGCGGCCCGGCATTGCTGGTTCCCGTGACGAATCTCAACGTCGGCCCCAGCGCCTTCTCCCCGATCACTCCCGCCATGTAGAGCCCGTTGACCGAGGTCTGAAGGCCCGAGGTGAGCACTGGATATCCGTCGTCGCACGTTCGGATTGCCCGCCGCAGTGACCCGTCGAGAATGTCGTACTTCGAGACATCGACGGTGTAGCCGGTCCCCAGCACGACTCGGTCCACGCACGTCGTGCTACCGTCGCTCAGCGCGAGCTTCAGGCCATCCGCGACCACGTCCACACGTTCCACACGGACACCCGCTCTCACCGGCACGTCCTTGAGCCTGGTCGGTAGCCAGTACGCGCCGATCGGCTTCGTGGCCACCTTCGCCAGAGCCGCCTGGGCTTCGGGGGATCGCCGCCTGAACTTGTCAGGATCCGCGATTATTCTGACTGTCCTGAATCGGCCCAGGTCGGTCGGCGGTATCACCATGTGGGAGAATCGCGTCAGCGGTCCCGGGGTGAGTTTCCTGAAGAGCTTCGTCCGCCACGGATAAGCGAGATACTCGATGCCCGCCGAGCGCGTGAGGATCTCAACGTCCGCGCCGCTTTCATGGAGGAGCGCCGCATCCTCGAGTGCGCTCTGCCCTCTCCCCAGGACCGCGACGCGCTTGCCCCTGAATTGAGCAGGATCAGCGAGATCCGAGGAGTGAGGCGCAAGCTCTCGAGGCACATGCTCGAATTGCGGCGGTCGGTGCGTGAATAGTCCGATACCGAGCGCCAGGACGACAGAGCGCGCCAGAAGTCGCTCGCCGTCCTCCAGGGAGAGAGCGAAGACATCGCCGTCGTAGGCGATGCTTCGCACCCGGCGGGTATCGAGATTCCGAACGACCTGCCGCTGGAACCACTGCCCATAGGCTATGAAGTCCTCTACGGGGATCGGTTCCGTCACTCGGCTTCCCGTCATTCGCTGGTAGGCGGCGAGCGATAGCTGCTTGTGCGGCGCGGCGATACTGGATGCCTCGATGTGCGAGCGGAGGAGCATCCGTCTCGGCATGTGCTCCATCCAAAACGCCATCGGTCGGCCGATGACGTACGGCTCGACATCCGCCTCCTGTAGATACGCGGCGATGCTCAGCCCATAGGGGCCCGCGCCCACGACAATGGCTTCCTGTTTCTGCATCGGCTAGCCTCTCGCTCCAATGAAATCGCTCACAGAGCGCGACGGCTCCGCCGGGGCGCTTCCGAGCGCGGGGGGTTGGGGGGGGGCCCGCCGAGGCCCGCCGTCTAACTAAAAGGAACGGATCAGGCGCTCGACCCGCTCGTCGTGGGACTGGAACGGATCCTTGCAGAGGATCGTCTCGCGCTCCGGGTCGTTGAGCTTCAGGTAGACCCAGTCGACGCGATAGTCCTTGCCCTTCAAGTTCGCCTGCCGGATGAACTCGCCGCGCAGCCGGGCTCGGGTGGTCTGAGGCGGCACGTGCTTGGCCTGCTCGATCGTCTCGTCGTCGGTGATCCGGTCCACGTGGTCGTTGCTGACCAGGCGGTAGTAGACGCCCTTGTCGGGCCGGATGTCGTGGTACTGCAGGTCCAGCAGCGACACCTTCGGGTCACGCCAGGAGAGGCGGTGACGGTTCATGAAGTTGTCGATGAGCTGCCGCTTGATGACCCAGTCGAGCTCGCGCCCGAGCTGCATCGGGTCGCTCTCGAGCTTGGTGAGGGTGTCCGTCCAGCGCACCAGCACGTCTTTGGTCGTGGGATCGGCGCTGATCGAGTTGACGTAGCGCGTGGCGTACTCGAGGTACTCGAGCTGCAGCTGGAGCGCCGTGATCGAGCGCCCGTCCTTCAGCTTGATCGCCTCCCGCAGCGTCGGATCGTGCGAGATATCGCGAATCGCCTGGACCGGCGACTGCAGTGAGTAATCGCGGTCGAAGAAGCCGTCCTCGATCATGTCGAGCACGAGCGCGGTCGTACCGATCTTGAGATAGGTGGCGACCTCGGACATGTTCGAATCGCCGACGATGACGTGAAGGCGGCGATATCGCTCGGCATCGGCGTGCGGCTCGTCGCGCGTGTTGATGATCGAGCGCGATGACGTCGTGGCGCCCGAGATCTCCTGGCAGATGTGCTGCGCGCGCTGCGAGAGGCAGTAGTGGAAGCCCCGCGGCGTCTGGAGCACCTTGCCGGCGCCCGCGAAGATCTGCCGGGTGACGAAGAAGGGGATCAGGGCCTCGGCGAGCCGCTGGAACGACACGTCGCGGCTCACCAGGTAGTTCTCGTGACAGCCGTAGGAATTCCCGGCCGAATCGGTGTTGTTCTTGAAGAGCAGGATGTTGCCGGAGATCCCGTCCTCGCGCAGACGCTTCTCGGCCTGGTGCAGCAGATCCTCGACGATTCGCTCGCCGGCCTTGTCGTGGATGACCAGCTCGGCGACGTCGTCGCACTCGGGCGTCGCGTATTCCGGGTGGAATCCGGTGTCCAGATACAGCCGGGCGCCGTTTTCCAGGAACACGTTGGCGTTGCGGGCGCCGGGAATGACCTTCTCGAACAGGTAGCGAGCGACGTTGTCCGGGGACAAGCGGCGCTGGCCGTTCAGGGTGCAGGTGAGACCGTACTCGTTCTCGAGGCCGAAGATCCGCCGCTTCATGAGCCTGCTTCAGACTAGCACGGCTTACCTCGCCGTGCCCAAGAGTTGGCTGAGCGCCTCCAGCGGGATCCGCCGGAACTTGCGCCGAGCCTTGGTGCGGTCCAGGACCGCGACCTCGAGGTCGCGCTCCGTCAGCGTCTTGTTCTGCGTCACGGTCAACGCGCGCACGCCGAGCTGCACCGCGTCGTTGAGCGTCATGTTCTCGCGGTAGTGATCCTTGAGAAAGCGGCGAATCTCGTCGGCCTGGCCACCCATCGCCGCGTAGTTCCGCTCGTCCTCGATCGTGCCGTCGTAGAGGATGTGGTAGATCTCGCTCTTCAGGCCGTTGGCGTCGCCGACCTCGGCCACCAGCACCTCGACCTCGAACGGCTTGATGTCCTGCGTGAAGATGTTGCCGAGCGCCTGGGAATACGCGTTGGCCAGCGCCTTGGCCGTCACGTCGCCGCGGCTGTACGAGTAGCCCTTCACGTCGGCGTGGCGGATGCCGGCGATCCGGAGGTTTTCGAACTCGTTGTACTTGCCGACGCCGGCGAACGCGATCCGATCGTAGATCTCCGAGATCTTGTGCAGGAGCGTGGACGGGTTCTCGGCCACCAGGAGAATGCCTTCGCCGTACTCGAGGGTGACGATGGACCGGCCGCGCGCAATGCCCTTGCGGGCATACTCGGCCTTGTCCTTCATCATCTGCTCGGGGCTCACATAGTAGGGCAGCGGCATGATCTAGGCCCCGTTTCCGGTGCGGGTTCGCTCGCTCAGGATCTCCTCGCAGACGCGCCGCACTTCCTCCTCGGGCACGTCGCCGAAGCCGGAGCGGGTGATGGTCTTCACCGACGGGAAGATTCCGCGCACCAGGTCGGGGCCGCCGGTGCCGACGTCCTCGTCGGCGGCGTCGATGAGCGCCTCGAGGGCGACGCGCAGCGCTTCGTCGCGTCCCATGTCGCGCTTCCAGAGCTTCTTCAGCGAGTCCCGCGCGTCCTTCGAGCCCGAGCCCTGCGCGTCGAAGTTGGTCTCCTCGTAGCGGCCGCCGGTGATGTCGTACTTGAACAGCCGCCCCGCGCCGGCCTTCTCGTCGAATCCGGCGAAGATCGGGACCACCACCAGCCCCTGCATCGCGGCCGGCAGGTTCATCCGGATCATCTGGCTCAGGCGGTTCGCCTTGCCGTCGAGCGAGAGGTTCTCGCCCTCGACCTTCTCGTAGTGCTCGAGCTCGGTCTGGAACAGCTTGGCCATTTCCATGGCCGGGCCGGCGGCGCCGGCGATGCCGACGCCGGAGAGCTCGTCCGACTTGAAGATCTTCTCGATGCGGCGGCTGGCCACCTGATAGCCGGCGGTCGCCTGGCGGTCGCCGGCCATGATCACGCCGTCACGATAGCGCACGGAGAGGACGGTGGTGCCGTGGACGGGCTCGACCACGTTGGGCGTCGGCGCTGGCGTCACGCCCGGGACCAGGTGCGGCGACTCCCGGCGCAGCAGGTCGACGAAGCTCGAGTTCGAGTAGTCGCTGAACAGCGAACGCCAGCGCTCGTCGTTCACGGTCACATCCCGGAGGCGCGCGAGATGTTGCGCAGCAGGTCGGCCGCGGTCGGCGACTCGGTCAGCAGCTGGCGGACGTGCGCCTCGGTGCCACGCAGCGGCTCCAGCATGAAGATCTTCTTGAGCGGGCCCTCCTTCAGATCGAAGATCACGGAGTCCCAGCTCGCCGAGACGATCTCGTCCGCGTAGCGCTGCAGGCACATGCCCCGGAAGTACGCGCGGGTGTCCTTGGGCGGATCGTACATGGCCTTGGCGATCTCGTCGTCGGTCGCGATCCGGTCCACCGCGTCGGCCTCCTCGAGCTTGTAGAAGAGGCCCTTGCCGGGGCGGATGTCGTGGAATTGCAGATCGATCATCTGCACGCGCGAGTCGTTCCACTCGAGGTCGTGCTTCGCCATGTAGTTCTCGATCAGCTGGCGCTTGATGACCCAGTCGAGCTCGCGCCCGAGCTGCATCGGGTCGTCGGCCAGGCGGTCGAGGGTCGACTCCCATCGCGCCATCACCTCGCGCACCCACGGCTCGGCCTCCCGGTCGCGATAGTAGCGGTGCGCCAGCGCCAGGAACTCCCGCTGCAGGTCCACCGCGGTGATCGAGCGGCCGTCCTTGAGCCGGATCGTCTCGCGGCAGGTGAGGTCGCGCGACACCACGCGGAAGGCGCCGACCGGCCCATCCACCGAGAGGTCGCGCTCGATGAAATCGTCCTCCACCATGCTGAGCACGATCGCCATCGTGCCGACCTTGAGGTAGTTCGAGACCTCGCTCATGTTGGCGTCACCGACGATGACGTGGAGCCGCCGATACTTCTCGGGGTCGGCGTGCGGCTCGTCGCGTGTGTTGATGATCGGGCGCGAGTGCATCGTCTCGAGGCCGACTTCGGTCTCCAGGAAGTCGGCCCGCTGCGAGATCTGGTAGTCGCAGGGATCGGCGTTGTTCTCGGCGCCCACCTTGCCGGCCCCGGTGAAGATCTGGCGGCTCACGAAGAACGGCATCATGTGCTGGACGATGCGGGCGAACGGCACCTTCCGATCCATCAGGTAGTTCTCGTGGGTGCCGTACGAGTTGCCCTTGCTGTCCGTGTTGTTCTTGTAGATCAGGATCCGTTGCTCGGGGGGCGAGACGGCCTCGGCGCGCTGCCGCGACAGGTTCAGGATCCGCTCGCCGGCGCGGTCCCAGATGACCAGATCCCGGGGGTTCGTCGTCTCCGGGCTCGAGTACTCCGGGTGCGCGTGGTCGACGTAGAAGCGCGCGCCGTTGGACAGGATGAGGTTGATGAGGCGCGATTCCTCTTTCGAGGTGCCCTCCTTCTCCTCCATGTACTCGAACCCCCGAGCGTCGCGCAGCGGGCTCTCCGCCTCGTAATCCCACCGGACGCGCGACGAGCGGAACGTCTCGTAGGAGTTGATCAGCAACAGGGAGGACAGGATCGGATTGAAGTCCGGCTGATTCTTGACCGTGATCCCGTACTCGGTCTCGATACCCATGACTTTCGGGATCGCCATTGCTGTCCTCTCTGAAGGCTAGAAAGAACGCCCCCGGTCGACGGGCCCCGGGGGCGGAAATTGGGGGCGCCGCGCACCCCCCATTGGCTGGGGGGCGCGACGCCCCCTCGTCGTTACAGGTACTGACCCGTGTTGACGACTTTCTCCACGCTCCGCTGCTTCTCTTTCGTCTCGCCCATGAGCGGCTTGACGTACACGATGCGCTCGCCCTTCTTGCCGGCGATCTTAGCCCAGTCGTCGGGGTTGGTGGTGTTGGGCAGGTCTTCGTTCTCCTTGAACTCCTCGCGAACGGCGGTGATCAGGTCGTCGACCATGATGCCCTTCTCGCCGCCCCCGATGTAGCGCTTCAGCGCGAGCTTCTTGGCTCGGCGAACGACCGACTCGATCATGGCGCCCGAGGAGAAGTCCTTGAAGTACAGGACCTCCTTGTCACCGTTCGCGTAGGTGACTTCCAGGAAGCGGTTCTCCTCGCTGAGGCTGTACATGGCTTCCACCGTCGTGCTGATCATCGACGGGATCACGGTCGCGATCTCGGTGCCCTGGGTCTCCGACTTGGCGAACGGGATGTCCGCGGTCAGGTACTTGGCGAAGATGTCGGCCGCCGCGGAGCGGTCCGGACGCTCGATCTTGATCTTCACGTCGAGACGGCCCGGCCGCAGGATGGCCGGATCGATGAGGTCCTGCCGGTTGGAGGCGCCAACGACGATGACGTTCTTCAGCCCCTCGACGCCGTCGATCTCGGCCAGCAGCTGCGGCACGATCGTGGTCTCGACGTCGGAGGAGATGCCGGTACCGCGGGTGCGGAACAGCGCGTCCATCTCGTCGAAGAAGACGATGACCGGCACGTCCTCGGCCGCCTTCTCCTTGGCCTTGAGAAAGATCTCGCGGATCTTGCGCTCGGTCTCGCCGACGTACTTGTTGAGGAGCTCCGGACCCTTGATGTTGAGGAAGAAGCCCTTGATCTTCTCGCCCCGCTTCTCGGAGATCTTCTCGGCGAGGTTGTTGGCCACCGCCTTGGCGATCATGGTCTTGCCGCAGCCGGGAGGCCCGTAGAGCAGCACGCCCTTGGGCGGCGTGAGCTTGTGCTCCTTGTAGTAGTCCGCGTAGAGGTACGGGAGCTCCACCGCATCCTTGATGGCCTCGATCTGGTCGCCGAGGCCACCGATATCGTCGTAGCCGATGTCGGGCACCTCTTCGAGCGTGAGGTCTTCGACCTCGCTCTTCGGCAGCTTCTCGAGGAGGTATCCGCTCTTCGCGTCGAGGAGCAGGTGATCGCCGGTCTTCAGGCGCAGCGTGCGCAGCGGCTCGGCGATGATGGCGACTTTCTCCTCGTCGGCGCGGAGCGTGACGAGCGCGCGCTCGGTGTCGAGCTGCTCCTTGAGGATGACGACCTCGCCCTGGATCTCGTAGCTGGCCGCCTCGATGACGTTGAGCCCCTCGTTGAGGATGAGCTCTTGTCCGGGCTTCAGCGTCTCCGCCTTGATCGAGGGATGGAGGTTCACCTTCACCTTGCGGCCCTGCGAGAGAATGGTGACGGTGTTGTCCTCGTTGACGGCCAGATACACGCCGTACGTCGACGGCGGCGCGCAGAGCTTGTCGACTTCTTCTTTCAACGCGGTGATCTGCTCGCGCGCCTCGTAGAGCGCGTTGACGAGCTTCTCGTTCTGGTTGAAGGCCTGCACGAGCTGCCGATTCGCCTCGCGTAATTTGTTCTCGAGGACCATGAAATCTTTGGGCGTGTCCTCGAGCTTCTTGCGCAGGTGAACGGTCTCGGCCTCGAGCGACCGGATGTACGCTTGGAGGTCCTGGACCTGGATCTCGTACTCCGTGAGACGACGGCGCGAGCTGGAATCTGACATAGAAGCGGGGAGGAACTTTGAGAAGCCCTCGCGACTCGGGCTACTCTTCTTGTCGAACTCCTTCATAGCCCATCCCTTCTCACTTGACCCCCTGTATGCCGCTCAAGCACGCGCATTCGCCGTGCTCGAAGTATAGGCGGCACCGAAAAAGAAAGTCAAGGTTGGTCGGTAACTTACCGCCAGTTGACGCGCTGAATTTGCTGCGTTTTTCGACACCCATCAGCTCCATTGCCACCCCGTCCCCCTCGAACGACTCACACTGCTCATATCGTCAGCAATTTTCGTACCCGTTCTATGTTCTGCTCTGCTCTCGAAACGAGTGGCATGAATAGGGGGTTCCACGTATAAAGACTTCGATGCGAGTGCCTTCGCTGGATCGCGTCACTGCCGTTCTGGCTCCTCTCGTGACGGTCTTTGTGACGTTCCTGGTCATCGTGGTGACGCTCCTGGTCGTACGCCCGCCCGTGCCCTCGTCGGCGCAGGGCGTCCCGCCGGACGCCGGAGTCCGCCGTGAAGTGCGCATCGGCGCGCCGGGCGTTCCGTCCGTCCTCGATCCCGGCGCCGCGCTCGAGGGAACCGTCCCGCTCATCGCCCGCCAGGTCTTCGACACGCTGGTGGTCTGGCGCGAGGGGAGCACCGAGATCGATCCGGCGCTGGCCACCCGCTGGACCGCGTCCCGGGATGGACTCGTGTGGTCGTTCACCCTGCGCGAAGGTGTCAAATTCCACGACGGGACGCCGCTCACCTCGACAGAGGTCGCCGCAAGCTTCGAGCGCCAGCTGCAGCCCGAGACCCAGGGCGCGGGCCGGGCCTGGCCGGCGCTGCTCCGGGGGGCTCCTGGCGTCGTGAAGGAGTTCCGGACGCCGAGCCCACGGACCGTTCAGATCGTCCTGTCGCAGCCTTACTCGCCGTTGCTCACCGTGCTCGCCCATCCAGGTCTTGGCGTCGCCAAGCTCTCGACGGCGGCCGACGGCACCGGACGCCTCGTGGGCACCGGTCCCTATCGCATCGTCGACGCCTCCGGTGGCCGACTGGCCCTCGAGGCGATTTCCGGTCACTGGGCAGGGCAGCCGCGGTCGGATCGGCTGGTCTTTCTCGAGGTGAGCACCGACGACCAGGCCGAGGCCGAGATCGACTCCCGATCGCTCGACATCTGGTTTCCGGCGGGCCCGCCCCGGCGCTCAGATGGCGCGCTCTCGACACCGGGGCTCCGCATCGGATATCTCGCGTTCCAGACCGAGAAGGAGCCTTTCTCTCGCAAGCCGCTCCGCCAGGCGGTCGCCGCCGCGCTGGATCCCGCCGTTCTCGGCGTGACGCTCGATCGGGCGGCGGTGCCCCTCCAGTCGTTCCTACCGCCGGGCATATGGGCACGCCGCGAGGGCTCGCCGATCCTCGGCGGAAGCCGCGCGACGGCACGCGCGCTGGCCCGCGAGGGCGGTTGGCCGAAGGAATCGAAGATCACGCTGCTGGTCCCGACCCAGACCGCCCCGCTCAATCTGCCCAAGCTGGCCGAAGCGATTCAGCTGCTCCTCGGTTCGGACTCGATGCCGTTGAGCGTCCAGCCGGAGCCCGAGCCCGCGGTGCGTACGCTTCTCCAAGCCGGTGCCTACGACATGGCACTCGCCGAGGCCACGGTGGTCGGCGGCGACCCGCATCTGCTCTTGTTCCCGCTCTCGACCAGCGAGGGGGCGACGAAGGGTCCACGCGCGCTGAACTTCTCCTTTTATAGAAACCCGCGGCTCGACGACGTCCTGATCCGGGCCAGTCAGCTGTCGCTCCGCTCCGAGCGCCAGCGGCTCTACCAGCGCGCCCAAGCGCTGCTGGCCGACGATCTACCGTGGATCCCGATCTACGTGCGCCTCCATTGGGCCGTGGCGCGCGCGGAGGTCAGAGGCCTGCGCCTTCATCCGACCGGATTCCACCGCCTCGACACCGTCAGCCTCGACCTGGCGCGATAGCGCCACGCCACAGTGCTATTGTCCTGACACATGCCCTCCATCGCCGAGACGGCCGTCGAGATGATCGAATGGGTCTTCCCGGAACACGCGGGTGGGCCGGGGCAGATCCACGGCGGACGGATGATGGAGTGGATCACCAAGGCCGGCACGCTGGCCGCCTCGCGCGTCGCGCACGGCACCGTCGTCCTCGGCGCCATGGACGACATCGACTTTCTCCACCCGGTCAAGGTCGGACGGATCGCGATCCTCCGGGCGCAGGTCGAGTACGTGGGGACGAGCTCGCTGGAAGTGGGTGTGCGGGTCTTCGCCGAGGACGTCCTGACCGGAGAGCGTCAGGTCACCTTGAACTCGCACCTCGTGTTCGTCAAGGTCGGTGACGACGTCCGCCCGCGGCCCGTGGGGGCCAAGATCGAGCCGGAGGGCGCGGCCGAGGCCGCGCTGGTCGAGGCCGCGCGGGCGCGCCGCGAGCAGCGACTGGCCCGCTTCGCGGAGCGCGCGGCGCGCCTCGCCGAGAGCGTCGAGGTCGACCAGGACGCGAGCGACGTCGACGTCGGCTGGCGCTTCGAGTCCGCGCGCAGCGTGCTGCCCGAGGACGCCCTGTTCGGCAACACCATGTTCGTGGGTAAGATGCTGATGGCGGTCGACGAGGCGGGCGGGATCCTCTCGATGCGATACTGCCGGGGGCTCGTGATGACGGCGTGCCTGGACGCGATGGACTTCTACTCGCCGATCTTCACGCACGAGGTCGTCACGTTCAAGGCCGGGCTCAACCACGTGGGCACGTCGTCCCTCGAGGTCGGCGTGAAGGTGCTGGCGGAGGTGCCGTGGTCGGGCGAGACCCGCCACGCGTGCACCGCGTTCCTGACGTACGTGCACCTGGGGCCGGATCTGAAACCGCGGCCGTGTCCGCCGTACACTCCGGCCACCGCGGGCGCGCGGCGCCGATGGGAGGCCGCGCTGGCGCGGCGGGAGCGTAGGCTCGAGCGGGTGAAGGGACTCAAGGCGATGCTGCACAACGAAAGAGGGTAGGACGATGTCAGGGCACTCTCGATGGTCCCAGATCAAGCGCAAGAAGGGCAAGACGGACGTCCAGCGCGGCAAGCTCTTCTCGAAGATCCTCCGCGAGATCACGGTGGCGGCGCGCAACGGCGGCGGCGATCCCAAGGCCAACATGCGTCTCAAGGCCGCGATGGAATCTGCCAAGGAAGCGAACATGCCGCAGGACAACATGAAGCGGGCGATCCAGAAGGGCACCGGTGAGCTCCCGGGTGAGTCATACGAAGAGGTGACGTACGAGGGCTACGCGCCCGGCGGTGTCGCCATCCTCGTCCAGGTCCTGACCGACAACCGGAATCGCACCGGCCCGGAGCTCCGGCACGCCTTCGAGAAGTTCGGCGGCAACATGGGATCCTCGGGCGCCGTCGCCTGGATGTTCGAGCGCAAGGGGATCATCCAGGTGGACGCCGCCAAGATCGGAGAAGACGATCTGCTCGGCAAGGCGCTCGACGCGGGCGCCACCGATATGCGCCAGGTCGAAAAAGCTTTCGAGATCACGACCGCACCTGCTGAAATGGACACCGTCCGCGAGGCGCTCCAGCGCGCGGGCGTGCCGGTGCTCGAGGGTCAAGTCAGCTTCGTGCCGCAGTCGACGGTGCGGGTCGAGGGTAAGGACGCGACCGCCGTGGTGCGCCTGGTCGAGGCGCTTGAGGAGTTGGACGACGTCCAGTCCGTCTACGCTAACTACGACATCCCTGACGAGGTCCTCGAGGCAATCTCGGCTGCCTAGCCTCCGGGTCCTCGGCGTCGATCCCGGCCTGGTCGGGACCGGCTATGGACTGATCGAGCCCGGCCCCGGCGGGGTCGTCGTGCTCGACCGCGGCGTCATTCCGACGGGGGCCGCCCTGCCGCTCGAAGCGCGCGTGCGCCTCATCCACGACGAGATCCGGCGCCTGATCGAGGCGTCCGCACCGGCGCTCCTCGTCCTCGAGGATCTCTACACCGAATATCGGTTCCCGCGGACGGCGCTGCTCATGGCCCACGCCCGCGGGGTGATCTGTCTGGCCGCGAGCCAGTGCGACGTGAAGGTGCTCGCGCTGGCGCCGGCGGAGGTCAAGCGCGCGGTCGCCGCCCACGGCGCCGCCTCGAAGCACCAGATCCAGCACTCGGTCCAGCGGCTCCTCAAGCTCGGCGAACTGCCCAGGCCGTCCCACGTCGCGGACGCGCTCGCCCTGGCCCTCACCGGATTCTCGCGCCTGGGCGGCCGGCTGACGTGATCGCGACGCTCACCGGCCGGTTGCGGCGCAAGGTCGAGGACCGCGTGATCCTCGAGTGCGGCGGCATCGGCTACGAGGTCTTCCTGTCGCCGATCACCTACCGGCAGATCGAGCACGTCACCGCCGGGCCCGGCGACAAGGGGAGCGAGCTCGAGCTCGTCATCTACTACCACGCGACGCGCGACCAGCCGCGGCCGGTGCTGATCGGCTTCACGTCGGATCTCGACAAGGAGTTCTTCGAGAAGCTGATCACCGTGAAGGACATCGGGCCGATGGTCGCGGCGCGCGCGCTCGCGCTGCCGGTGGCCGAGCTGGCCGGCGCGATCGCGCGACAGGACGAGAAGTTCCTGCGTGGCCTGCCCGGGATCGGCCCGCAGAAAGCCAAGAACATCGTGGCGCAGCTCCAGGGCAAGGTCGCCAAGTTCGCCCTGGCGCGTCCCGACGCCGAAGCGGAGCCGATCACCGCCGCCCCGGCGCCCATCGGCGTCGAGGGGCTGCGCGAGCTCGTGTGGGAGATCATGGTCAAGCAGCTGGGCCACCGGCCGTCGGAGGCGTCGCAGCTGATCGCCGACGCGCTCCGCCGCTGCCCGTCGGTGATGACGCCGGAGGAGCTCTTCGACGAGATCTACCGCGGGGAGAAGCGGTGAGCGCGGCGCCGGCCGACGAGGGCAAGATCATGAGCCGGGTGGCGGTGCCGGAAGAGGCGCAGTTCGAGCGCCAGCTGCGGCCCCGCACGTTCGAGGAGTACGTCGGCCAGGAGCAGGCGGTCGCGAGCCTCCGGGTCTCGGTCGAGGCGGCCAAGCTCCGCCGCGAGTGCGTGGACCACGTGCTCCTGTACGGTCCGCCCGGGCTCGGCAAGACCACGCTCGCCGGGATCATCGCCAACGAGATGGGCACGACGCTCGTGACCACCTCCGGGCCGGCGATCGAGCGCGGCGGCGACCTGATGGGCATCCTGACCAACCTCGGCGAGCACGACGTGCTCTTCATCGACGAGGTCCACCGGCTCCCACGGCCGGTCGAAGAGCTCCTGTACCCGGCGATGGAAGACTTCGCCGTCAACTTCGTCATCGACAAGGGCATGCATGCGCGCGCCCTCAAGTACGCGCTGCGGCCGTTCACGCTGGTGGCGGCCACCACGCGCCCGGGCATGCTGTCGGCGCCGCTGCGGGAGCGCTTCGGGATCTTCCATCACCTGGACTTCTACTCGGAGAGCGAGCTTGCCCGGATCGTGATGCGCTCGGCGGTGATCCTGGAAGCGAAGATCGCGCCAGACGGCGCCGGGGAGATCGCGCACCGCGCGCGCGGCACGCCGCGCATCGCCAACCGTCTCCTCCGGCGCGTGCGCGACTACGCGCAGGTGAAGGGCGACGGCGTCGTCACCGAAGCGATCGCGCGGGGGGCCCTCGACAGCGAGGGCGTGGACGTGCGGGGTCTCGACCGGCTCGACCGGCGCTTCCTCACCGCGATCATCGACCATTACGGCGGCGGGCCGGTCGGCCTCGAAGCGATCGCCGCCACCATCAACGACGAGGCGGAGACGCTGTCCGAGATGGTCGAGCCGTATCTCCTCAAGATCGGCTTCGTCGTGCGGACGCCGAACGGTCGGCGCGTGACCCGCGGGGCGTACCTGCACCTGGGCAAGCAGCCGCCGGCGGCGGCCACGGGCCAGGCCGGCCTCTTCGAGTGATCTCCTGAACGACGTCGGCAAGGCGCTCATCGCGCTGGGGGCGCTGCTGGCCCTCGTCGGCGTCGTGCTCGTGCTGGCCGGACGGGTGCCGTGGCTCGGGCGGCTGCCCGGCGACATCCACATCCAGCGCGGCAGCTGGACCTTCTACTTCCCGCTCGCGACGTCGCTGCTGCTGAGCGTCGCGCTCACGCTGATCTTCTACCTGATGGGCCGCCGGTGACGCGCCTGCTCGCGGCGACCGCCGTGCTGGCGCTCCTCGAGACCACGGCGGTCGCGTCCGACACGATCCGCGTG
>Ga0209161_10000092_pt1 | contig 63301 bp, 60 predicted proteins | sample GraSoiAngelo_155_FD_186169 | JGI IMG/M metagenome (GOLD analysis project Ga0209161, IMG submission 186169) | Grasslands soil microbial communities from the Angelo Coastal Reserve, California, USA - 14_1009_13_30cm (SPAdes) (version 2) | ecosystem: Environmental > Terrestrial > Soil > Grasslands... | reverse complement strand
CGTCGTACCCGGCGCGCTCCAGGATTCGCCGCACGGCGCTCCGGAGCGTCGCGTCGTCGTCAATCACCAGGATGCGGGGCACGGGGATGATGAGGGTCCAGCTCAGCCGTGCGGTCTCAAATCTCGCCGCGCCGCGTGAACTGGGCGATGTGCTCGCCGGCGCGGTAGGCCAGGGCCTGAATCGTCGCGGTAGGCTGGCCCCGGCCGCCCGTGACGAGGCTCGAGCCGTCGCAGATGAAGAGGTTCCGCACGTCGTGCGCGCGGTGGTAGCGGTCGACGACCGAGGTCCGCGGGTCGTCGCCCATGCGGCACGTGCCCAGGAGGTGGGCCGCGAGCGTCGTCTCCTGCACCGGCTGGCGCCAGGTGCGCCGCGCGCCCGCGGCCTCGAGAATCTCGATCGCCCGGTCCTGCAGGAAGCGCATCATCGCCAGGTCGTCAGGGTGGTCCCGGTAAGTGACCCGCATCGCGGGCAGCCCCCACGCGTCCTTCATCTCGGGGTCGAGCGAGATGCTGTTGGTCTCGAGCGGCAGCGACGTGGAGTGGCCGTCCACGTTCATGGTGCGCGTGTAGTAGTCCCGCAGGATGCGCTTGTATCCCGCGCCCCACGAAGGCGCGTCCTGCGGCAGCCCGCCCAAGGCGAAGATCGTCGGGTAGGCGAAGGAGCGCGCGTCGGGCGCCCCGCCGCCGTAGAAGCCCCGCTTGGGGTCGCTCTCATAGAAGTCGTACAGCACCCGCGTCGCCGTCACGCTCTTGAACTCGTTCAGCGGGCGCTCGAACACGCCGCTCGCGCTCGAGTAGCCGTTGAACATCAGGTACTTGCCCACGACGCCGCTCGAGTTCGCCAGGCCGCTCGGGAAGCGGCTCGACGCCGACAAGAGGAGCAGCCGCGGCGTCTCCGAGCCGTTGCAGCACAGCACGACGGCCCGGGCGCGCTGGAACTGCTCCTTCTTGTTCTCGTCGAAGTACGTCGCGCCGGTCACACGGCCCTGCTTGTCGACCTCGATCCTCCGCACGTAGCTGTTGGGTCGCACCTCGCATCGCCCGGTCGCTTCGGCGATCGGGATGACGGTGTACAGCGTGGACGACTTGGCGCGGAACTCGCAGCCGAAGCCGAGACAGTAGCCGCAGTGCTGGCACGCCGGCCGGCCGTGGAACGGCTGTGAGAGAATGGCGAGGGGCGCGGGCTGCGGGTGCAGGCCCAGGGCGCGCGCGCCGCGCTCGAACAGGACGCCCGACGATTTCACCGGGAGCGGCGGCAGGGGATAGGGGCGCGTGCGCGGCGGGTCGAACGGCCCGGGCTCGCCGGAGATGCCCAGCTCCCACTCGGCCTTGGTGTAGTAGGGCTCGAGGTCGCGGTAGGTGATCGGCCAGTCTTCGAGGCCCGTGCCGGAGATCGCGCCGAGGCGGCTTTTCTCGATGAAGTCGATCTCGCGGAAGCGCCAGTAGTTGGCGGTGAACATGACGCTCCCGCCGCCCACGAGGCGGTGGTAGAGAAGCTGTATCTGCCCCGGCTTCGCCGTCTCGGATTCGCTCCTGCGGAACGTGAACCCGGTCGGGTTGATTTGGAGGGCGCCCTGAAACAGCGTCTTGATCTCGTCGTGCTCGAACTGCGGCGGCTCGACGCGGGGTCCCTGTTCGAGCACGACCACCGTGAGGCCGGCGGTCGCGAGCTCCTTGGCGATGATCCCGCCCGCCGCGCCGGAGCCAACCACCACGAAGTCCACCGTGCGGCTGGGGTGGAAGCGGGCCGCCGGGCGTGCGGGTCGCATCGCTACCGGCCGCCGCGCGCCGCCTCGGCGTCGTAGTCGCCGAACGGCGGTTGCCACGCGTACCGGTCCTCGAAACCGATCACCCGCCAGCCCGCCTTGTCGGCGTTGCCGCCGTACGAGGGCAGCGAGAACATCCCCACGAGCGTGGCGAAGCGCATCTGCTGGAAGAAGGGGGTCTGCTCCTGGGAGCCGAGCAGTTCGAGCTGACGGTCCGGCGCGAGGTTGGCGAATCGCTTGGTGCCCGGCCAGCGTCGCTCCACCTCGCCGTTCAGCTCGTCGAGGCCGTGGATGAGCGGCTCGCGCTGCTGCGCGGCCCAGGTGGCGAGCGAGCGGTCCATGAAGTTGACGACGCGGGCCTCACGTGCGCCCGGCGTGTCGTCCGTGGGAAAGATCTGCGCGGCGATGGCGTCGAGGTCCGCGGCCTGCTCCGGCGTGAGCACGTCCCACGGGAGCGGCTCGGTCGACTGGGCGGCTCGGGCGGCGTGCTCGAGCGCGGCGCGGATTTCGGCCGGCTCGGCGGCGAGCCACGCGGCGGCGAACGCAGTGGTCGAGGCGGCGAGGAAGGCGCGGCGACTGACGGGATCGGCGAGCATTGGGCAAGTATGCAGCCCGGCGGGCGGGCGCGCCACTTGCGCGATCCGCGAGTGGTCGCTCTAGTCCTCGCCCGGCGCCGAGCGAGCCGGCAGGCGCGCATCGAGGCTCAGCGGCCCCGCGCCGAAGTGTGCGATGAGCAGCGCGCCGCCCAGCATGGACACGTTCTTCATGAACATCGCCAGCTGCATCCCGTGCATCGTGGGGTCGGTCACCGCCCAGAAGTTGTGCATCATGAGCGTGACGGGCACCAGGAACAGGACCAGCAGCCAGGCCCCGATTTTGGCCTGGTAGCCGAGCGCCACGCTCAGGCCTCCGGCCGTGGCGATGACGCCTGACAGCGGGACCAGCAGCCCCGCGGCTGGCACTCCCTGCTGGGCGGCGTACCCGATGTACTGTTGCGAGAAATGACCCAGTGCGGTCATCAAGAAAATCGCTGAGTAGAAGAATCGCCCCACGGGAACGAGGTAGCGCATCGGAATGTCCTTTCGATAGTGGGAGGAGGGGCTGCCGCGTTCAGGAGGTCAGCGCTTTCAGAGCGCTCTTGAGGCTCGTCGCGTCGTCCGGGTCGAGCACGCTCACGATGGCCCGTCGCGCTTGAGCGAGCGCGCGCATCCCCCTGGCATGCGCCCGCGCACCGCTGGGTGTGAGTTCAGCCAGCACACTCCGGCCGTCATCGGGGGCGGTGCGGCGGTGGACCAGGCCGTCCTTCTCGAGGCGATCGACTAGCTGCGTGATGTTGGAGCGCACGCAGTGCTGGCGCGCGGCGAGATCGGACAGGGGCAACGGCTCCTTCGCGTCCGCGAGGATATGAAGGACCGCGAGCTTAGCCAGGGACAGCCCGGTCGGGCTCACGGCCGCTTCGAGGCGAGCCTCCACGGCCTCCGCGGCGTCCAGGAAGGAGAACACGAGGGAGTCGGCCGCCGGGCGACGCGCGCGCTTCCGTTGCCGCTTGCTCATGGCCTCATCATATGGGCCGCTCGTCGGGGGGGTCAAGCAGCGCTCACTCGTTGGCGGCGGGCCACCCGGCACCGACGGCGCGATACAGCTGCACCGCGGCGACGAGCTGGTCCCGCTCCGCCTGCGTGAGCGCCAGCTCCGCGCCGAACAGGCCACGCTGCGCCTCCAGCACGTCGAGATAGCTCGACACACCGTTCCGATAGCGCATGTCCGCGAGCTCGAGCGCGCGGCGCAACGCGATCACCTGGCGCTCCTGCGCCGCACTCCGATCCTGGGCCGTGCGCAGCCCGACGAGCGCGTCCTCCACGTCCCGCAGCGCCACGAGCACCGTCTGCTCGTAGCGGGACCGCGCCTGCGCCGCTCGGGCCCGGGCGATGTTGACCTGCTCGCCTCCTCCCGGGCGGCCCTCGGTGAACAGCGGGATCGAGACCCCGGCGAACGCCTGCCAGATGTTGGTCCCCGACGCGAACCACTTCGAGAACTCCGTGCTCTGGCTGCCGTACTGACCGGTGATCGTGAAGGTCGGAAGCCAAGCGGCCTGGGCCACGCCGATCCGGGCCGTGGCGGCGCGCAGCGTCGCCTCGGCGCTGCGGACGTCCGGCCGGTGCGCCAGCAGGGCGGACGGCACGCCGGCGGGGACCGGGATCCGCGCCGCCATCTCGGTGAGCGAGCGGCCTCGGGCGATCGCCCCGGGGTTGTGACCGACGAGCACGCTCAGGGCGTTCTCCTGCTGGGCCACCTGCCGTTGGAAGTCGGCGACGCTCGCCGCCGGACTCGCCACCTCAGCCTCGAACTGCCGCACGTCGAGCTCGGAGATCAAGCCCTGGTCGAGCCGCTGGCGGGCCAGCCGCAGCGTTTGCTGCCGCGAGTCGAGCGTGCGGCGCCCGATCGCCAGGTTCAAATCGGCCGCGCGCAAGTCGAAGTAGGCCGTCGCCACGTCGCCGATCAGCGACAGCTGCAACGCGCGCCGGTCTTCCTCCCGGGCGAACACGTCGGCGCGCGCGGCCTGGTTGCCGCGGCGCAGCCGGCCCCAGAGATCGAGCTCCCAGCTCAGGTCCGCGGTTGCCCTGTAGACGTCGAACGTCTGCGCCCCGAAGGTCCCGAACACGGCCTGGTTCCGGCCTGCCTGGCCGTGGGCGGTCAGCTCTGGCACGAGGGCTCCGCGCGCGGCCCGATACTGCGCCCGGAATTCGTCGATGACGGCGACCGCGGTCCGCACGTCGCGGTTCGCCCGCAGGCTGGTATCGACGAGCTGTCGCAGCACGGAGTCCTGGATCAGGTCGAGCCACTGGAGCGCCGCCGCGGAGTCGACCCCCCGGCGCGCCATACTCGTGTCATACACGAACGGCACGCGGGCGGTGTCGGCGCCGGGCGGCAGCAGCGTGTCGCGGCTCGTGCGCAGCGAATCGAAGAACGGTCGCAGGGAGTCCGCAGACGCACTGGCGGGTCGCCAGCCGTCCGGCAGCGCGAGGGCGGGCCGGCGATACCCCGGGCCCACCGCACATGCTGTGCTCAGCGCGACGAGGGCGAGCGGTATGACGCGTCGCATGTCAGTCGCCCTCCACGGCGATGGGAGTCGCCTGCCGGACACTCGTGGCCGCGCGGCCGCGGAACAGGCCGCGCTCGCTTAAGCTCCGGATCGCCGCGAAGAACATGGGAATGAAGAACACGCCGACCGTGGTCGCGACGAGCATCCCGAAGAACACGCCCGTTCCGATCGAGTGGCGGCTCGCCGCTCCGGCGCCGCTCGACGTCAGGAGCGGCGCGACGCCCAGAATGAATGCGAACGAGGTCATGAGAATCGGCCGCAGCCGCTCGCGGCCCGCCTCGAGCGCCGCCTCGCGGATGGAGCGCCCCTGGGCGCGCAGCTCGTTCGCGAACTCGACGATCAGGATCGCATTCTTCGCCGCGAGGCCGACCACCACGATGAGGCCGATCTGCACGTACACGTCGTTCGGCATGCCGCGCAGCCAGACGCCGAGCAGCGCGCCGAACGTGCCGAACGGCACGGCCAGCAGCACCGCGAACGGGATCGACCAGCTCTCATACTGTGCCGCGAGCACCAGGAACACCATCACGAGCCCGAGCGCGAACACCAGGCCCCCCTGGCCGCCCGAGGCCCGCTCCTGATAGGACTGGCCGCTGAAGGCGTAGCCCACTCCCTGACCGGCGTACTTCTCCTGCGCGAGCCGCTCGACCGCGTCGAGCATCTGGCCGGAGCTCTTGCCCGGGGCGGGAGCGCCGATCACGAGCGCCGACGTAAAGCCGTTGAAGCGAGTAAGGACGCTTGGCCCGACCTGGAACTCCGTGCGCGTGAGCGCGGAGACCGGCACCATGTGCTGATTGGGGCCGCGCACGTACAGGCGGCCGATGTCCTCCGGCGTTTGGCGGAACTTGGGCTGCGCCTCCGCCTGCACCCGGTACGTCTTCCCGTACAGGTTGAAGTCGTTGATGTAGAGTGTCGAGAGGAACGCCTGGAGGGTCTGGAACAGATCCGTGAGCGAGATCCCCAGCGCCTTGGCCTTCTCCCGGTCCACCTGGACGTAGAGCTGTGGCGTGTTCACCCGAAGAGTCGAGTACACGCCCCGCAGCTCCGGGCGTCCGTTGGCCGCGCGCGTGAAATCATTGACGAGCCCGCCGAACCGCTGCACGTCGTTCACCCCTCGATCCTGTAGGTTCATCTCGAGGCCCGCGGTCGTGCCCAGGCCGATGATCTCTGGCAGATTGAACGCGAACCCCCGCGCGTTCCGCATTCCGAACAGATAGCCGTTCACGGCGCCGAGCACCGCGGTGATCTGGTCCTTCCGGGACGTGCGCTCGTCCCAGGGCTTCATGTTGACGAAGATGATCGCGGCGTTCGTCTGGTTGGCGTTCTGGATGAAGTCCAGCCCGACGAGCGCGACGACGTGATTGACGGCCGGCTGCTGCTTGAGGAATCCTTCGATCCCGCCGACGACTCCTTCGGTCCGCTGGCGTGAGGCGTCGTCCGGCAACGCCACGAGCATCGCGAAGTACCCTTTGTCTTCGCTGGGGATGAAGCCGCTGGGAACGCTGCGCACCAGCACGAACAGCAGCGCGACGACGACCCCAAAGGCGGCGAAGAACGTGCGGGGGCGGTCGATCACCCGGCCCGCCGCGCCGAGGTAGCGCTCCGTGGCCGCCCGGAAACCCCGGTTGAACCCCGTGAAGAACCGGCTCAGCGGGGAGCGCGCCGCGGCCTGTTCCGAGGGTGGCCGCAGCAGCACGGCGCACAACGCCGGCGTGAGCGTCAACGCCACGATCCCTGAGAGCACGACCGCGATCGCGATCGTGATGGCGAACTGCCGGTACATCAGGCCCGTGATGCCCCCCAGGAAGGCCACGGGGACGAACACGGAGCACAGCACCAGCACGATCGCGATCAGGGCCCGGCTCACCTGGCGCATGGCCCGGTCCGCGGCCACCGCGGGCGACACGCCCTCGCTCGCCATGATGCGCTCCACGTTCTCGATCACGACGATCGCGTCGTCCACCACGATGCCGATCGCCAGCACCAGGCCGAACAGGGTGAGCAGGTTGATCGAGAAGCCGAGCACCTGCATGCCGAAGAAGGCGCCGATCACGGAGACGGGCACGGCGAGGACGGGGATGAGCGTCGCCCGCCAGCTCTGCAGGAAGACGAAGACCACCAAGGTCACGAGCAGCATGGCCTCGAACAGCGTCTTCACGACCTCGTAAATGGAGGCGGTGATGTAGGGGGTCGTGTCGAACGGCACCGACCACCGGACGCCGGCGGGAAAGCTCCTCGCCAGCTCGCCCATGCGCCGCAGCACCGCCTGCTTGACCTGGAGCGCGTTCGCTCCGGGTCGCAGGAAGACGAGGAAGAGCGCCGTGGGCTTGCCGTCGAGCCGCCCCACGACATCGTAGTTGCGGGCGCCCAACCGGACCTCGCCGATGTCGTTAACGCGCACCAGCGAGCCGTCCGGCCGCCCCCGCACGATGATCCGCCCGAATTCGGCGGGATCCGTGAGCCGGCCGGCCGTGACCACGGGGATCGTGAGCTGGGTGCCCGGCGGCGAGGGCTCGCGCCCGATGCGCCCGGCCGGGTTCGTCGCGTTCTGCTCCTGCACGGCGGCGGCGACGTCCGACACGGTCAACCCGAGCTGCGCCATGCGCTCGGGGTCGAGGCTCAAGAGCATCGAGAACTCGAGCTGGCCGACCGTCTGCGCGTCGCCCACGCCGGGAATGCGTTTGAGCTCGTCTTGGACGTAGATCTTCGAGTAGTTGCTCAGGTATTCGGCGTCGAAGCGCGGGTCGTCCGCGGTGAGCGCGCCAACCACGAGGATGCTCGTCTGGCGCTTCTGCACCGTGATGCCGTTGCGCACCACCTCCTGCGGCAGCTGCGGCTCGGCGAGCGCGATCTGGTTCTGCACGTCCACCGCCGCGAGGTCCGGGTTGCGCGAGATGTCAAAATAGACCGACAGGTTCATGACGCCGGCGCTCGAGTTCGACGACTTGAAGTAGAGCAAGCCGTCGAGCCCCGAGAGCTGCTGCTCGATCGGCGCGGCAACGGCAGCGGCGACGTCCTGCGCGGTCGCGCCCGGATACACCGCCTGCACCTGGATCTCGGGCGGCGTGAGCGCCGGATAGCTGTTCACCGGGAGCGTGCGGAGCGAGAACAGCCCGAGCAGCACGATCACGATCGAGATGACGCCCGAGAAGATCGGGCGCCGGATGAAGACGTTGCGGATCTGCGGCCTGTCGCTCACGGCGTGCTCCGAGCCGCACCGCTGTCGGCCGCAGGCTGGTACGCGACGGCTCGGACCGGTGATCCGGGCGCGACTTGCTGGAGGCCGTCAACGACGACGCGGTCGCCGGCCGCGAGGCCCTGCGCGATCAGCCACGACCCGCCGTCCCAAGCCGTCGCGATCACGGGCCGCGTTGCTACCTTGTCGCCGGCGTCCAGCACGTACACAAACGACCCACCGAGCCCCTGCTGCACCGCCCGCTGCGGCACAAGGATCGCGCCGGGGTGCGTCAGCCCGAGGAGCCGCACCCGCACGAACTGGCCAGGGAGCAAGAGGTGTTGCGGGTTCTCGAGCTCGGCGCGGAGCTCTTGAGTGCCCGTCGCGGGCTGCAGGGCCAGGTCGGTGAAGTTGAGCTTGCCTGTCCCGGGATACACCGAGCCGTCCGCCAGGGTGACCTGCACGGCGAACGGGCCCTTGGGCATGACGAGCCGGCCGTCTTTGACGTCGCGGCGCCAGCGCAGCACGTCCTGGTCGGACGGGCTGAAGTTCACGTAGATGGGATCCACCCGCTCCACCGTCGTCAGCAGGTCGCCCGGGCCGGTCACGCGGGCGCCCAGCTCCAGCTGCGTGCGCCCGGCCCGCCCCGAGATCTCGGCGCGTACGAACGTATCGTCATAGTCCTTCTTGGTCTGATCGACCGCCGCCTGCGCCTGATCGAACGCTTGCTGGGCGTCGTCCACGTCCTTCTGCGCGACCGCGCGCGCGGCGAGGAGCGGCTTCAGCCGCGCCAGGGTGCGGTCCGCGTTGGCGAGCCGGGCCTGGGCGCTGCGGTACGCGGCCTCGTACGTCGTCGGATCGATCCGAAACAGCAGCGTTCCCTTCGCGACGTCGGTGCCCTCGGCGTAGGGCCGCGCGACGATCACGCCCGTGACCTGCGAGCGGACCTCGACTGAGCGAGAGGCCGCGGCCTGCCCCACGTACTCGTAGCGCGCGGTGACGGTCTCAGGGACGACGGTGACAACCGATACTTCCGGAGGGGGCGGAGCCGAGCTCGCCACAGGGGAGCGCCGGCGCGCCGCCGCTGCACCAAGAAGGACGAGTGTGACCGCGATCGCGGCGATCCAGGTGGCTGGTCTGATCAAATGCTTCATCTCTATACCCGTGGTGGAGGTGATGACGAACGAGCCGATAGTGCAGGAATGAACGATATGTCGGTAAAGTTCCCGCGACTTTGTCCAGCCAGGCTGGGCTCCCCCGTTTGGGTGGGGCTGCACTACCCGGCTGGCTGATGCTGCTCCGGGGCGGTCACCTGCCGGCGACTGCGATGTGACGGTTTGGTAAACAGCGACTGGCCGGCGCGAATTGCGCGCCGGCCAGGATGATGCCGCTTCAGAACGACAGGGTGACGCCGCCCTGCCAGGCGATGTCGTGCTGTGTCTTGTCGAACCCGTAGCGGTCGAACTTGTATACGTAGTCGCGCCCTTCCGCGCGGATACCGAGGCGCCCGAACCGGTACTCGAGGCCCGCGCCGAAGTTGCCGGCGAACTTGGACCACGTGCTGTCGGCGCCGAGCTGATGGACGCTGATGGCGCCCACCCCGCCCACTACATACGGGATGACGGTGCTGGAGCCCGCACTCTTGGGATAGCGCACCACCAGGTCGGCATCATAGGTGAACTTGTTGAACTTGCCGCGACCGGGGATGGTGGCGCCGCGGATGCTGTCCTGCGCCCAGCTACCGCTCGCGCGGACGCCCACGTACTGGTGCAGCCACGCGGTCGCGTCGACCGAGCCGATCCAGCCGAGTCGCCAATCGGCGGTGCCGGCTTGGTCGAGATGGGCCGCGCCCGACAGGCCGCCGAACGCGCCGCCCACGGTCACGCGGTCGAAGCTCGGGCGGAGGCCCGGCTGGGACGCAACTGCCGTGGGACGGAGGCCTACCTGCGCGTCGAGCGCCGTGGGTGCGAGGGCCGCGACGAGCGCCGCGGCGCCAAGGAAGATCGAACGCTTCAACATATACTCCTCCGAGACAGGGTTTATGTGGGACAGCGATAGACAGTTCATGAATGAACGACATCCCCGAAAAGGTTCCCGGGCACGGGCGGCCGGTCCCTTGACCACGCCCCCATGCCGATCGAACCTTTTCTGGGCCTCCACGGTTACGGGGTCATATGAGCGAAGACACCAACGAGGTCCGGCGGATCTCGGTCTCCGAGGCACACGCGCTGGTGGACGCGGGGCGCGGCGTGCTCGTGGACGTGCGGGATCGCCGCCTGTACGACAACACCCACGCCGCGGGAGCCGTCTCGCTGCCGCTCGCGGTGATCCAGGCGACTCAGGGCCAGGTGCCGGCGGACGCCGTACCGCCCGATCGAGTCCTCGTCCTGTACTGCGCGTGACAGGATGAGGGCTCAAGCGCCCGGGCGGCGCGAACGCTGATTGCAGGAGGGTACGACGAGGGCCGGGTCACCGTGCTGCTCGGCGGCATCCGCGCCTGGCACGAGGCAGGCTACCCGCTCGAGAAGTGGAATGACCGGGCGTCATGATTGATGTCCTCGCCGCCCTACGCGAAGGCTTGGCTCCCCACTACACGGTGGAGCACGAGATCGGGGCGGGGGGCATGGCCCGCGTGTATCTGGCCCACGAACGCCACCCCGCCCGCGCGGTGGCGGTGAAGGTGATGGCCCCCGAGCTGAGCACCCCCACCTTCCGCGAGCGCTTCATCCGCGAAGTGGAGCTCACCTCGAAGCTCAGCCACCCACACATCGTGCCGATTCTCGCGGCCGACGAGTGCCTGTTCGTGCCGGACGGACCGGACGGGCTCTGCTACTACATCATGCCCTACATCGCGGGCGAGTCGCTGCGCGTCCGCCTCGCGCGGGAACAGACGTTGCCGCTGGAAGACGCGTTGCACATCACCTTCCAGGTAGCCGATGCGCTGGGCTACGCGCACAGCCACGGCGTGGTCCACCGCGACGTCAAGCCGGAGAACATCCTCCTGTCCGGGGACCAGGCCTTCGTCGCGGATTTCGGCATCGCACGGGCGATCAGCGCGGCCGGCGCGGCCGCCGAGCAGACGCTGACCGCCGCGGGTCAGCCGGTCGGGTCGCTCGCGTACATGAGCCCAGAGCAGCTGATGGGCAGCCGGGCGATCGACGCCCGCACCGACCTGTACAGTCTGGCGTGCGTGCTGTACGAAATGCTCGTGGGCCAGCCGCCACTGCTGGACCTCGCCGGGCAATCCGCGCCCGCGCCGGCCACGCTCGAAGCCGTCCTGCGTCGCCGGGGCGTGAGCACTCGCACGGCGCGACGCTTGAGGGAAGTGATGTCGCGGGCGCTCGCTTCGTCGGCCGCCGAGCGCTTCGCCGGCGCCGAGGACCTGATCGCCGCTTTGCGGGACGTGGGGGGCGGCCGGCGGGCGCGGGCCCTGCGGTTGCCGCGGATCAGCCGGACGGCGGCGCTCGTCGGAGGCGGGGCGGTCATCGTGCTCGGCGCGCTCGGCGTGATGCCGCTGGTGCAGCGACGGGCGGCGCTCGATCCCAGGCGCGTGGTCGTCGCCGGGTTCGAGGACCTCTCCGGGGATGCCCAGCTCGCACCGCTCGGGCACATCGCCGCCGACTGGATCACACAGGCGCTGGCGCAGAGCGCGGCAGTGGAAGTCGTGCCGTCCGCCGCCACGGGCCATCTCGACGCCGCGGACGTGAGGGCGCTGGCCGCCCAGACGGGCGCCGGCACAGTAGTCTGGGGGACCTATTACCGGGAGGGGGACTCGGTGCGGTTCCAGCTCCAGGTGATCGACGCGCAGCGCGGCACGGTGCGACGCGCCCTGGATGTGGTGAGCGCGCCGCAGGGAGCTCCGGTGCGAGCCGCAGACGTCCTGGTTCGGCGTGTCACGGCCCTGTTCGATACGCTGTTCGCGCGCTGACCCGACTGAGCGGCTCGCAATACTTGACAAAGTCAACTATATGGCGAAGCTTCAGCGCGATGGCCGCGACCGCCTTGCCCCAGCGCGTAGCCGCCGTGCGGCGCTTCAACCGCTTCTACACGAAGCAGATCGGCCTGCTGCACGAGCACCTGCTGCGGAGCCCCTTCTCCCTCACCGAAGCCCGCGTGCTCTATGAGCTCGCCCATCACGCCACGACCACCGCGACCGAGCTCGGCAGGGAATTGGGCCTGGATGCGGGCTACCTGAGCCGCATCCTTCGCCGCTTCCAGCAGCGCGGCTTGCTCGACCGAGCGCCCTCCCAGGCGGACGCCCGGCACAGCCTGTTGTCGCTGACGCCGCACGGCCGGCAGGCCTTCGCCAAGCTCAACCGAGACTCACACCAGGACATCGGCGCCGTGTTGCGGCAGCTGGCGCAACCGGAGCAGCAGCGCCTGGTGGCGGCCATGCACGCTATCGAAGGGCTGCTCGGCCCCGGGGCCGAGCACGCTGCTCCCTGCGTGCTGCGACGCCATCGAGCGGGCGACATGGGCTGGGTCGTACAGCGCCACGGGGCGCTGTATGCCCGGGAATACGGCTGGGGGGAGGAGTTCGAGGCGCTGGTCGCCGATATCGTCGCCAAGTTCATCCGTCACTACGACTGCGAGCGGGAGCGCTGCTGGATCGCGGAGCTGGACGGGGAGAACGTGGGGTCGGTGTTTTGCGTCAAGCAATCGGAGGCGATCGCCAAGCTGCGCCTGCTCCTCGTCGAGCCCAGGGCGCGGGGGCTCGGCATCGGCAAGCGCCTCGTGCAGGAATGCGTGCGCTTCGCACGCAAGGTCGGCTACCGTAAGCTCACGCTGTGGACCAACGACGTGCTGCATGCCGCGCGGCGCATCTACGAGCAGACCGGCTTCCGCCTGGTGCGCGAAGAGCCGCATCACAGCTTCGGTCACGACCTGGTGGGGCAGACCTGGGATCTGGATTTGTGACCGCCCAGCAGCGGCTTGAGTGGCAGCCCAAGACTGATCGACTACCGGACGTGTAACCCGACGTCGCGTGACACGCGTCACCAGTGCCGGGGGCTCGGGGCGATATATGGTTGTTGGGGACCCTGCTAAGGCTTCCAGCCATGAGTGGTAAGCACGCAGTCGCGTTCGCGACGAAGCCGTCTGCCCGGTCACGCCGGGCATCATCCCAGCCGACACCGGGACCCGGCGCTCCGCCCGGGCCTGGCCTGGTCCGGCCGACCGCGTCGCCGATCCTGAAGGATGTGGGGCTCTTCATCGCCCTCGCCGCCATCTACTTCGTCGCGGGCAAGCTCGGGCTCCGGCTCGCGTTCGTGCACGTCAGCGCTACCACCGTCTGGCCCCCGACGGGGATCGCCCTCGCGGCATTCCTGCTGCTGGGCCTCCGGGTCTGGCCGGCCATCTTCGCGGGCGCCTTTTTCGTCAATCTCACCACGGCGGGGTCGCTCGCCACGTCGATCGGCATCGGGGCCGGGAACACGCTCGAGGGGCTGGTGGCCGCGTATCTGGTCAACCGGTTCGCGAACGGCCGACGGGCGCTCCAGCACTCAGGCGATATCGTCAAGTTCGCGCTGCTCGCCGCCGTCGTCAGCACGACCGTGGCCGCGACCTGCGGAGTCACAAGCCTCTCGCTGGGCGGGTTCGCCCGCTGGCAGGACTACGGCGACATCTGGCTGACGTGGTGGCTGGGAGACGCAGGCGGCGACCTCGTCGTGGCTCCCGTGGTGCTCTTGTGGGCCACGGGCCCGCATTGGCCTCCGCGCCGCGCGCAGCTGTTCGAGGCCTCACTCCTGGTCGCCTGCCTGGTGCTCGTCGGCGAGCTGGTGTTCGGCGGGCTGCTTCCCGACGCGTACAGGAATATACCGCTCGAGTTCGTGTGTATCCCATTTCTCCTGTGGGCGGCACTCCGGTTCGGAGCGCGGGGGGCGGCGACAGCCCTCGTGCTGCTCTGTGTCATCGCGATCCGGGGGACGTTGCAGGGCCTCGGGCCCTTCGTGTGGGGCACGGCGAACGAATCGCTGGTGTTGCTGCAGGCATTCATGGGCGTCACTGCGGTCACGACACTGATTCTGGCGGCGGTTGTCGCGGAGCGCGGTCGGACGGCCAGGCGGTTGCGGCTGCTCTCAGTGACCGACGCCCTGACCGGGCTCGCCAACTACCGGCAGTTGATCGGGGTCCTCGAGGCCGAGATCCGGCGCTCGCAGCGCACCGAGCGGCCATTCGCGGTGCTCTTCTTCGACGTGGACGGCCTCAAGCGGATCAATGACCGCCATGGGCACCTCGTCGGCAGCCGAGCCCTGTGCCGGATGGCGGAGGTGCTGCACGTCTCCTGCCGCGCCGTGGACACCGCCGCCCGCTTCGGTGGGGATGAGTTCGCGGTCGTGCTCCCCGAGACCGATGAGGAGGAGGCGCGGCGCGTGGGGGAGCGCGTCCTGGAGCGCCTCGCCGGCGACTTTGAGCGGCCGCGCATCAGGGCGAGCGTCGGCGTGGCCGTTTACCCCCGGGATGGGGGCACGGCGGAAGCGCTCCTCGGAGCGGCCGATCGGCTCCTGTACGAGATGAAGGCGCAGGGTCGCCGGACGTCGCCCTAGACTCAAGCTCACCCCGGAGCCGTTCGGTTTGTTTTCAGTCTTCATGAAGCCGCGCCATGCAGCGCGCGCGCGCCCTTGCATGCGGGGTCTCGGGGGCTAGTATGAACCGTTACACCCCTGCAGGAGGCTTCTCATGCCTAGCGCTCGTCATGCGATGGTCGGCCTCGTGCTCAGCGCGGCCGTGGCAGCCGCCAGCTGCGAGCCCAGCATTCCCACCGAGCAGAGCCGTCCCACCGTGCTCGTCGCGCCGCAGAGCGTCGCGCCCGATGGTCCTGGCCCACAGAATTTCGTCGCCCATCTCACCGGCGCGTCTGAGGTTCCCGCGCATGCAACCCGCGCCGTCGGCGAAGTGAAGTTCCAGCTGAGCCCAGACGGCAGCCAGCTCGACTACCGTCTGATCTCGTCCAACATCCAGAACGTCATCGCGTCCCACATCCACCTCGCACCGGCGGGGATCAACGGGCCCATCACGGTATTCCTGTTCGGCACGGTCGCGCCGGGTGGCGGCCGCACCGACGGCGTGCTCGCGCACGGTACGATCACAGCGGCCGATTTCGTCGGGCCGCTCGCCGGCCGGCCGTTCTCCGAACTGATCGACGCCATGCGGGCGGAGACGGCCTACGTCAACGTGCACACCAACGACGGCGTGGCGCCGCCCAACACCGGCCCGGGGGATTTTCCCGGTGGCGAGATCCGGGGGCAGATCCGGCCGATTGGGCCGACGCCGTGAGGGTTCGTTATCGCGCGGGCGCCTGGTCCAGCCGGGCGCCCGTGAACCCGCGCGCTCCAGCCGGGTATTGCTCGCCGTGCAGAAACACCCACCTTTGGAACGACGTGATCGCGGTGGTCCTGAGATACCTTTGCTGAGGGAGTCGGCATCCTTACCGATGCCCTCCATCCCTCCGGCGCGGTGATGCGGCCCTTTCGATGTCTCACGCCCGTTGTGCTCGCTGCTCTTAGCGGGTTTGCGACGGGTGCCTGCGGCCTCGCAGACGTGTTCCGGTCCGCCGGGCTGAACGACGTCGTCGTCAGCTATCTTGGTGCTACCGACCTATCGGTCGGCGCGCGCATCGCGCCCGTCGTTTCGGTCGAAGTCGATGGCGCGATCATGCCGAACCCCCGCCTCCGCTTCACCTCCTCCGATCCCACGGTCCTCGCCCTCACGCCGATCGGCGACACGCTCGTCGCCTGCGGCATCGGGCAGGCGCTTCTCACGATCCGCTTCGTCAGCTCGATGGTCACGGACACGGTGCCGAGCGCCCAGGACTTGATCAGGGTTACGGGCGGGCCCCCGCTGCCTGTGTGTCCGTGAACTGTTTCCGTTGCGGCGCGGCGGTCCCGGAGGGTGCCCGCTTCTGCGCGAGTTGCGGGACCCAAGCGACGGACCCGCACGAGGCCACCGTCCTCCTCGAGACGGAGGACCCCGAGGCACTGCTCAACCGCGTCCGCATGGTGCTCGCGGGCGAATACGACGTCGAGCGCGAGCTGGCACGCGGGGGGATGGGCGTGATCTTCAAGGCGACCGAGGTCGGCCTGCGGCGCTCGGTGGCCCTGAAGGTGCTGCCGCCGGAGCTCGGTTTCAGCGTGAAGGCCGCCGAGCGGTTCAAGCGCGAAGCGCGCATGGTGGCCGAGCTCGATCATCCGAACATCATCCCTGTCTACCGCATCGGGCAGCTGGGCGGGATCTTCTTCATCGCGATGAAGTTCATCGAGGGACGCTCGCTCGGCCTCCTCCTCGATACCCAGGGCGCGCTGCCCGTGCCCGTGGCGCTGCAGGTGCTGCGCGGCGCGACCCGCGCGCTCGCTTACGCCCACGACCGCCATATAGTTCATCGCGACATCAAGGGCGCGAACATCCTGATCGACCGAGACGGACGGGTCATGGTGTCGGACTTCGGGGTCGCGCTGCGTTCTTCGGACGTGAACCTGACTGCCGACGGCACGGTGATCGGCACGCCGCCGTTTATGAGTCCCGAGCAGTGCTCCGGAAAGCGGGCGGGCCCGCAGAGCGACCAGTACTCCTTAGGCATCGTCGGCTTCCAGCTGCTGACGGGGTCGGTGCCGTTTCAGGCGGACACCATCGCCGGCATGATGCACCACCACTTCTTCACGCCGGTGCCGGACGTCCGGCAGGCGCGTGATGACGTGCCCGATGTCCTCGCAGAGGCGCTAAACCGGGTGCTCCAGAAAGACCCAGCGGCACGGTTCGGGACCACGCGCGACATGCTCGCCGCGCTCGAGGCCATCCCGTTCTCCGAAGCCGACCGGCGCGACAGCGAGCGGGTCCTGAGCCAGCTCGTGCAAGGGGGCTCGATCGCCAAGATGGCGACGCGACCCCTCTCGCCACTTCCCGACCTGCTCACGGCTCCGCTCACTCCGGCCAAGGCGCGCAAGCTGAAGCCGGCCCTGTGGGCGGGCGTGGTGGTCACCGGGGTGTTGCTGCTGGGATTCGGCGTCGCGCGCTTGGCGAGCCGCGGGAACAACGCTACGGCTGGGCTGGCGCCGAGCCCGGCGCCGCCGGCGGCGCAGGCGAACGGCCCGCCTGAATCCGCCCGTGCGGACAGCATCCGGGCGACGCCCAAGCTGCGAGCGGCCAGCCCGGTGACCGGAAAGCTTCGACTGCTCACCAGTCCCCCCGGCGCCGAGATCCTGATCGACGGCCGTCACGTGGGCGTGGGCAGCGTCTTTGACCTGCCGCTGGCGGCGGGCCCGAGGCAACTCGAAGTCCGGGCGCCGGGCTACGGCACGTTCGACACGACCGTCGTGGTGGAAGTCGGCGGCACGCTCTCGCTGGGCCGCATCACGTTACGCGGCCACGAGCCGCAGCCATGAGGCGCCTCGCCCTGGGCATGATGCTGTTGCTCGGGGCGCCTCAACCCCTGCGCGCGCAGAGCGAAACGTCGGACTCCTTACGTCGGGCGCAGGAGCTGTACGAGCGGCTCGACATCGAGCGCGCCCTACCGCTGCTGCGCCAGGTCGTGTCCCCAAGCTGGCCCTTCGAGACCACCAAGGACCAGCGGGTCCAGGCCCTCACCTTGCTCGGCGCGTCGCTCGCCCTGGCCGGGGCGCGCGACTCCGCCCTCCTGTACTTCCGCACCGCGATCGAACGCGAGCCCTTCACGGATCTGGACGCGCAGCGCTTCACACCGGCGCAGCTGGCGCTGTTTCGCGAGGCACGGCGGCTCACGTTCGCCGTGGCGGCGCGGCCCGTCGCCGCCGTCCGCGTTGATCCCCGAACGGAGCGCGTCACGTTTACGGTCGTGACGACCCACGCGGCCGCCCTGCGAGTGGAGCTCCGGCCCGTCCTGGGGCAAGCTAGGTGGGTGCTGTTCGAAGGTGTCAACGACGGCCCGCGCGAGGTGCCGTGGGACGGCCTCCTGCCGAACGCGCATCTCGCTCCGCCGGGACGGTACGAGCTGGCCGTCGTCGGCCGCAGCCAGCTGCTCGGTCACTCCGACTCGGCGCGGGTCTACTTCACCCTGGCACACGAGGCGCCGCCCCTCGAGGACACCGTTCCCGATCTCGGCCCCGCCGACCTGCTTCCCGAGCGGTTTCGGCCGTCCGACGGCCGCCGGGACCTCCTCAGGGGCCTGGGCGTCGCCGCAAGCGCTGTCGCCATCTCCAGCGTGGCCGCGAACGGCGACCTGGGGAGCAGTGGACGAGCGCTGTCGATCGGGGTGGTCGGCACGGCGGCGATCGCCGGCGTCACAGCCTTCCTCAGCACCCGCCGTGAGCGCGCCGTCCCCGCGAACATCGAGGAGAACAAGCAGCGCCGCGCCACGCGCGACGTAGCCAACGTGGCGATCGCGCGCCGTAACGCCCAGAAGGTTGCCCAGACCACGCTGGTCATCGAGCCGGCCGGAGGGGTGGGCCCGTGATCCAGGCCCGCCGCGCCGGGCTCGCCTCCAAGCTTCTTCTCTTGCTCTCGCTCGCGCCCAGCGTCGGGACGGGGCAGACCCGCGTGTCGGGAACGGGGCTGGTTTCGCTGTTCGACCATCAAGTGGACATCGGATACGGCGCGGAGGAGTCGACGGGGTTGTTGTTGGGTGCCGAGGGGGCGGTGACATTCCGCTCCCGATTGACGCTCGCGGCCCGCGCGGCGGGAGGATCACTGTCGACCGACGCGGCGGGGGCGGAAAGCCGGGACGTCGGGGAGGTCGGAATTCAGGCGAGCGTCGACCTGATGCGGTGGCTGGCGCTGCGGGGAGGGGCGACGTGGCGGACCTATTCCACGGCGATCGCGCGGCAGCGCTGGACCATGGTGGAGGCCGCGGCCGAGGCGCGCTTCGACTTCACGACGAACGCGGTGCGGGGGGTGGTGCGGGCTGGTCTACTGCCGGTCGTCTCGGTCAACGGCCTGCCCAGACCCGACGTGGCGCTGACGGCGGCTGCGGGGATCGAATACCGGAGCGGAGTGGTCACTGGTGGACTCTTCTACGGCCTCGAGCGTTACGACTTCCCAGACCGGGGAGCGGGGCGTCGCCTCGAGCAGGTGAGCACGCTCACGATCCGCTTCGGCGCGCGCCGCGGTGGTGACCACGCGGCGCACCGGTGATCTGACTACGAGGCCCACCGCACGTGGGATCGCGTCACCGCGCGGGCGGCGCGCCGTTCTTGTAGACCGCGCCGCCCTTCATCACGAACACGACCCGCCGCATCGCGGTGATGTCGTCCAGCGGGTTTCCATCCACCGCGATGAGATCCGCCTGGAGTCCCGGCACGATGGCGCCGATCGAGTCGGCCAGGTTGAGCGACTGGGCCGCGAGGGACGTGGCCGAGACGAGCGCCGCCATCGGCGACTGACCCCCCGTCTGCACGCGGTAGATCAGCTCCTCCCAGTTCTTCCCGAAGGCGCCCGCCACCGCGTCGGTGCCGAACACGATACGCAGCTTGGGCCGCTGGAGGGCGTGCTGGAACACCGCGAGCACGAGCGGGACCGCGCGGTGCATGTACGCGTACCCTTCCTCCGTGTAGTTCTCGATTCCGAGAAACCGCGCCTTGTTGTCGAAGTAGTTCTGGAAGACGAGGTAGAGGTTGGGATCGAAGTAGGTGCCGTGCTCGGCCATCAGGTCCAGGGTGGCGTCATCGAGCAGCACCCCGTGCTCGATGGTGGTGCATCCGGCCATCACGGCGCGTCGCGCGGCTTCCGCCGCGTGCGCGTGGACCACCGCGCGGAGCCCGTGCGCCTTGGCCTCGTCGCACGCGGCCCGGAGCTCGTCCTCGGACAGCGTCGGTCCGCCGCCCTCACGGATGCTCTTCGAGCCGAGGATCTTGATCACGTCGGCCCCGCCCGCGACCCGCTCGCGCACGGCGCGGCGCAGGCCCGCCGCGTCGCCCGCCTCCGGGGTGATCCAGTCGAGCGAGGTGATCACGCGGGGGCCGGGGAGGGTGCCGCGCGCGACGGCGTCGCGCAGGTCGCGGTCGAGATTGGAGCCGATGCTCTGCACCGTGGTGATCCCCGCGAGCAACGCGCGGTACCCGTTCTCCATCGCGTACAGCACGGTCTGCTGCAAGGGCTCCGCGCCCCCCGGATCGTTGTGCGCCCGGCCGTTGGCGTCGAAGTGTGACGTGAGGTGGACGTGCGTGTCGATGCCGCCGGGAAGGACGGTGAGACGGCCGAGGTCGTACGTGGCGGTCTTGCCGGCGGGCTCCAGTCGCGCGATCCGCGCGCCCTCGATCACGATCGTCCTGTTCCGGACAACGCCGCCGCGGCCGTCGAGCACCGTGCCGGCCCGGATCGTGATCGGCGCGGACTGGCCCAGGGCCGGGGACGGGGACGGGACGAGCAGGGCCAGCGCGACAGCGTGGCGTGTCAGGTTCATGGAAGCCTCCGAGGTGGCCAAGCTATCCCGCGCTCGGCGGTGACACAACCGCGGGCCGGGCTTGCGACGTATCTTACGGACATCGCGATCGAGGGTGTGACATGGCGTTGAAGACCCAGCTCCTGCTAGTGCTGCTCGCGCTCGCGGCGACGCAGCCGGCCCTGAGCCAGAGCGCGCGAAAGGGATGGGACCCGATGGAATTCCGGAAGCCGAGCGACCCGCAGCTGCGGCAGACGCTCACGCCGCTGCAGTACGACGTCACCCAGCACGACGCGACGGAGCCGCCGTTCCACAACGAGTACTGGGACAACCATCGCCCGGGGCTCTACGTGGACGTCGTGTCGGGTGAGCCGCTCTTCTCCTCGCTCGACAAGTTCGAATCGGGCACCGGGTGGCCGAGCTTCACGAAGCCGCTCGAGCCGGCGAACATCCACAAGCGCACGGACCGCTCGCTCCTCATGGCGCGCACTGAGGTCCGGTCGGCGCACGCCGATTCTCACCTCGGGCACGTCTTCGACGACGGCCCGGCCCCAACCGGGTTGCGATACTGCATGAACTCGGCGGCGCTGCGCTTCATTCCCGCCGAGCGGCTCGAAGCGGAAGGCTACGGCCAGTACCTGCCGCTCTTTCGCGGGGCCGTGCCACAGGAGCGCGAGTGAACTCGCGACCGTCAGGGAGTCCTTTAGGGGCTTTAGCCTGGGGATACAGAGCCGCGGCTTGAGCCGCGCGCTCTCTTACGGGCTGCGGGACGGCTCGAGGGTGCGCGCGATCGCCGCGAGCCGGGGCCAGTCGGCGAGGGGTCGGATGTCGTCGTCCGAGTCGAAGGCCAGGCCGACGTCGAACGGGACGCCGTACTGACTCTTCTGGGCGAACCGCCACAGCTGGCGCCGGTGCGCGACCCAGAGGGCCGTCATCCCCACCTGCGGGATGCGATTTCCCGGCGGCGCGAAGAACACGACATACAGCCGTTTCGGCCGGCCGCCCTTCAGCACTGAGTCGACGGCGATCGTGGCCTCATAGGCGTTGGGTGAGGCCGCGCCGGTGAGCATACCCATCAACCAGCCCCCGAGCGGCTCGTACACCCAGGCATCCTCGACCTTCACGAGCGTGCCGGCCACGACGGCGTGTGCGTCGAGCAGCAGCTCGCCCAGGACGCGATCGCTCTTCTCCGGAAGCAGGGCGAGGCCCTCGCGCGACACGGCGGTGCCGCCGCAGGCGACGAGGGTTGCGGCGAAGAGCAGATCGGCGACCCGGCGCATCAGGCTGCCTTTTGCAGCTCGGCGCTCTCCGCCATCAGGCGCTGCAGGCCGGAGCGCCCGACGGCGATGAGCGCGAGGGCGAGGATGGGTAGCACTTCGATGGCTTGGAGGGCGACGCCCCCCGCCACCGCGTCCTCGGCGGCGATCCCGAACGGCAACAGGGCGCCCACGATGGCCGCCTGCATCACCCCCACGTTCGCGGGCGTGACCCGCAGCACGCCGCCCAGGTTCGCGGCGATGAGAGCGGTGAAGGACGCGGCGTAGCTCACCGGCAAATGCGTGGCCAAGAGCGCGAGGTGGTACACGTACCATTCCGTGACCCAGCTCGCGAGCGCCAGCAGCGTGGGCCCCACGAGCCGTGTCCCCCACCCCATCTCGGCGAGCTCGGCGGCGGCCGCGCGCACGGGGCGTGGGAGGCGTCGCACCAGCCCCATCCAGCCGCGGAACCGCATCAGCAGGAGCGCCGTGGCGAGCGCCACCGCGCCGCCCAGCTGCAGCCCGCGCAGCCCGGCCGGGAGCTCCAGGGCGAACGGCGCGAGCACCACGAACAGCGCGAGGCCCAGCGCCTCCACCGCCCGCGTGCTCACCACGGAGAGCGCGGCGGCCCGCACGGGCACGCGGTCCTGCTTCACGATCAGCGCGATACGCGCGGCCTCGCCGCTCACCCCCACGGATAGGCTGTTCACCGCGGTGCCGATGAGGTTCGCCTCCTGGGCCATCCAGAAGCGGTGGGGCGCCACGCGGCCGAGCAGCACGTGCCAGGCCCACCCTTTCACGAACGGCGACAGCAGGTTGAGGAGCAGCGCGGCGCCGAGCAGCGGCCACCTCACGCCTTCCAGCGCTGCCACGGTCTCTTCCCAGGGGAAGCGGAAGGCGAGGCGCGATGCCAGGACCAGGCCGGCCCCGCCCAAGAGCCACCACAGCCAGGCGTGGCGGCGGCTCACGCGGTGAGCTCCGCGAGCGGGCGGAACTCGTAGCCCGCCGTACGCGCATCCTCAATGATGCCCGATAGCGCCGCAGCGGTCTGGGTACGGTCGCCCGCGGGGTCGTAGCCGTCGCCGTCGTGCAGCAGGATGATCGCGCCGGGGGAGAGCTTGCGGCGCACCCGCCGGCGGATCTCCTCCGCGCCCGGCCGGTCCGAGTCCCACACGCCGAAGGTCCAGCCGAACAGGCGGTACCCCAGGTCGCGCACCACGGACGCCACGAACGGGTTGCGGTAGCCGTGCGGTGCGCGGAACACCCGCGGCGCTCGGCCGGTCGCGTCCGCGATCGTCTGGTGGGCGGTGGCCAGCTCCGCGCGGATGCGGTGCGGCCCGCGCAGGTGCAGTTTCACGTGATGCTGGGTGTGGTTTCCCAGCTCGTGCCCCGCCTCGGCGATGCGGCGCGCCAGCGCGGGATGGCGGCGCACGTGCTCGCCCACGAGGAAGAACGCCGCGGGCACGTCGCGCGCGGACAGCATGTCGAGAATCGCCTCCGTGGCGCTCGGGTTGGGCCCGTCGTCGAACGTGAGGTAGCAGCGGCGGCCGTCGCGCGGCCCGCGCCCGATCGCGCGGCCGAACAGCGGGGCGTTCGGCTCGTACACGCCGTACGCGAGCGCGCCCACCAGGCCCGCGCCGGCCGAGAGCGCGAGCCCCATCATCGGATCACCCGCTCGTACACGCCGAGGATGCGCGCGGCGACGCGCGGCCAGGCGAATTCGGCCGCCTTGGCGAGCCCGGCGGCGCCCATCGCCTCCCGCCGCGCCGGATCCTCGATCAACCGGATCGCGGTCTCCGCCCAGGCTGCCGGATCGTCTTTGGAGATGAGTACCGCTTCGCCGCCGCCGCGCACCAGCTCCCGGAACCCGGTGATGTCCGATACCACGATCGGGGTGCCGCACGCCATCGCCTCGATGAGCGTGACGCCGAACGAGGAACGCGTTGTGGGGCAGAGGTACAGGTCGGCGCCGCCGTAGTACTCGGGGCGCTCGCCCTGCACGCGGCCGGCGAAGCGGACGGCGGCGCCGAGCCGCCGGGCCCGCCGCTCGTAGTAGCCGCGCCACGGGCCGTCACCCACGACGGTGAGGCGCGCCCGCGGATGCCGTTCCAGGATGCGGGGCATCGCCTCGAGCAGCGTACCGAGCCCGTTTCGCGGCTCGAGCCGCGCGAGAAACAGCAAGCGGGGCCCGCGCGCCAGCGCATCCGTCGGCCGGCGGCCGTTCGGCTGGAAGAATTGCACGTCCACGCCGTTCGGGATGATCTCCCAGCGGGCGTGGAAGTAGCGCGACATGGCGTCCACCACGGGTTGGCTCACCGCGATCAGCGCCGCGTGCCGGTCGAGCAGGGGTTGCCACAGGGGGCGCAGCACCCGGTACCCCGCGGAGCGCGGAAACCAGGAATGGAACGTCGCGACGACGGGGATGCCGACGCGCCAGGCGGCCAGCGGGGCGAGGAGCCCGAAGGTGGGGACGAGGCCGCCCTGCACGTGGACGAGATCGTAGCGACCGGCGCGGAACAGATCTTCGAGCTGCCGGCCCAGCCGCCATCCCAGCGTGATCCGGGAGACTCCGCCGTTTGCATAGACCACGAGGCTCGTGCCCACGCGGCGCACGAACGGAGCGTCGCTGTGGGCGCCCCGCATGCGGGACGTAATCACGGTGGTGTCGTGCCCCCACGCGTTCAGCTGGAGCGCGAGGTGGTGCACGTGCTCCGGCACGCCGCCCAGCTGCGGATAATAGTCCTCGGCGATCAGCGCGATTCGCATCGAGCTCCCGACGGGTTAAGGAGGAGGCGGCGCCGCCGGCGTCCCCGGCGCTCTCCGGTGGGCGCGACGCCCCGTGACCCGCTCACTGTGGACCTCGGATGGCGCCGGCGGGTCACCGGCGCTCGCTCGGGCCACGGCCGCCACCACGGCGCCGGGCTGCTCCTCGTGGAGAAAGTGCCCCGCACCGGGGACCGTGTCCACCGCGAAGGAGTGCAGCGTGCGCCCCAGCAGCACTACCTCCTGCGGTCCCACATCCCCGTCGTGCTGCGCTGTGCCGATCATGAGCCGCACGTCGCACGCGATCTCGCCCAGGTGCGGCGCGAGCTTTTCCCGCTCCCGCACGTGCGCCATGGCGAGGTAGGCCTTGAGCGTCCCATCGAGGTTTTTCGCGGCGTCGGCGGTGTAGCCCCGCACCACGTCGTCGGTCACCCAGCTCGCGTCCCCCGACGACGAGATCAGCATGCCCCGAATCTTCCAGCGGATCAGCTTGATGCCGCCGAACACCTTGATCCACGGCGCCAGCCGCATCGCCCGCCGAAACTCCGGGGTCGTCAGGGTCTCGGTCGGTCCTCCCTCGATCGACACCAGCGCGCGGACCAGCTCGGGCCGGCGGTAGGCGAGGCGCAACGCCACGGACCCGCCGGCGGAGTGCGCGACCACGACCGTTTGGCTCAAGCCGAGCGAGTCCATCGCCGCGGCGACGCGATCGGCCTGGGCCGTGAGCGAGTAGTCCGACCGCTCGGGCCGCGAGGACGACCCGATCCCGAGGGGCTCGATCACGATCGTCTCGTGGCCCGCCTGCACGAGCAGCGGCACGAGATTGCGGAACCCGTAGGCCGAGCCGAACAGCCCCGGGATCAGCACGACGGGGTCGCCTTCGCCCGCGATCACGACGTGCAATGATTCGGCGGGGCTGAGCGGAACCTTGAAGCTGAGGGACGTGTCGGCGACGAGCGCGAGCGCGAGCAGCGGGAGGATGGCGCTTCCCTCAGGCAGGAGAAGCTGAATCTTAGCCGGGCGCCGTTCCGAACACCACGCCTTTGCGCTCCCGGCCGAGGGCCGTAACCACCGCCCCGAGGGTGAAGACCGTGACGGCGGTCAGGGCCATCGCCCAGGCGTAGGGGAGGCGCTCCGCCAGCCACGCCTCGAACGCGCCGATCGTCCCGGCGATCGCGACGCCGCACTGGTAGGCGAAGCCGGGCAGGAAGCCCCGCACCGAGTCCGGCGACAGCTCCGTGATGTGCGCCGGTATCACTCCCCACGCGCCCTGCACCATGAACTGCATCGCGAAGCCCCCCGCGAACAAGAGCGGCACCGACGGGGCGAAGGCCCAGAGCGGAATCGTAAGGACCCCGCACGCCAGCGCGAGCACGATCGCGCGGCGGCGGCCGATGCGATCGGATGCGAGCCCGGCCAGCACGCCGCCCGTGAGCGCCCCGACCATCGAGAACGCCGTGAGCGCGGCCCGCAGGGAGGGGTTGAAGCCGCGGTCGCGTTGCAGGAAGGTAGGGTACATGTCCTGGGTGCCGTGGGAGACGAAGTTCATCATCGTCATGAGCAGCGCGATATAGAGGAAGAGCTTCCAGTGCGACACGATGGCGCGCCCCAGTTGTCCCCAGCTCTCGTGCCGCGTACGCTGCCACACCTCCGACTCCCGCACCCGATAGCGGACGAACAGGGCCAACAGCGCCGGCAGCCCGCCGATGAAGAACAACGGCCGCCACCCCCAGCGGGGGAATACGAAGAAATAACAGACCGCGGCGAGCAGATAGCCGGCGGCGTAGCCCTGCTGCAACAGACCCGACACCATCCCCCGGTAGCGGGGCGGCACCTTCTCCATCACGAGCGAGGCGCCGACGCCCCACTCGCCGCCCATCCCGATTCCGAACAGGGCGCGCAGCACCATGAACGTCGCGTAGTTGGGCGCGAGCCCGGACAGCACCTCGACGAGCGAAAAGAACACGAGATCGAGCATCAGCGGCAGCCGCCGCCCGTAGCGGTCCGCGAGCAGCCCGAAGACGAACGCGCCCACCGGCCGGAAGGCGAGCGTCAGGCTGATGGAGTAAGCGATCTCCTTGTCGGAGCGGCCGAACTCGTGGGCGATCGCCGTCAGCGTCATGACGACCAGGAAGAAATCGAACGCGTCCAGGGTCCACCCGAGAAAGCCGGCGAGGACGGCGGGGCGGTGGTCCCGGGGGCCCGAAGCGGGAGGGGCGGTCACGGGCGTGAAAGATGTGGCGCCCCCTCGTGTGCGGCTACAGCTTTCACATCCATGAGAGTCGTCTTGCTCCTCGTCGCGGTCACCCTGTTCGGGCCGGACTTGGCCGCGGGCCAGGGGGCGGCCTCGGTGGACACGCTCGCCGGTCGCGTCGTCGATCGGGAGGGGCAGGGGCTCGCGGACGCGACCGTGCTCGTGGCGGAGGCGCATCGGGTGACGACCACGGGCCCCGACGGCGCGTTCGGCTTCCCTGGAGTCCAACCGGGTCGTTACACGGTCGTCGTGCGCCGCGTGGGCTACGCGGCGCACGTGGGTGAAGTCGAGGTGGGGACGGGGCCGGTGGAGCTCACGCTCCTACCGGCGGCGGTCCAGGTCGAGGCGGTGACCGTCACCGCGACGCGGCAGCCGATCGACGCGCTCGGCTCGCCGCTACCCGTGGCCGGACTCAGCGGAGACCGCTTGCGGCGGACGCAGAGCGTGTCGCTGGCGCGCGCGCTGGAGACGCTCGCGGGCGTGCGCACGCTCAGTACGGGGGAGTCGATCGGCAAGCCGATGATCCGGGGGCTCGCCGGCGCGCGGGTGCTCGCGCTCGTCAACGGCAGCCGGCTCGAGGACTACTCCTGGAGTGACGAGGACGGACCGTCCGTCGACCCGCGGCTGGCCGAGCGCATCGAAGTGATTCGTGGTCCCGCAAGCGTGCTCTACGGGTCCGACGCCCTTGGCGGCGTGGTAAACGTGATTCCAGCCGAGCTGCCCGATGCGAACGGCGGCCCGGCGTTCGCGCGCAGCGGTCTGGAGCTGTCGGGTGCCACGAACAACGCCGAGCTCGGGGGGGCGCTGCGGGTGGAGGGAGCGAGCGGCCGGCTCGGTTGGCGCGCGACCGCGATCGGGCGCCACGCGGCCGACCTCCACACTCCCGCGGGCGAGCTCGACAACACGGGCTTCGGCGCCCTGAGTGGTGAAGCCGCGGTGGGGTTGCGCGGGTCGCGGGGTGGCGCCGCGCTGCGCTACGCGCGCTACGGCGGCGAGTTCAAGCTGCTCGAGGCGAACGGCCCCCCCGCACCCGCCACGGGCGAGGCGGGGCCCGAGCGCAGGCTGGCGGACGACCGCGTGCAGCTCGCGGGCGATTACCGTCTTGGCACGCTGCGGCTCGAGGCGAAAGGGCAGTGGCAACGCCACTCGCTGATCGAGGTGTCGGACGAAGGGGGAGGGACACCCGGGCAGGAAGCCACGGCGTTCGACCTACTTCTCAACACGGGGACGCTCGACGTGCTGCTGCATCACCCGGCGGGTCCCCGGGTACGCGGGACGATCGGCGCGTCCGGCCTGTATCAGACCAACGACACTCGCGGCCCCATCCCCCTCGTTCCGGCCGCCCGCGTGCGCGCGGCCGCGCTGTTCGCGTTCGAGCAGGCCACGCTCGGACGCTGGAGCCTGCTCGCTGGCGGGCGGGTGGATGCGCGTCACCTCGGCGCCGACAGCAACGCGGCGCTCGGCCTGTCCCCGCAGACGCGCGACTACGTGGCCTGGTCCGCCAACGTGGGCTTCGTTTATCGCCCGCTGCCGTCGCTCGCGCTCGCGGCCAACCTGGGGCGGGCTTGGCGCGCTCCCACTCTGTTCGAGTTGTTCGCCAACGGGCCGCACGTCGGCGAGGCACGCTACGAGGTCGGGCGCTCCACGCTCCGGCCGGAGGCCGCGGCGAACCTGGACGTGAGTGCACGCTGGCAAGGCGGACGGGTCAGCGCCGAGGTCGCCGGTTACCGCAACGCCATCGGCCGCTATATCTTCCTCGCCCCCACGAGCAACACGGTGGGCGGGCTGCGCGTGTACGACTACGACCAGGCGGACGCCGTGCTCGCGGGGATGGAAGCGTCGCTCGAGGCCCTGGCCTGGCCCGTCGTGACGATCGGACTGCGGGGGGACGCGACGTGGGGGACGAACCGCAGCACCGACGAGCCGCTGCCGTCCGTGCCGGCGCCGCGCGCGGCCGTGAGCGTCGAGTTGCACTCCGCCGCGGGCGCGTGGTCCGGCCGCCCGCACGTCGGGATCGAGGCCGAGTTCGTGGGCCGCCAGACACGGCTCAACCCGCTCGACATCCCGACGGCTGGGTACACGCTGCTCAATGTGGATGCGGGTGCCGAGGCGCGTTTCCTCGGCCGGGCGGTGCGCGTCGATCTCACGGTGCGCAACGCGGCCGATGCGAGCTACCGCGACTTCCTCAGCCGCTACAAGGAATTCGCGTTGAACCCCGGCCGCAACGTGATCGTGCGGGTGTCGACGGCGCCGTAGCAGAACATTGCCGGGAGCCCGTGGACGGGCTCGTCAGCCGCGCGGCCCGTCAGGGCGCGTGGCCGATCGCGCGCAGGAACTCGCGATCCCAGGCGGCCGGCACGCTCTCGCGTGGCGAGTACGGACCCGGCACGTAGGCGCGCGACGACACGCCGGCCTGACTCTGCTCGCAGATGTGCCAGTCCTGCCGGTTGGTCGTGTCCCAGAACCGCACCCCATCCTCGGGATCGAGCTCCGGCCGGCTCAGCGAGTCGCGGTGGAACAGCCACTCGCAACTGATGCGCGTGCGCGCGGGCCCGTCGGGCCAGAGCGTATGAAACATCACGTAGTCCGGATGCAGGCTGAGCAGCAGGTTCGGGAAGATCGTGTAGAAGTAGGCGCGGTTCAGGTCCGCGGCCGGCAGCTCTCCCACCGGCACCCCGCAGGCGCGGCCGCTGAGCGAGAGGCTCCCGCCTTCGCGGGTGATCGTCATGTAGCCCCCGAGGAAGGGGCCATCCACGAGATCGTTCTCACCGCTCGTGTAGGGCGCGAGCTTCGCCAGCTCGGGATGGATCACGGGGCAGTGCAGGCACTCCGAGTAGTTCTGGAAGATCAGCTTCCAGTTCGCGCGCACGTCGTAGTCGATGCGGCGGGCGGAGCGCAGGTTCGCGATGTTGAACCGCGCGAACCGGCCGACGAGGGGCGCAAACGCCTGCGCGAACGGCTCGGCGTCCGGCGCGAGGTTGATCATCAGGAACCCCTCCCACTCGGCGAACGCGGGGGAGCGGAGCGGGTAATCGCGCTTCTGGAAGCCCTCCACCTCGCTCATGTGGGGCGCGCCGATGAGCTGGCCGTCGAGCGTGTAGGTCCACGCGTGGTAGGGGCACTGGATCGTCTCGGAGAGGCGGCCGCGCCGCTCCTCGCACAGCCGCGTCCCCCGGTGGCGGCAGACGTTGTAATGCGCCCGCAGCGTGCCGCCTTGGTCGCGCAGCATGATCACGCTCTCGCCCGCCACGTCGGCGAGGAAGTAGTCCCCCGGCTCGGAGAGCTCCGCGGCTCGGCCCACGCACACCCAGCGACGGGCGAAGATCCGCTCCACCTCCTCCGCGAAGATCTCGGGCGACGTGTAGTACCGTCCCGGCAGGGTGCGCGCGCCCTGCCGGTACGTCTCGCTGGTCTTGAAGAAGGAAGTCATGGTCGCTCCACGGGCACGATAACGCCGCACCGGGCCGCCGCGCCAGCCAGCGGGGCCGCGCTTGCCGGGCCCGCGCGGCCGTGCTCTCTTACGCGAATGGCGAAGTCGTGGCTGCCGCTCGTCGCCTGGGCGCTGCTCTGCGGCGGTGCCACGGTCCTGGCGGCGCAGCAGGACGGCGGCGGTCGGGCGGGTCTCGAGCGCCCCATCGCCCTGCCCACCGGGGAGCGGCGTGCGGTCGAGCTGGGCTACGGCGTGAGCCACCTCGACATCGATTCGCTCGCCGCCGCGGAGTCTCCGACCACGCTGACCCAGCTGCTCACGGGGCGCATCGCGGGGCTCGTGGTGATGCAGAGCTCGGGCACGATCGGCGCGGGCTCGCGCCTGCTCAATCGCGGCGCCACGAGCCTGTTCCTGTCCAACGCGCCGCTCCTGTACGTGGACGGCGTGCGCGCAGATCAGAGCCCGAATGCCTACGGGCTCGACGTCGGAGGCCAGGTGCCGTCCCGCTTCGACGACCTCGACGTCGCGGACATCGCCGCGGTCGACGTGCTACGGGGGCCGGCGGCGACGGCGCTGTACGGCGCGGACGCGGCGAACGGCGTCATCCTGGTCACGACGCGGCGGGGCACTCCGGGCCCGGTCCGCATCCATAGCGCCGTCACCCAGGGCTTCGTCGCCACGTCGCGTCGCTTTCCCGAGAACCTGTTCGCAGTGGACCCGAGCGGGACATGGTGCTCACTCCTCCGGAAAGCCGCGGGCGGCTGCGGGCAGGACCGAATTCTCCTGAGCAACGCGCTCGAGAGCCCCGCCACCTCGCCGCTCGGGCACGGCGCCGTGGGGGGCTACGGTCTCGACGTGTCGGGGGGCACGGGGCGGTTGCGCTACTACGCCGCCGGCCGGTGGCAAGGGCAGGGAGGCGTCTACGGGCTGCCCACGGCGGAAGTCGATCGCCTCACCGCGCGGGCGAATGGGTCGGGGCCGCCCGAGGATGTCCGGACCCCCAACTACCTGAGCCGGACGAGCGCGCGCGCCAACGTGGACTTCCACGTCTCGCCGCGCGCGGCCGTGTCGCTCGCCACCGGATACCTCTCGAGCGCCGTCCGGATGCCGATCAACGACAATAACATCCTCGGCGTCCTGCCGAGCGGCTTCCTCGGGTTCGGGGACTCCACGATCAACGACGGATGGGGGTTCTTCCCGCCCGGCGACGTGTTCCAGATCCGCACCAGCCAGGCGGTGGAGCGGCTCACGGGGAGCCTCCGAGGCACGTGGCGTCCGCTGTCCTTCCTGGAAACGAGCTTCCTCGTCGGGATGGATCGCGTGCGCCAGTCGGACCGCCAGCTGCAAGCCCGCGGCGAGGGGCCGAACATCGCGGGCCTGCGTCTGGGGCGGGTGCTCGCGGGGCGCGCGAACAGCGACCACTACAGCATCGAGCTCGGTGCGCGAGCCGCGTTCCACCTGTCGCCCGCGCTCGCGACGCGCACCGCGGTGGGCCTGCAGTACTTCAACGCCACCGGGGACACACTGCTGCGGCTCGGCCGGGGGCTCCAGCCGGGCGACACGAGCCTCGCCGACGCGGCCGTCCAGACGGTGCTCGCGGACGCGCAGGGGTCGAACAGGGTGACCGGCCTGTTCCTCGAGCAAGAGTTGTCGCTGCGCGAGCGGCTATTCGTGACCGGGTCGCTGCGCCACGACACCGGGCTGCTGGGCGAGGCCGCTCTGGCGGGTGCAACCTATCCCGCGCTGGGCGTCTCGTGGCTGGCGCCGACGCGGGCCGATGCCCCCCTCGGTCTGCTGCGCCTGCGCGCCGCCTACGGCGTGGCGGGCCGGCGGCCGCTGCTCTCCGCCGCGCTCGCAGCGGAGCGCACCCGCGAGCTGGAGGGGGGTGCCGACGCGGCGCTGTGGGATAGCCGGCTGCAGCTCGGCGTCACGCTGTACGACCGGCGGACCTCCGGCGTGGTCGTGCCGAGCGCGTCCGCTCCATCCGGCCTCGGGATCGCGAACCTCGGGCGGCTGAGCAATCGCGGGATCGAGATCGCCCTGACCGCGGAGATCTTGCGCGGGGAAGCGCGCTCCTGGGACGCATGGCTCACCGCGTGGGGGAATCGCAACCGCATCACCACGCTCGGGGGTCCGCCGCTCCGCTTTGCGCTGACCACGGGGGACCAGGTGTACCAGGAGGGACTCCCGGCGGGGGCCTACTCGATGCTCCCGATCAAGCGCTACAGCGACGCGAACGGCGACGGGATCATCACGCCATCGGAAGTGGTGGTTGGGTCGTCTCCGGTGTTCCTCGGGACGCCGTTCCCCACGCAGGGGGCTTCGCTCGGTACGACCCTGACCTGGCGCCGTCGGGTCCGCGTGTCGGCGCTGCTCGAGTACCGGGCCGGCAACAGTCAGCTCAACTCGACCGAGTACCTGCGCTGCTTCTACGGTAGCTGCCGAGCCCTGAACGATCCGGGCACGCCCCTTGCCCGCGAGGCGGCCGTGGCCGCCGCAATCGTCGGAACACCTGCGGGCTATGTCGAGGACGCGGCCTTCCTGAAGCTGCGCGAGGTCACGATCACGCTCGAGGCGCCCCGCGACTGGGCCGCGCTGGTGCATGCCGCGCGCGCCAGCCTCACGCTGGTGGGCCGCAACCTGTTCACGTGGGCGGGCTACTCCGGGCTCGATCCCGAGGTCAGCGCGGCGGGGCAGGAGGGATTCGCCATGGCCGATCTGCTGACGCAGCCGCCGTTGCGGTCGTTTGCGGCGACGTTACGGGTTCAGTTCTGAGCGAATAGACGCTGAGGTAGAGGCCGAGGCGCCGAGACGCTGAGTGGATATGAGGCCCCAGCTCGTAGGAAAACCCTACCCGCTGGACCCTCATATCCACTCGGCGTCTATGCGTCTTGGCGTCTACCTGTTCGCTTTCGTTGCTCGTTCCCTCTCGATCAGGGCTCTCTTCCGATCTATCCCCCATCGATATCCTCCAAGGTCCCCGTCTGCTCCCACGACGCGGTGGCACGGGATCACGATCGCCGCCGGGTTGGTGGCACACGCCCGCGCCACGGCGCGCGTGGCCCGCGGGCGCCCGATGGCGCGGGCGATCTCGGCGTACGAGCGCGTGCTCCCGTAGGGGATCTTGCGTAGCGCTTCCCACACGGCGCGCTGGAACGCCGTGGCCCGCACGTCCAAGGGGAGATCGAGGTGCGGCGCGCGGCCCTCGAGGTGGCGCCTGATGGCCCCGACCCAGCGGCGCAGCGGCCCGCGGTCGCGCCGGATCTCGGCCGCGGGAAACTCGGCCCGCAGCCCGGCCGCCAGCTCCTCGGCGCCGGCACCGACGCCGATGCGGCAAATCCCACGCTCGGTCGCCGCGACGAGCAGACGACCGAGCGGGCAGGGGACGACCGTGAACGCGATGCGGCGGCCCCGACCACCGCGCGCATAGGTCGCGGGCGTCATCCCGAGCTGAGCGCCGGCGCGCTCGTACACGCGGCTGCTCGATCCGTAGCCGGCGGCATAGGTCGCCGGGCTCACCCGCTTGCGCTCGTGCAGCTGCCGCTTGAAGCGCTCGAGACGCCACGCGTCGCGGTACTGGCGGGGCGTCACCCCGAGCACGGCCTGGAACGCGCGCAGCAGCCTGCGCGGGCTCGTGCCCGTGCGGGCGGACAGCGCGGCCATGCTCGCCGGCTCGTCGGGATGTGAGTCGAGCCGGCGGCACGCGTCGCGCACCAGGGCCACGTCGGGGTGCGCGCCGTTCACGCTCGTCGGGCTGCAGCGGCGGCAGGCCCTGAAGCCGGCCTGTTCGGCCGCTTCCGGGATCGGGAAGAAGCTGACCAGCGCACGGCGCGGGCGGCGACTGGGGCAGGACGGCCGGCAGTAGATGCCGGTCGAGCGTACCGCGTAGACGAAGGCGCCGTCGAAGCGGCGGTCGCGCGCCAGCACGATGTGCCAGCGGCGGGCGGGGGAGAGGTCGGAAACGACGGCGGCACGGGTCACGCCTGAGAACATAGCGCGTCGCCGTGCCGCGATCTATCCGCTTTTGACCGTCGAATTATTGCCCGCGCGTCTAGCCTGCTACATCCACGGCTCGTCGGCCGAGGGCCCGTAGATCGACGGCACCTTCGCGTCGGCGAGCCGCAGGTAGACGGACATCTGGCCGCGGTGGTGCACGCTGTCCATCAGCATGAACCAGAGCACGTCCATCTTCCTCACGTCGCCCATCTGCTTGGGCGCCGTGAAGAACTTCACGGTCTGGTTCAATTCGGCTTCGGGGGTCCGCCTGACCTTTTCGACGAAGGCCCGGTGCGCCGTCTCGTAGGTCGAGATGACTTCCGGCAGCGAGCCGGGCGCCTGGGGCATCTTGCCGAATTCGATCGCGCCGTCCAGCGCCTGCTCGCTCGCCTTCTCCTCCGTCACGAACATCCAGGCGAGGTCCTTCGCCGTCTTACTCTTCGCGTGCGGCTTGATGTCGGCCTTCGCCGCCGGGAACGCCTTGAGCACCTTGATCGTCGTCGGGAACTCGCGCTCCAGCACGCCCAAGAACTGCTCTTTTTCGGTCATCGCTCCTCCTTAAGTAGGTGAGGCGCGGGTACCAGTCGGTGCCCCGGCCGTCCGGCGTGAGATCAAACCTGCTGTGTCCGAGCCGTCACATCCTCTCCGCGAACAGGGTGGCCAGTTTCTCGAAGCAACCGTTCCAACCGTGCTCGTGCCGCGCCCGCGCCTCGGCGTCGGGAAGCCGCTCGTGCGTGAGCACGACCTCCGTGCGCCCCGCCCGGTCGTGGAACTCGACGGTCACGAGCGTCTCGGTCGCCCCGGGCGTGGTCTCCCAGAGCCAGGTGTAGACCAGGCGGTTTGGGGGATCGACCTCTCGGTAGGTACCCGTGACGCGATGCAGCGTGCCGTCCGGTGCCCGCATGTCGATGCGATAGCGGCCGCCCACCCGCAGGTCCACTTCTGCGATGGGAGTTGTGAGATCTCCGGGCGCGCTCCAGCGCTTCAGGTCCTCCGGCCGGGTCCACGCCTGGAAGACTTTTTCCCGCGGCGCCTGGAACGTGCGCTGGAGCCGAACGGTGACCGGGGAGGTTTGCGGAGCGGGGGCCATGGGGAGTCCTCCTCTGGCGGCGGCGCGCGGCGCATTGTCAAGGCGCGCGTTATCTTGGGTGCCATCACGCTCCTCCACTCAAGCCTCGACGACTGGCTCCGTCACCGGCCGCGCACGACTGTCGTCGCCATTGGACTCGGCCTGGTCGCGGCGCTCGGATACGCGGACGCTTCGGTCGCACCCGATCTGGCGCCACTCGTCTACCTAGCGCCCATCGGGCTGGTCGCCTGGTACGCGGGCCGCTGGGCCGGCGCGCTCGTGGCGCTGACCAGCACGAGCGCTTGGCTCCTGACCGATGCGGCCGGTCGGGGTTTCCCGCCCACCATGGTGGTATCGTGGGACGCCCTGGTGCGGCTCGCGGCCTTCCTCGTCGTCGCGGTCATGATGGCCGCGCTGCGCGAATCGCTCGACCGGGAGCGGCAGGTCGCACGCACGGATCCGCTCACGGGCGTCGGCAACGCCCGCGCCTTCTACGAGGCGGCGGACGTGGAAATCGCGCGCGCCCGCCGCTACCAGCGCCCCTTCACGGCCGTCTACGTGGACCTCGACGACTTCAAGACCGTCAACGACCGCCTCGGACACGCGGCGGGCGACGCGGTCCTGCGCTCGGTCGCCCGGGCCACGACCGGCGTGCTGCGCAAGAGCGACCTGGTCGCGCGCATCGGCGGCGAGGAGTTCTGCATCCTGCTTCCCGAGACCGCCACCGCGCCCGCACGCATCGTCGTCCAGAAGCTGCGGGAGGCGTTGTCGGACGTCGTGGTCGCGCATGGCTGGCGGCTGACGGCGAGCATCGGCGTAGTGACGTATCTCGTGCCGCCGGAGTCGGTGGACGCGATGATCGGGAACGTGGACCACCTCATGTACACCGCGAAGCAGGGCGGCAAGAACGCCGTGGAGCACGCCACCGCCAACTGACTGTCTCGCCGGAGACTGTTCCATGCCCCGTCAGAACATTTCGAGCGGCACGCCCTGGGAGCCGATCGTCGGCTATTCGCGGGCGGTGCGCGTGGGCTCCCTGATCTTCGTCGCGGGCACCACGGCCACGGGCCCGGACGGCGCGATTGTGGGGGTCGGCGACGCCTATGCCCAGGCGGTGCAGGCCCTGCGGAACATCGAGCGGGCGCTGGTGCAGGCGGGCGCCCGGTTGCGGAACGTGGTGCGCACGCGCATGTACCTCACGCGCATCGAGGACTGGGAAGCGGTCGGCCGGGCCCATGGGGAGTTGTTCCGGGAGATTCGCCCGGCGACCACGCTCGTGGCCGTCGCCCGGCTCGTGGTACCCGAGATGCTCGTGGAGATCGAGGCCGATGCGGTGGTGGAGGGGGGTCTGTAGATTGCGGGCGGAGGTGAATGGCCCGTGTCCAGGACCAAGGTCGGCAAGAGGGCGACGGTGGCGTGCCCGTTCTGCGCGACGCTCAATCGCGTGGACCTGGCCCGCCTCGCCGATCGTCCGAAGTGCGGCAGCTGCGGGCGGCCGATCCTGCTGGATCGGCCGGTCGCCGCCACCGACGCGACGGTGGACGGCGTCCTCGGCGGCACCGATGTGCCGGTCGTCATCGACGGCTACGCCGACTGGTGCGGTCCGTGCAAGATCATGGCGCCGATCCTCGACGACTTCGCCCGCGACCACCAGGGTGAGGTGCTGGTCACGAAGCTCGACACCGACCGCTCCCCGGTGACGACCCAGCGATTCGGCATCCGGGCGATCCCCACGCTGCTGGTGTTTCGGGGGGGTCGGGAAACGGGCCGGCACGCGGGCGTGCTCTCGCGCGAGCAGCTCGACGCGCTGGTGGGCCTGGGAGGGCGGGGCTGAGATGACGTCGGGCCCGGTCGCGGCGTACGACTCCGGCGAGGCCCCTGGCGCTCGTGCGGGCGCTTCCGATCGCTCGCGCGGGGTCACGCTCGTGCTCGCGTTTTTCGGGGGCATGTTCGGGCTGCACCGCTTCTATACGGGGCGGGTGCAGAGCGGGATCTGGATGGCCCTGACCTTCGGCGGGCTGGGCATCTGGTACCTCTACGACTTGATCCTCGTGGCAACAGGAGAGTTCCGCGACGGCGAAGGGCTGCGGGTCGTGCGCTGGGACGTGACCGACGTGGCCGGGTATGGAGACCCTTCCGTCCGGCGCGTGCGCGAGCTCGAGGGCGACGTCGCCGCCCTGCGCGGCGAGGTCTCGGAGCTCGCCGAGCGGCTGGACTTCGCCGAGCGCCTGCTGGCGCAGGAGCGGGACCGGCCCCGCCTGCCGAAGACCTGAAGGCTTCTCCCCGTATCACCGCGTACCCAGGATTCCGGGGGAACGGATGAAGGTTGGGGTCCCGAAAGAGACCGCGATCAACGAGCGCCGTGTGGCCTTGGTGCCCGAGACGGTCGGCCGCCTGGTGCAGGCGGGGCTCGAGGTGCTGGTGGAGCGGGGCGCGGGAGAGGGCGCCTTCTGCGCCGACGAGCTCTACCGCGCGGCCGGCGCGACCCTCGTTCCGGAGGCCGGGCGGGTGCTGGCCGGGGCCGACGTCGTCGTCAAGGTGCAGCGCCCGGCGCCCGAGGAGGCCGCGCAGCTCCGGGCCGGGGCGGTGCTGATCAGCTTCCTCCAGGCGGCCCGCTTCCCGGAGCTCGTGCGCCAGCTCGCCGGCCGGCGCGTGACGACCTTCAGCATGGAGCGGGTCCCGCGCCTCACCCGGGCGCAGTCGATGGACGCCCTCTCCTCCCAGGCCACGGTGGCGGGCTACAAGGCGGTGCTGGTGGCGGCGGCGGCGTCGCCGCGCCTCTTGCCGATGCTCACGACGGCCGCCGGCACGCTCGCGCCCGCGAAGGTGTTCGTGCTCGGGGCGGGCGTCGCCGGGCTGCAGGCGATCGCCACGGCGCGCCGGCTCGGCGCGGTCGTGTCCGCGTTCGACGTGCGGCCGGCCGTGAAGGAGCAGGTGGAGAGCCTGGGCGCGAGCTTCGTCGCCCCGGAGGCGGTGACTGCCGCTGCGGAGGCCGCCGGCGGGTACGCCGCCCAGCTCGGCGAGGACCAGCACCGGCGCGAGCTCGAGCTGATCCACCGGCACATCCGCGACATGGACCTCGTGATCACGACCGCGCTCATCCCCGGGCGCCCCGCGCCGCGGCTCATCACCGGAGCGATGGTGCGGGACATGAGGGCCGGCGCCGTGATCATGGACCTCGCGGCGGAAGCCGGCGGCAACTGCGAGCTCACGCGTCCCGATGAGACGGTGCGCCAGGGTGGGGTGACGGTGCTCGGGCCGCTCAACCTCCCCGCCACGGTGCCGCTCCACGCCAGCCAGATGTACAGCCGCAACCTGCAGACCCTGCTACAGCATCTCGTGAAGGACGGCGCGCTCGTCGTCGATCTCGCGGACGAGATCACGGGCGCGATGGTCGTGACCCACCAGGGGGAAATCCGGAGCCTCTCATGAGCGGGATCTCGTTCATCGAGCTGTACGTGTTCGTGCTCGCGGCGTTCGTCGGATATCAGGTTATCTCCCGCGTCCCGCCGCTGCTCCACACGCCGCTGATGTCGGCGACCAACGCGATCTCGGGCATCTCGCTCGTGGGATCGCTCGTGCTCGCGGGAGCGGATTACGGCACGCTCGCGACGTGGCTGGGCTTTATCGCCGTCACCTCCTCGAGCCTCAACGTGATCGGCGGGTTCCTGATCACCGACCGCATGCTGCGCATGTTCAAGCGCAGCGGCTCGAAGCGCTGATGCTCGATACCGCCATTCAGCTCGCCTACCTCGCGGCCTCGGTGCTCTTCATCCTGGGCCTCAAGGGACTGTCGCACCCCGACACCGCGCGCCGGGGGATGCTGCTGGCGGAGCTCGGCATGCTGATGGCGATCGTCGGCACCCTGCTGAAGCACGAGATCGTCCGCTACGAGTGGATCATCGCGGGGGTCGCGATCGGCGGGGCGATCGGTGCGGCGATCTCGATCTGGATGCCGATGACCGCGGTGCCGCAGCGGACCGCGATCTCCCATATGTTCGGGGCGCTCGCCGCCACGCTCGTGGGCGTGGCCGAGTACTACCGGCACGCGGGCGCGATCCCCCACGTCGAGATGGCGGCGCTCGGATTCGAGGTCATGTTCGGCTCGCTCACGATCACGGGAAGCTTCATGGCGTTCGGCAAGCTCCAGGAGATCGTGAAGGGCGCGCCCATCACCTACCGCCTTCAGAACCCGATCAACATTTCGCTGTTCTTCGTGACCCTCGGGATGTTTGCCTACCTCATCTTTCAGCCGGCCAACCAGCACGTGTTCTACGCGATGGTGGGGTTGGGACTTTTGATCGGCGTCTTCATCGTGATGCCGATCGGGGGCGCGGACATGCCGGTGGTGATCTCGCTCCTCAACTCCTATGCCGGGCTGGCCTCGTCGGCGACCGGGTTCGTGCTCGGCAACAACGTGCTCATCATCGCCGGGGCGCTGGATGGCGCGTCCGGGTTCCTGCTCTCGGTCCTCATGAGCAGGGCGATGAACCGCTCGTTCGCGAACGTGCTGTTCGGGGCGTTCGGGGGCGGGGAGCAGGCGGCCGCGACGCTGCGGGCGGCCGGCGAGAAGACGGTGCGGCCCATCACGGCCGAGGACGCCGCGATCCAGCTCGCCTACGCCCGGCTCGTGATCGTCGTCCCGGGCTACGGCATGGCGGTGGCGCAGGCGCAGCACCAGGTGGCGGAGCTCGCCGAAATGATCGAGAAGCGGGGCGGCACGGTGAAGTACGCGATCCATCCCGTCGCGGGCCGGATGCCCGGGCACATGAACGTGCTGCTCGCCGAGGCGAACGTGCCCTACGACCGCCTCTACGACATGGAGGACATCAACGCCGAGTTCGAAAACGCCGACGTCGCGCTCGTGATCGGAGCGAACGATGTGGTGAACCCCGCGGCGCGCAACGACCGCGCGAGTCCGATCTACGGGATGCCGATCCTCGACGTCGACAGGGCGAAGAGCATCATCGTGCTGAAGCGCAGCATGAACCCCGGCTTCGCGGGGATCGAGAACGAGCTGTTCTACCACCCCAAGTGCAGCATGCTGTTCGGCAACGCGAAGGACTCCCTCGTCAAGCTGATCGGCGAAATCAAGAACGTCTGATTCACTCCGCCTGGATGAACGTGAGCTTGAAGCCGTCCGGGTCGGTGAGCGCGAACGCCCAGTCGCCCCACGGCGTATCCGAGGGCTCGCGATCGAGCGGCCAGCCTTTCGCCTTGAGCCGCGCCGCGATCGCGTCGATGCCCTGCGCGGTCTCGACCCACACGCGGAATCCCTCGCCCTTGCGGCGGTCCCGCCCCTTCGCGAAATCGTCCTGGCCGAGCATGATGTCGCAGCTCCCGGCCTTCATCTGGACGCCGCGCAGCTGACCGTCCTCCTCCCAGCGCTCCCCCGGCGTGAAGCCGAGCATGTCCCGGTACCAGGCGACGCTGCGCTCCAAATCACTGACGGTGAGCGATACGCTCAACGAGCGCAGGCGCAGCGACTCGGGCTGCCGGCGCTGGGACTTGGGCGCGCGCGTCTTCCGCGGCGCCGCACGGCGGGTCGTCTTCTTCCTCGTGGCCATGGAACGAACCCTCCTCGGGGCGTCGGGAACAAGCGTAGCGCCCGGTCGGCGGCCCCGCCAGATTACGCTCCACCGCTCACGGAGACGCAGTCATGCCTACGAGTCGCGCGTCGGCTGTTTGGGAGGGTAAGCTCAAGGACGGCAGGGGCAGCTTCAAGGCCGGCAGCGGGGCGTTCAGCGGGCCCTACACCTTCGCCACCCGCTTCGAGGGCGCCAAAGGCACGAACCCCGAGGAGCTGATCGCCGCTGCGCACGCCGCCTGCTTCAGCATGGCGCTGTCGGCGGGGCTGGAGAAGCTCGGCAAGCCGGCGAGCCGCGTCGAGACGTCCGCCGCTTGCACCATCGACGTCGTGGACGGGGCGCCACAAATCACCAAGATCGAGCTCGCGGTCCGGGGCAGGGTAGCCGGGCTCGACCAGGCGGCGTTCCAGAAGGCCGCCGAAGAGGCGAAGCGCGGCTGCCCCGTGTCGAAGGCGCTCGCCGGCGTCCCCCAGATCACGTTGGACGCGAAGCTGGAGTGACCTGGACGGTCTACCTGCTGCGCTGTCGCGACGGCTCGCTGTACACGGGGATTACCAACGATCTGCCGCGCCGCCTGGCGCGCCACCGGGCCGGGACGGCGAGCGCCTACACGCGCGCCCGCCGGCCGCTGCGTCTCGTGTACACGGAGCGCCAGCCCTCTCGCTCGGCGGCGCTGCGGCGGGAAGCGGCGCTGAAGCGGCTGAGCCGCGCCGCGAAGCTGGCGCTGCTGGCGCGACCCCGGTGATGCCGCGGGTTCGGGACGTGGTGGGCCTCGTCATCGCCCTGACCGTCGCGGCCGGGTGCGTCCGGCTGGGCGCGTGGCAGCTCGACCGCCTGCAGCAGCGACGGGCGCGCAATGCCCAGGTCCGGGCCGCCCGCGAGCGGCCGGCCGTGGAGGCACGTGCCGGGCTCCCGGCCGATTCTGCCGCCAGCCGCCGGGTCCACGCCCCTGGCCGCTACGACTACGCGCACCAGCGGCTGTGGCGCGCACGCTCGTATGAAGGCGTGCCGGGGGTCGCCCTCGTGACCCCGCTCCGCCTCGCGGACGGCTCGGCCGTGTTCGTGGATCGGGGGTGGGCACCGTCGCCGGACGCGGCGCACGTGGACGAGCGGGCGTACCGCGAGCCGGACACCGCGGACGTGCTCGGGCTGGGATTTCGGGCGCCGCGCGGCCGCGGCGACGTGGATCCGGTGGCACTCCGAGATTCGCTCCCTTATCCGGTGCTGCCCTTCATACTGCAACAGTTGCCGCCCGCTCCCGGCGTCTCCCGCCCTCTACCGCCCGGCCTCATCCGCTGGCCTCCACCCCCGCTCGACGACGGTCCCCATCTGTCCTATGCCATCCAATGGTTCTGCTTCGCCGTGATCATCCTGGTAGGAAGCGTGGTTCTGCTTGGAAAATCGAGGGGAACGGGTCGCGAGGCTACCAATTCACGCTCGATTTAGCGATATTTCTCCTCCGGCCCGCGGTTGCGCTCCGCTGAGGCACCCCGTGGGCCTTCTTGTCTCCAGCCGAAGGGAGCCTGCCGCATGGCAGCTGCTACACCGTTGAAGCAACCGGTCAAGGTGGGGTTGTTGATGCGTCGGCGTCTGCGCGAGCTGAAGCGCACGCCGCGCGAGCTCGCGGCCGCGGTCCAGGTCTCCGAGACCTACATCGCCGACCTGCTCGCCGGCCGGCGCCGGCCGCCCGCCCCCGGACGGACGGACGTATACGACCGGATGACCAAGTTTCTGCGGTTGCATCGCAACGACCTGCCCACCTGTGCGCGCGCGGAGCGGGAATCCTTGGGCGCGCGTCGGCGGCGCCTGCACCCGACGGTGCGCCGGGCGCTGCTCGACCTGTGCGAGCCGGTCAAGGCACGCACCCTCGCCCGGCGGCTGGGGAACACGCGGGGCGCGGCGCTCGAGCTGCTCATCGCCGGGCGCCTGCTCGAGGTGGCGCAGGGGTTCGTGCGCCGCCAGCTGGACGATGAAGTGGGGATCCGGGTCGCCGCGACCCGGGAGGGGTGCAACTATCTCGACGTCCGGATGCGCCTACTCGAGTTCCTCGACGCCAGCCCCGACGTGCTCACGCTCGAGATTTACGAGGATTTCGTGCGGCCGCGCGTCGCTGCGTGGGATCTCGATCTCGACACCCAGGCGATGCGCATCGTGCTGCGGTCGCAGGAGCCCGCCCCGCGCCAGAAGCGGGCCCTCGCGATTTAGCGCTCCGGCCGGCGGCGCAGGCTCTTCAGCTTGCGCCGTTCGGCTGCTTTGTCCTTGCGCCGTCGCTGCGCGCCGGGGCTCTCGTAGAAGCGTTTGCGCTTCATGTCCTGGAACAGTCCCGCCTTGGTGATCTGGCGGCGGAACTTCTTGAGGACGTTCTCCAGGCGGTCGTTCTCGCCCAGCGTGACTTCCATTGCGCCTCCCACAACGAACGAGGACCCGGACGGCAGCCCAGGTCCTCGGCGTCAGTCTCTGGATTGCAGTGCACGGCCTGCCGCCGTGCGATCGCTCGGGTCAAGCATAGACGGGTGGCCGAGCGACGTCAAGGAGAATTCGCGCGCAACGCGCGTACCCCCTGTTCTTTCCGCGCTCACCCTGCTAGCTTGCAGCGCGTAGTCCCTGAACCGCGAGCTGGCATCCTTCCGTAGGACGGTCCCGCTCAGGAGCGGGCATCGGCGCTGAACACACGCCCGGTCTCATTCCTCAGGTTCAAAAACCGAAGAAACCGTCGCCTACGGGCGTCACGAGAAAGACGTCACGAGACGGCGTTACGAGGGAGCGTGATATCACGATGCTCTCGTGACGATTTCACGTGACGTCCTTTCGGGACGTCGTTGAAGGGAGCAGTATGCCATTTGCTTCACTGGGGCTAGCCCCCGAGCTCGTGCGGGCCGTGGCCGACGAAGGTTATACCGAGCCAACCCCGATTCAACAGGAAGCCATTCCGCTCGCCCTCGGCGGCCGGGATCTCATCGGGTCCGCCCAGACGGGGACGGGCAAGACGGCCGCGTTCATGCTGCCGATTCTCCAGCGCCTGGCGCCCGGCGAGCGTCACGCCTTGCGGGCGCTGATTCTCGTCCCGACGCGTGAGCTCGCCGAGCAGGTGCTGCAGAGCGCTCGCGCGTACGGGCGGCACCTCCACCTGAGCGCCGCGGCGATCTACGGCGGCGTGGGGATGGAGCCGCAAACCCGGGCGCTCGCGCGCGGCGTGGACATCGTGGTCGCGACGCCCGGCCGGCTGCTCGATCACATGGAGCGCGGGCACGTCGATTATTCGAAGCTCGCGATCCTCGTGCTCGACGAGGCCGACCGGATGCTCGACATGGGCTTCGCACCCGACGTGCGCCGCATCCTCGGCGCCCTCCCCGACAAGCGTCAGACGATGCTCTTTTCGGCGACGATCTCGCGGGACGTGGACGCGCTCGCTCGTACGGCGCTCAATGGCCACGCCTCGGTCGAGATCGGGCGTCGCGCCAGGCCCGCCGAGGGGATCGAGCACGTGATCGTCGCAGTGGACAAGCTCCGGAAGCGGGACGTACTCGCCCGCATCCTGCAGGCGAAGCCCGCCGGTCAGACGCTCGTCTTCACGCGGACCAAGTACGGCGCCGACAAGCTCGTGACGTTCCTGAAGCGGGAGGGCATCGCCGCTCACGCGCTGCACGGCGACAAGGCGCAGAGCCAGCGGCAGCGGACGCTCGACGCGTTCCGCAGCGGGGCGGCGGACGTGCTCGTCGCAACCGACATCGCGGCACGCGGCATCGACGTGGACGGCATCCGCATGGTCGTGAACTACGACGTGCCGGCCGATCCCGAGGTGTACGTGCATCGCGTGGGCCGCACCGCGCGCGCCGGGGCGCGCGGGCTCGCGCTCACGCTGATCTCGCCCGACGAATGGCTCCTGATGTCCGACGTGGAAAAGCTGATTGGGCAGACGTTTCCGCGGGAAGTGATCCCGGGGTTCGAGCCGTCGGTGGCGCCGCTGCAGCCGAGGCCGCTGCACGTCGAGGTCGCTCGCCCGGCCCGATCCGTCCGGGCGAGAGTGGGTGCCCGCCGGCGGCGCTAGACGCCTTACCCCCGTCGTTCAATCCCCACGTAATCCCGCTGCTCCGGTCCAGTGTAAATCTGGCGTGGCCGCGCGATGCGCTGCTCCTTGTCGAGCAGCATCTCCTGCCACTGCGCGAGCCACCCCGGCGTGCGGCCGATGGCGAACAGCACCGGGAACATGTCCATCGGAAACTTCATCGCCTCGTAGATGATCCCCGAGTAGAAATCGACGTTCGGGTAGAGCTTGCGACTCACGAAGTAATCGTCCTGCAGCGCGATCCGCTCGAGCTCCACGGCGATGTCGATCAGCGGGTTCTTGCCGGTCACGTCGAACACTTCCTCGGCCACTCGCTTGATGAGCTTGGCGCGGGGGTCGTAGTTCTTGTAGATGCGGTGCCCGAACCCCATCAGCCGGAACTCCCCGTGCTTCACGCGCTCGATGTAGGCCGGGATGTTGTCCTTCGAGCCGATCCCCCGCAGCATCCGCAGCACTTCCTCGTTCGCCCCCCCGTGCAACGGGCCGTATAGCGCCGCGGCGGCGGCCGCCATCGCCGAGTAGGGATCCGCGTGCGACGAGCCCACCCCGCGCATCGCGCTGGTGGAGCAGTTCTGCTCGTGGTCGGCGTGGAGGATCAGCAACACGTCCAGCGCGTGCTCGAGAGTCTTGGGCGGCGTGTACTTCACCTCGGTCGCCTTGAACATCATGTTCAGAAAGTTGCCGGTGTAGGACAGATCGTTGTCGGGGTAGGCGTACGGCATTCCCACCGAGTGCCGGTAGGCGAACGCGGCCAGGGTCGGGGTCTTCGCGATGAGACGGAAGATCTGATTCTGCCGCGAGCTCTCGTCCTGGATGTGCTTGGCTTCCGGGTAGAAGGTCGACAGCGCCGCTACGGTGCTCACGAACATCCCCATCGGGTGGGCGTCGTGGTGGAACCCGTCGATGAATTTCTTGATGCTCTCGTGGACGATCGTGTGGTGCGTGACGTTGTAGACCCACGAGTCGAGCTCCGGCGCCGACGGCAGTTCGCCGTGGAGCAACAGGTACGCCGTCTCGAGGAAGGTGCTCTTCTCGGCGAGCTGCTCGATGGGATAGCCGCGATAGCGCAGGATGCCCTTGTCGCCGTCGATGTAGCTCACCGCGCTCCGGCATGCCGCCGTGTTGAGGAACCCCGGGTCGTAGGTGAGGAGCCCCGGGTCGTCGGCCGCCGTCTTGATCTGGCGGAGATCGACGGCCCGGATGGCCCCGTCCTGGATCGGGACGTCGTACTGCTTCCCGGTGCGGTTGTCGGTGACCGTGAGCGTGTCCTTGGGCACTGCGATTTCCTGGGAAATGGCTCGCGAAAGATAACTACTTTCCGCTTCTCTCAATCCCTTTATCTTCGTGTGACATGACGCGCTCGTCCTCGCCGCACCGCGACAGCCTCTATCCCACGCGCTCGAGCGCCGGCGCGCTGCTCGGTCAGCAGCTCGCCGCGCGTGGGTACACGAACTCCATTCTCCTCGGCATCACGCCGGAGGGCGTGGAGATCGCGGCCAACGCCGCCACGGCGATGGGCGCGCAGTTCGACGTCCTCGTCGCCGCGTTCATCAAGCTCGGGTCGAACCTCGCGCCGATCGGAGCCGTCGCCGAGTCGGCGCCGTCCGAGCTGGACCCCGACTTCCTGCCGAGCGGTGCCCTGATGGGAAAGCTGGAGGCGGCGATCGAGGAGTCCCGGGCCCGCGTGCGACACGACCTGATCCTGTACCGTACCGAGCGGCCGGTGAAGCGGCTGGCCGGCCGCGTCGGGATCATCGTGGACGGCCAGGTGGTGTGGCCCTGGAGGGTGCTCGCGGCGGCGAAGGCGGCCGAGCAGCTCGGCGCGACGCACGTCGTGATCGCCACGCCGGTCGCCTCCGAGGCGGCCGCGGACCGGATCCGCGCGCGCCGCTACGCCTTCGTGTGCCCGAGCGTGGTGGTGGGCGCCGAAGGGCATCCCTCGCCCTACGGCGACGCCATGGGGGACACGCCGGAGCGACTCCGCTCGATCATGATCGCGCACCAGGCGGCGTGAGAGGCGAATAGTGGCGGTGAGTTGGGGGAAACGGGCGACCGAAGTGGCTTCTAGCCGTCTAACTGCCTAACCGTCTAGCTGTCGAGTCTCACCATCCCTTGTTCGAGCCACAGGTGTTTCCCGTCGAGCACCTCCTGCGCCACACGGTAGGTGGGCACGTCCTCGTTGCGCCACAGGCCCTTGAACTTCGCGCGCACGCGGCCGCGCGCCTGACGGCAGAAGAGATCGGCCATCTGCACCGCGTGCCCGCCGCCGACGGGATCACGCGCCGCGAGCAGGCGCGCGCGGGCGCAGGTCGCCGCCATCGCGAACAGCTCGCCCGCCACGTCCACCAGTCGGAACAGCACGGCCTGGCGGAACTCGAGCTTGGGGCCGAATCGCAGCATCGAGTGGAACACCCCGCGCGCGAGACGCCGGGCGTTCCGCTCCACGAACCGCACGTGCCGGGCGAGGGCCCCGAACTCGGCGTAGCGCGGCCACGCGCTCCAGCCCAGCCAGCGGCCCGGATACCACCAGCCGTAGAACAGCGCCGAGCGCACGACGCCCCGCAACCGCGTGCCGAGCGACTTGTCGGGCAGCACGACGTCGCCCGCCACCTGGAGATGCTTGTCCACCGCCTCGCGCGCGATGAAGAGATGCATGATCTCCGATGAGCCCTCGAAAATCAGGTTGATGCGGAAGTCCCGCATGATGCGCTCCACCGGGATCGGCTTCTCGCCGCGGGCGCGCAACGAGTCCGCCGTCTCGTATCCCCGGCCGCCGCGGATCTGCACGGTGTCGTCGATGATGCGCCAGCCCACCTCGGAGTTGTACAGCTTCGCGATCGCCGCCTCGAGGCGGATGTCGTAGCCGCCGCGGTCCGCCATCGCGCCGCACAGCTCGGCCACCGCCTCCATGGCGAACGTGTTCGCGGCCATCGTGCCGATCTTCTGGGCGATCGCGTCGTGCTTGCCGATCGGCCGACCCCACTGCACCCGCTCGCCCGCCCACTCGCGCGCGATCTCGAGGCAGCGCTTCCCCGCGGCGACCGACGTGATGGGCAGCGTGAGCCGCCCGGTGTTGAGGGTGATCAGCGCGAGCTTCAGGCCCTTGCCCGGCTCCCACAGCACGTTGTCCTTGGGGACGCGCACGTCGGAGAAGCGGATCACGCCGTTGTAGATCGCCTTCAGGCCCATGAAGTGGCAGCGATGGGCCACCTCGACGCCGGGCCAGCCCGTCTCCACGATGAAGGCCGTGATCTGCCGCCGCTCCTTCCCGCCCGCGAACTTGGACGGCGTCCGCGCCATCACCACCATCAGCTCGGCCTTGGTGCCGTTGGTGCACCACAGCTTCTCGCCGTTCAGGATCCAGGATTTCCCGTCCTCGCTCGGCACCGCGGTGGTCTCCATCGCGGCGGGGTCCGACCCCACGCCCGGCTCGGTGAGCGCGAACGCCGAGATCGCCCCCTTCGCCAGGCGCGGCAAGTAGCGCTTCTTCTGCGCCTCGGTCCCGAACATCTTGAGCGGCTGAGGAACACCGATGGACTGGTGGGCCGAGAGCAGCGCGGTGAGCGAGCCATCCACGGAGGACACGAGCTCGATCGCCTTCATGTAGGAGAGCTGTGACAGGCCCAGGCCGCCGTACTCCCGTGGGATCTTGATCCCGAAGGCGCCGAGGGCGCACAGCTCCTGGATCACGGCGTCGGGAATCTCGCCTTCGCGGTCGATGCGGTCGGAGTCGACCGTCTCACGCAGCAAGCGCTCGAGCTGCTCGAGGAACGGCTGCGCCCGCCTGATCTCTTCGGGATCCTGCTCGGGGTAGGGGTGGATGAGGTCCATCCGCAGCTTGCCGAGGAACAGGTCGCGGACGAAGCTCGGCGCGGCCCACTCCTGCTCGCGCGCCGCTTCGGCGACCTCGCGCGCCTCATCGGCGCTGACCTTGTGTTTCGGCTCGGCGGCCGTGGTGGTCATGCTGCGGTAAATCTACACCGCGGGAGCCCGGCGTGCCCGGCTTGACAGCCGCCCGGCCGCAGGGAGATTCGCCTCGCCCTCACCCGGAGCCACGCAATGCGACCGTCGTGCTGCCGCGTCCCCGGCCTCGCCGCGCTCCTCGGCGCCACGCTGTTCCTCTCGGGAACCGCCCAGCAGGCGACGCGCCCGCAGGTCCTCATCAAGGCGGGACGCCTCATCGATCCCAAGGCCGGCACCGTGCTCGCGAACCAGGCGATCCTGGTCGAGGGGGACCGCGTCAAGGAGACGGGCCCCGCGGCGACCGTCGCCGCCCACGCCGCCGCCGGCGCGCGCGTGATCGACCTCGGAGCGGCCACCGTGCTCCCCGGCCTGATCGATTGCCACACCCACATCACCAGCGATCCGGGCGACTACTACGAGCAACTGTTCCGCCGCAGCCCGATCGACGAGGCGGTCGTCGCGCACGTCTATGCCCGGCGCACCCTCGAGGCGGGGTTCACCACGGTCCGCAACGTCGGTGCGGACGAGTTCGTGGACGTCGCACTGCGCAACGCGATCGACAGGGGCGACGTGGCGGGGCCGCGCATGCAGGTCTCGACCATGCCCCTCAGCGCCACCGGCGGGCACGGCGACGTAAACGGGTTTTCGCCCTACCTCCGGTTCGAGCAGTTCAGCGGCATCGCCAACGGCGTGGACGAGATCCGCAGCAAGGTGCGCTGGGAGATCAAGTACGGCGCCGACCTCATCAAGGTGCTCGCGAGCGCCGGCGTGCTGTCGGAAGAGGAATCGGTGGGCGCGCCCCAGTACACCCAGGAAGAGCTGAACGCGCTCGTCGCGGAGTCCGCGATGTGGGGCAAGAAGGTGGCTGCCCATGCGCACGGCGCGGAGGCCATCAAGCGGGCCGTGCGGGCGGGCGTCGCCTCGATCGAGCACGGCTCGCTGCTCGACGACGAAGGGATCCGCCTCATGAAGGAGAAGGGCACGTACCTCGTCGCGGATGTCTACAACGACGACTACATCCTCGCCGAATATGCGCGCCTCGGGTATCCCCAGAAGACCATCGACAAGGAGCGTCTGGTCGGCCGCGCGCAGCGCGAGAACTTCCAGCGCGCGGTGCGGGCCGGCGTGAAGATCGCGTTCGGCACGGACGCCGGCGTGTATCCGCACGGCTGGAACGCGAAACAGTTCGCCCATATGGTTCGCTGGGGGCTGACCCCGATGCAGGCGATCCAGGCCGCCACCGTGAACGCGGCCGACCTGATGGGGTGGTCGGACCGGGTCGGCTCGCTCGAGCCGGGCCGCTACGCCGACGTGATCGCCGTGCACGGCGATCCGCTCGGCGACGTCACGACGCTCGAGAAGGTGGCGTTCGTGATGAAGGGCGGGGTGGTCGTGAAGGAGGACCGTCCATGAGACCGTTCGGGCTCGCCGCCCTGTGGATCTGCATCGCCGCCCGGGCCCCGTCGCAGGGCACCCCGCCGTCCCGGCAGACCCTCGTGAAAGCCGGCCGCCTGATCGACGGGCGGTCGGACGCGCCGCAGGCGAACGTCGGCATCCTCGTGGAAGGCGAACGCATCGTCGCCGTCGGGCCGCTGGCCCAGGTCCAGGGCCAGGCGAAGAACGCCACGGTCGTCGACCTCGCCGGCCTGACCGTGCTGCCGGGGTTCATCGATACCCATACGCACCTGCTGCTGCAGGGGGACCCGACCTCCGAGTCGTACGACCAGCAACTCCTCTATCAGTCGACACCCTACCGGGCGATCCTCGCGGCGCGCAACGCGCGCATCGCGCTGGAGCACGGCTTCACCGCGATCCGCGACCTCGAGACCGAGGGCGCGATGTACGCCGACGTGGACGTAAAGCTCGCCGTGAGCCGGGGCGAGATTCCCGGCCCGCGCATCTTCGCGGCCACGCGCGCCATGGCGCCCACGGGGATGTATCCCATCGTCGGCACGAACTGGGAGCTCGAGTTGCCGCACGGCGTGCAGCCGGTGGACGGCGTGGAGGGGGCGCGCCTCGCGGTGCGCCAACAGGTGGCGCACGGCGCCGACTGGATCAAGTACTACTCCGATCGCCGCTACTATTTCGGGGCCGACAGCGTGCTGCACAGCTGGGTCAACTTCACCGACGAGGAAGCGAAGGCGATCGTGGACGAGGCGCACCGGCTCGGCCGGAAGGTCGCGGCGCACGCGATCGGCGCGGACGGGATCGCCGCCGCGCTGCGGGCCGGCGTGAACTCGATCGAGCACGGAGACGGGTTCACGGACGCGCTGCTCGACGAGGCGCGGGCGAAGGGCGTCTACTGGGCGCCCACCGTCACGGTCGCCTACTACGTCGCGGGCCCGCGGGGCGGGGTGTGGGGCCCGATGATCGCCGCTCAGAAGCGCGCCTTCCAGCGCGGAGTGCAGAAAGGCGTCAAGATCGTCTTCGGCACGGACGTGGGCGGTTTTCCCTGGACCGAGCTCAACCAGGCGAAGGAGTTCGCCTACTACGTCCAATACGGCATGACGCCGCTGCAGGCGATCAAGACGGCCACCGCGGTCGCCGCGGAGCTGCTCGGGCAGGAGGACCAGATCGGCGCCGTCGCGCCCGGGCGCTACGCGGACCTCGTCGCGGTGCAGGGAGACCCGCTCAAGGACATCACGGAACTCGAGCGCGTGCGGTTCGTTATGAAAGGCGGGGTCGTGTATCTTTCGAAATAGTGCGGCGCGCGCTCTGGTGTAGCCTCTCGCTCTGTATCGGCGCCGTCGGCACCGGCCTGGGGCAGCTCGCCCCGCCCGGCACCGGCGGCGTCGCGGCGTTGACGGGCGCCTTGGGCCAGCTGGGCGCGAACAAGCGCGTGCTCGTGATCGGCGCCCACCCCGACGATGAGGACACGGAGCTCCTCGCGTTCCTGTCCCGTGGCATGGGCGTGCAGGCCGCCTACCTGTCGCTCTCGCGCGGGGAGGGCGGCCAGAACCTGATCGGCCCGGAGCTCGGCCCCGAGCTTGGAATCATCCGCACCGAGGAGCTCCTCGCCGCTCGCCAGCTCGACGGCGCGCGCCAGTTCTTCACCCGCGCGTTCGATTTCGGCTACTCCAAGACGGCCGAGGAAACGTTTCGGTTCTGGCCGCGCGACTCGCTGCTGGCCGACGTGCTGGACGTGATCCGGCGGTTCCGGCCGCAGATCGTGGTGTCGATCTTCTCGGGCACGCCGCGCGACGGCCACGGCCAGCATCAGGTCGCGGGGATCCTCGCGCGCCAGGCGTTCGAGATCCTCAAGGACTCGAGCTGGGGGCCCGTGAAGCTGTATCGCACCACCCGCTTCGACACGGCGGGGACGACCCTGCTGCTGCAGGGCGGCGCGCTCGACCCGGTCACGGGCCAATCCTATCACCAGCTCGCCATGGCGGGCCGCAGCCGGCACCGCTCGCAGGACATGGGCCAACTGCAGCGCCCCGGCCCGAGCGTGATCCGACTGGGGCTGATAGAGACCAGGGAAGGAGGAAGGGGGGAAGGGGACGGCCTGTTCGCGGGCGTGGATACGGTACTGCACGGCCAAGCCCGCTTCGTGGCGCTCGTCGACACGGCGCGGGCGCTCCTCAACCCGTCCCGCCCCGCGGCGATCGTGCCGCTACTCGCTCGGGCGCTGTACGCGCTGGGGAGCGCTCCCGCGGACTCGGGGCAGCGCGCCCCGCTCGAGGTCGCGCTCGCGGCCGCGGCCGGCGTGTCGCTCGACGGCGTCGCGGATGACGGCATCGTCGTGGGGGGGGAGCGGATCCAGATCGAGGCGACCGTGTGGAACGCGGGGGACTCGACGATCCGGCTCGACGGCCTCGAAGTGGCGGGCCCGCCGGGGTGGGTGGTGGAGCGGCTCGACGCCGCGGCCTCACCCGTCGCCCCCGGGGCGGTCGCGACGCGCCGCTTCGCCGTCACCGTGGCCCCGGACGCCCCGCGCTCGCAACCCTACTTCCTGCGCCGTCCGCTCGCGGGAGCCTTGTACGACTGGACGGGCGTGCCCGCCGCCTGGCGTGGGCTCCCGTTCGAGCCGCCCCTGCTCGCGGCGACGGCGCGTGTCGTGATCGCGGGAGCGCCCGTGACGCTGTCCCGCGAAGTCGTGTATCGCTTTCGCGATCAGGCGATCGGCGAGGTGCGGCGCCCACTCTTCGTCACGCGTGCCTTCGATGTCGCGGTGAGCCCGGGCCTCGTGGTGTGGCCGACGAGCGGCGCCGGGAGCGGGGCGCGCCGCTTCACGCTCACCGTGACGAACCGCGGCCGCGGCCCCGCCCGCGCCCAGGTCGTGGCGACGCCGCCCGCGGGTTGGCCCCGCCTCGCGGCGGAGAGCCTCTCCTTCCAGCGGGAAGACGAGACACGCAGCTTCGCCGTCTCTCTCACGCTGCCCCGCGGCGTGCGGCCGGGCGCATTCCAGCTCGGCGCGGCCGCCCGAGGATCCGACGGTCGGCTGTCGGAGGGCGCGCTCGTCGTGATCGACTACCCCCACATCCGGCCGCGGCCCGTGGAGCGTGCCTCGGTGGCGGAACTGCGCGCGGCGCGGCTCGCGCTCCCCGGGCTCGCGCGCGTCGGCTACGTGCGCGGCGCGTCCGACCGGGTCCCCGAGGCGCTGGAGGCGGTCGGTGTGCCGATCGATCTCCTCCCCCCGGACTCCGTCGCCCGGGGCGACCTGTCACGCTACGACGCGATCGTCATCGGGAGCCGCGCCTACGAGACCGAGCCCGCGCTGGTCGCGGCGAACGGCCGGCTGCTCGACTACGCCAGGGGGGGCGGCCTCGTCATCGTGCAGTACCAGCAATACCCGTTCGTCGACGGGGGCTTCGCCCCGTATCCGATGTCCATCGCCCGGCCGCACGACCGGGTGACGGACGAGGCCGCGCCAGTCACGCCGCTCGATCCCAAACACCCGGTTTTCCATGTACCGAACGAGATCGCCGCGGACGACTGGCACGGCTGGGTTCAGGAGCGCGGGCTGTATTTCGCACACGATTGGGACGCCGCCTACACGCCGCTGCTCGAGACCCACGATCCCGGCGAACCCCCGCTCCAGGGAGGGCTGCTCGTGGCCCGGCTCGGGAAGGGGACGTACGTGTACACGGGACTGAGCTTGTTCAGACAGCTGCCCGCGGGGGTCCCGGGCGCTTATCGGCTCTTTGCTAACCTGCTGGCGCTGAACAAACGGAATGCTCGGTAAGCGACAACACCGTGGGGAGTGGGGAGTGGTCCCTGACGGTGCGAAGCGCAACTACGGCTCGCGCCGGTTCGAACCACTCCCCACTCCCCACGCCTTTTGGTACCTGGCGCTCTGCGCCCTCGTTGTCACCGGCTGCTCGTCCGACGGCCGCACGCCGCTCGTCATTTATTCCCCTCATGGCCGAGATCTGCTCACCCTCCTCGAGCGCCGCTTCGAGCAGCTGCACCCGGGCGTGGACGTGCGGTGGCTCGACATGGGGTCGCAGGAGGTGTACGACCGCGTGCGCTCGGAGCGGGCGAATCCGCAGGCGGACGTTTGGTTCGGGGGTCCGGCGACGATCTTCGCGCGCGCGGCGGCCGACTCGCTGCTCGAGCCGTACCGCCCCTCCTGGGCGGGGGCGATCGATCCCCACGGCCGCGGACGGGGCGATCTCTACTTCGCCGCCTATGAGACCCCCGTAGCGATCGTGTACGCCGAGCGGGCGCTCAAGCCGCAGGACGCGCCGCAGGACTGGGACGACCTGCTCGATCCGCGCTGGAGGGGCAGGGTGCTGATCCGCGACCCCCTCGCCAGCGGGACGATGCGCGCGGTGTGGGGGATGGTGATCGAGCGCGGCCTCAAGGCGACAGGCGACACGGCCGCCGGGTTCCAGTGGCTGCGGCGGCTCGACGCGCAGACGAAGGAGTACGTGCTCAACGGGCCCTTGCTCGACCAGAAGATCGCGCGCCAGGAAGGGCTCGTCACGATGTGGGACCTGCCCGACATCCTGCTCAACCGCCGGGACGGCTTGCCGCTCGGTTACGTGTTTCCGGCGAGCGGCACGCCCGTGATCGAGGATGCGGTCGCCGTGGTGCGCGGTGCGCGACACCGCGACGCGGCCCGGGCGTTCGTCGAATACGTGGGGTCAGTCGAGGCCCAGCTGCTCGCGACGCGCGAGGCCTACCGCTTGCCCGCGCGGCTTGACCTGCCCGCCGACTCGCTGCCCGCCTGGGCGCGGGACGTACGGCGCTCGATGAAGGTCGCGGACGTCGATTGGGATCTGCTCGCCGAGCGCGGGGCCGAGTGGATGCGCTATTGGGACGAGCATGTGCGAGGGAAGGGGCGATGACGCCGTTCGTGCGGCTCGACGGCGTGTCGAAGCGATTCGATACCGCGGTGGCGGCGGACGGGGTCACGCTCGAGGTCGAGCGCGGCGAGGTGCTCGCGCTGCTGGGGCCGAGCGGCAGCGGCAAGACGACGCTGCTGCGGCTGCTGGCCGGCTTCGAGCAGGCGGACGCGGGCCGCATGATCATCGACGGAGCGGATGTCGGCGGGCTCTCGCCCGCGCGGCGGCGCTGCGGCATGGTGTTTCAGCACTACGCCTTATTTCCGCACCTCGACGTGGGCGAGAACGTCGCGTTCGGCTTGCGCGGCAAGAAGCCGGGGGGACGGGTGACGGTCGAGCGGCAGGTCGCCGCGGTGTTGGCGCTCGTCGATCTCGCGGGCTTCGAGCGGCGCCGGGTGCAGGAGCTGTCGGGCGGGCAGCAGCAGCGCGTGGCGCTGGCGCGCGCGCTCGCCCCCGAGCCACGCGTGCTGCTGCTTGACGAGCCCCTGTCGAACCTCGACCCGGCGCTGCGCGAGCGCACGCGCCGCGAGCTGCGCCAGCTCATCAAGCGCGTCGGGATCACGACCCTCTTCGTGACCCACGAGCAGGAGGAGGCCTTCGACCTGGGCGACCGCGTCGCGGTGCTCGCCGCGGGGCGGCTCGACCAGGTCGGGACCCCGGACGATCTGTACGAGCGCCCGGCGAGCCTCTTCGTCGCCACCTTCGTCGGCCGCGCCAACGTGTTCCGCGGCGCGGCGGCGCACGCGCTCGGAGGGGCGGACGGGCAGATCGTCGTGGTGCGCCCCGAGGCCTTTCGCTTCTCCGAGATCGGGATCCCGGGCGTGGTGAAGGAGCGGCGCTACACCGGTGCCGCCGCGTTTTACCTCGTGGACGGGGGCCGCGGGGAGCGCTTCGAGGTGCTCGCCGCGCCCGGCGCGGCGCGCGTGGGCGATCGCGTCTTCGTCGAGGCGACACGCGTGCTGACGTTCGCCGAGGAGCGCGAGTGAACTCCGGCAACCGCCGCGGCCTTCCCGGCGCCCTGCTCACCCTGCTGCTGGCCTGGCTCGTGCTCTACCCGATTCTGGTCGTCGTGGCGGAGGCGGCGCGCGGGGACGCCATCGCGGTTTTCCTGTCGCGCGGCGGCGAGTGGCATGCCCTGTGGGCGAGCCTGTGGATCTCGCTCGCGAGCGTAGCGCTCGCCGCGGCCGTCGGCGTGCCGCTCGCGTTCCTCTTCGAGTGGCTCGACTTCCCCGGCCGCAAGACCCTGGGCTCGGTCATCGCCCTGCCCGCCGTGCTGCCGCCGTTCGTGGGCGTGATCGCTTTCCTCTTCTTGTACGGGGAGTCCGGGTTCGTCGCGCGGGCGGTGCAGCATGTGCTCGGTCTCGAGCGCGCGCCGTGGCGCTTGCAGGGGGCCGGCGCGATTCTGCTGGTGCACGCGTACTCGATGTACGTCTACTTCTATCTCTTCACGCGGGCCGGCCTGGCCAAGCTCGACGCCTCGATGCTCGAGGCGGCCCAGGCCCTCGGTGCCGGCCGCTGGGAGACGCTCCGGCGCGTGACGCTGCCGCTCATCCGGCCGGCGCTCGCGGGCGCGGCGCTGCTCGTGTTCATGACCGCCCTCGGCTCCTTCAGCGCGCCCTACGTGTTCGGCGGCGGCTTCCGCGTGATGACCACCCAGATCGTCGCCACCAAGCTGAACGGCGAGCTGCCCCTCGCCATGGTCGAGACGGTGGCGCTCGCCGGCGTGGCGCTCGGCGGCCTGCTGATCCTGCGCCACACGGAGGGCGACGACATCCTCGTCGCGCTGGGGAAGGGGACGGCGCCGCGCCGCCGGCCCATCCAGAGCGTCGGCGGGCGCGCCCTCGCCACGGCGGCCGGGTGGCTGCTGGCGCTGCTGCTGCTCCTGCCGCACCTCACGCTGGGCCTGGTCTCGCTCGTCCCCTACGGCACGTGGACCACGGAGGCCGTGCCGCCGGTCCTGAGCGTCGTCAACTACCAGCGCCTGTTCGGCGAGCCGGAGCGGCTGCGGCCGCTCGTGAACTCGTTGTGGATGGCGGCCGCGAGCACGGCCGCCGCGGTGGCCCTGGCGCTCGTCGCGGGCGCGCTGGTGGGCCGCCGGCGTCCCGGGAGGATCCCCTGGCGTGGGCCCATCGAGGGCCTGCTCGCGCTGCCGTGGGCGTTGCCCGGGACCGTCTTCGCGGTGGCCCTGGCCACGACGTTCAGCGTGCAGCACCCCTGGGCGCTCCGTTGGGTGCTCGTGGGAACCGTGGTGCTCTTGCCGCTCGGGCTGCTGGTGCGAAACCTGCCGCTCACGGGGCGCGCGGTCCTGGCGGGGTTCCGCCAGCTGGACCCGGCGCTGGAGGAGGCGGCGGCGAGTCTCGGCGCGGGACGCTGGGCCGCCTTCCGCCGCGTGACGCTGCCCCTCCTCAGGCCCGCGCTCGCGGCCGGCGCGAGCCTCGCCTTCGTCGCCGCACTGGGAGACTTCGTGACGGCGATCGTCCTCTACACCTACGACAACCGGCCGATCTCGATCGAGATCATGTCGAGCCTGCGCCTTTCGGAGCTGGGCGTGGCGGCGGCGTTCGGGGTGATCCTCATGGGGCTGAGCGCGCTGGTGCTCGCGGTGGGAGCGAGACGATGAAGCGATTGGCGGTGCTCATGGCCGTCTGCTTCGTGGACTTGCTGGGCCTCATGCTCGTCGCCCCGCTGATGGCGTTCTACGCGCTGCGCTTACACGCGCCGGAATGGATGGTGGGACCGCTGATCGCCTCCTTCGCGGTCGCCCAGCTCGTGTCGTCGCCCGTCTGGGGGAAGTTCTCAGATCGCTACGGTCGGCGGCCGGCCATGATTATCGGGTTGGGAGCGTCCGCCTTCGCGTACCTGATCTTCGGGTTTGCGAACACGCTGTGGCTCCTCTTCGCGTCCCGCATAGTCCAGGGACTCGGGGGCGGGACCACCGGAGTCGCTCAGGCGTACGTGGCGGACACGATGGCGCCCGCAGAACGGGCGAAGGCACTGGGGTGGCTGTCAGCGGCCACGAGTGCGGGCGTCGTCATCGGGCCGATCATGGGCTCGGTCGCGCACCGGTTCGGTACCGAGGTTCCTGGCGTGGTCGCGGCCGTGCTGGTGATGATCAACGTCTACTTCGCTTGGAAGTGGCTCCCGGAGTCGCGTGTGTCGCATGGCCATGCCACGAGTCCGAGCGGGCGGCAAGTGCCGCCGGCGGAAGCTCGCTCGGTGGGGCAGGCGCTGTGGGAGATCGTGAGACACCCCGCGACGCCAGCGCATCGCGTGATCTGGATCTATGTCGTCGGGATGTTGGCGCTCAACGTTGTGATTGGCGTGCTGGCGCTGTACCTGAAGGACACGTACGCCGTCACCGAGGACACGATCGGCTACTTCTTCCCGATCTTCGGGATCGTGGGCGTGGTGATGCGCCTCTGGCTGGTGGGATGGTTCAACGAACGGTTCGGAGAGGTGCGCACGATGCAGATCGGTACGGTGCTTCTCGGGCTCGGCCTCGTGCTGATGCCGCTTCCCGCTGCGTGGGTTCCGGGAGCGCCGGCAATGGCGCTCTTCATCGTGTTCCTGATTCTGGTGCCGGTCGGGACCGCGCTGCTCTTCCCGGCGTCCACCTCGCTGGTGAGCCAGCGCTCCGCCAAGCACGAGCTCGGCCTGGTCATGGGCGCACAGCAGACGTTTCGCGGGATCGTGAGCATCGTGGGTCCGGTTGGAGCGACGCTCGTCTTCGAGGGGCTGGGGCACGGCGTTCCGTTTCTGCTGGCCGCGGCCATCGTAGCAGTGGCGGGACTGCTCGCGTTCCGCGAGCGGCGGGAGGCTCCAGTGGCGGCCACCGCCTGACTACCTTTCGCCCATGATTGGAACGGTCCTCCTGGTCCTGACGGGCGTGGCGCCCGCTCCCAAGCCCAGGCTCGTTCTGGTCATCACGGTGGACCAGCTCCGGCCAGACTATCTGGACCGCTACCGCTCGCAGCTCACAGGCGGGTTGGGCCGGCTGCTGCGCCAGGGCGCCTACTTCGCCGACGCCTATCAGGACCACGCCGTGACGGAGACGGCGCCGGGCCATTCCACGATTCTCTCGGGCCGCTGGCCGGCGCATACGGGCATCATCAGCAACGTGATCGGGGTGAGTGACTCGTCCGCTCCGCTGCTCGACGTTCCGGGCCCCGGCGCGTCGCCCGCGCGCTTCCGTGGGACCGCGTTCTTCGACTGGCTCAAGGCGGCCGAGCCGAGCGCCCGCGCGCTGTCAGTGTCGCGCAAGGACCGCGGCGCGATCCTGCCGGTGGGCCGGGCGAAGCAGCAGGTCTACTGGTATCAGCGGGGCATCTTCACGACGAGCCGGTACTACGCGGACTCGCTGCCCGCCTGGGTCCGGGCGTTCAACGCGCGCCGCATCCCCTTCCACGCCGCGGGGCGCGCCTGGACCCTGCTCTTGCCGGCATCGGCGTATCCCGAGCCCGACAGCATGCCCTACGAGAACCTGGGACACGACTTCACCTTCCCACACGAGCTACCTGTGGACAGCGGGGCGGCCGCGCTGGCCTACGTCGGCGTGCCGAGCATGGACTCGCTCACCCTCGCATTCGCACTCGAGGGGGTGCGCGCGCTCGGGCTCGGTCCCCGCGGCGGGACGGACCTCCTCGCCGTCAGCCTCTCGACCACGGACGCGATCGGGCATGCGTTCGGGCCCGATTCCCGCGAGATCCACGACCAGGTAGTCAGGCTGGACCGCTATCTGGCGTGGTTCTTGGAGCAGCTGTTCGTGCGCTACGGGCCGGACAACGTCCTCGTCGTGCTCACCGCCGACCACGGCGTGACGCCGTTCCCGGAGCGCTCGCGGCGCGACGTGCGCCGGGACGCGACGCGCGTCTTCGCCGACACGCTGGTCGGGGCGGTGAACGCGTCGCTCGACGCGCGGGTCGGGGGCGAGGACTGGTTGATTTTCGACACGGGGATGCTGCTCGCTCCGGACCGCGCTGCGCTCGCGGCCAAGGGGATCGACGTGGACAGCGTGGTCGCCGACGTGAAGAATCGGCTGCGCGCGCTGCCGGGAGTCGCGCGGGTCGACCGTCCGGCGGAGCTCGAGGGACGGGACACGTCCGATCCCGTGGTGCGGCGCTGGCGGCACCAGGTCCCGCCCGACGAGGGGGTCGAGCTCGTGGTCACGCTCAAGCCTTACTCCGTGTGGGGAACCGAGAATTTGCCGATCGCGATGCACGGTCAACCGACGGACTTCGACGCGCACGTACCCGTCATCCTGTGGGGGCGCGGTGTGCGGCGCGGCGTGTACGAGAGCCGGGTCGCGACCGTGGACATCGCGCCGACCCTGGCCTGGCTCCTCCAAATCGCCGCCGCCGAGCCGCTCGACGGGCACGCGTTGACCGAGGCGCTGGAACCGCAGCACTGAGGGACCCATGCCCGAGAAACTGAGTGCCGAGCAGGCGCAGCGCGCCGAGCAGATCCAGCAGTTCATCAAGTCCGTCGAGCACGTTCAGCGGCTGGTCGCGGAGCTCGAGGCCAACCGCAATCAGCCGAAGATCGCCGACAACATTTGTCACACGATCGCCCGGGAGATGTCTCAGCTGCGCCACCGAGCGGTGGCGGCAAACGTGAGTACCATCGCGGACGTCGCGGGCTCCATGTCGGTGCTGGCCACACGGTCGGGCAACCTGAACATGAAGATCCGCGGTCTCAGGGACGCCGTGAACAACATCCAGGCCCAGCTCGATCACGAGCTCAAAGCCGCGTTGCACCCGGAGAGAAAGGGCCCGCAGCAGCCTCGCCCGTAATGCCCGCGATTCGTTGCAGCGGCCTCACGAAGCGCTACGGCGACGTGGTCGCCGTCGCCGGGCTCGACCTCACGGTCGAGACGGGCGAATGCTTCGGCCTGCTCGGACCCAACGGAGCCGGCAAGACGACCACCATCGAGATCCTCGAGGGGTTGACTCTCCCGAACGCCGGCGAGGTCGAGGTCCTGGGAATGCGCTGGGGCATGGGCTACGACCGCGCGCTGCGGCAGCGGCTGGGGATCCAGCTGCAGGAGACCCAGCTCGCCGACAAACTGACGGTCGAGGAGACTCTCCACCTGTTCCGCAGCTTCTACCGCGCCTCACAGACCGTGGATGACGTGCTGACGCTGGTGGAGCTCGAGGAAAAGCGCGGGTCCTGGGTGAACAAGCTGTCGGGTGGGCAGAAGCAGCGCCTCGCCGTCGCGTGCGCCCTGGTGAGCCGTCCCGAGTTCCTGTTTCTCGACGAGCCGACCACGGGTCTCGACCCGCAGTCCCGTCGCCAGCTGTGGGACGTCGTCACCGCCTTCCGGGCTCGGGGCGGCAGCGTGCTCCTGACCACCCATTACATGGAAGAGGCCGAGCGCCTGTGCGACCGCGTGGCGATCATGGACCACGGCCAGATGATCGCGCTGGGGACGCCACGCCAGCTCATCGCCTCGCTCGGCGCGGAGCACGTGGTCGAGTTCGCGCTGGCGGACGGAGCCGGCCGCGCGCCGTCCGTGGACGACCTGGCGGCGCTGCCCGGTGTCCAGGCCGTGCGCCCGGCGCCGGACCGCTGCGCCCTCACGGTGACGGCCGTGCACCGCGCGGTGCCGGCACTGCTGGCGCTGCTCGAGCGCCGCGGCGCGGAGCTCTCGATGCTCGCCACGCATCACGCGACGCTCGAGGACGTGTTCGTGTCGCTCACGGGGCGGCAGCTGCGCGATGCGTGACCATCCCCTGGTGCAGCTCACGCTCGCGCGCATGCGCGAGTTCTATCGGGAGCCGGAGGCGATCTTCTGGGTGTTCGGGTTCCCGATCGTGCTGGCCTTCGCCCTCGGCATCGCGTTCAAGAACCGCGGGCCGGGTGAGCTCAAGGTGGGCGTCGTGAGGGCGGCGGGTGACAGCGCGCTCGCCGCCACCCTGGACCGCTCCCCCGCCCTCGCCGCCAGCGTGCTCGACACGGGTGCGGCACGCGTCGCCCTCCGCACCGGCCACATCGCGCTGCTCGTCGTGCCGGGCGACCCGCTCGTCTACCGGTACGACTCGACGCGCACCGAGAGCCGCCTCGCGCGGCTGGAGGTGGACGAGACGCTGCAGCGCGCGCGGGGCCGCGCCGATCCCCTGCCGGCGCGCGACGAGCGGGTCACCGAGCCGGGCTCCCGCTACATCGATTTCCTGATCCCCGGCCTGCTCGGCATGAACCTCATGGGCAGCGGGTTGTGGGGCGTGGGCTTCTCCGTGGTCCAGGCTCGGACCAAGCGGCTGCTGAAGCGCTTCATGGCGACGCCGATGCGCAAGAGTCATTACCTCCTGTCCTTCGTGCTTTCGCGCCTGACGTTCCTGTTCGTCGAGGTGACCGCGCTCGTCGGCTTCGGATGGTGGATCTTCGACGTGGGCGTGCGGGGCTCGGTCGCCGCGCTCGCCGGGATCACCATCCTCGGCTCGCTCTCGTTCGCGGGACTCGGGATGCTCGTCGCCAGCCGGGCTCGCACGATCGAGGCCGTCTCCGGCCTGATGAACCTGGTGATGCTGCCGATGTGGATCCTGTCGGGGACGTTCTTCTCCTACGCCCGCTTCCCCGACGCGATGCAGCCACTCGTGCGGGCCCTCCCCCTCACCGCGCTGAACGACGCGCTGCGGGCGGTGATGATCGACGGCGCGCCGCTGGTGCATCTCGGCGCGCCGCTCGGTATCGTCACAGCCTGGGGCGCGCTCTCCTTCGCCGTGGCGCTGAGGATCTTCCGCTGGCGCTGATCACGGGGTGACGACGATGGTGCCCACGAAGCCGGGGTAAAGGTATGTATGGTTCGTGCAGTGATAGGGAAAGCTCCCCGCCGTCGTGAATTGGTGCTGGTACGTGGCGTTCACGGCGAGCTGGCCGCTGTCCCACCCGGTACCGTCGCTGGTTGTGGTGTGCGTGGCTGGGCCGTTGTTGGTCCACGTCACTGTGGTGTTGAGCGGCACGGTAGTGCAGGAGGGTGCAAAGTTGAAGTCCGCGATCGTGATCTGGTTGGACATGCTCGTGCACCCACCCCCGCCGCCACCCCCTCCGCCCCCGTACGATGTTGGCGTGCTCGAGCTGCCGCAGGCAGTCGCGGTCAAGATGAGGGCGGACACGAAGAATCGGACGGATATGCGCACTCGTGCTCTCCTTCGCCGTGGCGCTGAGGATCTTCCGCTGGCGCTGATCACGGGGTGACGACGATGGTGCCCACGAAGCCGGGGTAAAGGTATGTATGGTTCGT